>VOFC01000467.1_pt1 | contig 174000 bp, 271 predicted proteins | sample 5384161 | NCBI WGS metagenome assembly VOFC01 (sample SAMN12384722, study PRJNA508395) | human gut metagenome | isolation source: healthy gut B | host: Homo sapiens | reverse complement strand
GAATATTTTTTTAAATAATGTAAATAATATAAATATGATTAATTATTATGAAAAAAAGTAAAAAAGAATTTATAAAATATATAAAAAAAGAATCCGTATGTGACAAGAGAAGAGTGGGATGAGTATGCTCACCAAAATTGTTTATTTAGTGCACTTACTTTGTGTTCTCATGAAATAACAGAAAATACATTAGAAATATTACAAAAGCATAGTAAGAATGAGTTTGAATTTTTAAAAGAAATGTTTACAATAATTCCAGACAAACGTTTAATAATTTTAAAGAATAAAATAAAGAAAATTATTGGCTTAAAAAGAAAAAACGAGGAAAAAAGATGCAACAAGATAATGTAAAAGAATAAGAAATTTAAGAAATAAATTGCATGAAAGTATCAAAAAAATGGATTGATTCAGATAAGACTAGAAAAATAAGTGACGAAATGGATAAGTTAATAAATGAATATTATGACAATATACAGCAGATAGAATATCCGGACGGAAGTGAAATGAAAGTATATTATGAACAGTCTTATAAAGCTTTAAAAACAATTACACAACAATTAAAAAAAAGATTTTTAATTCTAAATTTATTCATTATATATTAAAATCATAAAAATTATCCATATAATTTGATTATTATAAAAAATTATATTAAAGCTTTTTGTATTCAAAATTTTTACAAATTAGAAGTATAGAGGTTTAGAAAGGAGTAAAATGCCAAGAATTAGTAGAAAAAATTATATATCATCTTTTTTTTGCATATTATGGTGCAGGGAATAAATAGAGAATATATTTTTCAGAAAGATTATTTTAAAAATTTATATATAAAATTAACAAATGAAAAATTTGATGAAAGTAATATACATTTGATTGCATTTACAATTATGGAAAATCATGCACATTTTTTAATTAGCTATGAAAAGATAGAAGACGTTTCAAATTGTATGCATAAAATAAATCAAACATTTGCACAAATGTATAATAAAATAGAAGATAGAGTAGGGTATGTTTTTAGAGACAGATATAAATGTGAACAAATAAAAGATGAAAGTCATTTATATAATGTATTGGCCTATATACATTTTAATCCATATAAGGCTAAATTAATTGAAAAATTAGCAGATTATAAATATTCATCATATATTGATTATATCAAAGGGAATATAGATAAAGAAAAGGCATACATGATTTTTAATACATATGAGTATAAAGAAATATTTATAAAACTGCATAAAGAATATTTTGATAAGTATCTAAAAAGTATGACCGTTGAAAAAACATATAATGATGTTATAAATGAATTTAAATTAAAAAATAAAATTAAATCAACTAGAATAATAACAAAGGAAAATAATTTATTAATAAATCTTATCTTGGAATTAGAAAATAAGACTACTTTAAAGGATAAACAGATTGCTGAAGTATTGGGAATAGGAAAAAATAGAATAGGATATCTTAAAAATAAATTAAAATAAAAAATCGGGATTGAAGACCTGTCCCCAAATCCCGAATTTTTTATCTATTTGTAATTTCTTCCAAATCTAAAAGTTCTTGCCATCTAGCATCAACTTCTTTTTGGAACTCTTCAATCATCCACTCATTACCAGGTTTAAACATATGCTTAAATCTCTTTTGAGGTTTCAAGAATTCTTCAATAGGAAGTTTTTTAGCAGGCTTATAAGAAATATGATAAACACCATTAACAACTTCATATAAAGGCCAATAGCAAGTTTCAACAGCTAATTTATTAATTTTCATTAAATCTTCTGTTGCATAACCCCAACCTCTAGGGCATGGAGCCATAACATTTAAAAATGTTGGACCTTCTGTATAAATTGCTTTTTCAGCTTTTTCATATAAATCTTTCATATTATTTACTGCAATTGATTGTGCAACATATGGTAAGTGATGTCCTACCATTATTTTTGTTAAATCTTTTCTTGATTGCATTTTACCAGGGATAACTTTTCCAGCAGGTGATGTAGTTGTGTCTGCAAATTTTGGTGTTGCAGATGAACGTTGGATACCTGTGTTCATGTATGCACCATTGTCATAGCAAACATATACCATGTCATGACCTCTTTCCATTGCTCCTGATAGTGATTGTAAACCAATATCATAAGTTCCACCATCTCCACCAAATGCGATGAATTTTGTGTGTTCATCTTCTGGTAATTTTCCTTGTTTTTTAAGTGATTTGTATGCGGCTTCTACTCCTGATAAAGTAGCAGATGTGCATTCAAATGCTGTATGGATAAATGAATCTGTCCAAGCAGTGTATGGGTAAATAAATGTTGATACTTCCATACATCCAGTTGCAGTTGATATTACTGCGTGGTCTTCTTCTTTTAGTGCTCTTAAAATGTGTCTTGCAACAACAGGTGCTCCACATCCAGCACACATTCTATGACCTTCTGTAAATCTTGAAGGTTTATTTGCAACTATTTCTTTAACATTATATGCCATAATTATTTACCCCCTTTCATATTTGAACGTAAACCTAAATATCTATAAGGATTTTCAACTTTTCCGTTTTTAGCAATTTCGGCTAAATCTGTATAAACTGAATTGATTTCTTTTTCTGTTGTGTCTCTACCACCAATTCCATAAACATAATTAACAACTGGAACATTTTGTTTTGCAACATACATGCTAGAAACAACATCTTCAAATAAAGCTCCACCAATAGCATTTAAAGAATCAGATTTATCTAATACTGCAACGGCTTTTAAATGTGATAATGCTTTTGCAACTTCTTCACCAGGGAATGGTCTGTAAACTCTGATTTTTAATAAACCAGCTTTAACACCTTGCTCTCTTAATTTATCAACAACAGCCTTTTTGTAGTACCAGCAGTTGAGTTCATACAAACAATAGCGATTTCCGCATCATCTAATTTATATTCTTCAAATAAATCATAATGTCTACCAGTCCATTTTTCGAACTCTTTTGAAACATCTAAAATAACTTGTTTTGCCGCTTTCATGGCATTTCCTTGTTGAGCCTTGTGCTCAAAAAGATATGCTTGTAAATCAAGTGGACCAATTGCCATTGGTTCTTTTTTATTTAATAAATAATGTTCAGGGTGATATTCACCAACAAATTTTTTAACATCTTCATCATTTTCTAATTCAATATTTTCAATTGAATGTGATGTTATAAATCCATCTTGACAAATCATAATTGGAAGTTGAACATCTTTGTTTTCTGCAATTTTGTGAGCCATCAAGTTATTATCATAAGCCTCTTGATTATTTTCAGAAAATAACATTATCCAACCTGCGTCACGAACACCCATTGCATCAGAATGGTCATTGTGTATGTTAAGTGGTCCAGATACGGCTCTGTTAACCAAGTTCATAACTATAGGAAGTCTTAAACTTGAAGCAATGTAAATCATTTCCCACATTAAAGACAAACCATTTGCAGATGTAGCAGTCATAGCTCTTGAACCAGCGGCTTCTGCACCGATACAAGCACTCATAGCACTATGTTCACTTTCAACAGCAACGAATTCAGTATCAACTGAACCATTTGCAACAAATGTTGAAAAATATTGAGGAATTTCTGTTGATGGTGTGATAGGGAAAGCAGCAACAACATCAGGATTAATTTGTTTCATAGCAGTTGCAACGGCTTCATTACCACTTAATCTTTCTCTTATACTCATTATTCAGCACCTTCTTCCTTCATAACAATTGCACCAAATGGGCATGCTTTAGCGCAAACACCGCATCCTTTACAATAATCATAATTAAAATCTTCTCTTTTTAAAGAACCTTTGCAAACAGGAATGCTATTATCTGGACAAACAGGGTAGCATAAACCACATTGTTTACATTTTTCTTCTATCCATACAGGCTTAACACTTCTCCAGTCACCAGTTTTAAATTCTCTGGCATTACCTGCTTCATATATGTTTCCACCTATTGTTAAATCTTCCATAGGTGTTGGTTTATCTATATTTGTCATCTTTTTCACCTTTCTTTGTAAAAAATCGGGATTTTGGGACGGGTCTCTAGTCCCGATTTTTTAAAATTTTTTTAGGGATTGAGGGACGGGTCTTTAGTCCCGATTTTTTTAAAAATTTTTAGGGATTGAAGACCAGTCCCCAAATCCCGTTAAATTTTTTTAACTTCTTTTAAAGCCATTTCTAAGGCTTTCATGTTTCCATCAATTACTTCAGGCTTTTTAGCAAATTTATGTTTAAAAGAACCTTTCATATCTTCTAAGAATGCTTCATCAGACATAATTTCACTAACTTTAACAATTGCAGCAAGCATAGGTGTATTTGGAAAATATCTTCCTAATGTTTCAATTGATATTTTTCTTGCATCTATTGTGTAAATATCACCTTTGTAACCATTTAACACACTTTTTAAATAGTCTGCAGATTTTGTTGTATTAATTACAATTGCACCTGTTTCTTTTAGACCTGCTGTTACTGGAACTGTTTCTAATAATGTGTCGTCAACTACTACAACATAGTCTGGTTCATAGATGTTACTGTGAACTGTAATTGGATTGTCACTAATTCTGTTATAAGCAGTAATTGGCGCTCCCATTCTTTCTGGTCCATATTCAGGGAAACCTTGAATGTATTTTCCAGTATTGAATGCGGCGTCAGCTAATAATAATGATGCAGTTTTTGCACCTTGACCGCCTCTACCGTGCCATCTAATTTCTATTAGGTTATTCATAATATTATTGCCTCCTTTAAAATTTATCAAATGTTTAAAATGTATTTTGAGATATTTGATTTTACGTGACTGTGTGCACGTATTTGATGTGTCTAGTATATGCCAAAAATAGAGTGATGTCAAGGGATTTTTTTGAACGGTTGGGTCGAAAAATGTATTTTTAATATAATGATTAACTAAACTTGGAAAACTTATATTATTAAGGAGATTAATATATATTTTTGTGGTTATCTATACTAATCAATTCAGATATATCACATTCTAAGTATTTGCATAAATCTTCTAAATATTTAAATGATATAGATGATGTTTCACCATTTATAATTCTATTTAGGTTTCTATTAGTTATATTCATTTTTTGGCATAGCCAATATTTGGATTTATTCTGCTTTTTTGGACGTGGAAATTGTTATTTTAATTATCAAGATGCAGGTATGTTTTTTTGGGGGGAGTTATGCAGGTACACCTTCTTGGTGAAATGGCTTTCGTTCAGTTCTTGTTTCGCAATAGAAAGATAAATATAAAAAATTTTACAAACACCCAGTTCAAAAAATTAAAGCAACAAAATTAACATAAAAATATAGACACATATAAAAATCAAATATATAATATTTGTGAACGAAACAAAATTATAAAGGAGATTTTTTATATGTGTTTAATTAATTCTAACATAACTGAAACAGAAAATAAAGAGGTAAAAAAGAAATTCGGATATAACATATGAAGAAAGATGTAAAATAGAATTTATGGTAAAGAAGAAATATACAATGCAAGAAATGGCAGAAGAATTAGGAAGAAATAAATCAATAATATCAAGAGAAATAAATAGGCATTGTGAATAAAAAGTGGAATTATAATACAGGCATAAGTAAGAAAGTATATTCAGCAGCAGTAGCACAAGGGAAATACGAGTATAGCAAGAAAAAAGCAGGAAGAAAATGTAAATTAAGTAGAGCATTGAAACAATTCATAGAAGATAAAATATTAATAGAAAAATGGTCACCAGAGGAAGTAGCAGGATATATAAAAGCAAATGATATAAAATTTGATATACAACCAAGTTTTCAATTAATATATTATTGGATAGAAAAGAAAAAATTAAATATAACATCATTAGATTTAGTACATAAAGCAAAGTTAGAAAAGAAAGATAAGAAAGAAGAAAAGACAGAGAAGAAGCCAAAACATCCAGAGAAAAGTATTCATAATAGACCAAAAGAGATAGATGAGAATAAAGAATTTGGACATTGGGAAATAGATTGTGTAGAAGGATCAAAAGATAGTAAAAAGACATATATGACGCTATTTTAGAGAGATTAACAAAGAAATATATAGTAATAGAGATGATAGAACATACAAATGAATGTATAAAAAAAAATAATAGATAGTCTAGAGGAAAAATATGGAAGTAAATTTAAAAAAATATTTAAAAGTATGACAACAGATAATGGACATGAGTTTTTAAATTATGATAAAATAGAAATATCAAAATTTAATGAGAATGAGAGAAGGACAGAAGTGTATTATGCAGATCCATATAGTTCATGGCAAAAAGGAATGAATGAAAATTGTAATGGAATATTAAGAAGATTTATACCCAAAGGAACAGATTTAAATAAAGTAACAAGTGAAAAGTTAGAGAAGATATTAAATAAAATAAATGGAAAACCAAGGAAAATATTGGGATTTATATCAGCAGATAAAAGATTTAAAGAAGAAATAGAAAAAATAGTTGCATAAATTATATATTGATTTTGCGTTGCTATTATTTTTTGAATGGACAAAATTTTACAAACTAAAAAAAAAGCAAGAAAATTTTTCTTGCTTTTTGTCAGTTCTTATAGTAAAATGTTAAAAACAAAAGTTGTCAAAAATTGACGTACTCAATGACAATTAAAAAAAATAGGGATTGAAGACCCGTCCCCAAATCCCTAAAAAATCTCTAAAAAAGGTGAGAAGATAAATGTATTTAAAAAGATTAGAATTACAAGGATTTAAATCCTTTGCAGATAAAACAATATTAGAACTAAGGCCAGGAATAACAACTGTAATAGGACCAAATGGTTCAGGAAAAAGTAATATATCAGATGCAATAAGATGGGTACTTGGAGAGCAAAGTATGAAATCATTAAGAGGTACAAAATCTCTAGACATCATATTTGCAGGTACTCAAAATAGAAAGTCTTTAGGCTTTGCCGAGGCTTCTTTGGTGTTTGATAATTCTGATGGTGCATTGCCAATTGAATATACGGAAGTAACTGTTACAAGAAAAATCTATAGAAGTGGTGAGACTGGTTATTATATAAACAAAGTTCCATGCAGATTAAAAGATGTATTGGAATTATTTATGGATACTGGTATTGGTAAAGATGGTTATTCAATTATTGGACAAGGTAAAATCGACGAGATTTTGAGTAACAAGTCTGAAGATAGAAGACATATTTTTGAGGAAGCAGCAGGTATTGTTAAATATAGAACAAGAAAGCAAGAGTCTGAGAAAAAAAGTTGGAACATACAAAATTGAATCTTTTAAGAATCAATGACATTTTGACTGAAATTGAAGGTAATTTAGAACCTTTACAAATGCAAGCAGATAAGGCTAAAAAATATTTGAATTTAAGAGAAGAGTTGAAGAATATTGAAATTGGCTTATTTGTTTACAACATAGAAAAATATAAACAAGACTTGGAAAAAGTTGTACAAGACATTGAAATTATGCAGTCTCAATGCAATGATGAAGAAGGCAGACTGGAAAGAGTAAAAATCTTAAAAGAAGAGTTAAAATCTAGTATTGATGAAATTACAGAAGAAATTGAAAATATGTCAAATATAGGATTTGAGAGTCAAAAGCAAATTGAACAATTAAATTCTGATATAAATGTTGCAAAGACTAGAATTGCAAATAATAATGAAAATAATGATAGATATTTAAAAGAAATTGAAGAGCAAAATGCTAAGATTAAAGAATTGAAAGAAGAAATAGAACAAAAAGAAGCTAAAAAAGATAACTTAAAACAAAACAAACAAAAATTTGAAAAAGAGTTAAATGAAAAACAAGAAGAGCTAGAAAAATTAACACAAAAATTATCTTCTAAGGAACTTGAAATTGAAAGATATAAACATACAGTAGAAGAAAATACAGACAAAAAATATGAACTTCAATCTAATTCAAATACACAGGACATTAATTATCAAAACTACGAAAAAAGACAAAATCAAATTAAACAAGAAATGCAATCAACAATTTCTGAATTAGATGGAACTCGTCTTAATAAAGAAGACATTGCAAAGCAATTTAATGAAATTGAGAACAAGAAAAATAAGGCTCAAAATTCATTAAATGAAGTAGCAAAACAAAGAGAAGAAGCAAACCAAAAAATCAAATCATTTGAAAGCAATATAAATATTTTATCAAGTGAAATGAGAATAAAAGAATCAAAATTAAAATTTTTGATAGAAACAGAAAAAGAAAAAGAAGGATATATCAAAAGTGTAAAATCATTGCTTAAAGACTGCGAAAATATCAAAGAACTTGGCAAAGGTATGAATGGTGTTTTAGCAAATATTATTGAAGTTCCAGATGACTTACAAACTGCAATTGAAATGTGCTTGGGAGCAAGCCTTCAAAATATTGTAACAGAAACAGAAGAAGATGCTAAAAGATTAGTAGAATATCTAAGAAAAAATAATTTAGGAAGAGCGTCATTTTTGCCAATTACATCTGTCAAAGGTAAGAAATTAGATAAAATAAAGGGCAATGAAAGTGGAGTTATTGGGATTGCATCAGACCTTGTAAAATACAACAAAAAATATGAGCAAATCATTTTAAATTTACTAGGTAGAACTGTAATTGTTGACAAAATGGATACTGCAATAAAAGTTGCAAAACAAAATGGATACACATTTAGAATAGTGACAGTTGAAGGTGATTTGATAAAACCTTCTGGTGCAATTACTGGTGGTTCAGTTGCTAAAAAGACTGTTAACATTTTAGGTAGAGGCAAAGAAATTGAAAAACTTGAAAAAGAGATAAAAAATCTAAAACAAAAAATTGAAAAACTAGAAAATGACAAGCAAAATTACGAAGAATCAATTGAAGGAATTTTAGAATTATCTGCAAATCTTGAAAAAGAACTACAAGAAATTGACATCACATATGCAACTGAAAAACAAAAAGTTATTTCAATAAATGAAAATATTGAAAAACTTGAAAAGCGTTTGAATAGACTAAAAGAAGAACAAGCAAATCTTGAAAAACAAAAAGAAGAAGCGATTTCAACAAAAGGTAATTTACAAGTTGAAATAAATAAAATTGTTGAGCAAAATGAAGAACTTTCTAAAATAATTACTGAATTTGCAGAATTAAACAAAGATGACCAAAAATATATTGATGACTTGAATTTTGATATTACAAACTTGAAAATTTCTGTATCATCATTTGACGAAAGTGAAGCATCAATTCAAGAAATCCAAGAAAGAATTAATCAAGAATTAGAAAATGCACATACAAGTATTGAAAATAAAAATACAAAATCGAACAAATCAAAAAAGACAATGAAGAACTTGAAAAATCAATACAAGAGACACTTCAAAAAATAGAAGAAGTCAAAGAAAGTGTAAATAGCAGTAGTTCAAAAATTGAAGAGTTGAAAAAAGAAAGAACAGAAAAGTTCAAAATTATCAAAACAGGAAGACGAAATTACTTCTAAGTTTAAAGTAATAGAAGATTTAAAAGGACAACTTGTAAAATTAGATGTTAAAAAGACAAAAATTGAAGAAGATATTAATGGCGTTATCAACAAAATGTGGGAAGAATATGAACTTACACCTAATAATGCAGAACAATATCAAAAACCAGAAAATGTTGCATTAACACAAAGAAGAGTTAACAGTTTGAGAACTGAAATTAGAGAACTTGGAAGTGTTAATGTAGACTCAATTGAAGAATACAAAAACTTAAAAGATAGATATGACTTTATGAGCGAACAACGTTTAGACTTAGAAAATACAATGAGTAAATTAAGAAAAGTAATTTCAGATATGACTCAAATTATGAAAGAACAATTCAAAGAAAAATTCAAGGTTATAAACAAAAAACTTTGGTGAAGTATTTGCAGAATTGTTTGGTGGCGGAAAAGCAGAACTTACATTAGAAGACGAAGAAAATATTTTTAGAGTGTGGAATTGATATTACTGTACAACCACCAGGAAAAAAATTACAAAATATGATGCTTCTTTCAGGTGGGGGAAAAAGGCATTTACTGCAATTGCATTATTATTTGCAATATTGAAAATAAATCCAGCTCCATTCTGTGTATTGGATGAAATTGAAGCAGCACTTGACGATGTAAATGTATTTAGATATGCCGATTATTTGAAGAAGTTTACAGACCATACTCAATTCTTAGTTATTACTCATAGAAAGGGTACTATGGAAGTGGCTGATACTGTTTATGGTGTTACTATGGAAGAGAGTGGTATTTCTAAGTTGTTGTCTATGAAATTGAAACAATAGAATTTATAAAAGGTAGCAAGTGAAAATTTGCTACTTTTTAAATCTAACATTATAAAAAGTGAAGTTTATTAAAACTTCACTTTTGAACAATTTAAAAATATTAAGCGTGATTTTTATTATATTGTGAAGGACTTAATTTCATTCTTATTGCTTTGAAATTGCAAGCCTTCATGTCAGACGGAGTTTTACATGTTACTGTCATTTCATGGCAAGTACCATGTTTATAATCTTTTACCCATTTGATAAAAGTTTTTAGTTCTTTTTCAGAACCATAAATAAAAAAATTTGTGCCGTTTCCATCTGTTATTTTTAATTTTTGTTCCATTTTGTTACCTACTGGGATGTTTGATAACATTATTATACAATATTTCAGCCTAAAATGCAATAAATCTAAGAAAACCAATAAAAATCAATAATAGACCAGAAATAATAGACCATATATTTGATGGCAACTTACAAAAATTTCTAATATGAATTCCTAAATAAGAGCCCAAACTAAGAAAAATTAATTGAAAAGCACTTACTAAAAAAGGAAATAGTTTCAAATTAATATCAGCCATTGAACCAGAAATACCGATACAAAAACTATCTAAAGAAAGAGCAATAGCCAAGATTAATGCTTCTTGAGGCTCAATGATTTTTGAATGGTTGAGATCAGAAGATATTGGACTATTAAAAACATTTCGGGAATCTTTTTCTTTTTTAGAAGCTTGAAAACATATGTATATTCCCATGCAAATCAAAATAAAACATCCCAAAAATTTGTAAAAGATTTTGGAAATATAAATTGAATTATATTTCCAAAAAATATTGATATATATGTTGTAATTAGTGAAATTACAAATAAAATTATTTTGCTTAATTTAGATATTTTTGTATTTTTAATTCCGTATGTCACACCTATTCCTAAGGAATCTATACTACTTGATATAGCTAAAAGTATTGAATTTACCATAATAACACCTCTTACAACATAATATGACAAAAAAATTTTGCTGTTACTTTGGAATAAAAAAGTACAAGCCACATATATTTAAATAACAAATATACAAAGGAGTGAATATTATGTGGCAAACATTAAGAAAAGAAGAGAAGCATTAAGAAAACTAGGAACAAATGAAAAACAAGGATTAACAGAAAAAGAGGTAAAAAGAAAGACAAGAAAAATACGGGAAAAATAAACTAGAAGAAAAGAAGAAAGAAAGTTTTATTGTAAAATTTTTAAAACAATTTAACGATTTTATGATTATAATTTTAATAATAGCATCAATAATCTCAGCAGTAATTTCAAAAATGAAAGGAGAAAATGATTACGTTGATTCAATAATTATAATAGGAATAGTAGTATTTAACGCTTTAATGGGAGTAATTCAAGAAGCAAAAGCAGAGAAATCAATAGAAGCTTTAAAACAAATGACACCACAACTTGCAAAAACAATAAGAAATGGAAAAACAGTTGAAGTAAATGCAGAAGAACTTGTAAAAGGTGATATCATAATTTTAGATGCAGGAAATTTTGTACCAGCAGACTGTAGAATTTTAGAAAGTCATAATTTAAAAATAGAAGAATCATCATTAACAGGTGAAACACAAGGGGGCAGAAAAGAGATGCAGATATTTTATGCAGTAAAAACGCACCTTTAGGTGATATGAAAAACATGGCTTTTATGGCTAGTATAACAGTAAATGGACATGGAAAGGCGGTTGTTACAGACACCGGAATGAGTACAAAAGTTGGACAAATTGCTAATATGATTATAGAAGATGAAGCACCACAAACACCATTACAGAAAAAATTAGGAGAAGTCGGAAAAATATTAGGGTTAGCCTGTTTAGCAATATGCATAATAATTTTTATTATGGGACTAATAAAACATATAGAACCTGTTGAAATGTTTATGACATCTGTTGGACTTGCAGTAGCGGCAATTCCAGAGGGGTTACCTGCAATTGTAACAATTATGCTTTCAATTGGTGTTACTAAAATGGCTAAAAAGAATAGCATAATTAGAAAATTACCTGCAGTTGAAACACTTGGAAGCAGTAGTGTTATTTGTTCAGATAAAACAGGAACTTTAACACAAAACAGAATGAAAGTTGTTGATGTTAGAAGTCAAAGTAAAAAATTTATTATTGAACTAGCAACATTATGCACAGACTGTGATGTAAATGTGGACAATGGTGTTGCAAAAGTTTCTGGTGAGCCAACAGAAAAGGCAATTGTAGAAGAATGTATAAATATTGGAAGTACAAAAAATAGATTAGAAAATTTTATGCCAAGAGTTAATGAAATTCCTTTTGATTCTAATAGAAAAATGATGACTACAATTCATAAAATAGGCAATAAATATAGGATTATAACAAAAGGTGCACCAGATGTGTTATTACAAAAGTGTACAAAGCAAATAGATTCAATAAGTGAAATGGCAAATCAATATAACATAAAAATTAGAAGTTTAGAAAATCTAAAAATTCAGAGTGATAATAGACAAATGGCACAAAAAGCATTGAGAGTAATTGCGGTTGCATATAAAGATTTGGATGTGTTGCCAAGTAAAATTGATTCACAAAATATTGAAAATAATTTAACATTTGTGGGACTAATTGGAATGATAGACCCACCAAGAGATGGAGTAAAAGAAGCAGTTCAGGTATGTAAAAATTCAGGAATTAAAACAGTAATGATTACAGGTGATCACTTAGAAACGGCAAAGGCAATAGCAAAAGATTTAGGTATTTTAGAGAAAAAAGATATGGCAATAACAGGTCAAGAACTTGATAAAATGACACAAAATCAATTAGAAAAAAATATAAAAAAATATTCGGTTTTTGCAAGGGTAACACCAGAACATAAAGTAAGAATTGTAAAAGCATGGCAACGAAACAGTGCGGTTGTAGCAATGACAGGTGATGGTGTAAATGACAGTCCAGCTTTAAAAAATGCTGATATTGGAATTGCTATGGGCAAAAACGGTACAGATGTTGCCAAAAATGCGGCAGATATCATACTTACAGATGACAATTTTGTTACAATAGTTGAAGCAGTAAAACAGGGAAGAAACATATATGATAATATAAAAAAAGCAATACATTTTTTAATTGCAACAAATATTGGAGAAATTGTAACAATTTTTATGGGACTTGTATTGGGTTTAAAATCACCACTTCTTGCAATACAATTATTATGGATAAACTTAGTTACAGACTCTTTACCAGCAATTGCTTTAGGACTTGAAAAGCCTGAAAAAGATATAATGCAAAGAAAACCAGTTGATAGTAAAAAAGGAATATTTGCAGATGGTTTGTGGAATAAAATTATTGTTGAAGGAATTATGATAGGTGTTCTTACTCTTGTTGCATTCAGTATTGGAAATAAATATTATGGCTTAGAAGTTGGAAGAACTATGGCATTTTTATCAATAGGATTTTTGGAGTTGATTCATAGTTTTAATGTTAAAAATGAAAGGTCTATTTTTGAAGCAGGACTTTTCGAAAACAAGTATTTAGTTGGAAGTTTTGTTTTAGGAATTTTTATTCAGACTATAGTTGTTGTTATTCCTGCTTTTGCAAATGTTTTTGAGGTTGTTCATTTAAATTTGACTCAATGGATTATTACTGTTGCAATTTCTATTTTGCCTGTTCCAGTTATTGAGTTGCAGAAAAAGTTGGATGCGAAAAACAAGGACACAGAAAATAATAAAGAGGGGAAAAAGAATTTCTCATTTGCAAAAATGTGATGAAAGTATATAAAAATGCTTGCAAAAATGTGATGAAAGTATATGAAATCGCTCGCAAAAATGTGATAAAAATATTAAATATACTTGCAAAAGTGTGATAAAATATCAAAAAAATTAGTACGAATTATCCAAAATTAGTTGCAAATACCTAAAAATTGTGATAGAATAGTTATGCTTAAAAAGAGAGCATAACTATTTTTAAGCATCTCTACTTAACGAAAAGTTAGGTTGCAAAATCCATAGGGAGGTGAAAATAATGAACAAATACGAAAGTGTTATCATTGTTAATCCAAATGTTGACGAAGCAGGTTTAAAAGCTTTAGAAGAAAAATTCACAGGATTAATCAATGAAAATGGAAAAGTTGAATCAGTTGAAAACATGGGTAAAAAAAGATTAGCTTATGAAATCAAAAAATTCAAAGAAGGTACATATATGTTATTTAACTTTGAAGCAAACCCAGATTCAATCAAAGAACTTGAAAGAGTATACAGAATTACAGATGACATAATCAAATTCATCGTTGTAAGAAAAGAAGACTAATTTTAAAATAAAAAGTGGGACCTTAGATTAAAGTAATGAAAGGAAGAAAAGAAAATGAACAAAGTAATATTAATGGGAAGACTTACAAGAGACCCAGAAGTAAGATACACACAAACAAACAATACTCTAGTTGCTTCTTTTAGTTTAGCAGTAAATAGAAGATTTGCAAGACAAGGAGAAGAAAGACAAGCAGACTTTATTAACATAGTTGCTTGGAGCAAATTAGGAGAATTTTGTAGTAAATACTTTAAAAAAGGTCAACAAGTTGGAATAATAGGTAGAATTCAAACAAGAACTTGGGATGATGATCAAGGTGTTAAACACTATGTAACAGAAGTTGTTGCAGAAGAAGCATATTTCGCAGATAGTAAAAGAGAAGGAGATATGGGGTCAGGTGCTTTTGAAAATACTTTTGGTAATACAATGCCAGGAAGTATGGGCTCTGATTTTGAAACATCATCTACAGATGATTTACCATTTTAATAGACTATGAAAGTTAAGTGCTTTCATAAGAGAGGGGGAAAATAAAAATGGCTGATAAAAAACAAAGAAGAAATAATAAAAATTATGATGAAGATTATAACCCAAAATTCAGAAAACAAAGAAAGAAAGTTTGTGTTTTATGTAGTGACAAAAATTTTGAATTAGATTACAAAAACGCTGACCAATTAAAGAAATTTGTTAATGATAAAGGTAAAATCTTACCAAGAAGAACAACAGGATGTTGTGCAAAACATCAAAGAGATATTACTACAGCAGTTAAAAGAGCTAGACATATTGCTGTATTACCATATGCACAACAATAATATGAAAAAAAAAAGACCGAAACTTTATATTTTGAGTTTTGGCCTTTAAAATTTTAAGACTAGAACTATCAATGTGTTTCTAGTCTTTTTCTAAATCATCATCTATAGAATTATAGTCATCAATCTTACTGATAATTAGGCAAATCATTTTTAATATATTCATCAATTTCAAAATCAATAACAGAACTCTCAGAAGCCATCAATCCAGAAGTTTTAAGCAATTCATTTTGATTCAAATAAATATTTTTTAAATAATATTCGGCATCAATAGAATCAGGATTATGATTTTCTATTTGCTCCCTTATTGTATGTGCCAAGCACTCATATGGGTTATCATAATGAATTTTAATCCTATTTCTAGCAGAAGAATCCATATCTAATCTTGCAGTTGCATGCTTTGCAGAAATATTTTCTGCCCAGTTAGTATAAATTTCGCATCCTTTGTTATACAATTTTGTTTTTAATTCTTCAGATTCTTTTTTGGTTAAATTACAAAAACTAACAAGAGAATCTTTTAATTTTTCATCCATTTTTATTCCTATTGGTGAATTGTTTTCAAACTCAATATTTTCTTGTGATGCAATATATTTTAACAATTTTGTATATTTTCTATTAAATGTTTTATTTGATTTTTAATATCACAAATTTGGTTAATTAATGCTAATTCATCATTTGAAATTATATCGTTTTTTCCAATATTATTAAGCAATTTCATATTTCTTGTTGTATATGCAGAGGGAACTTCCATAAATTTTGCTTCTTTTCCAGGCATATTCCCATGTGCAGAATATCCCATAATGCTTTCTACATGTTCATTTACAAACATTGTTTGCAATTCTATTGGAATATTTAGTACTGTAGAATATAGTCCAGAAAAATCAGCGACATATCCACTTTTTTCTCTTTTTTATTTTAGAAGCAGATTTATCAGGATTTGTTGTAATTCCTAAAGATTGAAGTTGCTTAGAATTTTTAACTATTTCAGGCAAAGTGCTTGAATATAATTTTAATCCTAATTTGCTATCAATTCTTGAGTCGAAATCTTTTAGAAGTTCTCTAAAATCTACTCTTTGTGCATCAGGCTCATGTTCCAAAGTATCAATATTCATTTTTGTAGAGTAGTCTCCTAATGCGGTTAAAATAGCGATTTTTTTATTACATTCTTTAATCAAATTATTATATTTATCTTTTAACTCTAAAGCATAATCTTTTGAATTTATAGTCTCAGACTCGAAAGTATTTAAAATATCCTGCAATATTTGTTTGCTTTTTGTATAGTAGTCAAAAGATGTACAATTTTGATTATCTATTTTTGATTCAAATATGTGATGTTTTTCGGATATTTTTATATTTTCCTTTCTTTCATCTGCAAGCATTTTTAATGTTTCATACTCTGGATTATTTGTGTCTAAAGTTACATTGTGAGGGATTTTTTCAACAATAATTCTTAAACCAAATAAATCTAAAATATTTTTTATTGAAACACTTGAGTCAGTCTCCTTTAGCCTTTTGTATAATCTTCTAGTTTGGCTATATTACTTTTTGAAGATTTTACTCTTGATATTAAACCTATTGAATAATTGGGTGCTGGAAATTTTTTGTTTATTTCTAATAATAATGTAGAGTAAAAAATTTCTATATATCTTGCTATGCCAGGGTTAGTTGATAAAATCATTTTATCCAATTTTTTTGAAATGCTAGTATATAAATTTTCAAATTTTTTATTTTCTAATTCATTATCAAATGGTTTGTGCATAGTGTTACCTCCTTATGAATTTTAAACTTCTAATATCTAGTATAGCAAAATTTACATAAATTTGCAAATTAATTGCAATTTATTAGAAAATATAGTAAAATATAGTAGATTAGTTGGAAGTTATAAATAAATTTTATGCAAAAAAATAATTTTGCTGAAAAGTATGAATGAAATAAAAATTGAAAAGAAGGTAAAAAAATGTTAGAAAAATTAGGGATCAATACAGAACTAGAAAATTTATCAAAAGAAGTAGAAAATGAAATAAAAGAACAATTTAAAGCGATGGACGAAATATGTGAAAAAAATAGTATGAAAGTTCTATCAGCATTCCAAGAATGTAACTTGCAAGAAATGCATCTAAACTCATCAACAGGATATGGAATTGATGAAGCAGGAAGAAACAAAATTGAGGAAATATATGCAAAAGTATTTAAAGCAGAAGATGCACTAGTACGTGCTCAATTCATATCAGGAACACATGCGTTATCAATAACTTTATCTGCATTATTACGTCCAAATGACACAATGATTAGTATAACAGGAGAACCATATGACACACTTCAAACTGTTATAGGATGTAATGATACAGAAAGCAAAAGTTCATTGAAAGCATTTGGAATTAAGTATGAACAAATAGAACTTGTAGAAAATGATTTTGATATAAAAACAATTCAAGAAAGATTAAAAAAACAGGATGTCAAATTAGTTGAAATTCAAAGGTCAAGAGGATATTCAACAAGAAAAAGTTTGACAATTGAAAAAATTGAAAAGGCAATAAAAGCAATTAGAGAAGTCAACAAAGATGTAATAATTATGGTTGACAATTGTTATGGAGAATTTGTACAAGATAAAGAACCAATAGAAATTGGAGCAGATATTGCAGTAGGTTCATTAATGAAAAATTTAGGAGCAGGAATCGCAACATCTGGTGCATATATAGTTGGTAGAAAGGATTTAATAGAACTATGTGCAGAAAGATTAACTGCACCTGGAATTGGAAAAGAAATAGGACCATCATTAGGACAAAATACACAATTGCTAAAAGGTTTATTTTTTGCACCACAAGTTGTAGCATCTAGTGTAAAAACAGCAATATTTGCAAGTAGAATATTAGAAAAATTAGGATATGATGTTGAACCAAAATATGATGAAGTAAGAGCAGATATTGTTCAAACAATTAAACTAGGAAGTGAAGAAAATTTAGTTAAATTCTGTCAAGGAATCCAAATGGGTTCACCAATCGATTCAAATGTAATTCCATTTCCTAGTGACATGGGTGGTTATGAGGACAAGGTTATAATGGCAGCTGGAACTTTTACAGAAGGGTCAACAATTGAATTGAGTTGTGATGGACCAATTCGTGAGCCATTTATTGCTTATATGCAAGGTGGGCTTACTTATGAGTATGGTAAGTTTGGTATTCTTAAGGCAATTCAAAAAATGAAAAATTAAAAAAATCGGGATTGGGGGACGGGTCTTGAATCCCGAAATTTTAAAAATACCATAAATAATTAATTTATATAATTTTTAGGGATTCAAGACCTGTCCCCCATTCCCTAAAAATTTAGGAGAAAAAATATGAACGTAATAGTAATTGGTGGAGGTCCTGCTGGAATGATGGCAGCAATTGCTTCTGCCGAAAATGGAAATAATGTAATTTTATTAGAAAAAAAAGAAAGACTTGGAAGAAAGCTTTTGATTACAGGTAAGGGAAGATGTAATATAACATCTTCTTTACCAATTGAGGAGTTTATACAAAATATACCTGGTAATGGTCAGTTTTTGTATAGTGCTTTTAAAAATTATACCAATAATGATATAATAAATTTTTTAAATGAAGAAGGTTTAGATGTTAAGGAAGAGAGAGGAAATAGAATTTCCCGTAACAGACAAATCTTTGGATGTTTTAAAAAGTTTTACGAAAAAATTGAAAGAGTTAAATGTTAAAATTGAATATAATATGGAAGTTACTGAAATTGTCCCAAGAGATGAAAATGGAAAATTGAAAGTGAAGACTGTTGAGAACAAAGAAAATAACAGGGGCAATATCAATAACAGGGATAAAAATAAAAACAATATTAAAATTTTTGAAGCAGATAAAGTAATATTAGCAACTGGTGGCAAGAGTTATCCACTAACAGGTTCAACTGGTGATGGATATGAATTGGCCAAGAAATTGGGACATACTGTAACTAAAATCAGACCATCATTGGTTCCTTTGGAGGCTTTTGAACAAAATATGTGTAAAGAATTGCAAGGTTTATCTTTAAGAAATGTAAATATCGAATTAAAAAATAAGGAAAATAATAAAATTATTTATCAAGATTTTGGTGAGATGCTATTTACACATTTTGGAGTATCAGGACCTACAATTTTAAGTGGTTCAGCGCATTTGGTTAGATATAAAAATATTGATGAGCTTTTGAAAAATAAAAAAATTGTTTTAAGTATAGATTTTAAACCAGCATTATCTGAAGAAAAGTTGGATGAAAGAATATTAAGAGACTTTGCAGAGTTTAAAAATAAGCAATTTAAAAATAGTTTGGATAAATTGCTGCCACAAAAGTTGATTCCAGTAGTTATTGAAAAAAGTGGAATAAATCCTAATAAAAAAGTTAATGAAATTAATAAAAAAGAAAGACATAGCCTTGTAGAATTATTGAAGAATTTTGAAGTTACTATAAGAGGATTTAGACCTATTGATGAGGCTATAGTTACAAGTGGGGGAATAAATATTAAAGAGATAAATCCCAAAACAATGGAATCTAAATTAGTTGATGGTTTATATTTTGCAGGTGAAATTATTGATGTTGATGCTTATACTGGAGGATTCAATCTTCAAATAGCGTATTAAACAGGATATACAGCAGGAAATAATATGTGACAAAATTTGACAAAAATGTGAGACAAACTCGGACAGTTATAATTGCCGTATTTAATAAAATTTGAGGTAAATGAAAACTGTTCTGTTTGTCTCAAAAAGAGGAGAAATATGAAAAATTTTATTTCAATTAAGGAGAATGTACAAACCGAAATAGTTGTAAAAAAAATCCAAATTTATATGTAATCTGATAAAAGTAGAAAATCAAGAAGAAGCAGAAGAGTACATTAAAAAAATCAAAAGAAAGTATTATGATGCAAGACATAATTGTGTAGCTTACAGGGTTATAGAGAATGAACAAGTAGTAGAAAAATCAAGTGATGATGGTGAACCATCAGGGACTGCAGGTGGACCTATGCTTAATATTTTGCAAAAAAATAATTTGGGCAATGTTTTAGTTGTAGTAACTAGATATTTTGGTGGAATATTACTTGGAACAGGAGGCTTAGTTAGAGCGTATACAGATGCAACGCTTGATGCAATAGACATTTCAGAAAAAGTTGAGAAATGTATAGGAATAGAGGCAGAAGTAGAATTAGATTATAACAATTTGGAATCTTTTAAATATTATTGTAAAAAAAATAATATTTATATAAAAGATTATGATTATTCAGAGAAAATAATTTGTAAAATACAGTTAGAAGAGGGCAGTAAAGGAAGATTAGAAGATGATTTTAATACAAAAAAAGTTAATTTGATAAATTTAAAGTTTTTATCTAAAAAATTAATAGAGAAAAGTATAATAAATTAATGTTTTTGTAAATAATTGAAAAAAATAATTGAAAAACATTAAAAATAATAATATAATCAGAACTGTAAAAAATTTACAGTTCTTTTTTATTTATTGAAAACAGAGGATTAGAAAAAATAATATACATAAAATATTTAAAAGAAACTAAAGATAGGGGAGATAAAGATGAAAGAAAAAACAACTATTTTAATAGCGGATGATAATCAAGAATTTGCTCAAACACTTGCTAAATATATTCAAGAGCAAGAGGATATGGAAGTGATAGGTATTGCTAAAGATGGAGAAGAAGCAATAGATATGATTGCTAATATAATGCCTGATGTAGCATTATTGGATGTTATTATGCCACATCTAGACGGTATAGGGGTTCTTGAAAAAATGAATATGATAAAATGTGATAAAAAGCCACTTTGTATAATGCTTTCTGCTGTTGGACAAGATAAAATTACTCAAAAAGCAATCGGGCTTGGAGCGGAATATTATGTTGTAAAACCTTTTGATATAGAATTATTAATAAAAAGAATAAAGGAATTAAAGAATTTTATACCAAATAGAAGTACAGATACTTTTATTACAAGAGATGTAAAAACACAATATGTAGAAATTCCTGAGGATGGAATTAAAAATCAAGATAATTTGGAAGCATTAGTAACTAATATAATTCATGAAGTGGGTGTACCCGCACATATAAAGGGATATCAATATTTGCGTGAGGCTATTATTATGGTAGTTAATGATATTGTGTGATAAATCAAATTACTAAAAGTTTGTATCCTAAAATTGCCACAAAATTTAATACAACTCCAAGTCGTGTAGAACGTGCAATCCGCCACGCAATTGAAGTTGCTTGGGGTAGAGGTGACCAAAAGACAGTTGAGAAAATATTTGGTTATACAATTTCAGCAGCTAAAGGAAAGCCTACAAATTCAGAATTTATAGCAATGATTGCTGATAAGTTGAGATTGGAATTAAAGAGTGCGTAATTTGTACATAAATTTATAGAAGAATATATTATAATATAAAAATAAACTTTTCTTATTCATTGGCTCGTGTTTTAAATACTTAAAACATGAATTTTTGAAAAAGAGAAGTTTTTTATTATGAGAAAAATTTTATTATTTTTAAATTAAACTTTAATTTTTTCATTTTCATCACCATAATTATTGTAACAAAAAAAAAATTCTCATAATAAGTTCCTTTCATAAGTTATGCTAAATAAGTATCAATCACATTATAATATAAAAACAAAATTTATAATGTAATAGAATAAAACAACGATAAAAAAGCAAACTAAAATAAATGTAAAAAAGGAGTGACAAAAAATGAAAGCATCTTTTATAAAATATGAAAAAGACTATCAACTTCCAAAACTATTAGGAATGAACATAGAAGAAATAAAAGAACCAGAAGAAATTGACAATAAAATAGAAGAACTAAAAAAACAAAAATATACAACAATAGTAATACCAAATGAATTAGCAAGTTTTTCACAAGATATAATAAGTAAATACAAATATGATCCAACATTAAATATAGTAATAGTACCATCAAAAAATAATTAAATTAGGAATAAATCAAAACAACCTCATATACATTTATAAAGAAAAACTGTAAGGAGGTAAAAAATGATAGAAGCACAAAGAGAAAACTTAAATATAAATAAAGTAATAGCAGAAAGAAAAGAAATCATATTAGCAGAGGGAGATATGATAGTACCAGACTCAAAGCCAGACATTTAAACACAATTGGTACAAGTGGTATAGCATCAATATATAAAAAAGAGGTGCAAAGTGAAAAAGTAAGACTTGATGGAACGGTAAATGCCTACATAATGTATATGCCAGACGGGGCAGATGACACAGTAAGAGGGCTAAACACAAGTGTTGACTTTTCAGAAAGTTTGAATGTTCCAAAATGTCAAGAAGGAATGAATGTAATTTCTGATGTTAAGATAAAATCAATAGAAGCAAAGGTCATAAATGGAAGAAAAATAGGTATTAAGGCAACATTGGAAGTTAATTTAAAAATTTATTCTAATGATAATGTTGAGATAATAAATGAAGTACAAAATGAAGATGATGTTCAAATTTTAAAGGAAGATTTAAAATTAAATTCATTGGTGGGAACAGGTAGTACAAAGATTTATGCAAAAGATAATATTCAAATTGATAATATGGACAATTTGGCGGAGATTTTACAAGCACAGGTATGTTTAGTTGATAAGGATATAAAAATCAGTTATAATAAGATTTTGACTAAAGCAGAAGCGGAAATAAAGATAATGTATCTAACTGAAGATAATAGAATAAATATTGTTACATATAAAATACCGGTTGTTGGATTTATTGATATACCAGATGTGTCAGAAGAAAATATATGTGATGTAAATTATGAAATCAGAAATATAATTATAAAACCTAATTCACAAGATGAGCATTCAATATATGTCGAAATAGAAATAGAAGTAACTTGCTGTGCATATGAAGAAAAGCAAATCAATTTGATTCAAGATATGTACAGCCCAACTCAAAAGTTGAATTTTGAGAAAAAAGCAAATTACAACAATGACTAGCAAACAAAATATTTCAGGTGTTAAGCAAATAAGAGAGAAAATCAATATGAATGATATTGATGGTTTTAATTTGCTTGATGTAGAAACAATACCAGTTATAATAAATGAAAACAAAATAAATACTAAAATTATGTACGAAGCAGAATTGAATATGAAATTTATTTTTGAAAACTCTAGAAAACAGATTAATGTAAAAGATGCAAAAATTCCATTTGAATATACAATTGAAAATCTTCAAAATGGAGAATCATTAAATACAAATTGTGATATGGGAATAAAATCACAAGATTTTATAATTCAAGATGGTGGAGATATTAGTTGCAATGTTGATGTTCAGGCTGACATAAGTATGTACAGAACTGCAAATTTGAATATGATAGATAGCATAGTTGAAGACGGTGAGAGGGAAGAGCAAGATTATAGTTTGGTAATTTATGTTGTTAAAAAAGGTGATACTTTATGGAATATTGCTAAGGAATTTGGTAGTACTGTTGATGGAATTGCTAGAACAAATGGTATTGAGGATAAAAATAAAATATATCCAGGTCAAAAATTGTATATACCAAAATTTGAAAGAATTTCGGAAAAAGTGTATGAATAATTCTTTTTATAGTATATAAATATGAAAGGATTTGCAACTATGAATAGTAAGATATATTCGAGGCCAAGAATACGACTTCCAAAGATTTTCTTTTCAAGTGGAGGAGATAAAAATTTAAAAAGAAAACAAAAAATAGTAAAAATTTTTATAATAATGGTAATTGCATTTAGTACAGTAAAAATTGTATTAGATGCAATTTCTCCAATTTTTGAAGCGTTATGCGAAGATAAAGCAAAATCAATAGCTACAATAATATCTAATAATGAAGCAACCAATGTTATGAAAGACCATACATATGATGAATTATTTACAATTGAAAAAAGATAATGATGGAAATATAACAATGATAAAATCTAATGTAATTCCAATAAATGAGATAATATCAGATGTTGCAGTCAAAATACAGAATTCAATTAATGAGAGAGGCAAAGAAAATATAAAAATTACAATTGGAAGTTTTACAGGTTCAAAATTACTTTCCGGCAGAGGCCCTGGAATTCCAATTAAAATATCGTCTATTGGTAATGTTGAAACAGATTTGCGTAGTGAATTTTCTGCACAAGGAATAAATCAAACTTTGCACAGGGTGTATTTACAAGTTGACTGTGAGGTTAGTATTTTGACTCCTTACAATACTATTTCTGAAAAGGTCTCTAATCAGGTTCTTCTTATTGAGAATGTAATTGTTGGTAAAATTCCAAATACTTATTATAATCTTGATGGTATTGATTCTAGTAATGTTTTGGATATTATTGAATAATTTTGGGATTAAAGGGGTACCACACAAAATCTGTTACAATTCAGTAGGGAAAATCTCGAAAAATTACATATTAACGGAGAAATTTAATTGAAAAAAATTCTTATTTTTGATATAATTTATAAATATAAAAAATTGAGGAAAAGAGAAATAAAAAATGAAATTTATAGTTCAAAGAGTTAAAAATGCACAAGTAGATATAGAGGGAAAAACAGTTGGAAAAATAGAACAGGGATATATGGTATTAATTGGAATAACACACACTGATACAAAAGAAGTAGCAGATTACATGATAAAAAAATTAATTAACTTACGAGTATTTGAAGATGAAAATGGAAAAATGAACAAATCATTAAAAGATGTTAATGGTTCATTGCTTTTGGTATCTCAATTTACATTATATGCTGATTGTTCTAGTGGAAATAGACCATCTTTTACAGATGCTGCAAAACCTGATTTTGCAAATGAATTATATGAGTATATTGTTGAAGAATGTAAGAAACAAGTTGAAATTGTTGAAACTGGTGTTTTTGGTGCTGATATGAAAGTAGGTTTAGTAAATGATGGACCAGTAACAATTATTTTGGAAAAAAATGTAAAATGATTTGACATAATATATAAAAAGTGCTATAATAAAAATGGTTTAACTAATAAAAGTTTTTTTTCATCATCTAATAAGTATGTGGCTATTAGAAAAAATTAGGTGTTCCATGTTAGTTAAACACGTGACATTAATGTATTGGGAGAAAATGGACACTTAATAGTATATGATGGATTCTCTGCTTGATTTGTTCGAGCAGAGTTTTTTATATATTAGAAATGTTCGTTTTTCATAATGAAAAAAAACTCGGAAGTATAAATACTTTCGAGTTTTGTGTATAAATTCTATCTTTTTGAGAATTGTGGAGCTTTTTCTTGCTTTTTTAAGACCGTATTTTTTTTTCTTTCTTTCATACGAGGATCTCTTGTTAAGAATCCGTTTGATTTTAAAGCAAGGTCTGTATTCGATATTAGCAGCATTTAATGCTCTAGCAATACCATGTCTGATTGCTCCGGCTTGACCTGTAAATCCTCCACCTTGAACTGAACAAATAACATCATATTTATCAGTTGTGTTTGTAACTGTAAGTGGTTGTCTTACTATAACTTTTAAAGTTTCTAATCCGAAAAATTCATCAATATCTTTACCATTAATAGTAATTTTTCCAGATCCTTCAACTAATCTAACTCTGGCAATTGAAGATTTTCTTCTTCCTGTTCCAGCGTAAACTATTTTTTCTGATTTAGCCATATTATTTTACCTCCCATACTTCTGGTTTTTGTGCTTGATTTTCATGTTCTGCTCCTGCATAAACTCTTAATTTTTTAAGTTGAGCTCTTCCTAAAGAGTTGTGTGGTAACATTCCTTTAATAGCTAATGTCATAGCTTTTTCTGGATTTTTTTCTAACATTACTCTTGCTGGAGTTTCTTTCATTCCACCAATGTATCCTGAGTGGTGTCTATAAATTTTTTGATCCATTTTGTTTCCTGTTAAAATAACGTCTTTAGCATTTAATACTATAACGTGATCACCTGTATCGATATTAGGTGTAAATGTTGGTTTGTGTTTTCCTCTTAATAATTTTGCAGCTTCTGTTGCAACTCTACCTAATGGTTTGTTTGCTGCATCAATTATGTACCATTTGCTTTCTATTTCAGCCTTTTTTTTTTGGGCTATATGTTGTATTATTCATGGTAATAATTACCCTCCCTATTATTTTTATTTTTTATTTTTATATATGACATTTAAATTAAATAACTACCGGGGAGAAGTTCTAATTTAAATCATATTCTACATAATGCTTAAATATTTTATTACAAAAAAGGGCATTTGTCAATGATTTTTGAAAAATTTATGAAAAGTATTTGTATATATGTCAATGATGTGAAACAAATTCTTTCAAATAGTATGATTGAATTTGTTTCATATTTATGCTTTTTTTAATTCTTCTCTTTTTTCTTTTTTGGTGTCAAATATCCTAACACCGCCATTGGTATTCTGTTTGACCTTTTTAAGTATGCTGCTCATTGTTTTCTTAAATCTTCTAAACTATAAAATTTTAAGTAACTGTAAAATCTTTCATTGTCATTTCTATGACTCCTTTCTACTTTTCCATTATGTTCTGGTGTTCTTGGTCTTATCTTGTGGTGTTTTATTCCTATTTCTTTCAATAATGTATCCATTGGATGTTCTCTTTTTTACATCTGATCTATTAAACGTAAATTCTACTCCATTATCTGTCTGTATTTCTTCTGTTTTGTACCCATAGTATCTTATACATCTTTTTACAAAATCTACCGTATATGCTGCACTATGTTCTTCATACCAATACAAATATCTTTCTCTACTTGCTTCATCTATACATGTATATTGATAATAATTTATATCTTTTGTCATTCCTTCTGTTTTGCATTCTTTTGGCACATATTTTACATCTATTTGCCATTTTTTTCCTATCTCTGTTGGTGTATGATATTTTTTGATTATGTTTCTTTGATGTTCCTTTTATTTCTGGATTATTATAATATCCTATTTTTCTTAATACTCTATATAATGATGCTGGTTTTCTTGTATATCCTTTATTTATTTTTAACTTATACCATATTTCATTTAATGTTATATGTGGATTTCTTTTTATTAAATCTTTTATCCATTTTATTTCCTTTTCTGTATGTTCTTTGGGATGCTTGCTTAATGGTCTATGTGACTTGTCTTTCAAACTTTCTTTACTTCCATCATATTTTTTATTCCATCTCCATAATGATGTTCTTGATATATGATATTTTCTACATACATATTCAATATCTCCACATTTTCTGTACATTTCCACTGCATATACTCTTGTTTCTAATTCATGTGGTAAATATCTCTTTATATTTTTTTGATTTTGTGTTATACTTATATTCATAAGTGATTCAAGTCCTTTCGTATAATTTTTTTTCGACAATTCAATTATACTACTTGAATCACTTTTTTTCTATATTTTTTTGTTTCACATCAATTGTAACACTACATTTTGAAAAATTTATGAAAAGTATTGATAAAATTTTTAATTATAATTATAATTATAATGTAAATATAATTTTGAAATTTTGATCGCTTACGCGGTATTTCAAAATAATATATAAAATTTGAAAAATAAAACATATTGAAAATACTATTTTAATAATAATTATAATAGAAAAGTTGTAGGAGGTAAGATGATAAATATAGGTAGTAAAAAACGAGAAATAAATAATAAACCTAAAAAAGAAGGATTCATGCAAGGTGTTATTACTCTAATGTTTTCACAAGTACTTATAAAAATTTTAGGTTTAGTATATACATTATATCTAACAAATAGACAAGGTTTTGGTGACAAAGGAAATGGAATATGTGCAAGTGGATATCAAATATATGCACTACTACTTACAATATCTTCGATAGGAGTTCCAAGTGCAATATCAAAATTGGTATCAGAAAGAGTTGCAGTTGGAGATAACAAAGGAGCACATAGAATTTTTAAAATAGCATTTGCAACATTTGCAGTAATAGGATTAGTTGGAAGTTTGCCGTTGTTCTTTGGAGCAAATGTTATAGCAAATCAATGGTTACAAATACCAGATGCTGAAATGACATTAGTTGCATTATCACCAGCAATATTCTTTGTTACAGTTGCATCAGTTATGAGAGGATATTTTAATGGTAGACAAAAAATTAGTGTAGGAGCAAAATCTCAAACGTTGGAGCAAGTTTTTAAAACATTGCTTACAATTATAGTTGTTGAAGTTGTTGCAATCTTATCAAATGTTTCAACAGAGTGGATGGCGGCAGGTGCAAACTTGGCAACAACACTTGCAACATTTTTAGGATTTAGTTATTTATTTTTATATTACAGGTCAGAAAGAAAAGAAGTTGCAACAGAAATTAAAAATACAGTAAATTATAAATATGAAAGAGTATCAACAATAATCAAAAGAATTTTGTTGGTTTCAATTCCAATAACATTAACAGCTATAATGTCTTCAATAAATAAAAATGTTGATTCATTTACAGTTGTAAGAAATTTGAGGGCATTTATGCCAGAGGACCAAGCAACAGCATTATATGGAATTTTAGGCGGAAAAGTTGACACATTAACAAGTCTACCATTAGCCATAAATGTAGCGTTTGCGACAGCATTAGTTCCAGCAATATCAGCAGCAAAAGCAAAAGGCGATAATAAAACAATTACTGAAAAAACATCATTTTCATTGTTGATTTCAATGTTGATAGGCTTGCCTTGTACAGTTGGAATGTTTATTTTTGCACAACCAATTTTGAATTTGTTGTTCCCAAATGCAAATGATGGAGCATTAATATTACAAATTAGTGCATTAACAATAATTTTTACAATATTGGACCAAACTATAAATGGAGCACTACAAGGATTTGGAAAATTGATGATTCCAACAATTTCCTTGGCAACAGGTGTATTGGTTAAATTTATTTTTAACATTACATTAATAAAAATACCTAGCATTGGAGTTTATGGTGCGGCTTGGGGTTCAGTTGCTTGTCATTTGGTTGCATTTTGTATTGCATTTACAATGCTTAGAAAATATATAAAATTAAATTTGACGTTTTCAAAATTTGTTCTAAAACCAGTTATTTCAACTGCAATTATGGGAATATGTTCATATTTTACATATTTAGCTTTAAAAGGAATAATAGTTGAAAGATTGGCTACAATAATAGCAATAATGGTTGCGGTTGTAATATATTCATTAGCAATTGTTGCTTTAAAAGTTTTTACAAAAGATGAGTTCAAAATGATGCCTGCAGGTGATAAAATAGTTAAATTTCTAGAAAAAATTAAAATTTATTAGAAAAAAAGAAGGATTTTATCGAAAGTTGGCGAATAGAGTTATTAGTAGGTACAGTTATTGCTTAGTTCAGGCGATAAAAGTACATAAATATTCAATCTTATAGGAGGTAATTTAAATGAACAAAGCTGAATTAATCGCAGCAATAGCTGCAAAAACAGGTGACACAAAAAAAGTAGCTGAAGCAACAGTTAATGCATTCGTAGAAACAGTTACAAATGCATTAGTAGAAGGAGATAAAGTTCAATTAGTTGGATTTGGTTCTTTCGAAGTTAGAAAAAGAGCTGCTAGAAAAGGTAGAAATCCTCAAACTAAAGAAGAAATCAAAATACCTGCTTCAAAAGCTCCAGTATTCAAAGCTGGTAAAGCATTAAAAGATTTAGTAAATAATAAATAATTTGTGAATATATAAATATATGAATTCGTATAGAAGAAGACTAGAAATGGTCTTCTTTTTTTTATATTCTAGGAAAGTTATCATAGTATGATAAAAAGTAGAGTTAAGACTGAAAATTGAAAATTTTCAGATTTGTTCTTGGGTATTTTATGCAATTTTCTTAATATTAAAATAAAGTCAAAATTTGCGGTGAAAACAATAAAAAATTTAACATTAAAATAAAAAAACAATAATAAAAATTAATAACAAATAATTTTTAGGGGGCTTTTAATATGCAAAGAATTAATTATCATAAATTACAAGGCAAATCAAAAGAAAAAAGAAAATCAAAAAAAATTTTAATTATATTTTTGATAATATGTTCACTGGGCACATCAATTATTTTAATAAAAAAAGGCAATAATAAGGATAAAAATATTAAAATTGGAAATAATAGTAGTAGTCAAGAAATTGTAGAATATATTTTAAATATTAGTTCATATGAAGCACAAATAGATGTAGAAGTAAAAAGCAACAAAAATAGCAATAAATACAAACTAAAACAAAAATACATAAATAGCCAAAACAATGAACAAGAAGTACTAGAACCAAGCAATATACAAGGTGTTAAAATAATAAGGGAAAATGATAAATTAAAAATAGAAAATACACAATTAAGTTTAACAAAAATTATAGAAAATTATCAGGAAATAACACAAAATAACTTAGATTTAGCAAATTTTATAGAGAACTATAAAAATAATTCAAATTCGAAATTTAAAGAAGAAGAAAATCAAATAGTGATGGAAACAACTGTAAAAACAGGAAATAAATATCAAAAATATGAAAAACTTTATGTATCAAAAAAGGATGGGAAACCTATAAAAATAGAAATAAAAGATACTAACCAAAATACTATAATCTACATAAAATATAATGAGATAGATATAAAAAAAAAGAAGCAATCTTGACATATACCAATATTAGGAGTGAAGATTATGGTAATAAAAAAGAGGAGATATGTTTTATGCAGATTTAAGCCCGGTTGTTGGCTCTGAACAGGGAGGTATAAGACCTGTTTTAATAATTCAAAATGATATGGGAAATAAATATAGTCCAACAGTAATTGCAGCGGCTATAACATCACAAATGAATAAAACAAAACTACCAACACATATAGAAATAGACTCTGAACAATGTGGATTAAAAAATGATTCTGTAGTTTTGGCAGAACAGATAAGAACAATTGATAAAAGTAGATTAAAAGAAAAAATAGGTCATATAGAAGATGAACAAATAATTAATAAAATAAATAGTGCACTTGGAGTAAGTTTTGGACTAGAAGATTAAAAAATTCGGGATTAAGGACCCGTCCCTCAATCCCGAAATTTTTATACTTTTAATTTTTTAAATACCTTAATTTCTTTAAATAATTTATCAATAAGAGCATTTTTTTCGTTAACAATATTGCGATATGAAGTTAAAACTTCATCATAATTTTCAATGGTTTCTTGGCCTATTAAAAGGCATTTCATACCTTCTAAATAGTAATTTTGTTTTTTCTTGTCTTTGGTAGAAAGTCGTTTCTTATTATATTTTTCAATTTCTGCAAGACGTTTTATTTCAACTTTTAAATCTTTCAAATAATCCATAATACATGAAATTTCGTATTCTGTGTCATCAATAATAACTTTAATTAGAGCCTTTACAATAGCAGGATTTAGAAGACCTACTTTTGGGTTTTTTACAGGAACTTTATAATTTTCTGGATGTTCAATAGGTTTTGATTCCTGTATTAGGAGTTTTAAAGTATCAATAATATCAATATGAGATTTATATTGACGTTTGCTAATAATGGCATCAAATTCATCAGCAACACGGATTATTTGACCTTCTATTGGAATGTCTTTTCCGGTGATACCATTTGGATAACCAACTCCGTTTAATGCCTCGTGATGATATATTGGTCCAGCAGAATAAGGGCGCAATTTTAAATCATCCATACAAATATTATAACCAATTGTTGTGTGAGTTTTCATTATTTCAAATTCTTTATCGTCTAAAGGTGATTTTTTTTGTAAAATACTTGCAGGAATAAATTGTTTCCCAATGTCATGCAGATAAGCACAAATTGTACAATATTCAGTAAAATCTTTAGAAAGATGTAAGTATTTACAGATTCTACAAACAATGCTTGCTACATTTTCTGAATGTTTCCTTGTAAAAACATCTAAACTTCCTAAAATATTTAATTGATATTGCATACTTTTATCTAGGTTATAAGATTTTAGGCTAGTTTTATCATAAAAATCAAATTCTTCTTTTGGCATAAAGTTACCTCTTTTCACATTAATTCTTTAAATATTGTAACAAAAAAAGATTTTTTAATTCAAGTTAAACAGTAAAAAAATGTTGTAAAATTTTATAAAATGTGGTTTAATATATAAAAATAAATGAAAAGTAGGAGATAAAATGTTTAAAGATAAGCAAGATTATGAAAAATATATAGAAAAACAAAAAGACAAATGCAGATTTGAGAGAAGAAAATTATTTTGAAACATAATGATAATGGAGAAATAATATTAAAAAAAAAGCAAGACTATAATACATCAGCACTTGATGTTGAAAAATATACTAACTGTGTTAATTGGGTTTTATTAAAAGACCAAAAGACAATGGCACTATTAAAAAGGCCATTTGGAGATATATACAGAGAACTAACTAAAGAACAATATTATGTTTCACTATATAACAATATACTATTGCCACAAATAGCAAAACAATTCCAAAACAAAAGTGCCAAATATTATATAGTTGCAGGTAACAAATTTAATAGAAATATGAAACAGATATTAACAGTAGATTTTAAAAAGAAAAATGAAGAATTGGTACATGGTGAGGAAATATTAGAAGAATCAGATGGTAATATAAATGAATTAAATATTCAATCTATAATGAAACATATAAATAAATATTTGAATGAAAAAGGATTTAAAAGTCAAGACATAGATACAATAAAAAAAGAATTTATAAAGCAATCATTATTTAATAGATTTGTAAAGCAGACAGATGAAAATAATCATAATTGGGGAATATTGTTAAATGAAAAAGAAAAAAAAAGGGCTAGAATTGCACCAATTTATGATTTAGATTGTTGTTGCGAGTCAGGTACATTAAGAAAAAAAAAGAACAACAAGTGATGGAAGCAAATATGATTTTGGAGCATTTTTTAGGGATTTTGGAGATAAAAAATGGTTTAATAAATATGTAGAAGAGGTAATAGAAGATTTTGATATAAACAAAGCAATACAGAATGCTAAAACAGAAACAGGAATAGAGATTCCTACTGAGATAATAGAACATTATAAAAACTTTTTTGGCGAAAGATTTTATGAATTTAAAGGAGCATATCAAAAAATTTTAACAGAAGAAATCGATAAAGAACAACAAAATGAAGTAAGATAATTGAAAAGTCAAGTAAAATGTGATATTATAATACATAGATTGAAATTGGAGGAAAGACAATGTACAGAACAAAAACATGTGGAGAATTAAACATAAACAATGTAGAAGAAACAGTAGAACTAGCAGGATGGATACAAAAAATAAGAGATTTGGGAGCAATGATATTCATTGATTTAAGAGACCAATTTGGAATAACACAAATAGTAATAAATGACGAAGAATTACAAAAACAAGCAAAAGAACTAACAACAGAAAGTTGTATTCACATATCAGGAAAAGTTGTGGAAAGAAGCAATAAAAATACAAAAATTCCAACAGGTGAAATAGAAGTAATTGCAAATAAAATAGAAATATTAGGAAAATGCAAAAATGTTTTGCCATTTGAAATAAATACAGATCAAGAAGTTAGAGAAGATTTAAGATTAGAGTATAGATTTTTAGATTTAAGAAATGAAAAGTTACACAATAATATTTTACTACGTTCAAAAATCTTAAAAACATTAAGAGATAAAATGGATGAATTAGGATTTGCGGAAATTCAAACACCAATTTTAGCAAATTCTTCACCAGAAGGAGCTGGAGACTACTTAGTACCAAGTAGACTAAATCCAGGAGAATTTTACGCATTACCACAAGCACCACAACAATTTAAACAATTATTGATGGTATCAGGATTTGATAAATACTTCCAAATTGCTCCATGCTTTAGAGACGAAGACCCTAGAGCAGACAGAGCTCCAGGAGAATTCTATCAATTAGACTTTGAAATGAGTTTTGCAACACAAGAAGATGTATTTAAAGTAATAGAAGAAGTTGTACCATATACATTCAAAAAAATTTACAACATGGAAAGTAGACGAGGGACCATTTATCAAAATTCCATATAGAGAAGCAATGGAAAAATACGGAATTGATAAACCAGATTTAAGAAATCCATTAATAATACAAGATGTAACAAAATGTTTTGCTAATTCAGATTTCAAAGCATTTGAAGGAAAAACAATAAAAGCAATAATAGTTCCAAATGGAGCAGAACAAGGAAGAAAATTCTTTGACAAAATGACAGAGTATGCTACATCAGACGAAGTAGGAGCAAAAGGTCTTGCTTGGACAAAATATGAAGAATCAGGAGAAGTTACAGGAGGAATTGCAAAATTCATTACAGACGAAATAAAAGAACAATTAATTAATGAATTTGGAATGAGTAAAAACTCAAGTGTATTCTTTATAGCAGACGAATTTAAAACAGCACAAAAAATAGCAGGTTTAGTCAGAATTGAATTAGGAAAAAGATTAGATTTACTAGAAAAAGATGTTTATAGATTCTGCTATATAGTAGACTTCCCAATGTATGAACTATCAGATGAAGGAACAATTGACTTCAATCACAACCCATTCTCAATGCCACAAGGTGGAATGGAAGCATTAGAAACAAAAGACCCATTAGACATATTAGCATATCAATATGATTTAGTATGTAATGGATATGAAATGGCATCAGGAGCAGTAAGAAACCACAATCCAGAAATAATGGTAAAAGCGTTTTTGAAATTGCAGGATACAAAGAAGATGATGTTAAAAATAGATTTGGTGCATTATATAATGCCTTCCAATATGGAACACCTCCACATGCAGGTGCAGCACCTGGGGTAGATAGAATGGTAATGTTAATAGAAGACTCTCAAAACATAAGAGAGGTAATAGCATTCCCTAAAAACAAAAGAGCTAGAGACCTTCTTATGAGAGCACCATCAGTTGTATCAGAACAACAATTAAAAGATGTACATATTGAGGTAAAAAAATAATGTAGTATTAAAAGGTAGTACAAATAGTTGTATTGCCTTTTTTGTGTTTTATCTATGTATGAAAATGACTGCATAGACGTTACTTATAAGAAACAGATTCAAACCCATGATAGTATAATAATTGCCAGAAGAGGAAAGGGTACAGTTAGTATACATTATATGCTTCTAGGCAATAAGGAAGGAATTCAGGTAAAAAAATTCACATTTAATTATGTGAATGAACTGTATGCTAGTGATTTACCGGCAGAGGTTATAGAAAATGTAAAAAATATGTTTTAATATTTGCTTAAAAATCTCAAATTATTTTTCTAAAAGTCCAGTTTTTTGCTGGACTTTTTATTATAAGTATTGTTATAATAAAAAAGAAGGATAAGTCAAGAAAGGAAGAAGAAAAAATGGAATATAGATATGAACCAGAAGGTGTATGTTCACAAGAAATGATAATAGAAGTAGATGGAGATACAATAAAAAAGGTAACAATACAAGGTGGATGTGCAGGAAATACAGTAGGAGTTTCAAGATTAATAGAAGGTATGAAAATAGAAGAAGCAATAAAAAGACTAAAAGGAATACCTTGTGGATATAAAGGAACATCATGCCCTGATCAATTAGCAATAGCATTAGAAAAAATAGTAGAAAGTAAAAAATAAAAAGTTACAAATTACATTCAATAATATGATTATTTGTGGAGCCTGTGAAAAGAAAAAGAACAGAAAATAATTAAATGATATAAAAAAAATGGCAGAATCAAGATTTTGTAGCAATTTGTACTGCGTAAAAATCTTGATTCTATTTTTTTAAGCCGATAAAATGAAGTCTTTATTGGCTAGTAAAAGTGCTTTTATCATTTCAATTTGCTTTTTAGAAAGATGTGTGTCATTATCAAGTGAATATAAGTTTTTCATTAATAAAGCAATATATAAATCCTGGTTTTTTGTTAAATTTTCTGAATCAACATTTTCAGAGATTCCAAGTAAATAATCTAGAGATACATTAAAAATGGCTGCTATTTTAGAAGCGACATCGATTCTTGGTACTCGTTCGCCATTAATATATCTACAAATAGTTACATTTGAAGTACCAATTTCTTTTTCTGCTAATTGAGTTTGTGTCATATTATTTTCCTCTAACAAAACAGTTAACCTATAACTAAAATTTTCTGCATCAAATTTCATAGAATACCTCCATACCAACTATTATAGAACTATAACCAATAAGTTACATGGATAATTACCTAAAATATAAAAATAATAATTATATTAACCAAACGGTAATAAAAGTAAACAATAACAAAGATAAAAACAAAAAACAACAAACTAAAACTGATTATTAATAAAATCATAAAAATTTCTAAATTCATAGCCTTCAGATTTTAAATAAGAAATAGACTCTTTAAGTATATTATAAGTTTTATTTACATCCGCAGTATCATGCATCAAAATAATTAAAGTACCTTTATTTTTTTAGAAGTGTTTTTTAAATTATTTATTAATTGATAATCAGAATATTTTCTTTCAGAATCTTTATTTAAACAATTCCAATCAACATAAACATAATTTAAACTAGACAAAACCTTAAGAGCTTCTTTTTTTTTGACTGGTATATATATGTGACATATAACCATTTGGAAATCTAAAAATATGTGAGCAATAATTATCAATACCAAGTGCTTTAGCAATTTCTGCATCTGTTGAATTGATTTCGTTTTTAAAAGATTCCATATTTCTATACAAAATTTTATTATTATGATTATATCCATGGTTTGCAATATAGTGACCTTCTTCATACTCACGTTTTACTAATTCGGGATTTTCTTTAACATGTTTTCCAACAACAAAAAAAGTTGCTTTAACATTTTCTTCTTTTAGAACATCTAAAATTTTTGCAGTTGCCTTGGTTGTTGGACCGTCATCAAAAGTTAAATATGCCCTTTTTTCATCAGATTTTTCTATGTCATTTAAAGAAATTGTTACATCAATATTAAAAAAAGAATTTTTGGCAAATTCTATTGCGTAAGATGGGGAAATATGCAAAAAAAACGTGGAAATGGAAATTAACAATAAGAAAAATAAAACGATTCCACAATATAAATGCATTCTATTTTTTATAAATAAAACTTTCATACTTACCTCCATAATAATATATATGAAGGAAACAAAAAAATAACACATAAAATAATAAATCATGTGTTATTAAATATTATAAATTTAATTTATGGACATTGCTTGTTCTTTAGTTATATAACCATATTCAAGCATAGTTTTTAAAACATGATATTGACGTTTTTTTGCTAAAGTAGGATTTACTGTTGGAGCATATACAGATGGTGCATTTGGAACGCCTGCAAGCATTGAGGCTTCATCTAGGTTTAAATCTTTAGGAGCTTTTTATAATAGCCATAACTTGCATCATAAATTCCATAATAACCATCACCAAAATATGCTGTATTTACATATATTTCAAAGATTTCTTTTTGCTATAATTTTTTTCTATATCATATGCGGCAAAAATTTCACCAATTTTTCTTAACCAGGATTTATCTTGAGAAAATACGATATTTTTTGCAACTTGTTGTGTTATTGTACTTCCGCCTTCTTGAAGTTCTTTGTTTTTTACATTTGTGAATAGGGCTCGTCCTATGGCAATGAAGTCTACAGGTCCATGGTCGTAGAATCTGTGGTCCTCGACACTAATTACAGCGTTTCTATAATCTGCGGACATATCTTCAAATTTGACAAAGTTTTCTTTTCCTGTAATCTCGTCAATTCTTGTTATTAACGGTTTTTCTTTTTAGTGCTTGGTTATAATATAATTTGCCGATTCCTAGAATTGCTAAGGAGAAAATTATTACTAATAATATTATTGTGAATAATAGTTTTTTTATAAATTTCATATAAAACACCATCCTTTGTATTTGCAACTACATTATATATAAAAAATGAAAGGATGTCAAAAAAATCTTGTAAAATAAAAATTATTGTGATAGAATACAAAACAATAAAATATAACTATATTTTATTTACTATTAATACCTAAATGAGGTGATATTTATGATAAAATTTACAAAAATGCATGGGCTAGGGAATGATTATGTTTATATTGATGCAATAAATCAAAAAATAGAAAACGAATCATCTCTAGCTAAATTTGTCAGCAACAGACACTTTGGAATTGGCTCAGACGGCTTAATTTTAATATGTAAAAGTGAAATTGCAGACTTTAAAATGAGAATGTTCAATTCTGATGGAAGTGAAGCAGAAATGTGTGGAAACGGAATAAGATGTGTAGGAAAATTTGTATATGACAAAGGACTTACAAATAAAACAACAGTAAAAATTGAAACACTTGCTGGAATTAAAACATTAATATTAAATACAAAAGACGGAAAAGTTGAAACTGCACGAGTTGATATGGGAGAACCAATATTAGAAGCAGAAAAAATTCCTTTAATATCAACAGAAAAACCAGTAAAAAATCTTGAACTAGAAGCAGAAAACAAAAATTCAAATTCACATGTGTATCAATGGGAAATCCACATGCCATTACAATAGTAGAAAACACAAAAGTATTTGATGTAGAAAAATATGGTAAAGTATTAGAAATTGACAAAGCATTTCCTAAAAAAGCAAATATAGAATTTGCACAAATCATAGACAGGCAGAACATCAATATGAGAGTTTGGGAAAGAGGAGCAGGAGAAACATTAGCATGTGGAACAGGAGCATGTGCTACAGCGGTTGCTTGCAATTTAAATGGTCTAACAGACAGAAAAGTGAATATAGAATTATTAGGTGGAACATTAAATATTGAATGGAATGAAACAGATAATCATGTATATATGACAGGACCTGCAGTAACAGTATTTGATGGAGAACTTTATGAGGAGGCAATTAGATGAGTTATATAAATGAAAATTTTTTAGAATTACAAGATAGTTATTTATTTTCTACAATTGCAAAAAAAGTAGCAAAATATACAGAAGAACATCCAGATAAAAAAATTATAAAATTAGGAATTGGTGATGTAACAAAGCCAATAGTTCCAGTATGTATAGAAGCAATGAAAAAGGCAGTAGAAGAAATGGGAACAGCACAAGGATTTAGAGGATACGGACCAGAACAAGGATATGAATTTTTAAGAGAAGAAATATCCAAAAAAGACTATAAGGCAAGAAACATAGATATATCAGTAAACGAAATATTTGTATCAGATGGTTCAAAATGTGACTGCGGAAATATAGTTGATATATTTGCGCAAGATAACAAAGTTGCAATTACAGACCCGGTTTACCCAGTATATTTGGACACAAATGTAATGTCAGGAAGAAGTGGAAAATATAATAAAGAAAAAAGAAACATACGACAAAATTGTATATTTACCAGTAACTGCAGAAAATGATTTTAAACCAGAATTACCAAAAGAAAGAGTTGACTTAATATATTTATGTTTTCCAAATAATCCAACTGGAACAGTATTAGATAAAAATGAATTACAAAAATGGGTTAAATATGCAAGGGAAAATAAATCAATTATTTTATATGATGCTGCATATGAAGCATTTATAACAGAGGAAAATATACCACATAGCATTTATGAAATAGATGGAGCAAAAGAAGTTGCAATAGAATTTAAAAGCTATTCAAAAACTGCTGGATTTACAGGTGTTAGATGTGGATATGTTGTAATACCTGAAGAATTAAAGGGTTATACAGAAAATGGAGAAGAAATAAGTTTAAACAAATTATGGAATAGAAGGACTTGTACAAAATTTAATGGAACTCCGTATATTACTCAAAGAGCGGCACAAGCAATTTATACAGAAGAAGGTCAAAAACAAATAAGAGAAAATATTAATTATTATTTGGAAAATGCAAAAATTATTAGAGAGGGATTAGAAAAAAGCTGGATTCAAAGTGTATGGAGGAGTTAATTCACCATATATTTGGCTTAAGATTCCAGAGGGTATGACTTCTTGGGAATTTTTTGATAAATTGTTGGATGAGGCAAATGTTGTTGGTACACCTGGAAGCGGTTTTGGCCCACATGGTGAGGGCTATTTTAGACTTACTGCTTTTAATACTAAGGAAAATACCGTTGAGGCAATTGAGAGAATTAAAAATTTGTTTTTGCAATAGGTGGATATTAGGAAAGTTATATTTTTAGTGTATGATATAATGCAAATAGTTGAGATGGAAATTTAATTCTATCTCAACTTTATTTTATTTTTCAAATAGAAATACAAACAAAAATTTGTATAAAACTATTGACTTTTTCAATTTTAATTTATATAATAAGCAAAGAAAATGAGAGAAAAAAATATCAAGAAAGTAGGGAAAAAAAAATGAAAGAACAATTTTTAGAATTATTAAAACAAGTCAAAAGAGAAGGAATAAATGAACTAATAGAATTTATAGAAAAAACAGACTTTTTTACTGCACCAGCAAGTACAAGATTCCACGGAAACTACGAAGGTGGTTTAGTAGAACATAGTATGAAGGTATATGAAATATTAAAACATAAAGTAGAAACAAACATGGAACCACTAAATGTAAATCCTGAAACATTAATATTAGTACCATTATTACACGATTTATGCAAAGCAAACTTTTATAAAATAGACTATAGAAATGCAAAAAATGCACTAGGTGTATGGGAAAAAAGTACCATACTACACAGTAGATGACACAATACCATATGGACACGGGGAAAAATCAGTAATGATGATTACAGAATATATGAAATTAACACCAGAAGAGAAATACTCAATCCGTTGGCATAGGGGGTATACAGAACCAAAAAGAACTATACAATACAATAGGAGCGGCGTACAAAAAAATATCCATTGGCACTATTAATGCACGAAGCAGACTTAGAGGCAACTTATTTTTATGATATATAATGTTCCAAAAGGATAAAAAGACAAACGCAAATGATAGGAGAGAAAAATTATGTTAGCATATATAAAAGGAATACTAGAAATGAAAATGACAGGATACATAGTAATAGATGTAGGTGGACTAGGTTACAAAGTATTCATGTCAGAATCAGGAATAGAAAAATTAGGTAACATAGGAGAACAAGTAAAAGTACACACATATTACAAAGTAAGAGAAGATGATATTAGCATATTTGGATTTAATAGTTTAGAAGAACTAAGAATGTTTGAATTATTAATATCAGTAAGTGGAATAGGAGCAAAAACTGCAGTAGCAATGCTTGATGTATGTGAGCCAACAGAATTTGCTTGCAATAATATCAGAAGATGTAAAAACATTAACACAAATACCAGGAATAGGTGCAAAATCGGCACAAAGAATAATTTTAGAATTGAAAGATAAAATGAAAAAGGAACAACAAATCCAAGAATTAACAAAAGCAACAAAAGGACTAAATTCAGTAAAAACAAAACTGGAAGAAAGAATAGAAAACGAGGAAAAAATCCAAGAAGCAATGGCTGCTTTACAAGTTTTAGGATATAATAAACGTGAAATTGAAAAAGCATTTGATAAATTGGCAAAAGAAGATATGTCAACAGAAGAATTAATTAGAAAAGGGCTAACAATACTTGGAAAATAAAAATAGGGATTGGGGGACGGGTCTTTAATCCCTAAAATATTAAAAAAATTTTCGGGATTAAAGACCCGTCCCCAATCCCGAAATTTAGGAGAAAAATTATGAACAGTAATGAACCACTAGCGTATAGAATGAGACCCAAAACACTAGACGAATACGTAGGGCAAGAGCATGTGTTGGGCAAAGACAAAATATTATATAGAACAATAAAAGCTGATAGACTATCTAGTATCATATTATTTGGACCTCCAGGATGTGGAAAAACATCACTTGCAAAAGTAATAAGTGAGACAACAAAATATAAATTTTATAAAATAAATGCAGTAACTGCTGGAGTATCAGACATAAAAAAAAAGTAATTGAAGAAACAAAAAATTTTATGATAAATCCAACAGGAAAAAAGCATACTATTTATAGACGAGATTCATAGATTTAACAAATTGCAACAAGATGCTTTACTTCCATATGTAGAAAATGGACTTATAATTTTAATTGGAGCAACAACAGAAAATCCATATTTTGAAGTAAATAAGGCTTTAATCTCAAGGTCAATGGTTATAAAACTAAAACCATTAACAGAAGAAAATATTTATACAATTTTAAAAAATTCATTAACAAGAGAAGATGGTCTTAAACAGTATAGTATAAAAGTTGAAGATGATACTTTAAGAAAACTGGCAGCAATATCAAATGGAGATGTACGAACGGCTTTAAATGGATTAGAAATAGCAGTTCTTACAACAAATATGGAAGCAGATGGATATATTCATATAACAGATGATGTTATCAAAAATTGTGTTCAAAGTAGAAAAGCAGTTTTTGACAAAAAAGGTGACACACATTATGATAATATAAGTGCATTTATAAAATCTATGAGAGGCTCAGATCCTGATGCAACTGTGTTTTATTTTGGCGAGGGCTTTAAATGGCGGAGAAGACCCAATGTTTTTGGCAAGAAGAATTGTAATTGCTGCATCAGAAGATGTTGGTATGGCAAATCCAAATGCATTGGTTGTAGCAAATGCAGCAATGCAAGCAGTACATATGGTTGGAATGCCAGAGGCAAGAATATTACTTTCAGAAGCGGCAGTATATGTAGCAACATCAAAAAAATCTAATGCTTCATATTTGGCTATAAACAAGGCTTTAGAAGATGTGTCAACAAAAGATACAGGGACAATTCCTATGCATATTAGAAATGCACCAATAAAAGAAATGGAAAAACTAGGATATCATGAAGGATATTTATATCCACATGATTTCCCTGGCCATTGGGTAGAACAACAATATTTGCCAGACAAAATGTTGGGAACAAAATATTATATAAAAGACGAAAATATTCCAGAATAAAAAAGAAAAAATTGGGAAACCTACTTAAAAAGAAAAGTAGGTTTTTTTATGCTTCAAAAAAATAAAGAACAATTAAAAAAATATTCTAAATTATCATTAATAGGATTTATTGCAGGAATGATAAGTGGATTTTTTTCAACAGGAGGTGGATTAATACTTGTACCAGCTTTTTTTTGTATTTATTAGAAATAGATTCTCAAAAAGCAAGAGGAACATCAGTATTTTGCATACTTCCAATGGTTTTAACAAGTAGTATATTTTATTATAAAGGAAACTTTATAAATTGGAATATAGCAATATTATGTGGGATAGGTGGAGCAATAGGAGGATATATTGGTGCCAAACTATTAAAAAATTACCGGAAAAATATTTTAAAAATAGCATTCACAATATTTTTGTTTTATGTATCTATAAAAATGATAATTTAGTGAAAAAAATATATTAGTCGTAAAATAAAAATAAGATTTCGTGAAAAAAATGTAAAAAAGTATAAGAATTATAGTATGATAAAAAACAGAATATAATAAAAGAAGGTGAGAACAAAATAAAAATGAATAAAAAAATACACGAAAATATGTGGAAAACAAATAATAAACAATATCTTTTTGAATTACAAAAGTTTTTAGATTTAGCGGATAATATAAAGGACGAAAAATTAAGAAAAAATATAATATCGCAAATGTTAAAATGTGATAAGTATTTAACAAAAATTGCGGAAGAAGAATTGAAAAATAAAGAAAGATAAAAAAGTGGTGAATAATGAGAGCAATAATTATAGGCTTAGTTTCAGGAATAGTAAGTGGAACTGGTATGGGCGGCGGAACAATTTTGATTTTTTTATTAACAAATATTTGTGGATTAGAACAGCACATAGCACAAGCAACAAATTTAATATTTTTTATTCCAACATCAATTGCTGCAATAATTGTAAATATAAAAAATAAAAATATACGATTAGGAGTCGCAATAATAATTTCATTATTTGGAATCTTGGGAGCAATTGTAGGAGCAAATTTATCAATTCATACAGATGTAAACAAATTAAGAAAAATGTTTGGAATATTTTTGTTAATTATTGCTATACATGAAATATATACCATTTATAAAGAGCATAAAAAAAAAAGTAAAAAAGGACAGAATAAAAAATGAAAAAATTAAATAAAATTTTATGGATAAAATTTTATTTAGTGAAAGAGGCAAAAGAAAAAAGTTTGAAGATAATTATGAAATGTAATATATTAATCAAATTTTGTGCATTGAAAGGAAGGTAAGTAAATATGAAATTTACAAAGGGATTAGTAGTAGGAGGATTATTAGCAACAGGTTTGTTAATGATGTATAACGACACAGATTTATTGAATAAAAATAAAATGATGAAAAAGGGAAAAAAATTTGTCAAGAAAATGGGAATAATATAAAAATTTAATTTTAAAATGCTATATATGAAACTTTGAAAAAATTCATACATAGCATTTTTTTTATTAGGACAATATTATTTATCGCAACATTCTTTAGAATCTTCACAATTTCTATCATCACAATGACCATCGTTTTTGCCTATAAAGCAATCACATTTATCATGTTTATCGCCTTTTAAGCATTTGCCTTCGTGATGACATTTTGCACAAATTTTTATTTTCTTTGTAGCATTTGCCCAAATTTGGATAGCGTAGTGTCTATCTGGACAAAGAGGGCCAAATACGAATTCTCCTTCTTTGTCTGTAAATGTGTGACCTATTGGTTTTCTTATTTCTTTACCACAGTCATAAGCAACTTCTGTTAATTTTACAACTGCGTCACAAATAGGTTCTTTGAAACAGTCTCTGATAACTCCGTATATAACATCTCTATTATCTTCTGGTAAGCTTATATCTAAGTCAAATTGCTTGCCACCTGATATAACACCATCAACATCTAATATTGGACATCCAGGTCTTTTTTCTTCCATTTCCATAAAAATTACATCCTTTCAAATAATATTTTTTTCAAACATAATGTCTGTTTAATATATAATATGAAAAACTTTAAAAAAAGATAAAGAATATTATACAATTTTGTTGAAATAAAAAATTTTATGCTATATAATTAATATGTACTAAAAGAAAAGGAGATAGGAGTATGAAAAATAAGAATAAAGATAAAAATAAAAGTAATTCTTTAAGAAAGGTAATAAAGGGACTATTAGCGGCTTTGGGACTTTCATCAATATTGAATATTGGTGAGGGTGTTGCATTATTAAATTCTGGAAAAGATGGTGTAGAAAAATCAAAAAATGAAATAACAGTAGATGTAGGAGAAGCAGAAAAAGACATAAAAATTAAAAATCTTGGAGATAGAGAAGTTTTTATTGAAGGTATAAAAGTAAGTAATGAAAAATTAGAAGAAATAAATGATACAACATTAGAAGATACTGTTGTAAAAGAAGTTGAAAGTAAAAAAACACCAAATGAAGTTTTGGATTATCTAAAAGATATTTATATCCAAGAATATAATAATGAGTACAAAACAAATTTTGACAGAAGCAGTGTTAGTGAAATTTATAGAACTAGAGAAGATAATGGATTTTTTTTAGTTAAAGACAGAGATCAAAACGGAAACGAGATAATACGATATAAAAATGAATATGATTCAAAAGAGGATAAAGTAGATATTAGTGGAGGACTAATAAAGGTAGTAGTAACAGATGAAAATTCAAAAATAATTCAAGAAGTCTTAAATGATGGAAATAATAATTATACGGGAATTGCAAACTATGATAATAAAGCATTAGAAAAAGTAGAAAAAATAATAGATACAGGAATTACATGGGAAGATAGTATAAATAATCAAAAAACAGATCCAAAAATAAAACGAGGATATAAACGAAATTTTATAAAATCAATTGTTGAGTATAAAGAAAATCAAATAGAAGAGATAAAGACGGGAAACTTAGGGGAAGAAAGATAAAATTTGTATTTTTAAATAAAAAGTGGTATAATATAAGTATAGTAACTGTAAAAGTAGATTAGAGGCTATAAATATGGCCAGATAAGGAGAAAAATATGATGAATACACGGAGAAAACAATTAATAAGAGATTGGAGGATAAAAAAAATTACATTGTACATTGCCAGTTTGGCAATAATTATAATTGAGTAATTATAATGGTACAAGGCATTTTATCAGATCCGATAAAAAAACCATGGCAGTTTATTACAGGTTTTGTAATCTGTGTTGCTGGAGTGTTTTCAATGATAGATACATATCATTGGAAATTCAAAGATTTTATTTCCCAAAAAATGAAAAAAAGCTCGTTAATACGGGCTTTTTCCTTTTGGAATTATTGATATTTTTATAAATTAAAACATCGCAATAGAAACTCAAACAAAACAAAATGAATAAATTTCCACTCTTTGGCAAACAATAAAAACAAAAAATGTTTGCAAGGAGGGAATTTTTTTGAAAGAAAACCAAAAACTAAAAATAACAGGAACAATGCTAGAAAAAAGCCAGCTGGAAAAACACCTGGAAAAAATTGCATCAGGTCACAACACAACATCAAAATCACAAAAAAGACACGTATCCAGTGCCACAACTAATAGAAAATTTTAAAACAATAGAAGAAGTCTACAGCATATTAAATGAACATCTAAAATTAGGAATAAACATACACCCTGCAGGAGAATGGCTGTTAGACAATTTTTATATAATAGAAGAAACAGTAAAACAAATTCAAAAAGAACTACCTTTAAATAAATACATGAATTTTGTAGGAATATCAAATGGGGAATACAAAGGATTTGCACGAATATATGTCCTAGCTTCAGAAATAGTTGCATACACAGACAACAAAATAGAAAGAGAAAATTTAGAAGATTACCTAATAAGTTATCAAAGAAAAAAGACATTAAGTATGGACGAAATCTGGAATATAGGAATCTTTTTGCAAATTGCAATTATAGAAAATATCACAGATATATGTGCACAAATATATAGCAGTCAAATTCAAAAATATAGAGCAGAAAATATAGCAGAAAGATTAGTTGAAAATAAGGATAGAACACAAATTAAATTTTAAAACACTAAAATAGAAAAAGAATTTTTTCAAGATATGAGATATCCGTTTATTGAATATATGTCATACATTTTAAAAAGATATGGCAAAAAGGCAAATGCATATTTAAATGTACTTGAAGAAGTTGTTGAAAAACTTGGGACAACTGTATCTGATGTAATAAAAAAAGAACATTTTGAAATTGCAACTCAAAAAGTTTTAATGGGAAATAGTATTACAAGTATTAAAGAAATTCAAAGAATTAATTTCTTGGATATATTCGAAAAAATAAATGGCGTAGAAGAAATATTAAAAAAAGATCCAGCAAATGTGTATGAAAAAATGGACTATAAAACAAAAGAGTATTACAGGGGGAAGATAAAGGAAATAAGTAAAAAAACAAAGACTTCTGAAATTTATATAGCAAGAAAAATGCTGGAACAGGCACAAGAAAATTTGCAAGAAACAACAAAGAAAACCCATATTGGATATTACTTAATAGAAAATGGAATAAATAAATTATACGAAAAATTAGAATACACAAATAAAAAAGAAAAAACACCACAAGCAAAAACAAAAAAATATATATAACAACAATAGAAATTTTAACAATAATATTATCAGCAATTTTAAGTTATATTTTAAATTTAAAAATAAAAAATACAGGACTTGCGGTTATAAGTTTTATACTATTTTTAATACCATCAAGTGAAGTGATTATACAAATAATACAAGCAATTTTAAGCAAAACAGTAAAGCCTAAACTAATACCAAAAATGGACTTTTCAAATGGTATAGATGAAGATAACACAACAATGGTAGTAATTCCGACAATTGTAAAAAAAGCAAAGAAAAAGTAGTTGAAATGTTTAAAAAACTAGAGGTTTATTATTTGGCAAACAAATCACCAAATTTATATTTTACATTGTTAGGTGACTGCTCAGAAAGTAATATGCAAGAAGAAAAAAATTCGATATAGAGGTAATTCAAGAGGGATTAAATCAAGTTGAAAGATTAAATAAAAAATATCAAAATCAAGATTTTCCAATATTTAATTTTATATATAGAAAAAGAGAATGGAATGAAAAAAAGAAGGCTCTTATTTAGGCTGGGAACGAAAAAGAGGAATGCTGAATCAGTTAAATCAATATATTTTACAAGGAAAAAATCCATTTAGAATTAATACTATACAAAACCAAATAGAAAATCAAGATATAGAAAAAAACAAAGATAATGAGTATCAAAATACTGGAAATGAAATAATTAAAGAGAAATTAAAAAATATAAAATATATAATCACATTAGATGCAGACACAGATTTGGTTTTAAATACGGCATCAGAATTAGTTGGAGCAATGGCACACATATTAAACAGACCTGAAATAGATGAGCAAAAAAACATAGTAATAGACGGATATGGAATAATGCAACCACGAGTTGGAATTAATTTGGACATAAGTTATAAAACACTATTTACAAAAATATTTGCAGGAGCAGGAGGAATAGACAGTTACACAAATGCGATATCAGACATATATCAAGATAACTTCAAAGAGGGGATTTTTACAGGAAAAGGAATATATGACTTAAGAGTATTTGCAAAGGTAATGGAAAATGCAATTCCTGAAAATACGGTACTAAGCCATGATTTGCTTGAAGGAAGTTATTTAAGATGTGGACTGGTTTCTGACATCATGCTAATGGATGGTTATCCAACAAAATATATGAGTTTTATGAATAGACTTTCTAGATGGATTAGAGGGGACTGGCAAAACAACAAATGGCTAAGCAAAAAAACTCCTTTAAATATGCTTTCGAAATATAAAATTTTTTGATAATTTAAGAAGAAGTTTATTTGAAATCTCAATTATATTTGCTTTAATTTATATAAATGTAATTGGAAAAATATTCAATATAGATGTTTTTGCATTTAATTTTATAATAATTTTAATTTCAATAATTCCGTTTATTTTGGAATTAATTAATTATCTATTTGGAAAAAGAGAAGGAGAAGAAAAACAAAAAACATTTACGCCCAAAATATCAGGATTAAAAGGAATTTTTGCACGAACAATAATTACACTTGGATGTTTGCCATACAAGGCATACACATCTTTAAAAGCAATAGTAAAAACAATGTATAGAGTAAAAGTGACACATAAAAATTTGCTTGAATGGACAACATCAGAAGAAGCAGAAAAAATGGCAAAAACAGATATAATCTCATACTACAAAAATATGGCAATTAACATTATAACAGGAATTGTAGCATTTATAATTTATGGAAATAGTAATAATATATTGGCATTAATGCTTGAGTATTATGGATTTTAACTCCAGCAATTATGTATTGCATAAGTAAAGAAAAAACAGAAAAAGAGGCAGTAGAATTATTAACACAGAAAGAGCAAGATTATGTTTTAGAAATTGGTAAAAAAACATGGGGATTTTTTTGAAAAGTACTTAAGACAAGAAGATAATTTTTTGATTCCAGATAATTATCAAGAAGATAGAAAAAATAAAGTGGTAAGAAGAACGTCGTCTACAAATATTGGATTATCGATGATGGCGGTTATATCTGCAAATGATTTAGGTTTTATAAATAATGATAAAACAATAGAATTGCTAAAAAATATTTTAAACACAGTAAATGAACTTCAAAAATGGAATGGACATTTATATAATTGGTATAATACAGAAACAAAACAACCATTATTTCCAAGATATATTTCAACAGTTGATAGTGGTAACTTTGTGGGATATTTATATGTTATAAAAAATTGGTTAGAAAGTCAAAATAAATGCAACATAGATTTGATTTCTGGTTTACTAGAAATAGTAAATAAGTTAATAGAAAACACAGATTTTTCGCATCTATACAAAAAAGAACAAAGAATATTTTCAATAGGATTTAATGTAGAAGAAAACAAACTAACAAATTCATATTATGACCTATTAGCTTCAGAATCAAGACAAGCAAGTTTGATTGCAATAGCAAAAAAAAGATGTACCGGCAAAACATTGGAATTCATTAAGTAGAACACTAACTACACTTGGAAAATATAAAGGGCTTGTATCATGGTCAGGAACATCATTTGAATATTTAATGCCAAATATCAATATACCAAAATACAAAGGAAGTTTATTAGACGAATCTTGCAAATTTATGATTATGAGCCAAATGGAATATGCAAAAAAATTGCAAATACCATGGGGAATATCTGAAGCGGCATTTAACTTAAAAGACTTGCATTCAAACTATCAATATAAAGCATTTGGAATACCATGGTTAGGACTAAAAAGAGGACTTGCAGATGAAATGGTTGTGGCTCCATATGGAAGCATATTAGCAATAACAGATTACCCAAAAAGAAGTATATCAAAATTTAAAAAGACTTGAAGAATATGGAATGTACAACAAATATGGATTTTATGAATCAATTGATTTTACACCAGAAAGATTAAAAAAAGGAAGTAAATCGGCAACAGTAAAAACATATATGGCACATCACCAAGGACTGATTTTGCTTTCAATAAACAATTTATTTAATAACAACATCTTGCAAAAAAAGATTTATGCAAAATCCAGAAATAAATGCAATAAGCATTTTGCTACAAGAAACAATGCCAGAAACAGCAATAATAACAAAAGAAAAACAAAGAAAAGGTTGAAAAATTAAAATATGTTGATTATGAAGATTACATCCAAGACACTTACAAAAAAATTGATGAGAGATTAATACGCGGAAATGTCATATCAAACGAAGATTATTTGATAGCAATGAACCAAAAAGGAGAAGGGGCAAGTAAATATAAAAATATAGTGATAAACAGATTTAAAAGCACAGATGATTACCCACAAGGAATATTTTTTGATATAAAAAATATAAAATCAAAGAAAATATGGAGCTCAAAATATATACCAAACAATGGCAAATATCAAATTAGTTTTATGCCAGACAAAATGGAACAAGAATTAATAAATGACAATATAAAAACAAAAATTGAAACAATAATTGCACCAGACGAGCCAGTGGAAATAAGAAAATTATCATTAGAAAATTTAGGAAATGAAGATGAAATAATAGAAATAACATCACACTTTGAACCAGTATTATCACCAAAAGAGCAAGATTATGCACATCCTGCATTTAACAATTTATTTTTAATATTTGATTTTGACAATGAAACAAATAGTATAATTGTAAAAAGAAGAACAAGATACGAACATGAGAAAGAAGTATATATGGCAGTAAATTTATCAACAAATAGTGAAATAATTGGGGATTTAGAGTACGAAATAGATGAAGAAAAGTTTACAGGCAGAGGGAATATAGGAATTCCTCAAATGGTTAAAAATTCAAGTCCATTTTCTAAAAAAATAGGACTTGTAACAGAACCTGTAGTTGCATTAAAAAGAGCAATGAAAATTAAAAAACAAGAAAAATCAACAGTTAATTTAATTATTGCAGTAGGTGAAACAAAAAAAGAAAAAGTAATTGAAAATATTAAAAAATATACGGTTGAAGAAAATATTAAAAAAGCATTTGAATTATCAAAAGCAAAAAATGAAGCACAAACAAGATATTTAAGGATAAAAGGTTCACAAATAAGAGATTACCAAAAAATGCTATCATATATAATTTTCAATAATCCATCTAAAAAATTAAACTTAGAAAAATTGCCAAAACAAAAATATAGTCAAAGTGAACTTTGGAAATATGGGATTTCAGGTGATTTGCCAATAATACTTGTAAAAATAAAAGATAATAATGACACATATGTTGTAAAAAGAAGTTTTAAAAGCATATGAATTTATGAGAACAAAGGGATTTGAAACAGAGTTAGTAATAATAGATGAAGAAAAATATAGTTACGAAAATTATGTTATGGAAGATATAGAAGAAGCGGTTTTGAACAGTCAGTTATCATATTTAAAAAATATTAGAGGCGGAATTTTTGAGTTAAATAAAAATGAAATAAGTAAAGAAGATATGAATTTATTGCAATTTATTGCAGGGATAATAATAGATAGTAAAAAAGAGCGGAATAAGTCACTCACTAAAAAATATTGAAGAAGAATATTTGGAAAAATATAAAAAAGATTCCAAATGAGTCAGAAAATATAATTATAGAACCTGAAAATCAAGAAAATATAGATATTTTACAAAACACAGAAAACTTGAAATATTATAATGAATATGGAGCATTTTCGGCAGATGGAAAAGAATATCTGATAAAAGCAAATAAAGATAATCGACTTCCAACAGTATGGTCACACATTATGGCAAATAAGAAGTTTGGAACATTGGTCACACAAAGTATGGGTGGATATACTTGGTATAAAAACAGTAGACTAAATAGAGTAACAGCCTGGGAAAATCAACCTAATTTTGATATTCCATCAGAAATAATATATCTAAAAGACCAAGAAACGAAAAAGGTTTGGTCACTTGGACTAAACCCTATGCCAGATAATAAAAACTACAATGTAGTTTACGGATTTGGTTACACTAAATTTATTCATAAAAGTGATGGAATAGAACAGGAATTAGAAGTTTTTGTTCCAAAAGAAGATAGTGTGAAAATACAAATTTTAAAATTAAAAAATATGAATTTAAATAGAAAAAAATTAAAAATTGTATATTATATTAAACCTGTTTTAGGTGAAGATGAACTTAAATCAAATGGATATATTGATTTAAAATATGATAAAAATAACAATATAATTTGTGCACAAAATTTATATAATTCAGAATTTAAAATGATGTAATATATGTATCAAATAGTGAAAAAATGCAAAGTTATACAGGTGATAAAAACTTCTTTTTTGGAAATGGAAATATTTCAAATCCAGATGGCCTAAAAAATCAAGTTTAAATAATGAAAACAGTTTAGGCAAAAAAGCCATGTATAGCATATGAAATAGAAGTAGAATTAGACAGTTTATCAGAAAAAGAAATTGTATTTTTAGCTAGGAGCAGAAGATGCAGTAATAGATAGCAAAAATATTGCTTATAAATATAGCAAAATTCAAAATTGTAAACAAGAACTTGAAAATGTAAAAAGTTATTGGAGAGATATTTTAGGAAGACTTCAAGTTTACACACCACTAGAATCTATGAATATTATATTAAATGGATGGGATATTTATCAAACACTACAAAGTAGGTTATTAAGTAAAACAGGATATTATCAATCAGGCGGTGCATATGGCTTTAGAGACCAATTGCAAGACACACTTGCATTAAAATATATTGACCCTCAAATTTTGAAAAATCAAATTTTAAAGCATAGTAAACAACAATTTTTAGAAGGTGATGTTGAACATTGGTGGCATGAAGAAACGGGAAGAGGAATAAGAACTAAATTTTCAGATGATTTGTTATGGCTTGTATATTTGACTGCTGAATATATAGAATTTACAGGAGATTATTCGATATTAGAAGAGCAAACACCATATTTAATTGGAAAAGAATTAGAGGAAAATGAAGATGAAAGATATGACAAATTTGAGAGTGCTAAAGAAACAGGAAGTATTTATGAACATTGTATTAAAGCGATTGAAAGAAGTTTGAATTTTGGCGAAAATGGTTTGCCTAAAATTGGTAGTGGTGATTGGAATGATGGTTTTAGTAATGTTGGGCCTAAAGGAAAAGGAGAGAGTGTTTGGCTTGGATTTTTCTTGTATAATGTACTAGATAGATTTACTAAAATTATGGAGAATACACCAAACAAGGATGGACTTGAAGAAGAACAAAAAGATGAAAATAATAATTTAAAAGAAGAAAATATCGAAAGCAAAATAGAAAAATACAAAACAATAATGCAACAATTAAAGAAATCATTAAACACAAACGGATGGGACGGAAGATGGTTTAAAAGAGCTTTTATGGATGATGGAAATACATTAGGTAGTATGGAAAATGACGAATGTAGAATAGATAGTATTGCACAAAGTTGGAGTACAATATCAAATGCAGGAGACAATGACAAAAAATATATATCAATGGAAAGCTTAGAAAATCACTTAATAGACAGAGAAAACGGAATAATCAAATTACTAGATCCACCATTTGAAAAAGGAAAACTAAATCCAGGATATATAAAATCATATTTACCAGGAGTTAGAGAAAATGGCGGACAATATACACACGCAGCAGTATGGGTAATAATGGCAGAATCAATGTTAGGGTTTGGGGACAAAGCAACAGAATTATACAGAATGATAAATCCAATAGAACATGCACGAACAAAAGAAAAGTTGTAAAAAATATAAAGTAGAACCATATGTAATACCAGCAGATATTTATGGAGCAGGTAACTTAGCAGGTAGAGGTGGATGGACTTGGTACACAGGTTCTGCAAGTTGGTATTACAAAACAGGAATTGAAAATATTTTGGGGTTAAAAATAAAAAATGGATTTATTAGAATCGAATCATGTATTCCATCATCTTGGAAAGAGTATAACATCAAATATAAGTGGAAAAATGCTTTTTATAATATTGTTGTTAAAAATCCAAATGGCAAAAATACAGGAGTTGAAAAAGTTATAGTTAATGGAGTTGAATTGGGAGAAACAAAAAAAATAATGCTTGAAGATAATGGAGTATTTAATGTTGAAGTTTTAATGTAAGACAAGTGGGACAGTCAAATTTGTCTCACTTTTTGTTGAAAAAATATAACTAAATGGAAAATGTTGTAAACAAAAATTAAGGATATGTGGAAAATTACGTTCGAAAAAAATAAGGATATGTAGAAAATTAAGTTGATAAAAATTAAGGATATGTGTAAAATAAAGATTGAAAAAATCAAGGATATGTGATAAAATTATAAAAAGAATCATATAAACAAGAAAAAAGAACGGTTTTATGATTGAATTTGTATTTTATAGAAAGGATGCGAGAACTATGAAAAGAAAAAATATATAATGAATTATTAAAATGGAAAAAAAGAAAATAACGGAGAAGTGGCGCTTTTAATAGATGGAGCAAGGCGAATAGGAAAAAGTTATATTGTAGAAAAGTTTGCAAAAGAAAATTATAAATCATATATATTAATAGACTTTAACAAAGTTGGGGAAGATGTAAAGGAATTATTCAACAACTATTTGGATAATCTAGATATGTTTTTTATGTATTTATCAAGTTATTATAAAACAGAACTATATGAACGAGAAACACTAATAATTTTTGATGAAGTTCAACTATTTCCAAGAGCCAGAAGTGCTATAAAATATCTTGTAGCAGATGGAAAATATGATTATATAGAAACGGGCTCTTTAATATCAATAAAAAAGAATGTTAAAAACATATTAATTCCATCAGAAGAAAGACATCTTAATATGTATCCTATGGATTTTGAAGAATTTTTATGGGCAAATGATAATATCACATTAATGCCATTAATAAAAAAATGTTTTGAAGAAAAAAAGCCAATGGGGCAATTAATGCATAGAAAAGCAATGGATTATTTTAAACAATATCTAATTGTAGGTGGAATGCCGCAAGCAGTAGAAAAATATGTAAAAACAAAAAACTTTAAAGAAGTTGACTTAATTAAAAGAGACATTTTAAATTTATATCAAGACGATATAATAAAATATGGTGGAGAGGACTCGGCCAAAGTTCAAAGTATATTTGAAGAAATTCCATCACAACTTCAAAAACACGAAAAAAGATTTACATTTAATGCACTTCAAAAAGAAGCAAGATATAGAGAGTATAAAGATGCATTTTTTTGGCTACAAGAATCAATGATTGTAAATAATGCATTTAATACAACTGAACCCAATATAGGTTTAAGATTAAACAGAGAATCAAGTGCATTAAAATGTTATATGGGAGATACTGGTTTATTAATTTCATTGGCATTTGATGAAAAAGGATTAGTTGATGAAGAAATATATCAAAAAATACTTTTTAATAAATTAGCATTTAACGAGGGAATGATTATGGAAAATATTGTTGCTCAAATGTTGGTGGCATCTGGTAAAAAATTATATTTCTATTTTAATTATGATAAAGAAAATGCGGAAAATAATATGGAAATAGATTTTTTAATAGCTAAAAATAAGATAACATCAAGACACAATGTTTCACCAATTGAAGTGAAATCAGGTAAAAATTATACATTTTCATCTTTAAATAAATTTAAGAAAAAGTATAAAGAATATTTGCATACAAGTTATGTGTTGCATATTGATGATTTAAAAGTAGAAGACGATGTAATATTTTTGCCAGTTTATATGACAGGATTACTATAATTGATAAATGTATTAGCTGTTTCATCTTAATTATAAAATAGTGTTATAAGTATAATTAAATTACTAAAATTTTAAAAATTTTATTGACAAATAAGTGTATAAGGTGCTAAAATAAGTAACATAATAATAAAAAAACACATTGCGTTAGAACAATACAAAGCAATTAGAAGTCACTAAAAGAGAAAAAGGGTCACCGGCTGAAAGCCCTTTAAGGTCAACCTAAATTGTGAAACACATTGGAGCAATTTTTATAAAGTGGAAAATATTTGCTAAGCAAGTATTTTCAAGCTGGGTGGTACCGCGGAATTATTTCGTCCCTGCATTATGCAGTGGACGTTTTTTGTGTCCTACTGCATAAATCCCAAAAGGATAAAAATAGTAGGAGGTAGTTAAAAATGAACGAGTACAAAACACATACTTGTAACGAAATCAGTCTAGAAGACGTAGGAAAAAAAGTTAGAATTGCCGGATGGGTACAAACTATCCGTGACTTAGGAGGTCTAGTATTCTTAGATATTAGAGATATGTATGGAATAACACAAGTTGTAACATCAGGAGAAGCAGAAGATGTTGATTTTGCATCACACATTCCAATTGAGTCAACTGTTACAGTCTATGGAACTGTAAAAAAGAGGGATGAAGAGACTGTAAACCCCAAATTAAAAACAGGTCTTGTTGAAATTAAAATTGAGGATATTAAAATTTTAGGAAAAAGAACAAAAAATATTCCTTTTGAAATTAACACAAACCAGGAGATAAGAGAAGATTTAAGACTACAATATAGATATTTAGATTTAAGAAATGAAAGGTTACAAAATAATTTGAAACTTCGTGCACAGGTTTTACAATTTTTAAGAAATCAAATGCAAGAACAAGGTTTTTTAGAGGTTCAAACACCAATATTAACAAGTTCTTCACCAGAGGGGGCAAGGGATTATTTAGTGCCAAGTAGATTACATCCAGGAAAATTCTATGCATTGCCACAAGCACCCCAACAATTTAAACAATTGTTAATGGTTTCTGGAATTGATAAATATTTTCAAATTGCACCTTGTTTTAGAGATGAAGATGCTAGAGCAGATAGGGCTCCAGGCGAATTTTATCAACTAGATATGGAAATGAGTTTTGCAACACAAGAGGATGTTTTCCAAGTAATGGAACCAGTAATGTATAATACATTTAAAAAATTCTCCGATAAGAAAATTGCAGAATATCCATTCCCAAGAATAACATACAAAGATGCAATGCTTAAATATGGTTCAGATAAACCAGATTTAAGAAACCCATTATACATTATAGATTTATCAGATTTCTTCAAAAAATGTACATTTAAGCCATTTATTGATAGAACTGTAAGAGCAATAAAAGTTGAAGGACATATGTCAAAAGGATTCCATGAAAAGATGTTAGCATATGCTATGTCAATTGGAATGCAAGGACTTGGATATTTAGAGGTTCAAGAAGATATGAGTTTCAAAGGCCCAATTGATAAATTTATACCAGATGATTTAAAGAAAACTTTAATAGAACTAGCAGATTTAAAACAAAATGATACAATATTTTTTATTGCTGATAATGAGAAGAGAGCAACAGAACTTGCAGGACAAATTAGAACTGAATTAGGAAACAGATTAAATTTAATAGATGAAGATGTATTCCAATTTTGTTGGATAATTGATTTCCCAATGTTTGAGTTAGATGACCATGATAAATTAGCATTTAGTCATAACCCATTTTCAATGCCACAAGGTGGTTTGGATGCATTAGAAAATCAAAATCCATTGGAAATACTTGCTTATCAATATGATATAGTTTGTAATGGAATTGAACTTTCTTCTGGTGCGGTTAGAAATCATGATATTCAAATAATGTTGAAAGCATTTGAAATGGCTGGTTACACAGAGGAAGAAGTTAAAACAAAATTTGGAGCTTTATATACTGCATTTCAATTTGGTGCTCCACCTCATGCAGGAATTGCACCTGGTATTGATAGAATGTTGATGCTTTTATCAAATTCAGATACTATTAGAGAAGTTATTGCATTTCCACTAAATAGTAAGGCACAAGATTTGATGATGGGGGCTCCTGGTAATGTTAAGAGAGAACAATTAAGAGATGTGCACATTGAAATTATAAAGAAATAGTGTTTATTATATAAGATAGTATTCGATAGTTCTTGACAAAAATATACAAATAAGTTAATATATACTTGCCGACTTGCTTAGTGGCAGGGAGGAGGTTACTTTTGTTGAAGGAACTACTCAAAGTGTTGAAACTTTATTTGATTTACTTAATTGTAAAGAACTTAGGGGATTAGACAAAAAGAAAAAAGACTAGGAATGCTATGGAAGGCTCCTAGTCTTTTTTATTACTTTTGTTTTTAGAACTACTTCGACGTCTTGAGTGTATTATAACTCATATTTTATTATATGTCAATTTTTTTATTTTATTATTGTAATTTTACGCATTTGAGTATATAATAAAATAGATTTTTAAGGAGGAGAGATAAGGTGAAAGTTAGTAAAGAAGAAATATTACACATTGCTAAATTGGCAGATTTGGAAATTAAAGACGAAGAAATTGAAAAATATGCACTTAATTTACAAGACATATTAGAATTTGCAGAAATAGTAAACAATGCACCTGTTGATGGACTTGATGTTACAGTTGGTGCAAATGAAAAGAAAAATGTTTTTAGAAAAGATGAGATTAAGGTATTCAAAGATAATGAAGCATTATTACAAAATGCACCATCAGAGGAACAACATATGTTTAAGATACCAAAAGTTATAAATTAATTTTTAAAATATTGAAATAGGAGGAAGTTTAATGAATATAACAGAATTAACAGTACATGAATTGCAAGAAAAACTAAAAAACAAAGAACTTACAATAACGGAAATAACAAAAGCATATGTAAACAGAATAAATGATAAAGAAAAAGATGTACAAGCATTTGTTACAACATTAACAGATGAAGCATTAGAGCAAGCAAAAGATGTACAAGAAAAAATAGATAATGGAGAAATCAGTGGAGATTTTGCAGGAATTCCAATAGGAATAAAAGATAATATGTGTACAAAAGGTGTAAAAACAACATGTAGTTCTAAAATGTTAGAAAACTTTGTTTCACCATATGATGCAACAGTTGTTGAAAAAAAATTAAATGCAGAAAATATGATAGACTTAGGAAAACTAAATATGGATGAATTTGCTATGGGTGGTTCAACAGAATATTCATATTTTAAGAAAACAAGAAATCCTTGGAATTTAAACAAAGTACCAGGAGGTTCTTCAGGTGGTTCTGCAGCAGCAGTTGCAGCAAACTTAGTTCCATGGGCACTTGGCTCAGATACAGGTGGTTCAATAAGACAACCAGCAAGTTTCTGTGGAGTTGTAGGACTAAAACCAACATATGGATTAGTTTCAAGATATGGACTGGTAGCTTTTGCATCATCACTTGACCAAATTGGTCCAATTACAAAAGATGTAAGAGATAGTGCAATGCTTTTAAATTTAATTGCAGGACATGACGAAAGAGATACAACATCAGCAGAAATGCCTAAAAAAGATTATACAAAAGCATTGAAAAACGATGTAAAAGGCTTAAAAATAGGAGTTCCAAAAGAATTCTTTGGTGAAGGTATAAATGAAGAAGTAAAAGAAACTTTACAAAAAGCAATAGAAAAATACAAAAAACTTGGAGCAGAAGTTGAAGAATTTTCACTAGACATTGCTCAATATGCATTAGCAACATACTATATAATTGCTTGTGCAGAAGCAAGTTCAAACTTAGGAAGATTTGATGGAATTCGTTATGGATATAGAACACCAGAATACAGTAATTTAAAAGAATTATATAAAAAGTCAAGAAGTGAAGGATTCGGAGAAGAAGTAAAAAGAAGAATAATCCTTGGAACATATGTATTATCATCAGGATATTATGATGCATACTACAAAAAAGCACAACAAGTTAGAACATTAGTTATGAATGAATTTAATAAAGGATTTGAAAAATATGATGTTATATTAACACCAACATCTCCAACAGTAGCATTTGACATAGGTTCAAGGTCAAACAATCCATTGGAAATGTATTTAGCAGATATTTGTACAGTATCTGTAAATATTGCAGGACTTCCAGGAATATCAATACCAGTAGGAGTTGACAAAGAAGGAATGCCAATTGGTATGCAATTAATAGGAAATAGATTCCAAGAAGAAACTATTTTAAATGCGGCATACACACTAGAACAAGAAATTAAATTTAGAGAAAATCATAAACCAGAATTTAAAGGAGGTGCTGAATAATGTCAAGAAGTGATTATGAAGTTGTAATAGGACTAGAAGTTCACGCAGAACTTTCAACAAAAACAAAAATATTCTGCTCATGTCCAACAGAATTTGGTGCGGCACCTAATACACATGTATGCCCAGTTTGTATGGCAATGCCAGGAACTTTACCAGTATTAAACGAAAAAGTTGTTGAATATGCAGTAAAAGCAGGGCTAGCCACAAACTGTGAAATATCAAGAGATAGTAAAAATGATAGAAAAAATTACTATTATCCAGATTTACCAAAATCTTATCAAATATCTCAATTTGATAAACCACTATGTGAACATGGATATATTGAAATTGAAACATCAGAAGGTAAAAAAGAAAATTAGATTATTAAGAATTCACATAGAAGAAGATGCCGGAAAACTAAACCATGATGACTTTGGTGGAGGAAGCTTAGTTGATTTAAACAGAGCAGGAGTTCCTTTAATAGAAATGGTTTCTGAACCAGATTTAAGAAGTGCAGAAGAGGTTGAGGCATATTTAAGAAAATTAAAATCAATACTAGAATATATAGAAGTTTCAGACTGTAAAATGCAAGAAGGTTCATTAAGAGCAGATGTCAATGTATCTGTTCATAAACCAGGAACACCATTTGGAACACGTACAGAAATGAAAAATATGAACTCATTTAGAAGCATTACAAGAGCTATCGAATATGAAATTGATAGACAAATTGATGTGCTAGAAGATGGAGGAAAAGTAGAACAGGAAACATTAAGATGGGATGATGTATCTGGAAAAACATTTTCAATGAGAGATAAAGAAGATGCACAAGATTATAGATATTTCCCAGATCCAGACTTAGTTGCAATAAAACTTTCAGAAGAATATATTGAAAATATCAAGAAAACTTTACCAGAATTACCAGAGACTAGAAAAGAAAGATATTTAAAAGAATATGAATTATCTGAAAAAGATGCAAATATTATAACTGCATCAAAATATTTATCAGACTTATTTGAAAGTGCAATAAAAGTATGTAATAATCCAAAAGCAGTAAATAACTGGATTATATCAGATATATCAAGAATTTTAAATGAAACTGAAACAGAACCAATTGCTATACCATTTGATGGAAATCAATTAGGAAAATTAGTTATTTTAATTGACAAAGGAACAATTAGTTCAAGTATTGGTAAAAAAGTCTTAACAGAATTATTTGAAAATCCAAGAGATCCAGAAGACATAATAAAAGAAAAAGGATGGATTCAAATTTCTGATGAAGGTGCAATTAAAGAGGTTGTTTCTAAAATATTAGAAGCAAATCCACAATCAATTGCAGATTATAAAGCAGGAAAAGACAGAGCATTAGGATTTTTGGTTGGTCAAGCAATGAAAGAAACAAAAGGAAAAGCAAATCCAAAAATGTTAAATGAAATGTTCTTAGCAGAATTGAATAAATAAAAAATAGGGATTAAAGACCCGTCCCCAATCCCTAAAAAAAAATCGGGATTGGGGGACGGGTCTCAAATCCCGTTTTTTTATATAATTTGTTTTTTTATTCCGTCAACAACAAATCCGCAAATGACAAATTCGATTCCCCAGATTAAACTTAATTTAAATAGTATAAATCCAATAGTGAAAAGTATTGGTATTGTAAATGAAAAATTATATGTAAGAAGAATTACAAAAGAAATTATGCAAATAAAAAAGCAGAATTTTAAACCATAGTTCATAATTAATTTTGTTAATTTATCTAAGTTTTTAAAACTATTAAAAATTTTTTTTAACATAATCACATCACCTATATAAATAATAGCATCTATAGATAGAAACAGCAATGGAAATTTGTACCAATTTAAGATTGAGTTCTAGAAGATTGTTATAGTTTATGGATTGTGAATTGTAACAGAAGATTTCTATGAAAAATTTTGAAAAATATATATTTATTTTTGGAGTATAAAAAGAAAAAGAACTTCTACATAAAATAGAAATTCTTTTTTAAAACAAAAACTATGCATAATTTTCATTTTTAGCCTAAGCCATTGCTGCATTTAATTTTTTTGATAAACTAGATTTTTTTCTAGCTGCTGTGTTTTTAACAATAACACCTTTTGTACAAGCTTGGTCGATTTTTTTTTTGCTTCTGAGAATAATGTTTTTGCTTCTTCCATATTTCCGGCTTCAATTGCTTGTTCAAATTTTTTGATTGCTGTTTTGTAAGCAGATTTTATCATATTATTTCTTAAAGTTTTCTTTTCAATTACTTTAACTCTTTTTTTTGCTGATTTTATATTTGGCATGTGTTTTGCACCTCCTCTTGGTCTTTTTATTATAACATTGATTATTTTATCATAAATTTTTGCATTTGGCAAGAGATTTGCTTAATTTTCTGTAAATTGGGGGTTACTATTCATTTACTTTTAGTCTGAATAGTAACAAATTGGGGATGGTAAGTTACAATTCACAGCTCATAAAATTATTGTTTGTAAATTATAATGATAGTAAAAGATAGGCCAAGAGGCCTACCTTTAAGTACAAAATCTTAAATCTGTTTTTTTTACAAAAATTATTTTTTATTAACATTTTTATGCTCTTCAGGAACTACTATATTTTTAGGTTTATCATCACTAGATTTTGGCTTTGCAGGGTTTAAATGGTCATAAACTTCAGAAATGTCTAAATTTGAACCATCACCATCAACTATTTCAATTTTCTTTTTTTCTTCGCTCATAAGAAATACCTCCATAAAATATTAAATAAATAATAACACAAAAAAGATAAATAATCAACAAAAATTTAATTATAGCAGTAAATTGCATTGATTTTTAAAGAAAAAATATAATATAATTAACAAGTAAATTATAGAATTAGAGGTATAAATAAAATCAAAATTAATACTATATATAAAAAATTAGAAAGGAACTAATCCAACATGGAAATAGATAAAATAAAATCTATCATTGAAGCAATTCTCTTTGCAGCAGGAAGGCAAGTTACAATAAAAAGAATTAATGATTTCTTTAGAAATTCCTAAAGAAGATTTAGAAAATATTATTGTTTCAATGCAAGAAGATTATAGGGAACAAAGTAGGGGAATTGAGATTATAAAAGTAGATGATAGTTATCAACTATGTACAAAAAAAAAAGAATTATATGAATTTTTGTATCCGATATTAGATAAAAGATCAAAACCTAATTTGTCAAATGCGGCATTGGAAACACTTGCAATAATTGCATATAATCCAAGAGTAACAAGAGCGGAAATTGAGTCTATAAGGGGAGTTGGCGCAGATGCTTGTATTTATAAATTATTGGAATATGGATTAATACAAGAAGGTGGAAAAGCAGATTTGCCAGGGAAACCAATGACATATGTAACTTCAAGTGGATTTTTAAAAATGTTTGGTTATACCTCTTTAAATGATTTGCCAGAACTTCCAAGATACAAATTAGATGAAAATCAACAAATTGTAATTGATGATTTGGTTGAAAATAACAAAGAAAAAGAAGGAGTAAAAAATGAAAATGAAATTAAGTAAATTAAACCCAAAGAAAATAAACTTTAATGATGTAGATAAAAATTATTCAGGACAAGATATATTAATGAAACTAGGAGAATTATATCAATTTGAAAGTGGTATTTATGGTTATGGTAATTTATGGACAAAAATGGAGAGAATAGTGGAAAATATAATTATTGATGAATTAGACAAAGCAGATTGTATACAAGCAGAATTTCCAAAATTACAACCAAGAAAAATATGGGAGCAATCTGGAAGATGGGATGTATATACAAAAGAAGCAGATATAATGTTCAATATGAGTAACAATTTAGGTGATTATGGTTTAGCACCAACAGCAGAAGAATGTGCAACAATTTTTGGAGCAAACAGACTATTATCATATAAAAATCTACCAGCAACATATTATCAAATTGGAGAAAAATTTAGAAAAGAAATTAGAGCAAGAGGATATTTATTTAGACCTCGTACATTTGTAATGATGGATGCATATTCATTTGACAAAACACAGGAAGATATGCATAAAAACTTTGAAAAAATGCATGATGTATATATGAACATCTTCAAAAGAATAGGAATCAATATTATTCCAGTTGTAAGTGATGGTGGAACAATGGGAGGAAGAGTTTCAGAAGAATTTCAAGCTATTACAAAATTAGGTGAAGATATCATTTTATACAATGAAGAAAAAAATGTTGGAATTAATAAAGAAGTTTTAGACTTTGAAGATAAAGAAACATTTATTGATAGATTACAAGGACTAAGCCTAGAAGATATGAAAGAATATAATTCTGTTGAATTAGGAAATAATTTCGAATTGGGAACAAAATATTCAGAAGCAATGGGATTAACATATCAAGACGAAAATGGTCAAAGCAAACCTTATTATATGGGATGTTATGGAATTGGTTTAGGTAGAATAATTGCAACAACAATTGAAAACAATATAATTATTAAAAATGATAGAGTTAAAGGTTTTGCAATACCAGAAAATATTGCTCCATATAAAGTTCAAATTATATATAGTGATGAAAATAAAGAAAAAGCATTGGAATTATACACTGAACTTCAAGATAATGGTATTAAAGCTATTATTGATGATAGAGAAAATTTGAATATGGGTAATAAAATTAATGATGTTTATGCTTTAGGTACTCCTTATTGCTAGTTATGGGTAAAAAGTTTGAAGATGGAAAATATGAATTAGAGACTTCAAAAACAGGAGAAAAAAAAGTATATACATTAGATGAATTAATAAATAGATTAGCAAAATAATAAATAAAAAACTGTGAATTTTAAAATTCACAGTTTTTTGGAGTTCTAGGGAAAGGAATAACATCACGGATATTTTGCATTCCTGTTAAATACATAATAGCTCTTTCAAAACCTAGACCAAATCCAGAATGAACACAACTACCATATTTTCTTAAATCCAAATACCATTCGTAATTTTCGATAGGCATATTCAATTCTTTCATTCTATTTAATAACTTATCATAATTTTCTTCTCTTTGACTGCCACCAATAATTTCTCCAATACCAGGAACTAAAAGGTCAGCAGCAGCAACAGTTTTACCATCTGGATTTTGCTTCATATAGAAAGCTTTTATATCCATTGGATAATCTGTAACAAAAACAGGTTTCTTAAATATTTGCTCGCACAAATATCTTTCATGTTCTGTTTGTAAATCAATACCCCAACTAACTTTATATTCAAATTCATCATTATGTTTTTCTAATTCTTTAACTGCATCTGTGTAAGAAATTCTAACAAAATCAGAATTGATAACATGATTCAATCTTTCTAATAAACCTTTGTCTATGAAGTTATTGAAAAATTCCATTTCTTCTGGGCAATTATCTAAAACATATTTGAAAATATATTTAATCATATCTTCTGCTAAATCCATATCATCAGCTAAATCAGCAAAACATATTTCAGGTTCAACCATCCAGAATTCTGCGGCATGTTTTACTGTATTTGAATTTTCTGCTCTAAAAGTAGGACCAAATGTATAGATGTTTCTAAATGCTTCTGCAAATGTTTCACCATTTAATTGACCACTTACTGTTAAATGAGCAGATTTTCCAAAGAAGTCTTTTGAAAAATCAATTTTTCCATCATCTGTTTTTGGTAAGTTTGTTAAATCAAAAGAATTAACGTTAAACATTTCTCCAGCACCTTCTGCGTCACTTCCAGTGATTAAAGGAGTGTTTACATATACAAAACCTCTTTCTTGGAAGAATTGGTGTATTGCATATGCTAGGCTACTTCTAACTCTAAATACTGCGTTAAAAGTATTTGCTCTTGGACGAAGATGTGCAATTGTTCTCAAATATTCAAAAGAATGTTTTTTCTTTTGAAGTGGATATGTGCTATCTGATAAACTTTCTATTTCTACGTTTGTGGCTTGAATTTCAAAAGGTTGTTTTGCATTTTCTGTTTTTACAAGTGTTCCATTAACTTTAATTGAAGAACTTATTGTAAGTTTACAAATTTCATTAAAGTTTGATAATTTATCTGTAAAAACGATTTGTACATTTTTGAAAAATGTTCCATCATTTATTTCGATAAATCCAAATGTTTTTGAATCTCTTACTGTTCTTACCCATCCTTCTAAAGTTACTTCTTTGTTAATATAGTTTTCTGTATTTTTGTATAATTCTTTTATAACTAATTTTTCCATTTTTGATTTCATTCCCTTCCTAAGATACAGATTTAATTGGAAAGTTTAAACAAGTATCTTCTTTTTAGTATGTGAAAATTATACATCATTATACGCTAAAATTCAAGTAAAGGTATTGATAAAAAAAAAAAAAAATATATAATGTGAAAAAAAGAGGCTACATTTCACTGACAGTGAATAGTAACAAAAAAGAGGGAATAATATGAGCAAAAAAAATAGAAACAGGCTTAATAATTGTAAAAGAAGATATATTTTCAAAAATAAGGAAAAATCTATTTGCAATATTTTTTAAAAAAGAAAATGAGTTATTAAATAAATTATATGAAATAGAACAACCTCGAAATGTAGTGCGTGGTAAAGTAATTATTCCCAAAGAAATATCAATAGATAAAATTGTCTCTAAGAAAATTAATTAAAAGGAAAGGGTGTAAAAAATGATAGTAGCAGTTGATGGACCTGCAGGAAGCGGAAGAACAGTAACAAAAATGAATCGAAAAAGAATTAGGTTTTTTAAATTTAGATACAGGAGCAACATATAGATGTGTTGCTTTACAGGTGCTAAGAGAAAATGTTAAATTAGATAATGAAGAAAAAATTATAAAAATAGCAAATAATATTAATATCAAAATTGATAATACAGGTGACAAAGATATTATTTTATTAAATGGAGAAGACGTTAGCAAAGAAATTAGAACAAAAGAGGTAACAGAAGTTGTGTCGCAAATTTCTTCTATTATTCCTGTAAGAGAAAAAATGGTTGAAGTACAAAGAAATTTAGCCAAGGGAAAAAATGTTATAGTAGAAGGAAGAGATATTGGAACAGTTGTATTTCCAAATGCAGATTTAAAAATATATTTAGATGCAAGTGAAGAAGTAAGAGCAAAAAGAAGATATAAAGAAAATTTACAAAATGGAATAAATACTACTTATGAAGAAGTTTTGGAAAATGTAAAAATGAGAGATTATAATGATATGCATAAAAAAGTTGGGGCATTAAAGAAGGCAAATGATGCAATTATTATTGATTCTACAAGTTTAACAATAGATCAAGTTGTTGAAAATATTAAGAAACTATTGATTTAACTGTAAAAATATGGTATAATGGTTTTAGTTTTATTTTTAAAAATAAGAAAGAGGTAATAAAATGGATATTCCAGTTAATTATGAAGCTAAAACTAAAGATTCTTTTTTTGATGTAATAAAATCTTTTTTTGCAACTTCAATTGATAATGAGGATGAAGTAGATAAAAGAGTAAAAGAAATTGAACAACAACAAGATGAAATTAATATATCTTTATTGGAAAAAATGGTGGCAGAACCTAAAGTAGGAAAAACAAAAAATAATAAGAAAAAAATGGATACAAAAATAAATGATAAAGTAAATGTAAAAGTTGTGAAAGAAGAAAAAGAAAATTCAGGTGAAGAAAGAGAGAGAGAATAATAATTATAGAGTAAAAATGTAAGTGATTAATATCTTGATTGGATAAATTTTTAAAAAACTTGCATTTTTTTCTTGACAAATTATAAAACACAATGTATAATAAATATCGCAATACATATGGCGAAGTAGCTCAGTTGGCTAGAGCATCCGGTTCATACCCGGCAGGTCGTAGGTTCGAATCCCACCTTCGCTACCAATAAATTAGCTCATTTGAGGGCTTTTTTTTATTGCGATTTTTTGAGAATGTATGCAAAATGTATGCAACGAGATTTTTTTAACTAGAAATAATGCTTGAAACTGGGGATTCTAATACATAATTTAAAAAGTATGGTTACAAGTAGAAAAATAATATTTAGCAATTATAATTTTAAACTTAATGAAGAAGTGGAAATTTGTTTAGATGATGTAATTGATATAGAATTAGGACAAGAAATTATATTACAAATGAACGGAAATTATAACATTTACATTAGTACATAAAAAAAGTAGGAGATGTTTCTTCCTACTTTTTGCTTTGCTCTTTTTCTATTGCAAGTAAGCAACCCTCTAGTTTTATTTTATTTTCATTAGTCAAATTATTATATCTAAAAATTAAATTTTCTACATTTTCGTTTTTTGTATTGTTGGAATCCTTATTTACATTAGGGTTATCTGTTCTTCCTAATAAATAATCAATACTACAATTTAAGTAGTCAGCTAATTTGATAAGAACGTCTTTCGATGGAAAAGCATTTCCATTTTCATATTTAGAAATAGATTCCTGAGTTATTCCAATATCCATAGCAATTTTTAGTTGATTTATATTTCTTTTTTCTCTTATTTTTCTAAGATTTTCCATTGAAGAATACCTCCTTATATAGTATATGAATAATAAGTATATTATATTAGGAAAATTAATTATTTTTAGTCGTCAAAGTTATTTACAAATATGAATAATAGTTATATAATTATATTGTCGAAAATTGTAGAGTTGTTATTAATATTCCAATATGTATTTTTTAAAGGGGGTGAACAAATCAAAAGAATAAAATGGAATTATATGTAGAAAACCCTAGTACGTAAGAAGTTTAACCAGATTATTAGAATCAATAGGAAAGTTATTTTGGCATAAACTAGAAACAAGATAACTCAAAATCTACACTAAGCAAATTAAATATAAAATTTTGAAAGGAAAAATTAATATGGAAAAGAAAACTAAAAAAATTATATTGTCATTAATAGGGATATTGGCAATAATAGTAGTGTTATATTTTATATGTTTTTACAGGGAAACGACAGAAAATAATAAAAAATCCCTAACGATAGCAGAAGAAATAACATTGAATGATAATGAAAAGGAATTACTTGCAGAATTGATAAATGTAAATAACAAATTACAAAATCCAGAAACAAAAGAAAATGCAAATACAACAGATTATACAGAAATTGCAAAACCAGCAGAGCCAACATCATTAAAAGATTTTTGTAAAAAAATATATGAGGCTAGGAAAACAACAAACGAACAGGGAGAAACAATATATTTATTCGATATGGAAACAATAGGAAAAAATCAAGAAACAATAAGAAGAATATTTGTAACTAAAAATGGAGAAATAGTTGGTTGCACATTTGTAGAAAGTGATTATGCAGATAGCTTAGAAGAAATGGAAAATACAACAGTAAATAATGGTGGTATAAATTTAGGCAAAGACTTTGTAAAAGTAATTTTTGATGGTTTGACAAATTCAATAAATGAAACTTGGGAAAAGGCAACTGTATATAATGACGTAAATTATAACAATATTATAAATAAAATTTAAAGGGGATGTAATATATGGAAGATAAAAAAATAAATATTAAAGACAATAAAAAAATTGTTCTAGGTATAGCTGGAATCATTATAATTGTTATTATAATAGCATTTTTAAAGTATTTGAATAATCCGGTTGTGAAATTTAAACAAAACCTTGATAATGTAGATGTTTCAAAATTACAAGAAATATATAGCACTACACAAAGTTATATGATGAAAAAAAAAAATCGAAAAAATTTTTTCAAGACAAATTAAAGTATCTTGTAGAATCATTTGTAAATGGTTCAAAAGATTATGATAATACAATAGAAGAAATTAATAGATATTCTAATATAAAGGAATTTGAAAACAGTATAAAATCGGCTAAAGATGATATTGAAAATGTAAAATCTTCAAAAGATAGTTTTGTTGAGGGACAAAAATATGAAAAAGATGAAAATATATTAGAAGAAACTATAAAGAGTTATTCTAAAGTAATAGAGCTAGACAAAAATAATTACAAAGTTGCACAAGATTATATTAAGAACAACAAGGAAAATTTAAAGGACAAAACTTTAGCAGAAGTAGATTCTTTAATTTCAAACAATGACTATGTAACAGCTAACCAAAAGATTAAAGATTTACAAGATGTTATAAGCAATGATACCGAAATCACAGAAAAAAGCAATCAAATAAAAGATAAAGCTAAGGAACAAGAAATCGAAAAATATAAGAATGAACAAGAAGTAACTGTTGAAAGTGCAAAAATCCTAGTACAAGATGATAGATATAAATCATTGTATCCAGATATGATAGAAGTTGTAATAAAAAATAATTCTAATAAAACAATTAAAGATTACAATGTAGCAGTTTTAGCTTATGATAATAATAATTATCCACTAAAAATAAAGCCTCAATTTAACTACAATGGTGGAGGATTTGAATTTACAGGACAAGCAGATAATGTAAATGTAGTTGCAGGTGCAACTGGTGGCAAAAATTATGGTTGGAAGTTAGATTCAGCTCACGGAATATCAAAGGTAATTGCTATTGTGAAAGATGTAACATATTATGATGGAACAACTTGGGACAATCCATATTATACTTATTGGATAGAACAGTATAAGGAGAAACCTTTACAATAATTGAATATAAGGCTCGTACAGAATTAATATAAAAGTAAATTAGATTAGTTACTTAATGACTTAACTGAGGGATTTTTAGATGATGACAGTATAATTTATTATAGATAATATAAAAATTGAAAATATAACTATTTTTACTATAAATGAACTTACAAAAAACTATTTAATAAATATTACATTTCTATGACAATATGTATAAAACAAAATAATTGTAAAATTTTACTGTGTTCGCTTGTTTTTTAGTAAAAAATATTATATAGTGTTATACATAGAAAATGAGAATAAGCGGAGTGTGTTGCCACCTTTAACTCTTTGATGTTTACATACTACTTCCACGACTTCTGGTTGTGAGATTGATATATGGGGGTGGTTAATATGGTAGAATCAGCATTATTAAGTATTACATATCTACTTTTCTTTGGATTAGTAGGAATGACTATCATAAATGTTGCCTTGTTAATCATCATTTGTATTTTACTACATAGGCAATAAAAAATAAACCATTCTGCTTTTGACCGAGTGAATGGTTTATCTATTTCTTCGGCAACCACTTTCGTGGCTCTCATTTTCTATTTTTATTATACACAGATTTTTATAAAAAGTCAATTTTTTATAGTAATATTTTATAAAAATGTATGCAACCGTGTATGCAACTAGAAAATAATATTTAATATAAATAGATAATACATAGAGTTACTTTATTGGCAAAAAAAAATACCCCTGCCTTAGCCGTAAGATGTCTTGAATTTTTAAGGACCTGCTCCTAAAAACAGGTGGGTGCCTACCAAAATATTCCTGGGCTTCTTACATAAAATGCAAGCATGCACGCCATACTTTGAGATTGGCTCCTCTTACAAACTTGTAGGTTCTAAAAATTCTGTCTACACGCACTATGCAGGGAAAATTAATTACTATTTATTAGGTTAATTAGAGTTTAACATACAATAAAAAAACTTTCAAATTTATTAAGTTTATATAAAATTGATTTGATATTATTTATATTATTTTATCTCATTTTTTATAATTTATTCTCACTTTATTTTAATTTTTAAAACTTGTTTTATTAAAGCGAATATGATAAAATTTTTTAAGTAGGTGTGTAAAAAAATAATATGTAAAATTTAATCTTCTTTAAATTCATTACTAAGTTTTCCAATGGCCTTAGTTTCAATTCTAGAAACATATGAACGAGAAATACCCATCATATCTGCAATCTCATGTTGTGTTTTAGGCTTATGGCCACCTAACCCAAATCGTAATTCTATAATAGTTTTTTCTCTATCTTTTAAAACTTCTCCAATTTTTTTATACAACTTTTTGATTTTCATTTTTAAATCAACTTCATCTTCTATATTTCTATCATCATTTTCTAAAACTTCTTGTAGAGTAACAACATTATCATCTTTATCTTTTCCAATAGGTTCATTTAAATAAACTTCGGCATTTAATTTTTTTGTAGAACGCAAATGCATCAAGATTTCATTATCAATACATCTCGAAACATATGTACTAAGTTTAGATCCTTTATCAACATTAAAACTATTTATACCTTTAATCAATCCAATTGTGCCAATAGAAATTAAATCATCTGGGTCAACTTTAGTATTTGAATATTTCTTAACAACATGTGCAACTAATCTTAAGTTTCTTTCTATTAGAATATTTCTAGCCTCTTCATCATTATTTTTCATTTTTTCCAAGTAGATTTTTTTCTTCTTCGCTTGTTAATGGCTCGGGAAATAAATTATTTCCAGTTATATAGCCGAACAACAAACATTGATGATTTAAAAAATTGAAAAAAACCAAAAATTCCAATACTACAAAGTGCTTCTATCATTATTGCACCTCCAAATCTTATATATAAAATTATATGTTAAAAAAAAAATTAAAAGTGCAAGTACAAAAAGATTTAATAATTTTATTGTAAAAAAAAGCAGTAAAATATGATATAAAAAAGTATAGAAATAAACAAAAGAAAGGGATAATTTAATGGAAAAAAATCAAAATTTAAATAACAAAAATTATATAGAATATTCTACAAAAATATTTGATAGTATAAATAAAGAAAGACCATCATTTATACTCAAGGATTTAGAAGTAAAAAATGATAAAGGTGATATTAATAGAATTCTTGCAATAATACTAAAATATAAAATCAATAGCAAAGAACAGGAAGCAGTCATAGGAACTATACAAAATACAACAGACAGAACTGAAAAGGCAAAAACTATAATTCAGTATCTAACTGAACAGTTTCATGAGAATTTTGATGAAAAACCAGGATTTGATGGTTACTATAAATTAATGCAATATAAAAAAAAAAGGATGGTGTTCCTTTTGAATTAACAGTTGAAGGAACCAATATGCTTGCAATTAAAGTTAAAAATAATGTTCAAATAGCAAAGACATTTAGCAATAATGAAAATGGTAAAATGAATAAAATCTTTGTTGATGAAGATATTGAAATCATGAAAAAACAACAAAATATTGAAATGTTAAAATATATAAAAGAAAAAAAAAGAGCAAGAAAAAAAAGTGGAATGCAAGAAGAGAAAAAATATTAAATCAACTTGAGAAAGAGAGCAAAGAAAGAAAAACACAAAATTTATAAATGGGGAAAAAATAACAAAATTTATAAATGACACAAATGAAGATAATGACAAAAAAAAGAATTGGTTGGTGATTATCTTGTAGAATGTTTTGAAAGTAATGATGTCAGAAAAAATAATTTGGCTAATGGATATGCTCAAATGCAAGAAAAAGCATATGCAATTAATGTAAGAGTCGCATTAGAAGAACAAAGAGACAAATGTTATAAATTAATTCAAATAGAACAAGATAAGCAGAATGTAAATGAAGTTCAAGTTGGTAAAATTCTTAATCTTATAGATAATATAAATGAATATTTAAATTTATTTGAATTAATAAAAGAAAAAAGAAATTGGAATGCAAATTTTACGTATAAAGCCAAAAAATGGATTTTAAAGAAGTAAAAAGATTGTGTGAAATATATAATCCAAAGGATAAAGAAATAGTAAAATATTTAGATTTAAAAGAAAAAACATTAAGCGACGAAAAACTAAATAAATCAGGAAAAGAAAATGAATATAAAGATTCTGAAACTATGCAAAATTTAGATGAATTTCTAGTAAAAAGTTGTGTACAAGACTATACAAAACCTAGTGATTTATATTCTGCAAAAAATGTTGTAATAGAAAATGGAAAATATATGGTCAAAAAAATATATGATCATCTTGTAAGAGAAATGATTGACTATAATAGTGATATTTTAAGTGTATATAATAAATATGCAGAAAAAAAGTGATGGAGTAAAAACATATTCAGTAGATGAACATAGAGATAAGGAAAGAGAGTTTTCAAAAATTGTAAAAAAAGTTTCAAATAAAATAATTGAAGATGAGAAAATACATCCTGATGGGGATGATAATGCGAGCAGATAAATCTAGAAAATAAAGGGGTGATTATATGACAATATCAGAACTTATAAAAAAAGGAATGATAGAATTAAAGAATGGAAACATAGAAGAACCAAAATTGAAGGCGAGACTATTAATGCAATATGTATTAAATAAATCAAGACAATATGTAATTGTAAATGATAGGGAAGAACTTGATAATATTAAAGAAAAACAATATTTGGAAGAAATAAAAATATTAAAAAAAGGAGTTCCAATTGAACATATAACACACCAAAAAGAATTCATGAAATTAAGTTTTTTTGTAGATAAAAATGTTTTAATTCCAAGACAAGACACAGAAATATTAGTTGAAGAAGTTATAAATATTGCAAAAAAAAAAAAATAATGCAAAAAAAATATTAGACTTGTGTACGGGAAGTGGTGCAATTGCTGTATCACTTGCTAAGTATTTGCCACAAGCAGAAATTACAGCAATTGATATAAGTAATGAAGCGTTAAAATTGCTAAGAAAAATGCAATTAGTAATAATGTTGAAAATCAAATTACATTTATAAGTTCAGATATGTTTACAAATTTAAATGAAGAAAAATTTGATATAATTGTATCAAATCCTCCATACATAAAAACTAATGTTATAAAAAATTTAGATATTCAGGTGCAAAATGAGCCATATATAGCATTAGATGGCGGAAAAGATGGTTTAGATTTTTATAAAAAAATTATTAATGAATCTTATCAATATTTAAAATATAATGGATATTTATGTTTGGAAATTGGATTTGACCAAAAAATAGATGTTATTGAACTTATTGAAAATACAGAAAGTTTTACGGGGACATATTCAAAAAAAGATTTGTTTGATAATGATAGAATTATAGTTACACGATTAAAGTAAGGAGGTAAGAAAATGTCTTTTTCATCAGATTTAAAAGAAGAACTTAGTAAAATAAGCAATTTAAATAAAAAAAAGATGAAGTAAAATATGAGTTAATTGGATATTTGATTTCAAAAAATGCTTCAGTTGTAAAAAATAATGTAAGGTATGCAACAGAGAGTGAGTACAATATAAATCGTTTTTCTAAGTTGTTAAGAAATTTGGATATTGATAACAATATTGAGTTTGATGGGAAATCATTTATAATTACCTTTAAAGTTAAAAATCTTATACAAGAAGTTAAGGTTGTTGAAAATCAATTAGAAATAAAGTCTAATGTCGATTCTGAGGATATAAAAAAAAATCTCAAGAGTTCAAAGTGAAAAATTAATTCAGAATGATAGAAATAATAAATTAATAATTATGGAAAATGATAATTGCAAAAGGGCAATTGTTAGAGGAGCGTTTTTTAGGAGCGGGGTCAATAAATAATCCTAGTAGAACATATCATTTAGAAATAAATTTATCAACAAAAATAATATGGAATTTCTGGATGAAATATTAAAACAGTGTAATATAAGATGCAAAAAATTAGAAAATAATAATTCAATTTATTTGAAAGATGGAGAAGAGATTTCAGCAATTATTGCTTTATTTGGAGCAAGTAGTAGTGTTTTAAAATTTGAGGATATACGTGTTCAAAAAAAATGAATGGTAAAGTTAATAGAATTGTTAATTGCCAGTCTGCTAATTTGAACAAAACATTAATGCGTCTGTTGAACAAATTGATGCTATTAGAAGGTTACAACAGTCTAACAAATTTAATAATTTAGATGATAATCTTAAAGAGATTGCTTTACTTAGATTAGAGTATCCAGATATGTCTTTGGTTGAACTTGGAAAAAAATTGAAAGAACCACTTGGAAAATCAGGAGTTAATTATAGATTAAAGAGAATTATTAAAATTGCAGAGGATTTATAAAGGAAGTTGAAGATGGAGTTAGGAATATATGTGCATATACCTTTTTGCGTTAAAAAATGTGATTATTGTGATTTTATATCATATTCAAACTGCTTTGATATGCAAGAGAGATATGTTGAAAAATTATTGGAAGAAATTGAAGAAAATAAGAATTTATTAAGAAATAATTTTATAAGTACTATTTATATTGGAGGAGGTACTCCATCAGCAATAAAGCCTGAACTTATAAAAAAGATTTTGGATAAGATTTATGATGTTGCAGGAATAGAAATTGAGAAAAATAAGGTACATCAAACGGTGGTAAAAAAGTAATTGGAAATGAGATGCCGGATAAAAAAGAAAAAATTGAAATTACAATTGAGGTAAATCCAGGGACTACAACAAAAAAAAATAATCTACAGATGTATAAAAATTGTGGAATAAATAGATTAAGCATAGGACTTCAAAGTACTGATGATGATATTTTAAAAAAAATTGGAAGAATTCACAATTATGAACAATTTTTAGATACATATAAATGGGCAGAAGAAGAAGCGGGATTTGAAAACATAAATGTTGATTTAATGTTAGGACTTCCTGGACAAGATATTGGAATTCTAAAAAATAGTTTGGAAAATATAGTTAATTTAAAGCCAGAACCAAAGCATATATCTGTGTATTCTTTGATAGTAGAAGAGGACACAAAAAATAGAGCAAAGAATTGACTCAGGGGAATTAAGTTTGCCAGATGATGAAGAAGAAAGAAGACAATATCATTATATGAAAAATTTCTTAGAGTTGAATGGGTATAAACATTATGAAATATCAAATTTTGCAAAGCCGGGGTTTGAATCAAAGCATAATATGAATTGTTGGGAGCAAAAACAGTATGTTGGCTTTGGAGTTGCGGCAAGTTCATATGTAAAAGGTGTTAGATATACAAATACATCAAGTTTAGAAAAATATTTGAATGTTAAAACAATTGTTGGAAATGATTTTGAAACTGTTAAAATTATTGAAGAAACTCAAAATAAGTTAGATATGGAAAAAGAATATATGATGCTTGGACTAAGAAAATTAGATGGTGTTAGCATTTCTAAATTTGAGCAAAAGTTTGGAGAAAATCCGATTTATTTGTTTAGAAATGAGTTGCAAAAATTGGTTGAAGAAGATTTACTTGAGGTCGATTTGGATGATATTAAATTAACTAGCAAAGGGCTAGATTTAGCAAATTTAGTTTGGGAAGAGTTTGTGTAAAAAATGTCGTTTTTGGGACGGTTTTGTTTGAGACATCGGGGGAAAAAAAAGACATAAAAAAAATGGAGAAGTGATAGAAAATGAAAAATATAAAAGATTATGATTTAGAAGATTTAAAAAAAGAACTTGTAGAAATAGGAGAAAAACCATTTAGAGCAGAGCAAATATTTAAATGGTTATATCAAGAAAAAGTAAAAGAATTTGACGAAATGACAAATCTATCTTTAGCATTAAGAGAAAAATTAAAAGAAAATTATACAATTTGCAATTACAAAATTTTAAGAAAACAAGAATCAAAAGATGGAACAATCAAATATCTATTTGACGTGTTAGATGGTAATGCAATAGAAACAGTATTAATGAGTTATCATCATGGATACAGCATTTGTGTATCTTCACAAATTGGATGTAAAATGGGATGCAAATTCTGTGCATCAACAGGAATTAATTTTATAAGAAGTTTAACATCTGGTGAAATTGTTGAACAAATTTTGGCTGTTGAACAAGATACAGGTGTTAGAATTTCTAATGTTGTGTTTATGGGAATAGGTGAGCCTTTAAATAATTATACTAATGTTGTAAATGCAATTAGAATTATAAACAATCCAAAGGGACTAAATATTGGAGCAAGACATATAAGTGTTTCTACAAGTGGATTGGTACCTGGTATTTATAGATTAGCAGAGGAAAATATTCAATTTACTTTATCTATTTCTTTACATGCAACAAATAATGAAAAAAAAAGAAGTAGTATGATGCCTGTAAATAATGCTTTTCCAATTGAAGAATTGATGCAAGCATGTAAGGATTATATTGCCAAAACGAATAGAAGAATATCTTTTGAGTATGCATTGGCAAAAGATAATAATGATAATCTTGAGGATGCTAAGGAGTTAGTTAAGTTGTTGCATGGTATGTTATGCCACGTTAATTTGATTCCTATTAATAAAATTGAAAATGGTGCTTATTCGAAGTCTTCTAATGATAATATTATGAAGTTTAGGGATTATTTAAATGATCATGGAATTGTTGCTACTATTAGAAGAGAACTTGGTTCTGATATTGATGCGGCATGTGGACAGTTGAGAAGAAAAAATTTGAAAGAAGATGAATAAAATTTTGGGATTAAGGGACGAATTTTAACGGGATTAGAGACCCGTCCCCCAATCCCGTTAAAATCCGTTCTCCAATCCCGAAATTTTATAGTATAATACAAATTAATCCTCCTGAACCCTCATTAACAATACGTTCCAAAGTCTCCTGAAGTTTCATTTGAGCGTCTTCTGGCATCTTAGAAAGTTTAGTTTGCAAGCCTTCATTAACAAGTTCATGCAAACTCTTTCCAAAAATGTTAGATTCCCAAATTTGTTTAGGGTCATTCTCAAAACCAGAAAGTAGATAATTTACCAATTCTTCAGACTGTTTTTCAGAACCAACAATAGGTGAAACTTCAGTAGTTACATTTGTTTTTATCATATGAATGCTTGGGGCAGTTGCCTTTAATTTCACACCAAAGCGTGAGCCCTGTTTAACCATTTCAGGTTCCGCTAAAACTAAATCATCAATTGATGGAGTAACAATTCCATAGCCTTTTGCATTAACTTCTTCAAGAGCATATGCAATTTTATCATATTTTTTCTTAGCAGAAGAAAGGTCTGTAATAATCCCAAATAAGTCGCCTTCATTTTCAACATTGACACCAGTGATTTCTGATAATACTTTGTAGAATAAATTTTCTTTTACATCAATTTGAATTTTTACATTACCAGAGCCAAGTTCAATATTTGTAATTGTAGTTCTAGATATTATTTCAGTTTGACTTATTTTTTGTGTACAATTTGAAATATCTTTTAAAACATTTGCATCTGCAAATGCGTCTTTAATTTCATTAAATAATTCAATTTTTATAGGATGGTTAAAGCTTAATCCATCAACCCAACGAGGCAGTTTAATAGCAATTTTTTGTGCAGGAAATTCGTATAAAATTTTAGAAAACATTGTGTTTATGTCGCTTATACTTAAGTTTGCACAATTTATTGGCATTACACTTGTATTATATTTATCAGTTAATTTTTGAGCCAATTCTTGAGTGTAATCAGATGACGGAGTTTCAGAGTTTAGTAAGATTATGAATGGTTTATTTAAAGCCTTTAATTCAGAAACCACACGCTCTTCTGCTTTTATATAATCTTCTCTTGGTATATCTGTAACAGTTCCGTCAGTTGTAACTAAAATGCCAATTGTTGAATGTTCTTCAATTACTTTTTTAGTACCAATTTCAGCCGCTGTTTCAAATGGAATTTCTTCATCAGACCAAGGTGTTTTAACCATTCTAGGCATATCATCTTCCAAGTAGCCAATAGCGTTATCAACTAAATAGCCAACACAGTCAACTAAACGAGTTTTGAATTTTAAGTTATCATCTAAAGTAATCTCAATAGCCTCATTTGGAACAAATTTAGGTTCTGTTGTCATTATAGTTCTGCCACCAGCACTTTGAGGCAATTCATCTTTTGCTCTTTCTTTTTTGTATTCATTATCAATATTTGGAATTACAAGTAAATCCATAAAATTCTTAATAAATGTTGATTTACCAGTACGAACAGGACCTACAACCCCAACATAAATGTCACCATCAGTTCTTTTTGCTATGTCCTGATATAAATTTGAACTTTCCATCTATATACCTCCCTTAAAAATGCAGACTTTAATATGAAATATAAAAAATGATATTATTGTCTGCACTGTTCAAAACAATTTAAATGTTTGTACCACATAACTTTAATTAATGTATATTGTGAATTTTCAAATGATATGACAAGTTTTAGAAAAAAGTTTGCAAAAATCAGTGTATTGTGATAAAATGGCAAAAGAAATTACAATAGTAATTGAAATGAACAAAAAAAATTAAAATAGAATAAAATATACTAAAAAAAGCAACTTGATTATCGAAGGATAGTCAAGAAAAGGAGAAGGCTATGGATAAAAATGAAGAAATAATAAAATTATTAAAAGAATACAATCAAGAACATATAATAGAATTGTTAAATAAATTAGATGAAAATAAAAAAAGAAGAATTATTAGAGCAATTAAAAATATTGATTTCCATCAAATTGCAGAATTATATGAAAATACAAAAAAAGAGATTGAATTAAAAGAAAATAAAATTGAATCTATACCATATTTAGATAAAGAAAAATTGACAAAAAATGAAAAAGATACATTTGATAATTTAGGAGAGAAAGTTATTGTTAGTGGACATTATGCGGTTGTTACAATGGCTGGAGGTCAAGGAACAAGACTTGGTCACACAGGCCCAAAAGGTACTTTTAAACTAGATGTTTATGGTAAAGGGAAATATTTATTTGAAATCTTAGCAGAAAATTTAAAAGAAGCAAATAAAAAAAAGTACAACACAATTATTCCTTGGTACATAATGACAAGTAGAGAAAATAATGATCAAACACAAGAATTTTTAGAGAAAAATAATTACTTTGGATATGATAAAAATAGTGTTATGTTATTTGAACAAGGTGAGTTGCCATTAGTTGATACAAATGGAAAAATGCTAATCGGAAAAGATATGAAAGTAAGAGAGGCTTCAGATGGAAATGGTGGAGTATTTTCTTCACTTAGAAAAAAACAGGTATGCTTTCTGATATGAAAGAACGTGGTGTTAAATGGGTATTTATTGGTGGAGTTGATAATGCTCTTTTGAAAATGGCTGATGTCACATTACTTGGAATGGCAATTGATAAAAACGTGCAAATTGCTTCAAAATCAGTTGTTAAGGCAAATCCACATGAAAGAGTTGGAGTATTTTGCAAAATGAATGGCCATCCAAAGGTTATTGAATATTCAGAATTACCAGAAAAAATGGCAGAAGAAGTTGATAATAATGGAGAATTGAGATTTGGTGAATCTCACATCATGTGTAATTTGTTTACAATTGATGCTATCGAAAAAATAAGCAAAGAGCCATTAATTTATCATAGTGCTTTTAAGAAAAATGCTTATATTGATGAAAATGGTAAAGAAGTTATACCAACTGAACCAAATTCTTATAAGTTTGAAGCGTTTATTTTTGATAGTTTTGAGTTGTTTGATGATATTGCAATTCTTAGAGGTAAGAGAGAGGATGATTTCGCTCCTGTTAAGAATAAAGAGGGTGTTGATAGTCCAAAGACTGCTAAGGAATTGTATGAAAAATATTGGGAAAGAAATTAAAAAAGAGGGATTATGGGGTTGCTACTCCAAATTCCTCTTTTAAAATATTTTTAGGGATTGGGGGACGGGTCTTCCATCCCTAAAAAAAATAGGGATGGAAGACCCGTCCCCCAATCCCTATTTTTTCATAACTACATAGTTTGATTTCCTGGTAAGAAATAATCAATAACACCATAAATCAAAGCTCCAATTATAGCAGCCATCCATGAAATAGAGTAACCTGCTACAAAGAATTGAGTAACATATAAAGTAATAGCGGCCAATGCAAAACCTACGAAGCCTTTACCAAATGGGCTTGCATGTAAACCTGTAAACTTTGTAACTAAGTAATCTATTACTGTTAAAACAACAGCGGCTATAATTAAAGTCCAAATATTATTAATTGAAAAACCAGGTGTAAAAAATGCAGTAATACCTAGAACAACAGCAGCAGCAATTAATCTACCAACTATTTGCCACACTGTGGAAGTACTATTTTCACTTCTTGTTTGTGAATTTGACATATAGAAAACCTCCTTAAATTTTTAAAAACTTATGCAAATTAAATTTGCAATTTCAAGGCTCTAATTTTATTATTCACGAATTTTTAAATAATATTCAAAAATATAAGTATAAAAAAAAGTTAATTTTTGTAAAAAAAAATAAAAAAAAAATATTATAGAAAAAAATATAAGTACTAAAAATAAATAAATTATTAATTTCAAATATTTTTAAATTATATTTTTAATGTAAATAGTGTTTGAGGTGAAAAAAATGTTAATTATTTTTTTTTTAGAGCAATAATATTATACATATTTATATTAATTGTAATGAGGTTAATGGGAAAAAGGGAAATAGGTCAATTGCAACCATTTGAACTTGCAATTTCAATAATGATAGCAGACTTGGCTACTATTCCTATGAGTGATATAGGTGTTCCAATATTCAATGGATTAATTCCAATTTTAGGACTTTTAGTTATGCATTTGTTAATTTCATTAGTAAATTTAAAAAGTATAAAAGCAAGGGAGATTATTTGTGGAAAGCCAACAATTTTGATATATAGAGGAAAAATTGATGAAAAGGCTTTAAAAAAAAGAAAGATTTACAGTAAATGAATTGGAAGAAAGACTTAGAGGAAACAACATTGTTAATTTAGGTGATGTGGAATATGCAATTTTGGAAACAAGTGGGCAAGTTACGGTAATTCAAAAGCCTGAAAAGAGAACAACTACGCCGGAAGATTTCAACATTGTACCAGAATATGAGGGAATTCCATATGATTTGGTTGTTGATGGAAAAGTTATGAACCAGAATCTGCAATTAATTGGAAAGAATTATAATTGGTTAAAAAAACAAGTTGAAAAATTTGATATGAAGCCAGAAGAGGCATTGGTTGTTACTTATGATGGTAAAGGACAAATTTTCTGCCAAAAAAAAGAAAAGAAGAGTTCGTAGAGAGAAGAGCATAATGTATAATAAACAAATGTTATATGATTTTTATGTAATTAAAAGGAGATATGGGCATGACGAAGGAATTAGTTATTTCTGTAATTATTGTTGTAGTAATAATTGCGGGAGATATTTTTACTACAAAATATACAAACAAATCAATTGAAATAGCTACACAGAGTTTATCTGAAATTAGAAAAGAAATGGAAAAAGAGAATGAAGAGGACATAAATAAAGATAAATTAAAAGAACAAATTAAAGAGATTAGAGATGATTGGAACGAAAGACATAAAAAACTTGCTATTTATATTGAACATGATGAGTTAGAAAAAATTGAAACTAATTTGGCAAGTCTTAATGGTTATTTGGATATGGAGGAGTATGGGGATTCTATGGCTCAACTTGAGGCTAGTGTGTATGTGTTGGAACATATTAAAAATAAGACTACATTGAGTTTGATAAATATTTTTTAATGTGAAACAAAATTAAATAAAATACGCAAAAATGTTTCACATTCTTAAAAAATGTGGTATAATATAAATGTGAAACAAAATTAAAAAAAAAAATAAAAAAGTTTCACATTTATAAGGAGGAATAAATGAAAGAAAAAATTGAAATCATGGATATTCTTCAAAATAAACAAATTCTTGAAAATGAATTAAAAAATTATCATATGGATCTATTGAAATAAGAGAGAATGATTCAAACAAATACATATATGTACATTATAGAGAAGAAGGCGTAAGTTTAACAAAATATGTTGGTGAATATTCAGAAGAATTATATAATTTAGTATTGAATAATAGCATAAAAAGCAAAAGAATTAAAAAGACAAATAAGAGAAATAAACAAAAAATTAAAACAATTAAACTATATTGAAGAAGAAATTTCTGAACAAGTTGAACAAAATATAGACTTTGCAAAAAGACATTTAGTTGATACAATATATAAACAAACTATATTAGAGGGAGTTGCAACTACATTTGCAGATACAGAAAGCATAATTGAAGGTGGAAAAGTGAATAATATGACATCTGAAGATGTACTAAAAATAATAAATTTAAAACATGTATGGGAATTTATACTAAATAAAAATGTTATTTCAAGTGATACAAACTATGCTTTATTATGTGAAATAAACAAAATGATAGAAGAAGGATTTTATTATTCAGCAGGGAAAATAAAAATGTCCCTGTAACAATTGGAGGAACAACGTGGAAACCGGATTTGCCTATTGAAAGTGTAATAAAAGAAGAATTAGAAGAAATATTTAATAAGAAAATTAATGATGTTGACAAAGCCATTGAATTACTATTATATACAATGAAAAAGCAAATATTTATTGATGGAAATAAGAGAACAGCTGTAATATATAGTAACCATTATTTAATTTCAAAAGGAAAAGGAATTATGGCAATTCCTGCAGAATTAACAGAAGAATTTAAAGATTTACTTATTTCATATTATGAAGGAAAAGAAGAAAAAAAAAAGATAAAGAGCTTCATAAAAAAAAAAAATGTTATATGGCTATATAGAAATAAGTGCAAATAAAAACTCTAGTAGATTGCTAGAGTTTTTTAAAACGTTTTACATAAATAATTTTACATAATATTGACAATAATTCAAAATTATGCTATAATAAGTTTGTTCAGGTAAAAACCGTAGCACATTGAAAGAGGGGAGGAACATTGCTACTTTGAAAATAGAAGAAGGAGGGAATAATATTGTAACTCGTTGTTCTAGATTTATAAAGGAGGATAAGACACTAAAAAAACTGTAACTATTAACTATAACTCTGAAAGGAGCAAAAATGAAAGCTAAAAAATTGACTCCCGTAACATATCGGGTATATGACATAAATTGCAAGAAAAACTATAGTTTACGAAAAAAAGGAGAAAACATTATGAAAAAATTAGGCATTATGATGATAGCAGTTGTTATGTTAGTTGCATTAACAGGTTGTAATCTTTTTAAGGAGGATGACGTACATGCAAATGTAGGTATAACGACTTCTTCTGGACAGGCGTATGTCTGTAGTACATGGAATGGAGCAGGAAAAGGATGGTCAGGTCAGAGAATTGCTTTAAGTAAAAAAGTAGAATTAACCTTAAAAAAAGGTGAAACTGCAAATGTAACTTTTAAATGTGATGCTTGTGGAAATGAGCAAACATACGAAATTACAGAAGCATGGTCTGAGGTCCTAAAATGTGATTGCCCGGAGCAAATGGATGACAAAGGGAATGCCAGGGAATATGTAGCAATATGTATTTCATATGAGTAATCCTCAAGTCTACAAAAACTCTTCACTCATTTGTGGAGAGTTTTTTTTAAAAAGTAATTAGATATATGGAGGTTATGTATGGAATTAAAATATGCATGCAAAAAGGATAAAGAAGAATTCTTTAAAATATTTCAGTATAATATGAAACTTTTGTGTGGCGATAATCAAGCAAAAAAGAATGCAGTTGGAAAAGAAATACTCGAAGCGTTAAAAAAAGTAGAAATTGTTCCAAATGGAGCAAATGAAACGCTTGATAAAGAAAGATTAGAGGGAAATACAATAATTACTGGAGCAGGAAATTCAGAGATATATATGAAAGGTTTTAAATCAACACCAGAATTTATGTATAATGAAAGAAAACATACTTTTTCTCATGAATTATGGCATGCAATATATGCAAAAATGAATAGAAGTAAAGATGGAGTCAATTCGGAAGGAAAAAAAAGAATATTGTGGGTTGGAAAAAGCAATGAACCTTTTTATTTTGGAGCAGGAGCAGCGATTGCAGAAAGAGATACAGGTAAAAGATATGGAAAACTTTTTGAAGAAACTATGATGGATATAAAGGCATCAATAAGTTTAGCGGAATTTGATAGTGAATATCAAATGAAAAAGCCTGGAGTAAATACAGATGTAATTTTATCTGAACATATAGATAAATGGAGTAATAATGATCAATCAGGTTATTCGGCTTTATCTTCTATAACACGATTAATGATAGCTGCATTTGCAAATGAGCCAGATCTAAATTATCATTCTTGCATTCAAAATGGAGCACCAATCGATGATTTAAAAGTGAAAAAAAGTAATGGAACAATTATGTATGCAAACGACTTTTTATATGGAATGATGTATGATCCTATTTTTATTATGGAAGAGTATGATAAATATATGGGAGATGAAGCATATATAAATTTGTTAAAAACTACAGATTCTATATATGAACAGGAAACATCATTAAATGAAAAGATGGATCCTAAATTAGTAAAACAAGTAATGAGTGAAATTCCTAAATTTGCCAATTTAAGAACTACGGATTTAAAACGTAAAGGAGTATTTACTGATTCTGATATAAATAAATTATCAAGTAAATTTAATAGAATTTGGAATTCTATGCAAAATGAATATAAGGCATATTTTTCACAAGAGGAAATTAGAAATATATAAATATATGGAGGTAAAAATTATGAGTGAAAATGTAAAAAAAATATCTAACAATATTATATCCTAATTATGAAAGTGCAACAAAAGAAGAACAAGAAAAAATAAAAAGAGATAAAGAATTTATAGAAAAAAATATCAATGCAATTAATGAATATGTTCAAAGATATGGTCAAAATGGCCATAAAGGAATGGATGATAATAAATTTTTATCAACAATAATAAATGCAGTAAAAGTTGACAATTATTTTGAAATGTTACATCCAGATAGAAATACTTTTTCACCTGGTCAGGAATTAATGTCTTATAGTGATAAAATTTTTATTGAAACTAATTTTGATAAAATAGAAGAAGAATATCAAAAACATAAAAACGAAGGGGCTGATGATAAAAAAATTATAGTTTCAGTAATAAAAAATTTGCAAGTTGATAAATATTTTAGTATGCTATATCCAAATTTAGAAGAATTGAATCCTGGATTACAATTAAAACTTATGGATGATAGAATGTTGATAGCAGACAATATTAATGATGTTAATTCAATGTATATTTGGGCTGTAAATAATGAAAGAGAAAAAATTGATAATAAAATTATTATGAGAGCAATTGTTAATCACCTAAAAATTTAAAAATAGACAATGAAATGAAAAAAAGACATGAAGAAAATGATGGTGGAATTTCTATAAATGATTAGCATTATAAAAGGTGTAATATTATCTTTATATATTATGTTGACTTCTTTGGCATAATATGGTATAATAAGTTTATCAAGGCTAAGAGCCTTTTTATATAGATATTACATTATAGAGGGGAGGATCTTTGTAACTGAAAATAAAGTTAATAAAGGAGGGACAAAATGTCAAAAGACATTAAAAAGTAACATATTAATTTTTAGCACAAGGAGGTAAAAAATGTCAAGGACATTTATCGATATTGTAACAAATAACACTACAACAAGAAAAGAAGAAAAAAACATGAGCAACATTATCTTTAACTTGATTGTGTTGAAGGCATAGAAACGGCCGAACTTGGAAAAGTAATCGGATATGAGGTTTCTAAGCAGACAACAAGTGGCTATAATGCCTGGGTTATTGGTAATGCAGATACTAACTTAATTGAAAAAGACGGTGTTTTTTATAAAAAAGCTACTGTTATGAAGGCAATGAAGGTTAGTGACGAGTTCCCAGAATTTTTGGAGGGAGCACCAATAAAACGAAATCCTGATGGTTCATGGACCATCAAGACAAGTTGGGGAGAATCAACAGGTTTTCCTGGTGAGGCCTATTGGGTCTTATACGGAACTAATGATGATGGCACACCAGATGCTAACATCTTAACTAAAACGGAAAAATCTTTTAAAGATTATATCGTTTCTGATAAGGATGGGCATGATATTGGTTGGCTTTCAGAGTTAGACTAACCCCTATGTCTCCAGACTTGTAAGTCTGGAGACAAGCAATCTTTTATTATTTTTTTAACAATGGAGGAATGACATATGACAAATTATATATTTATTGTAGAAGGATTACTAAATTTGATTTTTGCAGTAGCAATATTAACAGGCATTTTTAGCAAAAAAATTTGTCGGAATGTAAAGGGATGGAGTTTTTTGTCTTGTATCTTTTTTGTTCCAGCAGCGGTACTGATTACTTTGGGATGTAATATTCCATTAAACTCTTGGAATTTTTTATTTACGATTTATTCATTGTTCAATATTTATTTTGGACTATCTTTTGCCCTTAGTTTGAGCATAGAAAAATTGTTTGAAATAAAAAGGAAAATAAGAGTTAAAATAGAAAAACGGAGGATGGAAAAAAAAGATAAAGGAGTGGAGAAAACTATTCCTTGTAAATATGTAAGGGATAAAAAGGAAATGACCAGTTTGTTTTAAAACAAACTGGTTTTTTCCATGTGGTGGGTAAAATTAATTAGTTTAAATCGTAAAGAATTTTAATTTTTAAAAATTTTTATAAATATCCTATTGAGAAAAATGTGTTTTTATGTTATAAGTAAAATAAAGATATAGAAAGAAATAACAAAAGAATAGGAATGAGATAAATATGATAATTAATGGAAAACCGGAATTAGGATTACAAAAACATCAACAGGATGCATATAATTCAGTAAAAAAAGCATATGAAATTGGTGATAGAACTGCTGTTGTAATTCCTACAGGTTGTGGAAAATCATTTGTGGCATTACAACTTATGGCTGATAATAAAGATAAAAGAATTTTATTTATGGCGCCGACAAATGCAATAAAAAGTCAAATGTATAATAATATTGCAAAGTATATAGTTGGAGAAAAGCCATCAAAAGAAAGACCTGCAAAAATGATTGCAGATGAATATTTTCCAAATCTAAAAATAATGTTATATCAATCATTACTAAGAGTAAAAGATGAACAAATGGAAAAATTAAATACTGATATTATAATTATGGATGAAATTCATAGAACAGGTGCAGAAAAATGGGAAGAAAGAATTAATACATTACTTGAAAAAAATCCTAATTCTAAAATTTTAGGTTTAACTGCTACTCCTGACAGAATGGATGATAAAAATATTGTTGATGAACTTTTTGAAGGAAAAATTAGTTATGAATTAACATTGTTGGATGCATTAAGAAAAGGAATAGTAAAAGCACCGTTATATGTGAAATGTGATTATAGTTTAGGAGAACATTTGGAAGGAATAAGAAAAGCTATAGCAAATTGTGATGATTTAAAAAATAAAATAGATTTACAAAAAAAATATGATAGAATGAGAAAAATAGTAGAATTAGCAGATGGAATACCTGAACTTTTTGAAAAAAATTTAAAAAAGAAAAATGGAAAATATATTGTTTTTTGTAAAGATAAGCAACATATGGATGAAGTAATTGAACAATCAAAGAAATGGTTTGAAAATATAGATAAAAATCCAGAAATATATTCTGTTTATTCAGGTGATGGATATAGTGAAAAATCAAATAAAAAAGCGATAAAAAGTTTTGAAAATTCAAGATCAAAACATTTAAAGTTGTTGTTTTCAGTTGATATGTTAAATGAGGGATTGCATGTTGAAGATATTTCAGGAGTAATAATGTTAAGACCAACAGATTCAAGAATAGTTTACTTACAACAATTGGGTAGAGCATTGTCTTCTGATACTTCAAGAGAAAAAACAATAGTGTTTGACTTAGTTAATAATTATTTGAAAAATAATTTATATAATGAAATAACTAACGATGACAAAGATATAATAAAAAATAGAAAAAAAAAAATATAATATTAGTAGTAATGATTCAAATGAAGAAAAATATATGGAATATATGGAAAGATTTAGGATACAAGGAGAAACAAAAGAATTTATAGATCTGTTAGAAGCATCACAAGAAATTATATCAAGAAGTCGCAGAAAAGACTATTTAGCTAGTGCAAAAATGATTAAGAAATGGATAGATGAATCAGGAAGTACAAAACCACCAGTTGGGATTTCTAAAAATGAAGAAGAAAGAAGACTGGGAAGGGAATTATGGGATATTAGGCAAAGGTTAATAAAACCATACATGAGTTTAACAATAGAAGATTCTAGAAAAAAGTTTAGGGAAAAATATCCAGAAATTGATGAAGTTGTGGAAATTGTAAAAGAAATAGATGAAAATAATATTCCATTAAAATTAAAACAGGCAAAGAAAATTAAGGAATGGATAGAAAAATCTGGAGATACAAAACCACCATCTTTGTCTTCGAAAAATGAAGAAGAAAAAAAACTTGGACATGCTTATAAGAGAATAAAAAGATACTTAATAAAGCCATACACGAGTTTAACAACAGAAGAGTTAAAAGAAAAATTTAGAGAAAAACATTCAGAAATTGACGAAGTTATGAAAATTATAAAAGAGATAGATGAGAATTATGTTCCAGTAAAATTAAAAGATGCAAGAAAAAAAATCAAAGAATGGATAGAAAAATCAGGAGATACAAAACTACCATCTGTAAGATCAAAAAATGAGGAAGAAAAAAAAAACTAGGAAATGCTTTAGATAGAATTAGGCAGTATTTACTAAAACCATATATGACTTTAACAACGGAAGAAGAAAAAGAAGATTTTAGAAAAAAACATCCAGAGATTAATGAAGTTATGAAAATTGTAAAAGAAATAGATGAAAATAATGTTCCAGTAAAATTAAAAGATGCAAGAAAAAATCAAAGAATGGATAGAAAAATCGGAAAATGCAAAATTTCCATCTACGGGATCTAAAAATGAAGAAGAGAAAAGGTTAGGAAATGCTTTAGGTAATATTAGGCAATATTTAATAAAGCCATATATGAGGTTTGAAACAGATGGTGAAAAAGAAAAATTTAAGGAAAAACATCCAGAAGTTGACGAAGTTTTAGATATTATAAGTAAATTGGATATGCAATGTGGAAACGAAAAGCAAAGAAAACTTGCTATTTTAATTAGACAAGATATTGAAAGAAAAGATACAATTAAGAAAGCAAAAAAATTAAGAACAAGATTATCAACAACAATTAGAGGTGAAAAAAGGAAAAAAAATAGAAGATGTACAAAGACAGGGAGTAGATTTTGATGAATAATAAATTAATTCCAACAAATGGATTATGGTTTAAAATCAAGAAAATTTTAAGAAAAATATTTGTTAGAAAAAAATTGTATGATATAAATGAAACAAAAATTGATTCAGAACTAAATAATAAATTTGTAAGTGTTGATAATTTGAAAGATAAATTAAAAAAAGAAAATGAAACAAAGAATTTGTCTGAAAAATTACTACTTGGAGAACTAGGTACAAGTGAATTGGATGAAAAAGAAGTTGATGAAATGACAGAATATTTTACAAAAGATATTCAAAATATTGATAATGAACTTATTATAATAAAGAAACATATTCTTGCTATGCAACAAGAATTAAATAAATAAAATATAATACCCAGAAAATTTTAAAAAATTTTTTTGGGTATTATATTTGTAGTTTTATATTTATGGTGTTTTTTAAAATAAAAATGTAATATTTTATTGGATTTGACTGTTATTACAGGGTCACTTTTCCTTTTTAAAATCCTATTTATTCTCATCAATTTTTGCATACTTTTTAAGTTTTTCATAAACAAGGTAATTAACAGTACCAGCAGGAAAATGACCATTTTTATCCTTCTTACCAGCAGGAACACCAGTCAAAACCTCAATACCCTCCTCAATTGTTGAAACCGCATAAACATGGAACAAACCATCTTTAACAGCAGAAACAATTTCATCAGAAAGTTGCAAATTATCAACATTTTGAACAGGAATCATAACACCATGTTCACCAGTCAAACCACGCATTTTGCAAATTTGGAAATAACCCTCAATTTTTTCATTAACACCACCAATAGGTTGGATTTGACCTTTTTGATTAACTGAACCAGTAACAGCAATGGCTTGATTTATAGGTATTCCAGAAAGACTAGAAAGCAAACCATAAAGTTCAGTACTAGAAGCACTATCGCCATCAACACCATTATACAATTGTTCAAAACAAATACTTGCAGTTAAGCACAAAGGAATATCTTGTGCAAACATTTCGCCCAAATATCCAGATAAAATTAGAACACCCTTAGAATGAGTAGAACCAGAAAGTTCAACTTCTCTTTCTATATTTACAATTCCATTTTTACCAGTATATGTGTTAACTGTTATTTTTGCAGGTTTACCAAAAGAGTAATCACCAATTGTTAAAATTGTTAAACCATTTATAGTTCCAACCTCAAAACCAGTTGTATCAATTAATAAAGAATGGTCTTTTATCATTTCCATATATTTTGTATCAAACTTTTTAACTCTTTCAATTCTTTCTGCTAAAGCCTTATCAACAAACTCTGCAGTTACAACTTTTGACTTTGACATTTTAGCCCATGTTGCGGCCTCGCCAGCAACTTTTATTAAATCATCAAATCTTGTTGATAATTTCTTATGGCTTCCGGCAAGTTTTGAAGCATATTCAATTAATCTTGCCATAGCATCTTTGTCAAGGTGTGGAAGTTGTTCGGCTTCACAGAAACCGTGAATTATTTGAGCCAATTTATTTGCATTTTCATTATTTAAAGGTGCATCATCTTCAAATTCAACTTTTATTTTAAACAATTTTCTAAAATCTGAATCCATTGCTAAAAGTGTTTGATAAATGGTGGCATTTCCAATTAAAATAACTTTTAAGTCTAATGGAATAGGTTCAGGTTTTAAAGAAACCATTACCATAGATGCACGTTGGTCTGTGGTATTTTCTATACTTATTTCTTTAACTCTTAATGCCTTTTTCAATGCTTCATAGCAGAAATTATTTTGTAATAAATCTTTTGCTTGGAAAATGATGTAACCACCATTTGCTTGTTGTAAAAGACCTGGTTTTAACATTGTATGGTCTGTTTTTTTTAATGAACCATAGTATTTCGTATTCAAGTGTACCGAAAATGTTATGATAAGAGTAGTTTGAATCCATTATAACAGGTGCACCTTCTGTGTTAGAGTTATCAACAAATAGGTTTACTCTGTAATTTAAAGATGGGTCTTGTTTTCTTTGGGCAGGATTCATTTGTTGTTGTTTTTCTTTTTCTTTGTCTTCGTCAACAAAATATGAAACATTTTTTAGAACATCTTGTTTAACATCATTTAAAAATTTCGTTATTTTTTTATTTCTCTTAAATTGTGATTTTAAGTAATTAATGTGAACATTAATTGTAAGTAGGGCAATATTTGATTGCCATTCAGATATTTTTTTATCTGATTGTCTTTCTATAATTTTTATTTGTTCAATTGCGTCCATAATTTGTGCTTGAACAATTGAAGATTTTTCTTCATATACTTGTTTTATTTCGTCATCTAGTTTGTCAAATTCTTCTTCGTCAATGGCTTTTCCGTTTACAATTGGCATCATATAAATACCGTTTTGAGAAGATTTGACTTGAAAATTATGTTTTGAAGCATCTACATTTAATTTGTCTAAAATGCTAGAACGTTTTTCTTCAAATTCTTGTTTAAGTAGTGCTTTTTCTTTTTCAAAATCGTTTGCATTAAATGTTTTTTTGATATCTTTTTTTACTTCTAAAATGAAACCATCCATTGCATTTTTGAATTCTTTTCCTTGACCTGCAGGAAGTGAAACTGCAATTGGTTCGTTTGGGTTGTCAAAATTGTAGATGTAGCACCAGTCATTAGGGGTTTTTTGTTTTTTTGATATTTTATTTAGATAGTTTTTTGTGTACATTGTTTTTCCAACGCCACTTGGTCCTTCTATATATAGGTTATATCCTTTTACATCTACTTGTAGACCGAATTCAAGTGCTTTGATTCCGCGTTCTTGACCGATTCCTGTTGTTATATCTTTTAATTCTTGTGTGGTTTCAAAGTTGAATATGTTTGAATTACATGTCATTTTTAAATCTTTAAAATTTAATTCGTTTTTGTTTTTCATTAGTTTTCCTCCAAAAATTTTTTCTTTTATGTCCATTTTTTTAGTATTATTTACTACTGATATTGTATATTAGTTGTTGAAATTTGTAAAGATTTGTAACAAAAATTTAATATAAAAATATATTAAAAATTTATATTTTATTTGTTATTACTGAAATAACAATAAAAATATTGACATTTTATGTTAATTTGCGATATAATAAAAATGTAATAGGTGGTAAAGAAGCCTTTGAAATTAACAATTTCGGAGGCATGGTCCTCCGAATAATTATAAGGAGGAAAAAATTATATGACAACATTAGAAAAAGCTAAAAAAGGAGAACAGCTGACGGGAGAAGAATTAGAGGAATTAGGATTTGAATACAAATCCTCACTTATTCCTGAATACAGCAAAAATGGTGTAAAGTTTTCATATTATGGAGGAGAGCTTTGTGAGTTAACTATAGATGAAGAACCTATAGAAAATTTATTCGACATACCGGAAGCGAGAGGCATAGATGATGAGCTATGTTATAGAATAACAGCTGAACAGTTGAGTTTTGCGTACGAAAAAGCGGGAATCATCTAAAAAAAAATCACAGTGGCTGGTGAATACTAGCCGCTTTTTTTTTACAGTTGCATTACATTTTTTTATTAAATATTAAAAATTATTTACAAAAATTATATAGTGTGATAAAATCTTTATAAATCTTATAATATATAAAGGAGGTCCAAAAAATGGATGAATTAGAAGATGGGGTAAAAAATCAAAAAGTTGAAAAATTTAAAAAAGATTTAGAAAAAGTGAAAAATTACCATCACGTATTTCAGATACCTTTGACCATGCTCCAACAGAGAGTGAATTTGAAAAAATTTTAGCAGGTGAAGGAAAGACTTATTTTGGAATAGGCTCAATGAATATTGAATTAGATGGAAATTGCTTTGATGTAAGATATTGCGATTTGAGCAAAGAAGTAGATGAAAATGGTAAAAAACCAACTATTCCAGAAGTGTTTGAAAAACAACTTGGTGAAAAAGTAAATGACGAAGAGTTAGACGATATACTTATTGGTAAATTTGAAAGAGGAGAATATAAAATTTTTGGAACTACTGAAAATGGTCATAAATCTGAACAAGGTGCACCAATATTAAATATTAAAAGAAAAAAACAAATGAAATAAATAAAACAAATGAGCATGTAGAAAACGAAAGTAATAAGGAAAAATTTGAAAAAGACTTATTAAGTCAAAATATTACAGAAAAATATTTAAATATGCCTAGAGAAGAATTAGAAGAAAAATTTGGAAGTGAATTTTTGAAGACTGTTGATTTTGGAAGCCAAAATAATAATAGTCATCAATATGAATTATTTGAACATATATTAAGAACAGTTGATAGTGTTAATACAGATAAACTTTCTGAAAAAGATGCATTAAAAGTTAAAGTTGCAGCCTTTTTCCATGACATTGGAAAACCAAATGTTGCTCAATTAAATGAAAAAACAGGACAAACTCAATTTATAGGTCATGCAAAGCAATCAGCAGAAATAGCAAAAGATATACTTGGTAATATAGGCTATAATGAAAAAGAAATAGCAGAATTAAGTTTCTTAATTCAAAGTCATGATGATTTTATTCCAATTGCTAAAAAAGAAGATATTACAGAAGAAAGAATTTCAAAAGTATTGGCATCTACAATGAAGAAAGCAGAAAATTATGAACCAACAATTTCAGATTTTAAAAAATTAATGGAATTATGCAAAGCAGATGCAATGGCACAAAATAAAGTAATTGAAAAAAATGGAGAAATTGTTGATACACAAGAGAATAGAATTGAAAGATTAAATGCTATAGAAGAAATATTACCAAAAAAGCAATTATTTTAAAACAAGAAAATGAAATAGCAAAATTAGAAAAACAAAAAGTAAACTTCAAAAATGGACCAACTCCTATTGAAAAAAATGGCAAAATTGTAAATCAAAAACAAATAGATATATGGAATGAAATGTCAGAAGAAGAAAAAGAAGAAAAAGTAGTAGGTATTGATGAAAAAATAAATGATTTAAGAGAAGAAGAAGCAAGATTATTAGAAACAGGAACTATGGAAAGAACATCAAAAGTGGAAGAAGATATGCATGAAAAGAAAGCAATGAAACTTGAAGCAAGTAAAGAAGAGTCAAAAGCGTTAAGTAAAGAGTTGCAAGAACTAGAAAAAGAAAGTCAAAAGACGAATGGAGAAAAATAATATGGATAATAACAAATGTTTAATAACAACAAAAGAAAATTTTTTTAAAAAAATTATAAGAAATTTAAAGAATATATTTAAAAAAGAAAAAAATGTTGAAGATACAAAAAAGTTGATGCAAATAATTATGAATTTGATATAATGAATAGAAAAAGAAAATTTTTGGATAGTGTAAAAATTGAAGAAAATTCAGAAATTGTTTATTTGAAGATAAAACTAGAAAATGGTGAAATAAGAGCTATTGACTTAACAGATGAACAAATTGATGAATTACAAAAGATTTATGATAAAGAAATAGAAGAGAAGAAAAATAAAATTAATAGATTAAAAAATGTTGCATAATTTTTTGAATTAGTAATAGTAGATAAGAATAAAATAAAACGAATATATTAAAAAAATTAAATTCTTAAAATCGAGTAAGCGAGCATGTCCTTTACAGGATAATGCTCGCTTATTTTTTGTGATTAAGCAAATTCTATTTCAATAGACTGATGGATTGCCTTTTCACTATTTTTAGGTAATGGTATAAATGAGAAATTAGGTTTAGATACCTTTTCCTCATCTTGCTTTAAAAACTAAGAAGATTTTATATATACTTTCTTAATCACAATATGACCAAGTATTCAAATTTTTTAAAAAATTTTCAAAAATATTGCAATATTCAATTAAAAAATATATAATAATGAACGAAAAGATGAGGGAAAATTGTTTACATCTTAAAGAAGGAATGTAAATATGAATAAAACAAAAAGAAAAATATTTGAAACATCAATGAAACTATTTGCAGAAAAAGGATATGATGCAACAAGCATAGAAGAAATAACAGCAACAGTAGGAGTCGCAAAAGGAACACTATATTACCATTTTTCAAGCAAAGAAGAAATATTCAATTTCTTAATAGAAGAAGGAATAAAACTATTACAAAACAGTATCGATATAAAAACAGAAAAACTAGATAATTATATAGACAAAATAAAAGCAATAGTATTAATAGAAATAAAAATAGTTAATAAATACGAAAATTTAATAACAATTCTATTAAGTCAATTTTATGGAAAAGAAACAAGAAACAAAATGTGCCAACAGCACGTTTTTGAATATATTGGAAAAATCGAAAAAATTGTAGCAGAAGGAATGAAAAAAGGCGAAATAAAGCAGGGGGACCCAAAAGTAATAGCATCAGAAATTTATGCATTAATTGCTTCAACATTAGTATATAAAATGAAAAACGGAAATGAAATTGATATAATAAAAACATACAAAGAGTTTGAAAAAACATTAGTAGAAGGACTTAAAGCAAAATAAAATGAAATTGAAAAACGAGGCTTTAATCCCTAAAAATAAAAATGTAACAAAAATGTAATATTTCTGTAACCAAAATGTAAACTAAAAAAAACTGCAATTCTATTGTAGTTTTTTGTTTTATATTGTATAATTATAAAAGAAACAGTAGAAAGCAATAAAGCGTAAGATAAAGGAGGTTGTTTACAATGTCAAAATCAGGCATAGTAAACGTGAGAATGGTAATCACGGAAGAGAAAATCTTATCAAATATAGAAAAAGTCCAAAAATGATAAATCCTAAGAGCAAGAAGCAAATTGTTCAATTGGATGAGGACACATATTTCAAAGATTTAATAGAATCAATAAAAACATATTTAATTGAATATCCTAAAAAGAAAAACTTCCCTAGCAGTGTATATAAAAGCCGCTTATGGATTAGTTGAGTTTGCTACAAATCAATTCGAAGAAAATACAAAAAAATTGAAGAATTGATTAGACAAAGAGAGCAAAATATTGCTTTAGCAGGACAATTAAAAAAAGAAATTATAGAAGATGTTGACAACAAAGAAGAAGGATGGAAAGATAGTATAAAAGCAGCAGAACAAGACTTTTCTGAAGATATTATAGATACTTTAAATATACTAGGAAAATGCAAAACAAAAACATCACAAAATTATATGGATGCTATGAAATTGTTAAATGCAAGAGTAAATAATCTAGAATCAAATTTACATATTGAAATTGATATGGAAAGAATTGAGGATAGATCAAAAGCATTAAGTTACATTGGAATAGAAGTTGCAGATGCATTAAAAACAATTCCTACACCAGTTGAAGAACCTGTAAAAGTAGAAAATGTTGAGGAACAACAAGAGGTTTCTACACAAAAGAGCTAAGAGGGTTCAAAAGGTACAAGAAGTACAAAATGTACAAAAAGTACAAAATGTAGAGCAAGTTGTGGAAGAACAACAATCACAAGAACAATATGTTCAAGAAACTACTTTTGAGAAAAAACCATCTTTATGGCAAAGAATTAAAAATAGTAAAGTTGTTAGAGCAATTAGATATGCAATGAAAATTAAAGTTGTTTTACAATATCCTGCATTACCAGAAGGTAGAGGAGAAAATTATTAATATAGTATATAAGAACTCAGAGTTTGAACTTTGGGTTCTTTTTTTTTGAAATTCAAATTAAAAATAGATATTTTTGGAGTTACATTCTAAAAATATCTGGATTTTTTTATCAAATAGTAGTATAATATATTAAAGAGGTGATTAGTTTGAAAGAAATAATTATAAAAATGAAATCATAATAAAGAAAAAAAGGCATAGTGCCCCCTTACCCCCAGAAATTTTAATTATATAACGGGAGTGGATTCTGATATTTTAGATGTTATAAATTCTTGTAATTCATCAATTGTTAATCCCAGCGATAGTAGTTGTTTTGTTGATTGAATAAAATTGTTTTTAGTAAATTTAATTTTATCTTTATCAGTAGTTTCAACTTTTGAAGCATCACTAGGATTAAATAATTCGCCAGTTGAAAGCATGTGATAAATGGCAACTAATATTTTTCTTGCAAATAATAATATAAGCACGTTTCTTGCCTCTGCGTTTAGAAATTAAATTAAATTTCTTAGCATAATAATCATTACTTTTATCTTTTACAGCACAATGAGCAACTTCAACAAGTGCAGGTTTAAGATAAACACCAGCTCTAGAAATTTTAACAGATTTCTTTTTACCAGCAGATTCATTGCAACCAGGAGCTAAACCAGCCCAAGAAGCTAAACGATAATGAGAAGAAAAAATTGACTCATATCTGTTCCAATTTCAGAAATAATAGTTATTGCAGATTTACGGTCAATTCCAGGTATTGAGCATAAAAGATTAATAGCACTTTCATAAGGTGCAACAATAGAATCAATTATTTCTCTTATGGTTTTAATTGATTTATCTAAATAATCAATATGTTCTTGAATAACATTCATACGTTGCTTTTGAGAGGCTTCCCAAGAGATACCACATATAGAATTAAGGATATCTTCATTAGATGATTTACAATGTTTATCAATATTTTTTAAAATATCCTCGTCATTATACTCATTTTGTGATAAAATAGTATTGATGATAGCAGAAGATGTTTTACCAAAAATATCAGAGAAAACCATGTCTAATTTGCAATTACCAACAGTAAGAGCATTTGTAAATCTGTTCTTTTCTGAGGTACGCATATTGGTTAATTTGTAAAGGTATCGAGTAAGTTCTCTGAGGATTCTAATATCTTTATTTGGAATAAAACTACTACGAACTATTCCAAGTTTAAAAAGATCAGCAATCCATTTGGCATCTTTGTTATCATCTTTTTCGCCTTTAATACATCTAACCCATTTAGGATTAGCAACGACGACATTAGAAATATGACCTTCTAATGCATTGTATACAGGAACATAATACTTTCCAGTAGATTCCATGCATACATTCTGACAATCGTTAGCTAATAACCAATTTCTAAATTCAATTAGAGAATTGTTAAAGGTAGAAAAACGATTACGAAGGTATTGAGGTTTGACGGAAGTAGAGTCACAAATAACAGCTACTATATAAAAGATTTGTGCACGTCGACACCACAAGCTTTAGGATAAATAACTTCCATGATAAAAACTCCTTTATAATAAATTTTTAGGGAATACAGGGACTGTGCAATTAACACTATAAAAACTTATCAGTCAATGATTAGTTTACAACCTCAAGGGACTACTTATGTGTGCTTGAAACAACTGCACTTGCACTGTTTATAATGCTGATTTAATCTGTGAGTTACAGAAGTCTGCAACTCGCCTCCCCGTGCTTTGTAGTGTATATTCCCTTAAGGTATATTATATAACGAAAAGGCTTCGAACTCAAGGCTTTCATTCCTATGTGTGCCTTTGAGCGAAGCGAGAAAGGAATGGAATTTATAATGGAAAAATATAAAACAAGAACAATAGAAAAAAAAAGCTTAAATTTTTTGATTGACAAATGTCCAGTAATAATGATAGCAGGACCACGTCAAGTAGGAAAAACAACACTATTAAATCATTTAAAGGCAACATCAAAAAAGAAAATCAATTATATTTCATTTGATAATGTATTGTTGCGTACTCAGGCACGCGAAGATCCAGAATTATTTTTAAGGACATACGAAACGCCAATAATAATAGACGAATTTCAATATGTACCAGAATTATTATCATATATAAAAAAATAAAAGTAGATAAAGCAAGAGAAAATGAAATGTTTGGAGATGGTAAAGAAGTTGGAACAATGTATTATTTGACAGGCTCACAAGTTTTTCAAACGATGAAAAATGTAAGTGAAAGTCTTGCTGGAAGGATAGGTATATTAGATTTATTTGGATTTTCAACTAGAGAATTAAATAACGAAAAAGAGGATATATTTGTTCCAGATATTAAGTTACTAAAGAAAAAAGAAAAAACTAAAGAATCTATCAACATTAAGCATATTTGAAAGAATTATAAATGGTAGTTTTCCAGAGGTGAATTCTGTAAATGGTAGAAATAGAGAGCAGTTTTTTGAAACATATATAAGGACATATCTAGAAAGAGATATTAGAGAACTTATAAATATTAAAGATGAAGCAAAATTTGTAAAATTTATAACATCAGTTGCAGCAAGATCATCACAAGAATTTAATGCTTATGAAATATCTAGAGATATTGGAGTTGATAGCAAAACTATAGATGAATGGATATCAGTATTAAAAAATACGCATCTTGTGTATATGCTACAATCATATTCTAATAATAATATAAAAAAAAGCAGTAAAAAACCAAAGATTTATTTTATGGATACTGGTCTTGCTTGTTATTTAACAGGATATTTAAGTGCAGAAACTCTTGAAAAGAGTGCATATAATGGTGCAATATTTGAAACATATATAGTTTCTGAGATTATTAAATCTTTTACAAATAACGGAATTGACCCCAGAAGTAGATTGTATTACTATAGAGATACTAATCAAAAAGAAATTGATTTATTAATTTTTAATGATAATACAGTTTATCCTGTTGAGATTAAAAAATCGGCTAATCCAGGAAAAGCAGCAATTAAGAATTTTGATGTTGTTAAAAAATTTGGTTGTACTGTTGGTAATGGAATTGTTTTGTGCATGATGGAAAATATAATGCCAATTGATGACGATAATTATTATGTTCCAATTGAATATATTTAAGAATTTTTATAGAATAAATAAAAAAAATGTGGTAAAATATTAAAAGTATCAATTTAAGAAAGAAAAAATGAATATTATGGAAGGAATGAAACCAAAAATGAAAAAAATAGAATTACTAGCTCCAGCAGGCTCATTTGAAAAAGCAAAAACTGCATTCAAATATGGAGCAGACGCAGTATATTGTGGAACATCATCACTATCATTAAGGACAAGAGCAGACATGAATAATGATGACTTAATAAAAACAATAAAATACGCACATAGCATTGGAAAAAGAGTGCACGTAACACTAAATATATTTGCATGGGATGATAAATACGAAGAAATAATAGAAATGGCAAAAATACTAAATGAAATAAAACCAGATGCAATTATAGCAGCAGATGGAGGAGTAATAGAAACATTAAAACAATATGCACCAAATGTTCCAATACATGTAAGCACACAAGCAAATATTGTAAGTTTACGTGATGCAAACTTTTGGTATAAAAATGGAGCCAAAAGAGTAATAATGGCAAGAGAAATTAATAAAGAACAATTAAAATACATAATGGAAAATAAACCAAAGGACTTAGAAGTAGAAATGTTTGGACATGGTTCAATATGTTTTGCATTTTCTGGAAGATGTTTTTTAAGTGACTTTATGTGTGGAAGAAGTGCAAACTTAGGTGATTGTGCACAAAGTTGTAGATGGTCTTACAATTTATATGCAGAAGAAAAAAAAATAACCCAGGACAATTCTATCCAATTGAAGAAAGTGAAAATGGAACAAGTATCTTTTCATCAAGAGATTTATGCTTAATTAAAGAACTTCCAGAAATAATAGATATGGGTGTTGATAGTTTAAAAATCGAAGGAAGACTAAAAACAGAATATTATATTGCAAGTGTAATAAATGTTTATAGAAATGCAATTGATGATTATATTAATGACCCAGAAAATTATGATTATACAAAATATATGAAGGAAATTGAAAAAGTAAAAAAAACAAGAGAATTTACAACATTCTATTTCAATGATAGAAATAATAAAAATATTCAAGACTTAAGTGGTAGACAATATAATGATAAATATGAATTTGGTGGAAAGATATTAGAATACCAAGAAGAAAAATCAGTAATTGAAATAAAGAATAAACTTGCAGTTGGTGATACAATAGAAATTATAATTCCAAATAGACTAGAACCAGAAACATTTGAAATTACAAAATTATGGGATGATGAAACAGGTGAAGAAATTGACAGTGTTAGCCCAGGTGTTAAAGGACAAAAGGTTCTAATGAAGTTACCAATTAAATGTGAAGAAGGATGGATATTAAGAAGAAAAAAATAATAATTATAAATAATAAAAAGAGATATTTGGAGTTGAACTCCAATAATCTCTTTTTTAGTCTTCATCTTCTAATAATAAATTTAATATTTTGGGATATATCTTAGAAGCATTTTTGTTCCAATTATCAACTATTTTTTTAGCTCTTTCGCGAGAACCTGCAAATGTTCTAACTTCAAATATTGTTTCGTTTTTTTTCTATTACTCTACACGTTATTGTATAATCATTTTCACTTCTAGGAATAAATTCAGCTGTAATAGATGTAGCATCAGCAATTGAAGAAAATTCCTCTTTTAAAACATTGTCTGCTTTTAATTTTAATATTCCAGGTAATACGTCTATTGTAAGAGAAAGTGCATTTTTTCCTTCACTTGTTATTTTTAGTACAGATTCTTCATCTTCATCTTTTGTGAATAAACCAACCAATTTGGAATCCAATAAATCTGTTAGGACTTCTTTAAAATAAAAATAATTTACATCATTTATAGAAGATATAAGTTTGTATAAGCCGTCTTCTAAAATACACCATTAGGCAATTGACCTAAAATATACAAAATTAACACTTTATTTTCAGCCAAAGCAGTTGTATTATCTGAACTAGACATAATATAACACTCCTTACTTTGTTTGATTTTTTAGAATTATATCATAAAAAAATAAAAAATAAATTTTTTTTTAATATTCTGTTTAAAAATGAACAAAATAGTTATATAATGTTATAGAAAAATGAGAATGGTAATAAAAACATTCTTAAAAACATAACCAAAATTAACAAATTTGGTAAACAAAAGGAAAGGATGATTCAAAATGAAAAAAAAAAGAAAAGTAGTTTTAGTAGGAACAGGCTTTGTTGGTATGAGTATGGCATACACAATGCTAAATAGAGGGGGCGTAAGTGAACTTGTATTAGTAGATATAGATAAAGACAAAACAATAGGTGAACAAATGGATTTATCACATGGATTACCATTTGCACCACAAAAAATGGTCATAAAAGCAGGAGATTATGATGAATGCAAAGATGCACAAGTTGTTGTAATAACTGCAGGTATTGCACAAAAACCAGGTCAAACAAGATTAGAACTTGCAGAAACAAACACAAGAATAATGAAAAGCATTACTCAAAGTATAATGGCAAGTGGATTTAATGGTGTAATTATAGTTGCAAGTAATCCAGTAGATTTAATGACATACGTAGTTTCAAAAGTATCAGGACTTCCAAAAAATCAAGTATTTGGTTCAGGAACTGTTTTAGATACTGCACGTTTACGTTATATAATGTCAGATTATTTAAAAGTATCTAGTAAAAATATTCATGCATATATAATGGGAGAACATGGAGATTCATCATTTGTTCCATGGGATCACGCTATGTTGGATGTAAAAAAATGAAAGATGTTATGAAAGATGGACATCATCCTATAAAAGATTTAGATAAGATACATCAAGATGTTGTAAATGCAGCATATGAAATTATTAATAAAAAGAAAGCCATAACATATTATGGAATTGGTATGGCTCTAAGTAAAATTGTAAAATCTGTATTGGATAATGACAATTCTATTTTGACAGTTTCTACTTATTTAAAAGATGGCGAATATGGTCAAGATGATATTTTCATTGGCGTTCCTGCAATAATTAATGGTAAAGGTGTTCGTGAATTATTAAATCTTGAATTGACAGAAGATGAACAAGCAAAACTTGATAATAGTTGTAAAATTATTAAAGAAATGAGAGAACAATCTATTGATAAAATTATAAATGAATAAAATTTTGGAATTGAGGTACAAACTTCAATTCCTTTTCTTTTTAAAATTGCAAAATAAAAAGGAGTGTCCCCAAGTCCCTGAAAAAAAGGAAATTTAAGGAACGTCCCTAAATACCTTTTTAAAAAAATTCATAAAATCATCATGATAAAAATACATTTATATAAAGTGCAATGCGAAAGGGTGAGATTATGAAAAAAAAATCAACGAAAATTTTCAAAAATAGACAGATTATTAGAAATGCCACAAGAAGTGTATACAGATACACCCAAAATAACAATAACAGGTTTTAACGAAATGATAATAGAAAACTTTAAAGGAATATTAGAATATGAAGATTATTATATTAGAATAAATACTTCACTAGGCATTGTAAATATAAACGGATATGAACTAAAATTAGAAAATATGACAAATGATGATATAAAAGTAAAAGGAAAAGTTGAAAGTATTGATATAGAGAGGAACTTTGATTAAAATATGTTTATTAAAATAATATTTAATTATATAATTGGATATATAAGAATTTCAATAGAAGGTTATTATATAGAAAGATTTATAAATATATGTGGAAATGAAAAAATAACAATATGGAATTTAAAAAAGAAACAAAAATGTAAAATTAGAATTGAATATAGGAATAAAAGATTTAAAAAAGGTAGCCAAAATAGCAAAACAAACAAAATGCAAAATAAAAATAATAAAGAAGAAAGGGTTACCTTTTTTTATTTAATAGATATAGAAAAAAGAAAATTGTTTTTTGTTTTTTTTGCTAGTTATAATAATTGGTTTAGGAATTTCTTCAAATTTTGTATGGAATATACAAATAGTTGAAGAGGACAAAGAAAGTATAGAAAATTTATATCAAGATGTTGTAGAAAGTGGACTTGAGATAGGAAAAATGAAATCAAAAATAAACACAAAAGAAATCATAAATCAAATAAGATTAAAAAGAAATGATATTGCTTGGATGGGAATCGAATTAAAAGGAACAAATGCAATTGTAAAAGTTGTAAAAGCAACTGCAAAACCAGAAATAGTAGATGATAATGAATATTGTAATATAGTTTCTGATAAGAAAGGAATAATAACAAAGATTAATGCTCAAAATGGAACAATTGCTGTAAAGGTTGGAGATACTGTAAACATAGGTACAGTACTAATAAATGGGTGGATGGAAGGAAAATATACAGGAATTAGATATGTCCATGCAAAGGGAGATGTAGAAGCAAAAGTATGGCATACAAAAAACAAAAAAATTCTATATAATGCTACGGAAAAAACAGAAACAGGAAATATTGAGAATAAATACCAAATAAAAATTAATAATTTTGAAATAAATTTTTATAAAAACGGCTTTCAAAATTTAAAATTTATGATACAATAGATTCAGAAAATAAATTTAAAATATTTTCAGATTTTTATTTACCAATTTCTTTAGTAAAAATAACAAATAAAGAAATAAAAGAAGAACAAAAAAAAAACTACAATGTAGAACAAGCAAAAGACTTAGGGATAGAACAATTACAGGAAGAATTGGACAACGAAATAGAAGATAAAAAGCAAAGTAGTTAATAAAATAATAAATACATATGAAAAAGAAGATGGAATAGAAGTTTATGTTACATACGAAGTGCTTGAAGATATAGGGACAAATGAAAAAATAGTTTTTTAATCATAAATATACATTTATGATGGGAAGGAAGAACAAAATGGAAGAAAGAAGTTTAAGAATAACAGGAACAAGTACAAATTTTTTTTTAATAAACTAACAAATACTTTAACAAAAATATTAATACCAACAAAAATAAGCATAAATGGAATGTTAATAAGTATGAAAAGAAATAATTTAATAAAAGCATTTGCAAATTTCAAAAAAGACACAGAAAATTACAATTCAGAAGAATTAGAAAAAAAAAATATGAAGATGCATATACAGTTTATTTAGAAGCATTAGATAAATATGTTATGGATTCAATTTACAAAAAAAGTAAAAAATAATACTGCAACAGAATTTGAAAAAGATGCTCTTGCAAGATATTATGAAGTTACAAGTTTAAAAGAAAAAAGAATATATGGATTATAAATATAGGAAACAAAAATATTTATTAGAATTAGACAAAGAAAATGTTACTTTAAATGCAAAAAGATAAAGTAAAAGAAAAATATAATAAATTCTATGTAAATAAAATGGACACATTATATAAAGGAATTTTAAAAAATTATTCAATTAAACTTGCAGACACGACAAATATTTATGATTCTTCAAAAGAATGGATCTATGTAAAAATATTCTATACACTAGAAGAATATATAAAATACATATTACCTTTAAAAATGGAAATAAATCCAAAAGAAGAATTTAAAGATATAGTAGATGATTATGAAAAATTTGAAAGTTACACAGTAGGTAAATTAGATACAAAAGACAACATAGAAAAAAATATGATATTACTAGGAATTAGTAGAAAATTATTTACACACAGTATACCATTAATAGTAGCAGAACAATGTTATGAAAAATTGCTAAAAGATGCTAGAATGTTAGTACAAGATACAAAAATGGCAGCAAAAAAGAGAAAAAGCATATGCAATGTTAATCAATTAATAGAAGATTATAATGTACGTTTTGCTTTCAACAAAAGTATATTGGGAAGATGTAAAAAGAAAGAGAAAATTATAAAAAATATTGGGACAAGTATAAGAAAATATCAAAATTAAAAGACGTTGATTTTGTTGAATACATGAAACAAAAAAGAAATACTATTTATAAAAAATGACATGAAAAAAGATAGAAAATTCAAAAACTGATTATTCAAAAATAATAAAATATTATAGAAGAAAATTAGTTGATTATGGAGTAATTAGGGAAATTAAAAATTCATGCAAATCTCAGGGAAGATATAATGGTAAAATTATAAAGGAAGATAAGGTGGTAGCGTAATGTACGAAATTTCATATTTAAATGTTGAAAAAGGACAAGAAGATTGGGAAGCAATAGTAAAAAAAATGTATTAGATAAATGTTTTGAGGAAGAAGGGTTATTAGACTCAAAATTAATGATAACAATAACTTTTACAATACCTGAAGAAATAAGAAAGAAAAATAAACAAAAAATATAGAAATATTGATAGAGCTACAGATGTGTTATCTTTTCCAATGTTCGAAAAAAGCGAATTAGATGAGAAAATAAAAGCGGAGATTTTCCATACGAAGATGTTTTAGGAGATTTAGTAATATCAATAGAAAAAGTAAAAGAACAAGCCAAAGAATATGGACATAGTTTTGAAAGAGAATTAAGTTATATGCTGGTACACGGTTTTTATCATTTAATGGGATATGATCATATTGAAGAAGAAGATAAAAAAAAATTATGAGGCCAAAAGAAGAAAAAATACTAAATGAATTGAAAATTACAAGAGAATAAAAAGGAGGAATTTTTCGTGAGTAAAAAAGGAATAAGAATCTTAATTGCAATATTAATTATTGTAATAATAGGTGCGGGGGCGTTGCTTGCATACAAAATTATGAAAAATAAAAATAATGATACACAAGAAGTATCAGATAGAGAAGAAGAAGAAATATTAACTGCCGAAGTTAAAAATAAGGATATACAAATTTTTAATGGAAAAGATAGACCAATAGCAGTAATGATAGATAATCATAATCAAGCATGGCCACAAGCAGGTTTAAACAAAGCATACTTAGTGTATGAAGCAATAGTTGAAGGTGGAGAAACACGTTTAATGGCATTATTTAAAGGTGTAACTGTAGATAAAATAGGACCTGTAAGAAGTTCAAGACATTATTTCTTAGATTATGCTATGGAAAATGATGCAATATATGCACATTATGGATGGAGTCCACAAGCAGAAAGTGATATAAAACAATACAAGATAAACAACTTAAATGGTATAACAGAAAGTGAAAAAACTTTCTGGAGAGTAAAGGATAAAGCCGCTCCACATAATGCAGTAACAAGTACAACTGCATTACTAAATGCAGCAAAAAGCAAAAGGATATAAAACTAAATCTGCAAAAGAAAGTGTTTTAAATTATGTAACAGATGATGTAAAACTTGAAGATGGTCAAGATGCAACAAGTGTTACAATACCACATTCTAACCTTCAAACTGTAAAATATGTTTATGATGAAGAAAACCAAGTTTATAAAAGATATGCACGTAATAAGGCACAAACAGATTGGGATACAGGAGATAATATAACAACTAAAAACATAATAATTACAATGTGTGATAACTACACTTTAACAGATAGTGAAAATAAAAAGGAAGACAAGGCTTAAAAAATATTGGTACATTTAATGGATATTATATTACAAATGGTAAAGCAATAAAAATTAAATGCATAAAAGAAGCAAGAAATATTCAAACAAAATATGAAGATTTAGAAGGTAATGAAATCAAAGTAAATGATGGAAATACATGGATTAATATTTGTCCAACAGATGCAAAGGTTGAAATAACAGGAACATCATCAACAACATCAAATACAAATAGTAATATGTAGTAAATGCCCTTAAATGGGCATTTATAATTTGAGAAGGAATGGTAAAAATGATTATTTATGATACTGCAAATAGACTAGCACAGAAATAAAACAATCTGAAGAATATATTAATTATAAAATGGCAAAAGAAGCATTAAACTTAAATCCAGATTTGAAAAAACAAATAGATGAATTTGAGGCAGCAAGATATGAAGCGCAAGTTACAGCAATGCAAACAGGAAAGACTGATGAAGAAAAAACAAAAAAAAATGCAAGACTTATATGTTGCTTTATATGAGAATTCTGATGCAGTAAAATTTTTTTGAAGCAGAAACAAAGTTCAATTTAATTTTGGCAGATGTAAACAAAATAACTGGTGATGCAGTAATGGATGTTTTAAAATAAATAGATGGATTGTATATTAATTATTAGTAGAATGAGAGGGGTAATTTATGGAATATGTAGTTTTACTAATAATTGCAATTATTATTTTTATAATATTAGGAATAATGTTTGATGTTAATATTAAGAAAATAAAGCAAATTGGCGAAGATAAAGAATTAGATATATTAACACAAAAATATCCGGAAAATATAGAAATATGTAAGTGGTATTTAAGAAAACTAAAAAAAAAATGTAAAATTGAAGAAGATGAAAAATCAAATGCAACTTTGTATTTAGTAACAAGTAATAAAATATTTATTGCAAATTTAAAAAAAGTTATACTAGAATACAAACAATTGCACATGAATGTTTACATTCAATTCAAAACAAAAAATTATTATGGTTTAATTTTATATTTTCTAATATATATTTATTATATTTTGCTATTATTTTTTTTATTAGGGATTTTTAAAGTATTACCGTATAAAATGCTTTTCATGGCAATATTTCTTATTTTGAGTTTGGTTTATTATGCAGTTAGAACATATTTAGAAAATGATGCAATGATAAAGGCAAGATTTTTAGCAAAAAAGAATATATGGAAGATGTAAAAATATCTACAAAAGAGGAAATAGATAAAATTATTGCTAGATATGATGAACTAAATGATATAGGAATTAAGTTTACAAATTTTCAATTTTTAAGTAAAATACTTTTAAAAGTATTTATTTTAGTGTTAATTTTCATAATTTTTTAAAGTAAAATGTGAAATTTTTGAATAAAAAAATGTGTGTACTTGCATTTTTACAATTTATATGGTAAAATAGCCAGGAAATATTAAAGAACCGCAGGGAGGAATTTTAAATGGAAATAGTTAGAACAATATTAACAGTGATATATTTTATAATAGCACTTGTTGTAATAATATTGGCTTTAATACAAACAAAGGATGATTCAGGTTTATCACAAACAATAACTGGTTCATCAACTAGCAATTTTTATGAGAAAAACAAAAGGTAGAACTAAAGAAGGAAAACAAAAAAGAATGATGGTTATTTCTTCAATTGTTTTTGGTGTTTTAACTTTAGTTTTAGGTATTTTGTATTTAGCATAATAAATGTTGTCAAAATTGTAAAAAATAATTTTGACAGTCAATATAAAATCGTATAATAAAGCCGTGCAATATTGTCTTGTTGCACGGCTTTTTGAAAAATATACAAGGAAGGAATGAAAATGAATAAAGAAGATATAATTTTAGAATTCATGAAAGACGAAAACTATACTCCAATGAAAGCAAAAAAGAAATGGCTATTTTATTAGGAGTTCCTAAAAAAGAAAATGATGAATTTAGACAAACATTAAGAAATTTGGAAGAAAACTATAAGATAGTAAAAAATAAGAAAAATAGATATAGATTAATAGGTGAAAACTACGTAGAAGGAATATACAGAAAAAATCAAAAAGGATTTGGTTTTGTAAAAATAGAAAATCAAGAAGACGAAATTTATATATCAAAAGAAGATGCATTAAATGCATTAAATGGAGACAAAGTTTTAGTCGAAATAATTGAAGAAAAAAATAAAATAAAAAGAGCAGAAGGAAGAATAAAAAAAATAATAAAACATGAAAAAGACACTGTAGTTGGAACATTCCAAAAGAGCCAAAATTTTGGTTTTGTAGTGCCAGATGAAAGAAGTTTTGGAACAGATATTTTTGTATCTAAAAGTAATATCGGAAAAGCAAAAAATGGATATAAAGTTGTTGTACAAATAACCAAATATCCTGAAAAAGGAAAAAATGCAGAGGGAAAAATCATAGAAGTATTAGGCTCTCCAGACCAAGCAGGGGTTGATATGCTATCATTAATAAAAGAATATAAATTACCATCAACATTTCCAGAACAAGTTGTGGAAGAAGCAAAAAAAATATGGAGATAAAATAGACATTAAGGATATTCCAAATCGTGTTGACTGTAGAGAACATGTGATTTTTACAATAGATGGTGAAGATGCAAAAGACTTAGATGATGCGGTAAGAGTTATAAAATTGAAAAATGGAAACTATAGATTAGATGTTCATATAGCAGATGTAAGTTACTATGTAAGAGAAGGAAGTTTTTTGGATAAAGAGGCTCAAATTAGAGGAACAAGTATATATATGCTTTCTAGAGTAATACCAATGCTTCCAAAAGAATTATCAAATGGAATATGCAGTTTAAATGCAGGTGAAGATAGGTTTACACTTTCATGTTCAATGGAGATAAATCCAGAAGGAAAGACAATATCAGCAGAAGTGTATAAAGGAATAATAAATGTACGCGAAAGAATGAATTATCACGATGTTCAAAAAATATTGGACAAATCAGATGAAAAAGTGCAAAAAAGATATGAAAAATATATTGGGGATTTTGAACTAATGGCAGAACTTGCAACAATTTTAAAACAAAGAAGGCTTAAACAAGGATATTTGAATTTAGATATACCAGAAAGTAAAATTGATTTAGACGAAGAAGGTAGAGCAATAAATGTTGGAAAATATGAAACAAGTTTTAGTAATGAAATAATAGAACAATTTATGCTAAGTGCAAATGAGGCAATAGCAGAAAAATTCTATTGGCTAGAAGCACCATTCATTTACAGAGTTCACGAAGATCCTGACTTAGACAAAATAAAAGACTTGAATAAATTTTTATTCAATTTTGGATTAAAAATAAAAGTTGTAAATGAAAAGATATATCCAACAGAGGTATCAAAAATACTGGAAGAAATAAAAGGGAAAGACGAAGAAAAAAGTAGTATCAACATTAATACTAAGAACACTTAAAGTCGCAAGATATGAATCAGAAAACAAAGGACATTTTGGAATTGCAAGTAAATATTATTGCCACTTTACATCACCAATAAGAAGATATCCGGATTTGTTTATACACAGAATAATATCAAAATATTTGGAAGATAATTATATTGTTGACGAAGACTGGATAGAAGAATATCAAGAAAAAGCAGAGCAAAGAGCGGCATCATCATCAGACAGAGAAAAAAAGTTGCAACTAAGGTTGAAAGAGATAGTGAGGATTTGAAAAAGGCAGAATATATGCAAGATAAAATTGGTGAAGAATATGAAGGAATTGTTTCTTCTGTTACTCAGTTTGGAATTTTTGTTGAACTTGAAAATACTGTTGAAGGTTTAATTAGGTTTGAAAATTTGGTAATGAATATTTTATTTATGATGAGGAGAGAAAAAAAAGACTTATTGGAGAAAGAACTAATACTACTTATAAAATTGGTGATAAGGTTAAGATTAGGGTTATTTCTGCTAATAAGATGCTAAGACAAATTGATTTTGAAATTGTGAAATAAAAATTAGGGATTGAAGACCCGTCCCCAATCCCTAATTTTTGTTCTAACTTCAAAATCATTTAATGAAAATAAATAAAGTAGAAAAAGTAAGAATGATTATAGAAAATACAATAATAGCAATTCCACCAGACTTATTTTCTTGAGTCTTAATTTCATATAAAGCATAAAAAATAGTTTTTAATAAAACATATATACTAAAAATTATAAATAAGAAATTAAAAAAAATGTTAACCATAAAAACACCTCACAGTTATGTTTTATTTAATAAAAATCCAGAGTCTACAGTAGTATTAACATCAACTTTAAAAGTTGAATTCATATAATTATCAATCCAGTTGAATTTTTTAAAATCAGTGTTTGTTTGGAAATTAGATAAAGCATATTTACCAATACCATTAATGTCACTTCTAAATTCAACAGAAGTTTTATATAAATATTTTAATAAAACATTTTCCATATAACGATTGCAACTATATGAAACAGAATTAAGATTTTCTTTATTTAAATAATTTGTATTTTCATCAATTGAGAAAACTTTAGCGGTAAATTCACAATTTATTTTAATAAAAGGTGAACCATTAATAATTTTAACATCAAAATCAACAGTATTTTTTGGTGAAAGTATTAAATCTATTTTAGAATTGCTATTATTATAATCAGGAATAGAAACTAGAAAAGAACTTAAATTATTTTGTAAAATATGAAAACAAACAGTTTCTATTGCATCTAATTCACCAACAAGTTTGTCGTGTTTAAATACTCCTATACCAATATTTTCTGTGGAACGTAGTCCAGAGATTGGTGAGGCACCAGATTTTATATTTGAGTCGTCAGGAACAGTAGATTGGGAACCAGTTTGTGTGGATGATGTTACACCGCCTAAAATAGTGTATGGTTCACAAGCGTTACATACTAGTGCGTTATAGAATTTTCCTATTGTGGCGTCTGAAACATAACCAGTATATTTACCAGATGAAGGAAAAATGTCATAATATCTGGTTATTGATGTTTCAAGGCTTGGTATAGAATTTTTTATATATTCATTTGCACTACAGGTTGAAACTATTATGTTTGAAGTTGGTCTAACCTGGTCATCATTCATTAATGTGTATATAAAATTAGAGATTCCATTTTTTGCTATTTCTTCTGAAAAAACAATGTTTCTGCAATGTGATAAATCAATTTTTCGTGCTAAATAACTATTCATAATATTAATTGCATTTGGTATTGAATTTGTATCTACTGTATCTTCAAAAATTTGCGTTTCTTGGCTTGAACCTTCATTAGAAGATGGTGGAGTAACAAATTGAAATGTTACTTTAATTTCTTTTGAATCTGAAGAATCAATCCCCAGTGCAACTACAAATGCCAGGTTATCAATATTCAAGGCTGTATAAGAATGTGAAAAAGATATGATAAAAATAAATATTAAAATAATAATAAAAATTCTTGTTATAATTTTTTTTTCAAGTTATTCACCTACTTTTTTCTTTTTTATAGTTTGACAATAGTAATATACAAATTCCTAAAAAAATAATTCCTATGGTTATAAATCTATAAATGTATGTTTCAAAAAAATATGAAATTGAATAATTATGAGGCAAAAGAGCAATTACAAATGTTAGGATAGATATTATATCTATTGTTTGTGATGCATCTGAAAGGTTATATATTTTACAAAAAATGCAATTAGCAAATTTTAATGAAATACTCAAATAGCAACAAAACGAAATTGACCATATAAGTAAAAATAATGACTCAAATCGTTGAAAAAAATTACCAAACTCAATATTTCTACTTACAGAAAATAATGGCATAATTTCATCTGTATTAATGTAGATAGGAAACATAAAAAGTAATGTTGCAACACAAATTAATATAAAAAAAACTTGATAATATTATTGATAATAAACAAATTTTTTTAAATTGTTCAGGTTTTTTTAGTAATGGTGGAATAAAGTAAATATACGTAATTCCGGTAAATGAACCAATATTTGAAAGCCCTAAAATAAATGTTTTTTTAAATCCATCTCCCATAAATGGAAACATTTTTTCAAAAGAAAAGTTGCTTAAATTTCCGATAAACAGTAAAAGAATGCTAACAAGAAGAAATGGAAAAATAAGGGTTGTTGTCTTTATTGTAGAATCAAATCCGAGTTTATTTGCTATTGTTATTGTGATAATAAACAATAATATAATGTAAGTAATATCTGTGTATGGATAATAAATTACTTTTAATCCCTCACAAAAATTTCGTAAAAGCATGGCAGAGGTTATTATAAAATATGCAATAAAAACAAAACCAATTATATTTTTAAAAATGCTTCCACCAATATAATTTGAAATGTCTATTATGTCAAATCCGGGGAAATTTTTAAATAAAGCATAAATAAAATATATAATAAGTGTGCAGATAATTGAAATGTAAATTATATTAAGAAGTGCACTAGATTTTAGTTCATTTATAAATGTTCTAGATATTGAGATTACGGTAAAAGGTGCTAAAGCAGATAATATTAGTGCAATTGCTTCTAGTGTTCCAATTTTATTTTTTGACATTGTAAAATCACTCCTTTAATTAATTTTTCTCCATTTCATTGAAATTTTATTTTGCTTTTTTTCTTTTTTAGTTGCTAAATATGTTGCTCTATCTTCATGTTTCCAAATAGGTGAAAGCATAAAACCATTGTTTTTTGAATTCACTGCAGGTGCATATGGGATGGTATAAGACACACCAAAAGTTTCTAAATCGCAAAGTGAAGAGATATAAATAAAAAGTCCCATACCAATACCTAAAAATCCTGCTAAAAATCCTAAAAGTATGAATACAAATCTAAAAAATCTTAAATGAAAACTAAATGTAAAATCTGGTATTGCAAATGAACTCATACCTGTAATAGCAACAATAATAATTAGGATTGGACTAACAATTGCAGCGCTTACAGCGGCTTGCCCTAATACCAATGCACCAACAATACCAAGTGTGGGGCCAATTGGAGAGGGAACCCTAAGACCTGCTTCTCTTATAATTTCAAAAGAAATTTCCATAATCAAAATTTCTACAATTATAGGAAAAGGAACACTTTGTCTTGATGAAAGTATAGAAAATAATAATTCTGTTGGAATAATTTCTCTATGGAAATTAGTTATTGCAATATATAATCCAGGTAATAGTAAAGCAAAGAAAGAGGATATTATTCTTACAACTTTTAAAAAATTGGCAAATTGAGGCTTTAAATTTGTATCTTCTGGAGATGTAAGAAAATCAATCAAAATTGCAGGTAAAATTAGAGCGTAAGGTGAACCATTTATTAATATAATTACTCTACCTTGTAAAAGTGATTTTACAGCATAGTCAGGTCTTTCTGAAACAAGTATTTTAGGCACACCTAGAGAGTTAGTATCTGTTAATAACTGTTCAAGTTCTCCTGCAGAAAGCAAAGAGTCGATTTCTAGATTATTTAGTCTATATTTTGTTTCAGCAACTAAAGCATCATTTGCAATGTCTTTTATATAACATATTGCACAATTAGTCTGGGTTATTTTACCAACTTTTGTGTTTTCAATTATCAAATTTTCATTATTTGTAAATCTTCTTAAAAGAGTTGTATTTGTACGCATGTTCTCAACAAAGGCTTCATGTGGGCCTTTTATTACAATTTCATTTTCAGGTTTTGAAATACTTCGTTGTTTAAATCCTTTTACATCTATGTCAAAACCTACAGATAATGTATCAACAAATAAAGCACAATTACCAGAATTAACACCACTAAAAATATCTTTAAAAGAAGATTGTTGTTTAATATTATTTTGTGGTATTAGGCAATCTTGAATAAAATTTGCAATGTTTGATTTTTTTCCCTTTTGAACTATTATTTTTGAGGTTTCATTATTGCAAAATTTATTTTTTAACATTAAAGGTTTTAAAACGAAATCATTTAAAATTTGAGAATCTACCATGCCATCAATATACAAAATAAATGCTTTATATTGTTTGCTACCTGTGTTAAGGGTGAATTCCCTAGTTATAATATCACTATTTATTAAAGTATTGTATTTCGTTTTTATATATTTTAAATTTGCATCAATTTGCGAGTAAATATTTTCTATTTTGTCAGAATTTGTATTGTTATAGTTTTCCGTATCTATTTCAGGATTATCCGGTAATGTAAATTGATATTCGTTTTTTGGCTTATAGCCAAATGTATTGTTTATAAAATCTTTTATTTTCATAATATTAGTAGTATTGGCAAAAAAATTTAAAATATACTTTTTTTTAATAATAAAAAATGATATAATTATTACGAAGTTGCAATGAGGTAGGTGAATATGGTGTCAAAATTTACAAAATTCATAATGGGATTAATCTCAATGTTATTGGTTATATTTATGATTATCTTTGGGTTATTAATATATGATGAAATAATAAAAACTGATAAGATTAGTATGGTAAAAGATTTTGTTTCCAATATTACAACAATATCGGATAATAATACTGAACAAGAAGCGTTGACACCAGAAATACTGGATACATCTAAAGAAAACACTAATACAGAAGAAACACAATTTTCAAATGGAAAATGTAGTAGATATTTTTATAATCAATTAAATGAGTATTCAAAAATGATTTATAATGCAATATACAACAATAAAGAAAATATGAAAAGTGGAACATATCAAATTGAAATAGGACAAAAAGTAGCAAATCTTGCTTCGAACGAAGATACTAAAGATTTGATTTTTGAGTATTATAATGATGCAATTAGTGCATATTCAAATGATAATCCAGACGTGTTTTATATAGATTTTTCGAAAGTCTATTATAATATAGAAACAACAACTATTGGAAATAAAAAATCTTATAAGGTATTTTTAAACGAAGGAAAAGGCACAACATATTTATCAGATGAATTTTCTACAGTTAGTAGAGTGAATTCTGCAATAAATGAGGTAGAGCAAATAAAAAAAAAAACAAATTGTTCAAAATAAAAAAGAAAATGATTACCAAAATGTTAAAATGGTACATGATTACTTAATTGATAATGCAGAATATGATCAAACACTTGCAAAACCTAATATTCGAAATATTTATGGAACACTTATTGAAAAAAAGTTGTGTATGTGAGGGGTATGCTGAGGCATTTAAATATTTATTAGATGCTTTGGATATACCATGTGTTATTGTGTCAGGAACTGCTACAAATTCACAGGGGGAGACAGAAAATCATGCATGGAATTATGTGCAATTAAATGGAATTTGGTATGCAGTTGATTGTACTTGGGATGACCCTATCATAATAGGTAATGGAAAAATAAATGAATCTATAAAATATCAATATTTTTTAAAAGGTTCAAAAGAATTTAATACATCACATGCAATATCTGGTCAAATGTCTGAAAATGGTAAGAATTTTGAATATCCAGAACTTAGTGTAGAAAATTATAAATAAAAGGAGTAAGAGAATGACTTTAAAGGATAAGATACCAAACAAAATACCTAATTTTTCGAATTTTTCAAAGTTAGGAACAAATAAAATAAAAGTATATGCTTTTGTAGGTCCATCAGGGACTGGAAAAAGTTATAGAGCACAAATGGTAGCAAGTGAAAAAAATATTAACTATATAATTGATGATGGTTTATTAATAAAAGATAATGAAGTAATTGCTGGTGAATCTGCAAAAAAAGCACCAACAAAAATTGAAACTGTTAAACATGCATTATTTTACACAGATGAGGAAAAACAGGAAATAATTAAGGCTTTTAAAAAGTATAAACCAGAAAGTATATTAATACTTGGAACGTCAGATGGTATGGTGCAAAAAATTGCGGCAATTTAGGATTGCCTGAGATAAGTGAAACTACGTATATTTCTGATGTTGCAACACAAGAGGAAATGGAAACGGCTAGAAGAATAAGGGTTACAGAGGGTAAACATGTAATTCCTGTTCCTACTTTTGAAATAAAAAAGGATTTTTCTGGGTATTTATTAGATCCTCTTCAAATTTTTAAGACTAAGGGGAGAGGAAAAAGATCCGTATATTTCAGAGAAGTCTATAATTAGACCTACATTCAGTTATATGGGAAAATTTACTATTTCTGATAATGTTTTTAGACAAATTATAGAGTATTTGGCTTCTAAAACAATTGAGATTCATAAGGTCCAAAAGATTAGGGTTGATAATTTTGGCGAGGGTGTTAAGTTGTATATGGAAGTTACTGTTGTTTATGGTTTTAATGTGGTTAATGGAATTAATGAGTTTAAGGCTAAAGCAAAGAAAGAAATTGAGAAACTTACTGCGATGAATGTTGAGGAGTTTGAAGTTGTAGCAAAAAATGTATATATTCCAAAGGAAAATTTATAATTTTGTGGGAAAGGGAGTTTGAAAATGAAAAATGTATTGAAAGCAATAGAAAGAGGAATTGTAAAAGGTGCGATTTGGATTTATTGCAAAGTTGTATATAGATTTGAATTAGTAGGAAAAGAAAATATACCAAAAGAAGGGCCAGTAATTATTTGTGGAAATCACAGAAGTTTTTTAGATCCACCATTAATGGAAGTAACTACTGGAAGATATACTAGATTTTTAGCAAAAGAAGAGTTAACAAAGAATAAATTTTTGGCGTTGCTTGGTCATGTGTTTGATGCTATTTTGGTTAAGAGAGATTCTAAAGAGGTTATGGCTTTAAAGGAGTCTTTGAAAACTTTAAAAAATGGTGATTGTTTGGCGTTGTTTCCAGAGGGAACTAGAAATGGTTTGGCAAAAGGTGAAAAAGTTAAAGATGGAGCGGCATTTTTTGCTGTAAGAAGCGGTGCACCTGTTGTGCCATGCGGTATTAAAGGTGGAACGAAGGGAAACTGGAAGGTTACTATTACTTATGGAAAACCTCTTGATTTTAGTCAATATAAAGGTAGTAAGGATAAAGAGGTTTTGGATAAGGTTACTGAGGAGATTATGAGCAATATTATTGAACTTGCAAAGTAAATTTGCTTAAAAACATAAAAAAACTATTGACATAAAGAATAAAAATATAGTATAATTAATATACTAAAAGAGTAATCTTTTGATTACTAAAGGGAAGTTCTTACCTAAAAAAGAACGATTTAAAATTAGGTAAAGTTCAAACCTTATAAATGAACTGATTTAAAATTAGGTAATGCTTAAGCCTTATAAATAAGCAGCTTTAAATTAGGGGGTACATTTGAAAAAAGTGTGCTCCTTCTATTTTATGAAGAAAAGAGGTTAAATGAAAGAATTATTATTTTATACAGTTGATAAAAATTACATTAAATATTTAAGCAAGTTTGAAAAACATGTTAGTTATAATAAAGATGAAATCGGACATAGTAGACCATATTTAGGAATAGTATTGAGAATAGAAAATTATGAGTATTTTGTACCATTATATTCTTATAAATGTCATTATGAAAAATATAAAAATAATCCAAGTTTTTTCTTTTGTGTATGGTAGAAAAAATAATCCGTTAGCAATTATTAAGTTTTCAGCTATGATACCGGTTCCGAATAATATAAATGTGACTTCAATATTAGAATATAATAATCAGGATAAAAAATATAGAGACTTAATATCTGCAGAGTATAGATATATAAATTCTAATAAAGAGGAAATATGTAAAAGGGCTAATAAAATGTATATATCTGTAACAAAGCATAAAAATAATTTTCTTAAAACAATATCTTGTAATTTTAAATTGTTAGAGAAAAAAAAGTGTAGAATATAAAGAATAGGAAGTTTATGCATAATTTATTTAATAGCACAAAAAAATTTCTAAAGCTGTGAATTGTAACAGCAAAAAATGTTGACATAATTTTTACTGTAAAATTCATTGACAAACTTTTTAATTTAGTAGTATAATTTTAAAGTTAGAAAAGAGAAAAAATAAAATAATGTAAAAAATAAATAAAGAAGGGGTAATAAAAATGAACAACAAAAACATAAGAAACATAGCAATAATAGCACACGTAGACCACGGAAAAACAACATTAGTAGATGCATTACTAAGACAAAGTCACGTATTCAGAGAAAACGAACAAGTACAAGAAAGAGTAATGGACTCAAACGACCAAGAAAAAGAAAGAGGAATAACAATTCTATCTAAAAACACATCAGTAATGCACGGGGACATCAAAATAAACATAGTAGACACACCAGGACATGCTGACTTTGGTGGAGAAGTAGAAAGAGTTTTAAAAACAGTTGATGGTGTTTTACTATTAGTTGATGCTTTTGAAGGAGCAATGCCTCAAACAAGAGAAGTTCTAAAAAAATCATTAGCATTAGGACTAAAACCAATAGTAGTAATAAACAAAATAGATACAGACCAGGAGCACAACCAGAAAAAGTTGTAGACCAAGTTATTGAATTATTCATAGAATTAAATGCGACAGATGAACAATTAGACTTCCCAGTAGTATATGCATCAGCAAAAAACGGAATAGCAAAAATGGACTTAGCAGATGAAACAACAGACTTATCATGTTTATTTGAAACAATAATAAACACAATAGAACCACCAAAATGTGAATTAGAAGGACCAGCACAAATGTTAGTATCTAACATAGATTATGACGACTATGTTGGAAGAATTGGTATAGGAAGACTAGAAAGAGGAACAATGAAAGTTGGAATGCCAGTTAGTATCTGTGGAAAAGAAGACAAAATAACACAAGGAAGAATTGCAAAATTATATACACATGTTGGACTAAAAAAAGTTGAAGTTGAAGAAGTTGGAGCAGGTGATATCATAGAATTTGCAGGATTACCAGAAATCAACATAGGAGATACAGTATGTGATTTTGAACATCCAGAAAAAATACCATTTGTAGACATAGATGAACCAACAGTAACAATGACATTTAGTGTAAATAATGGACCATTTGCTGGAAAAGAAGGACAATTTATAACATCAAGACATATAAGAGATAGATTATACAAAGAACTTGAAAGAAATGTATCATTAAGAGTAAAAGATGGAGAAACACCAGACTCATTTGAGGTATCAGGTAGGGGTGAATTACATTTATCAGTATTAATCGAGACAATGAGAAGAGAAGGATTTGAACTATTGGTTTCAAGACCAAAAGTTATCTTCAAAGAAATTAATGGAGTTAAATGTGAACCAATCGAACTATTAGTTGTAAATGTACCAGATGACTGTGTAGGAAATGTAATTGAAAAATTAGGAAGAAGAAAAGCTGAAATGGTTAATATGGAACCTGCAGAAGCTGGACATACAAAAATAGAATTCAGAATTCCAGCAAGAGGAATAATTGGATATAGAACAGAATTCCTTACAGACACAAAAGGTGAAGGAACAATGAACCACATATTTGACGCATATGAACCATACAAGGGAGATATCCAAGCACGTGTTAGAGGAACAATAGTTGCATTTGAACCAGGTAAATCAGTAACATATGGACTATATAATGCACAAGACAAAGGTGATTTATTCATAGGACCAGGTGTAGATGTTTATGAAGGTATGATTGTTGGTCTAAACTCTAGAGGTGAGGACTTAGCAATAAATGTATGTAAAGAAAAACACTTAACAAATACTAGAGCATCAGGTTCAGATGAAGCATTAAGATTAGTTCCACCAATACAAATGTCACTTGAAAAAGCTATTGAATTTATTCAAGATGATGAATTAGTTGAAGTAACACCAAAATCTATTAGATTAAGAAAGAAAATATTAGACTCTAAAGAAAGAGAAAGAGCGAATAGAAATAAATAATAGAATGTCAAAGGTTAGGCTTATATAAGTTTAACCTTTTAATCAAATTATTAGTAAATAAAAAAAGAAGAGTTGAAAATATAAATTTTTCTCCAAACTAATTTGAATATTTTGGGAAGGAATCAAATTTAAAATGAACAAACAAGAATTAGAAAAAATAAAGCAAAAAGCATTAGAAAACCATATACCAATAATAATGGATGATACATTAGAAGTTATAGAAAAAGAATTAAAGGAAAATCCACCTAAAAGAATACTTGAAATTGGTGCAGCTGGGATATTCTGCAATGTGCTTTTCAGAATTTTTAGCAGAAAATGGAGTAATTGACACAATAGAAAGAGATGAAGAAAAGAATTCAAGAAGCAAAGGAAAACTTTAAAAATGTTGGAGTAGAAAACAAAATTAATCTTTATGAGGGGGATGCAGTAGAAATATTGCCAACATTAAATGAAAAATATGATATGGTATTTATTGATGCGGCAAAAGGAAAATATCCATTTTTCTTAAAAGAGTCATTGAGAATGATAAAAGATAACGGAGTTATTTTTGCAGATAATATATTGTATAAAGGTTATGTTATGAGTGATTATAATAAACATAAACAACGTACAGCAGTAAGAAATTTAAGGGAATACATAAAGGAAGTTTCTGAAAATCCAAATCTTGAAACTAAGATTTTGGAAGTAGGAGATGGACTTGCAATAAGTAAAATAAAATAGAAGTGGCACTGAGAATCTCAGTGCCATTTTGAGAATTAAAATAAACGATATCTTTCAAAAAGATTTTTGGCTTCGAATAATCCTACTGCATCTTTTATAATGGTGTCTTCTTTAGCGGCAAATCCTTCTATTTGGATTTTTGAAATATCTATCATCTCTGCAATGTTATTATTCTTATATCTTAATTCATTGTGAACATCATGAGATGCAGGACCACTTAAAGAAAGAATATCCATTTTATTTGTTTTTACTTGGAATTCAATTGGATTTTCATTTCTGTCTAATAAAATGGTATGTATAGATTGATAACCTGTAGTTGCTTTAGGACTCATGATATAATCTTTCACATATGGTTGATATTCCAATGGGAGTTCCGAAACTTTTGGAACATATATGTTTGGAAAATCTTTTGGATTAAATTTCTCTGTAGATATTAGTGGTTGTGCTAGACATAAATTATAACCTTTAAAAACTGTTAAAAATTTTATTATGTATGTAATTATATCATAGCACAAAGATGCGCCGATTATTGGGTCGTCGTTATAGATAACGATTTTACAACCTTTGATGTCTTGAACTTGTGCAATTGGCCGGTTTGTATTATAAAAAAGACAACATTTAGAAATAAATTTTATAAATGCTTTTCTTCTCATGGTAAATTCAAATAATGTATTTGGATAATGAGAAAAAATTGCTTCATATAAATCATCCAAGTCTTTTGGGTGATTTACTTTTTGTTCGTCTAATATCAATGAACGGAAGTATGTAAGTTCATTACAAAAACTTAAAAATTGAGAATCTTCCCGTATTGATTTCGGAACATTTAATATATAATTATCTATAATACCAGGAATGTTATGTGCCTGGTAGATGTGTGGGATTATTTCTGTTACTACATTTGTAGTCATTTTTTATTCTCCTTTCAAATAAAACATAATTTAATGTTGCAATATTCATTATATAACAATAGAAAAAAATAGTCAATAGAATTGGAAAAATATGGTAAAATATTTTACCCAGTTCAAAAAAATTAAAGCAACAAAATTAACATAAAAATATAGACACATATAAAAATCAAATATATAATATTTGTGAACGAAACAAAATTATAAAGGAGATTTTTATATGTGTTTAATTAATTCTAACATAATTGAAACAGAAAATAAAAGAGGTAAAAAAAATTTGGATATAACATATGAAGAAAGATGTAAAATAGAATTTATGGTAAAGAAGAAATATACAATGCAAGAAATGGCAGAAGAATTAGGAAGAAATAAATCAATAATATCAAGAGAAATAAATAGACATTGTGAAGAAAAAGTGGGATTATAATACGGGAATATGTAAAAAAGTATATTCAGCAGTAGTAGCACAAGGAAAATATGAATATAGTAAGAAAAAAAAAAGCAGGAAGAAAATGTAAATTAAGTAGAGCATTGAAACAATTTATAGAAGATAAAATATTAAAGGAAAAATGGTCACCAGAAGAAGTGGCAGGATATATAAAAGTAAATAATATAAAATTTGAAATACAGCCAAGTTTTCAAATAATATATTATTGGATAGAAAAAAAAAAGGAAAATTAAATATAAGCCCATTAGATTTAGTGCATAAAGCCAAATTAGAAAAGAAAGGAAAGAAAGAAGAAAAAAGACAGAGAAGAAGCCAAAACATCCAGAGAAAAGTATTCATAATAGACCAAAAGAGATAGATGAGAATAAAGAATTTGGACATTGGGAATTAGATTGTGTAGAAGGTTCAAAAGACAGTAAAAAGACGTATATGACACTTTTTTAGAAAGAATAACAAAGAAATATATAGTAATAGAGATGATAGAACATACAAATGAATGTATAAAAAAAAGCAATAGATAGTTTAGAGGAAAAATATGGAAGTAAATTTAAAAAAATATTTAAAAGTATGACAACAGATAATGGACATGAGTTTTTAAATTATGATAAAATAGAAATATCAAAATTTAATGAGAATGAGAGAAGGACAGTAGTGTATTATGCAGATCCATATAGTTCATGGCAAAAAGGAATGAATGAAAATTGTAATGGAATATTAAGAAGATTTATACCAAAGGGTACAGATTTAAATAAAGTATCAAGTGATAAGTTAGAGAAGATATTAAATAAAATAAATGGAAAACCAAGGAAAATATTGGGATTTATATCAGCAGATAAAAGATTTAAAGAGGAAATAGAAAAAATAGTTGCATAAATTATATATTGATTTTGCGTTGCTATTATTTTTTGAATGGACAGGTAAAATATTTTTGCAATTTTTTTACAAAAACTATTGACAATATATAAAAAAATAGGATATACTTTATCTTGCGTTAAGCAATACAACTTAATAGTAATGCTCCCTTAGCTCAGTTGGTCAGAGCAACCGGCTCATAACCGGTGGGTCCAAGGTTCGAATCCTTGAGGGAGCACCAAAAAGATTATACTTAGGTATAATCTTTTTTTATATTATAGGAAGTTCAGAGAATTTTCTTATAATATAAATACTTTGCACAGAAATTTGCATAAAGAAAATTTCGTGCGCGAACAAAGATGAGGACTTAAAAATATCTTAATAAGTGATAATGTCATTAATGTTTGCTTTTGTTCTATATTAGGAAAGTTATGACCTTTTTTAATATAGAAAACTACATTCTAGAGAAAATTTATTGAAATAATTGAAAAAATATATATTGTATGATAAATTAAAAATATAAAATAAAAAAGGAGATATATTCAATGAATAAAAATTTAAAAATTGGACTTATTTCTGATATACATGAGGATATTAAAGCTTTAGAAAGGTATTTGAAATACATTCAAAATTCAGATATAGATATTGGAGTATATTTGGGAGATAGTGTATCAAGAAACTGCGATGATGATACAAATTATTTTTGGAAGTTAGCATCAAAAGCTGATAAGCCAATATATTATACAGTTGGAAATCATGATGTTGGAATTGATGAATATAAAAGTATAGGGTGTGAAAAAATTTACGATACTTATATTTATCCTATGATAGATAATAAATATTTAGATATTAATAATACAAATAGTGGAAAGTGCTATTATTATAAAGATTTTGATAATTATAAAATAAGATTAATTAGTGTATTTGAATATGAGGGAACAAGAGATGCAGATTTAACTTTAGGATTTGAACATCGAAGATATATTTCAAGTGAACAATTGTTGTGGTTTGCAAAAACATTATACAATACACCATTAGACTATTCTGTTATTGTTACAATGCATCAAATACCAGCTTTAAAACCTAATTTTAAAGAATGCAATTTTTGTGCTAATGTTGGAGAAACTAACTTGGAAGAAGATTTGAGTGATGGATATGGATATCTTCAATTATCAATGTTAGGAAATCCTTTGGGAGATATTATAAATGCTTTTAAGAATGGATTACATATAAGAAATAAATATTCTGTAAAGGAAGAATATCAAAAATATTTAGAGACCCCTACAATTGATTTTGATTTCTCTGATAGACCAAAAGGAAAGTTTATTTGTTTTTTAACTGGGCACTTACATTGTGCATTTATAACTACTTCGATGGAGTACAAAGATCAATTGGCTATTACGGTTCCAGCTGCTTCAACAGGTGCATTTGAGAGACAAAATGATGATATTAAACCAATTTCAGAAAATGATGATAATTTTTATATACTTGAAATAAATACTAAAAATAAGAATATAAGTATAGATAAAATTGGAACTGCAATAACATCTAGTGGAGTATTAAGAGATAGAATTAATTTGAAATATGAATAAAGATATCAGAACAGTTACTTATAATATAATTTAAATGTATATAATTAAAAAAATTATATAAAATAAAATACAAAGGAGGTTTCAAAATATGGAACAAAAAATCAAAGCCGTACAATATGGCGTAGGAAAAATGAGTGTATACACAATGAGATACATGCTAGAAAAAGGAATTGAAATAGTAGGAGCAGTAGATGTAAATCCAGCAGTAATAGGAAAAGATATAGGAGAAATATTAGGAAAAGAAAAATTAGGAGTAGTTGTTACATCTGCAGAAAATGCAGAAGAAATGATGCAAACAACAAAACCAGATATATGTATAATAACAACAAGAAGTTTATTTTCAGAGGTAGAAGAACCATTTATGTTATGTGCAGAATTAGGAATAAATGCAATATCAACATGTGAAGAGGCATTTTATCCACAAAATTCGAATCCAACATTAACAAAAAAAATTGATGAATTAGCAAAAAAGAACAACTGTACAATAACAGGGACAGGATATCAAGATATATATTGGGGGCAACTTATAACTTCAATTGCGGGTTCAACACAAAAAATTACAAAAATAAAAGGAAGTTCAAGTTACAATGTTGAAGATTATGGAATTGCTTTAGCAGAGGCACATGGAGCAGGATTGACATTAGAGGATTTTGATAAACAAGTTGCGTCTGTTGATAGAATGTCAGATGAAGAAAGACAAGAAATAATAAATAAAGGTGATTATGCGCCATCATACATGTGGAATGTAAATGGATGGCTATGTTCAAAATTAGGATTAACAATTATAAGCCAGACACAAAAATGTGTACCACAAACATATAAAGAAGATATTTATTCTTCAACATTGAATATGACAATAAAAGCAGGAGATGCAACAGGAATGAGCGCAGTTGTAACAACTAAAACAAAAGAGGGAATTACTATTGAATCTGAATGTATAGGAAAAGTTTATGCACCAGATGAATTTGATAAAAATGTATGGACAGTTGAGGGCGAACCTACTACAACTATTACTGTTGAAAAGCCTGCAACAGTTGAATTGACTTGTGCTACAGTTGTTAATAGAATTCCTGATGTTATTAATGCAGAACCTGGATATGTTACAACTGAAAAATTAGGTGATTTACAATTTAAAAACAAAATATGCTAATAATTAGGTATTTTATTTTTAAATAAAATATATTAAAAACTTGGGATTCTGTGTCTAGAACTAAGAATCCCTTTTAAAATTATTTTTGATTTTTATTGAAATATTTTGTGGTTCAAAAAAAAATTTGTGATTTTATAAAGAAATTTTTAGAAATGTATTGACAAAAATTCATTAAAATATTATAATAACACTTGTCGATGCGTCGACAATACATTTTTAAAATTTAATATGGGTAGGTGGCCGAGTGGCTAAAGGCGGCAGACTGTGGTCTTTGGTTTTAAATCAAAACCTAAATTGCAGCGCTTATCAGTGATGATAAGATGATAACTAGGCTAATTCGGGGAAGTCTTAACAGTAAAGCTGATGATAATCCCGAGCTAGGAGAAATCCGAGTGTAGAGACTTTATACCTGGTATCTTAATAATAAGATAAAGAGAAAGTCCAGACTACAAACAAAGAAATTTGGTAGTGAAAACTATAGTAGTAAGAAATCTGTTCTCATTTGAGTACGATGGTTCGAATCCATCCCTGCCCACCAAGACAAGTTTTTGTCGAACTCTCTATAATGCTTGATACAACTTAAATTCAAGATTATAAGAATTTGACAACACAAAAATCTTAAACCGTTTCAAAAGAAACGGTCTTTTTTGACCCAAAATATTGAAAAAAGGAGGTTTTTGTGGTATTATGTTACATATAATTAAAAAAGAAATCAATATGAGTAAAGAATTACTCTCTAAAATTGAATGGACTTGCAAAATGAAAAAGGTTAAACCAGAAATTATCAATGGTACCTTAAGAATTGTGGAACATACCAATTTAGCGTATGTAGAGCCACACAGAGTAATTATTAAAGATAAGCTGTACTTATTCTTTAATGAGCAAGATTACTTTTACATAGATAGTTTGGAAAATAAATATCCACTATCAAAATTTAATGAATACATAACATAGCAAGTCAAAACATTGATATTTTAGAGTTTTTAAAAAATTGTACTATATTGATTTATTAATTATATTTAAAAGAAAAAATAGAGATAGTTAAAACAATAAATAAAAACTTTAAAGTGTCAATAGCTAAGCCGATATGCTATGTGGCACTTTTTTTAGTGTCTTTCTATATTCATTAAAAGAAGGAGGTAATGTTGTAATGAATGAAGAAAGAAAAGTCGCAGGAATTTATATTCGTGTAAGTACAGAAGATCAGGCAAGGGAAGGATTTAGTTTAGGAGAACAGGAGGAAAAGCTAAAACAACTTTGTGAATATAAAGATTATAAAATTTACAAAGTTTATAAGGACGCAGGAATATCCGCAAAAGATATGGAACACAGACCAGCTTTTCAGCAAATGCTAGAAGATATGCGAGCAGGTAAAATTAATTATATTATTGCATATAAACTAGATAGAGTTACAAGGTCTGTAAGAGATTTAGAGGTTTTAATATCAGATTTAGAAACACATCATTGTTATCTTGTTTGCGACCGTGATGATGTAAACACCAGCACGGCTAATCGGTAGATTTTTTGTCCGTATGCTAACTGTTTTATCACAATTAGAAATTGAAATAGTAAGCGAAAGAACAAAATTCGGTCTAACAGGTGCTATAAAATGTGGACATATTCCACGGAACTTGCCCACTAGGTTACAAAAGAGATGAAACAAAGAAAGTGAGAATTGATGAAACTACAAAAGATATAATTGTTAGAATATTTAATCTGTATCTTGAGGGGAAAAGTTATCAGACAATAGCTAATATTCTAAACGAAGAAAAGGTTTTAAGTCCAAAGAAATGGAAAGATTCTAAAATTGAAAAAATAATCAATAATAGAATTTATGTAGGAGATTACGAAAGATTTAAAAGAGTCGCAAAAGAACAAGGAAAAGAGCCTGTAATATATCCTAATGTTGTAGAACCAATAATAACAAGAGCAATGTTTGAAGATGTTCAAATTCAAAAAGAGAAAAATCAAAGAGCATATTGTAGAGATAGAGTTTATATATTTATGCAGAAGATGATATGTCCAAAATGTGGCAAAATAATGCAATGTAAAGGAACTGGTGGTAAAAAGAAGAAATATATGTATTACCATTGTACAGATTGTAAAATTTATCTTCGTGAAGATTTAATTGAAGAAGAGGTAATGCCAATGATAATGGACTTAATTGAATATGATATGACAGTAAAGAAATACTTTTATCCTGTTTTAGCTGATAAGAAAGAACGAAATACAGCCAAACTAGATAAAGAAATATCATCATTACAAAGTAGAAAGAACAGAATAAAAGAAGCATATTTAAAAGAAATTGTTGATGTAGAGGAATTTTCAAAAGAATATAAAGAAGTTGATGAAAAGCTAAGTCTGCTTGAACAAAAACGCATTGAAGCCATTGACTTAAATAAGCAAACTTTTTCTCCACAACACTTAATGGCTGATAGAGATGTGGAAAAAGAAAAGTTAATTCGTTCTAATAAATTCTACGATATGCTAATGGCAGAATGGAAAAACAAAGATAAAGAAGAAAAACAAAGAATTTATTTCAAAGTTTTTAGAAAGCATTACAGTTGAAAAAGATAAAAAGGAAAATACGAATTAGTCAATATGAAGTTAAGAAAAACATTTATTGAACAAGTTTACAAGTTAATGCAAAATGGAATGTTTGATATGACTATTGCGGATGAAAAAGATAAAGAAGTTAGAACAACAGTTATGATGGACAAGCAAGAATTACAAGACTATATTGAACGATTAAATGAATATTACGAAGTATCTTATTATGAAGTAGCAAGATTAGATGAACAAAAGAAAGGCTATCAGAAAAAATATCTTACAATAGATGAAATAAATGATAATGGAGAAAAACTTTTTAAATTAGTTGAATTAGTAACTGATGATAAAAAATATCCACAGAAAAAAGTAAATAGAATTGTTGGAGCAATTAGAGTAAAAGAACGAGAAAAAGTTAGTTGAAAATTTTAAATAAATGGAGGAATTGAAAATGGAAAATAAAGAATTAAAAGAGAACAAAATTGAAAATAAATATGGAATTGAATACACGAAAGTTGGAGATTATTATATACCAAATTTAGTTTTAGAAAAGAAAGAAAAAAAAATCATATTAAATAAATATGGAAGATTAAGATTAAAATTTTTAAAAGAAAATAAGAAAGCAGAATATACAATAATGTTTATGAATGGAACTTTGAATAAACATTTAAAAAAAGATTCAAGAAACAGCACAAAAAAAGAATTGATATTATAATTGAAGAACTAAAACAACAGAATAATTTAACAGAAGAAATGAAAAATGTTAACCAACTTTATTGGGTAGGCATGATGAATAATTTTAAAAATACAGCAGAAGAAATTGTATTAAACGAACTAATATATGTATAAAAATTACTGATAGGAGCAAACAGTCAAATGTATTGCCAAATTTAATGTCTATAAGTGTAGCGAGCATAGGTTTTGTATTGCCACAAAACCGACAGCTTATGCTGAGAGTGTACTTTTGTCCCCTATAACCCCTACCTTATGAAATGAAAAAATTGGATTGAAAATTGAATAAGAAATTAAAAAAATTTGAGAAAAATTTTATTAAAAATAAAACGAAAATTTATTAAAAGGAAGTGAAAAATTATGAGAAATAGAACAATAGGAATTAATGTTAGAGTAAGCGAAAATGAAAAGAAGAAGCTACAAAGAAATGCAAAAAAGAGTAATTTAAATTTATCTTCATATTTAAGAAAAGCGGGATTACAAAAAGAGATTTATGCAATTCCAGATAAAGAACTTCGTAAAATTTACAATGGAATTGTTGAATTAAAAAATGAATTTCCATATATGAGAGATGAAGAAATAAAAGTTAAAATAACAAAAATGCAAAGTGATTTTTTAGACATATATAATTATAAAAAACGGAGATGATATAGATGGCAACAACCAAAATATGGGCAATTAAGGATAGTATATCTCGAGTAATAAGCTATGCAAAAAATCCAGAAAAGACAACATTCGCAGACTTAAAACAAGTATTAAAATATGCAGAAGATGATGAGAAAACAATAGATAAAGATGAAAAAAACTATGTATGTAAGTGGAGTAAATTGTAAAGCAAAAACAGCTTATGAAAAAATGATGCTAGTTCAAAATAGATTTGATAAATGCACAGGAAATGTTGCATATCACGCATATCAAAGTTTTAAAACAGGAGAAGTAACAGCAGAATTAGCACACAAAATTGGGGTAGAACTTGCTGAAAAAATGTGGAGTGAATATCAAGTAGTAGTTGCAACACACATTGATACAGGCACATATCATAACCATTTTGTAGTAAATTCAGTTAATATGTTTACAGGAAAGAAATTTAATTGTAATAAAGGAGCATATTATCATTTCAGAGAGTTGTCAGATGAATTATGTAATAAATATGGATTAACAGTTATTGAAAAAACAAAAGGAAAAACACCAAGAAGCATATTTTTGCAGAAAAACGAGGAGAACCAACAAAGTATAATGTAATAAGAAAAACTATTGATGAAGCAATGGAAATGTGTATAAATTATGGACAATTTAAAAAGATAATGATTAAAAAAGGTTATATTATAAATGATGATTATAATAGGAAATATCCAACAATTCGTTCAATAAATGATAAAAAATCAGTAAGAATGTATCATTTAGGAGAACAATATTTGCCAAAAAACATTGCAAACAAAGTTGAACACAATCCTTATTATTATCAAAATAGATATATGGAATTTATACACCCTAAAAAGAAAAAGCCCCAATATAGAATATACAAGTATAAGGGAAAGTTTAGAAATATTAGTAAAATGAGTGGTATAGATGTACTTTTTCTATTATTGTTTCATTTATTAGGGTTAATACCAAAACGAGAAAACTATAAGCCACTATCTCCAGAGATGAAACAAGAAGTAAGAAAAATGGAACGATATTCTAATGAGATAAGACTTATTGTAAGCGAAAAAATAAAACAACAGAAGATGTAAAAAACTATATTTCACAAACCGAAAAGGATATTGATAATGTTACTAATGTAAGGCAAAAATATAGAAATAAGCTAAGAAATTGCAAAGATGATAAATTAATAAAGGAATACAAAGAAAAACGAGATGAATGCACTACAATACTAAATAAGTACAGAAAAAAAACTAAAAACAGCAAATTATATTTTAGAGGACACGACAAAGATTAAAGAAGTTATAAAAATTGAAAGGCAAATGAAAAATGGACAAGAATATATTTCAAAAATGAAGAAAAAGGACAGAAAGTTAAGCAGATAATATGCAAAGGGATTGTTATATAAAAAGTGGCAATCTCTTTTATATTAATTTCTGAAAATAATTGTTTTTATACTGATTTTATGATATAAATAAATAAAATAGAAATTTGTGAAGAGAAAATGATGTTAAGAGCATATAGTGTGTTTAAAGATTTGGATAAAAAGCCGTGTGAAATATTAACAAATAAAGGAATAGAATTATCAGATTGTGAAGAAATCCCTAATAAAGAACAATTATTAAAATTATTATAAAACTATGATATTTTAATAATCGGTGTTAAAGAAAGACTAACAGAATATAGTTTCTTTAAATCAAATTTAATTAAAGTCATTAACTGCAAGACATCAAATGTAATATCAGTAGCAGAGCACATATTCTCTTTAATATTGAGTCTAAATAAAAGAATAATAGGGGCTAATTCAGATATTATAACAGTAAATATTACACTAACCGAAAAAGAATAGAAAACTAATATCAAAAGATAAAATTAGATTAATGAAGAAAACAGCAACATTTATAAACACATCAAGAGCAGAAATGGTAGATATAAATGAATTAATAAAATATGCAGATGAAAAAAAACATTTAATGTTGGATTAGATATAGATGCAGAAAATTATAAAGAGATGTTAAATATCAAAAGAAATAATGTAATAGTAACACCACATATATCGGGTGCAACAAAGGAGGCAATAAAAAGAATGGATGTTGAATTAGCCAATAGTATAAGAGAATATTTAGGAGAGTGTTAATATGAGTGATATTAAAATATTGCATGCTAATAAAGTACATAAAGAATTTATAATACATGGTAATAGAATTATTAATAATACTAATGAAACAGAACAAACAAAAGGCTTAGAATTGAATATAGATAAAGATTATTTTTGCGATAGACCTAAATTTAAATGTTTAATTGCAGAAATAGATAATAAACCAGTAGGTATGATTTTATATTCATATTTTTATTGGGCAAATGATGGAGAAGTTTTATGGATTTCACAAATGTTTGTTGAACAAGAATATAGGAAATGTGGTGTATTCTTTAAATTAATAGAAAAACTAAGAGAAGAAAATAGAGATATAAAAATAGTATCATGTGCTACAGGAGATGAAAATAAGAGAATGCAAAAAATATTAAAATACTATGGTGGACATGAGATAAATTTAAAATTTTATTATAAGAAGGTGTAGGTATGAATTTCAAAGATAAGGTGTTTTTAATAACAGGTTCTACTTCTGGAATAGGTCAAGGAATTGCAAAAGCATTATTAGAAGAAGGTGCGAAAGTTGTTATTAATTATGCACATAATGAAAAAAAAATGCAGAGGAAACAAAAAAATTATTAGAAAAATATAAAGATAATACTTTATTTGTAAAAGCGGACATATCAGAGGAAAAATCTGTTATAGATATGTATAAAAAAATAGAAGATAAATTTAAGAAATTGGATGGATTGGTAAATAATGCTGTTTATGATAAAATATTTTCAATAGAAGAATTGACAGTAGAAGAATATAAAAGAGAATTAGAAGTAAATGTTATTGCAAGATGGATGTGTATAAAATATGCTATTCCATTACTAAAAAAATCAAATATGCCTAGAATTATAAATATAGCATCAAGATTAGGAACAAAGCCAATGGAAGATTCTGTTGCTTATTGTACAAGTGAAGCAGCAACTATAATGCTTACACAATGCTGTGCATTAGAATTAACAAGAAAATATAATATAAAAACAAATACAGTAAGTCCATCAATGACATTAACACCACTTGCTAAAAAAGAGTTATACAGAAGATGAAATAAAACAAACAGCGATGAAAAAAAATCCAAGTGGTAGATTAGGAGAAGTCGAAGATACAGTAAATGCAGTATTATTTTTATTAAGTAAGAATGCAGATTATATAAATGGAGAAAATCTCAATGTTAATGGTGGTATATTGTTAGTGTAAAGAAACAAGATTGGAGGAAAAGTAAATGGAAAATTATTTTATAATACATGGATCATTTGGAAGTCCATTTGAAAATTGGTTTAGTTGGTTACAAGACTTTATATCATTTGATGGAAAACAAGTATATGTACCACAATTTCCAATAGGAGTAGGTTATCAAAATTATGAAAATTGGAGTAAACTACTTAAATACTATTTAGATTTAGGCTTAATCAATGAGAATACTATAATAATAGGACATAGTATTGCACCAATATTTATATCAAAATTTCTAGTTGAAAATAAATTGAAAGTTAAGAAGTTAATTTTCGTATGTGGATTTAATAACTATCTAGGAATAAATGAAGAATATGATAATGTAAATGAAACAATGTATTTTGATAATTTGGAAGACGTAAAACAATATGCTAATGAAATAATATGTTTTTATTCAAACAATGATCCATATGTAAAATATGAAGTAGAAAAGGAATTCGCAGATACAGTTGCAACAGAGCAAGTTTTAATACCAAATGCAGGACACATAAATAGCGAGAGTGGATATGATACATTTGAAGATATAGTAAATTATATTTAAAGAGATAAGAAATGAAGAGAGTAAAATCTAGTGATGCACAAATAATAAAAAATAGTGATACAAGTAAATTATTAGAATATTTAATAGGGTTAAAGGATAAAGACATTGATTTTTGTATAAATACAATTAGTGGTAGATATCCAGAAAAAGGATATTGTACTAATGAAAAATGCAAAGAAATTTGTTATATACTAGAGGAAAATGGAACTCTCAATAAGAAAGGTGAGAGTATCAAATTTGAAAAGGTTGATGTAATTCTAATAGAAAAAGAAGAAATTTACTATTGGAATGGAAATTGCAAGATAATTATGATATGCACTCCTGCTTGGTATAAGGAACAATGTAAGTTATTAGATTTATAGAAAAAATTTTAAAGGAGGTAAATAATATGTCAAATGAACTTGAACTATTAGATGATGACTTTGTGAAAATTGTAAAGGATATTGAAAAAGATATTTTAAATACAAGATATAATATTATTTCAAAGGCAAATAAAGAAGTAGTCAATTTTTATTTAAGGCTTGGAAAAATAATTAGTGATAATGCTAAATACGGAAATAATTTTATTAATAGATTATCAGTTGCATTAAAATTAGATTTTCCAGATGAACAAGGCTTTTCAGCTCGTAATCTGGCAAGAATGAGAAAAGTATACGAAGCATATAAAGATTTAGCTAGTATTCCAGAATAATTAGAAATAATATCATGGTCACAAAATTGTGTTTTAGTAGATAAAATCGAAGATATTGATAAAAGAGTTTGGTACGCTAAGCAAATTATTGAAAATGGTTGGTCTAAAACTGTATTAAGCCATCAAATTGATTTAGAATTATATGAAAGACAAGCCTTACCAGAGAAAATGACCAATTTTAATGATAAGCTACCTATTGCACAAAGCGAATTTGCTAGAGATATGATAAAAGATCCATATATTTTTGAATTAGCTAACATAGGAAAAAAAGAGCAAAGGAAAGAGATATTGAAAAGGCAATGTTAGAAAGAATAAAGAATGTATTACTTGAATTAGGCAAAGGTTTTAGTTTTGTTGGAAATCAATATAAAATTTCAACAAATGATAATGATTATTATATAGATTTATTATTTTATCATTTGGACTTAAGATGTTTCGTGGTTGTAGAATTAAAAAATACGGAGTTTAAACCAGAATATATAGGACAATTAGGATTTTATGTAACAGCAGTTAATGAAACTTTGAAAAAAAAACGGACAATGAAACGATAGGATTATTACTTTGTGAAGATAAAGATAAATTAACAGTTGAATGGTCTTTAAAAAAAGTGTAAATGCACCAATAGGAGTAGCGTCATACAAAGTAAAAAATATTATTCCAAAAGAAATAATGGAGAAATTGCCAACGGAAGAAGAATTAAATTTATATATAAAAAAAAATTACCGAATGAGGAAATTGAAGAAGAAAATAATTAGTATTTTTTTGAAATTTGCCACCAGTGGCAAATTTGTAATAAAATTAGAATATTAGTAATAAATACATCAAAAAAAAGTATCAAGGAGAAAAGTTTATGAAAATGGAGCAATTGGATTTTATACAAATTTTAATCACAATAACATAGAAAATATAAAATATAGTAGTGAACAAACTATACTAGAATATGATATGCTAATAATAAATGTTAATAATATTTATGAGGAATATGAAATAGTAGGTAACTATCAAGGAATCCCATCATTAACACATCAATCATCAAGAAATATAAGAGATGATATAGATAGAAGAAAAAAAGAATATGAAGCATATTTAAACAGTGGAAGATCTATTATAGTTATAACTCCTTATAGTGATAAAAGAACAATATATACGGGTAAACAAGAAATTTCTGGAACAGGAAGAAGTGCAAGAATAACGAATATAGTTGATTTCATTGATACTGAAAAATTTTCTCCTATGGGATTTAATACTATAAGAGCAACAGGAGAGAATATCGAATTTATCAATAAAAAAAATGCAAAAGAAGTATTTAATAAATATATTGATTGTTTTGAATATAATAGTTTTACAGATAAAGAACATGTACAAAATCCTATTGCTAAAATTACAGGGACTGATGAAATTGTTTTTTGGTATGAAAATATTAATAATGGGATAGTAATGTTTATGCCAGATGTTTATTTTTCACAATATGAAAAACAAAAAATGGTTCTAAGAAAGAAAAAAATTTTTTAGAAGATATTTATGAATTTATTCAAAATATAAATAAAAAATCAATGCAAGATATTCCAAAATGGCTTAGTAGTTACGAAACATCCGAAGAAAAGGAACTGAATAAAAAAATAAACAAAATAGATAATGATATTAAAAAATTAACTACTCAAAAAGAAAAATTAGAAAACAAAAAGTCAGATATCGATTACATAAAAAAGATTATTTACTGCATCCGGAGAGGAACTTGAAGATATAGTAAAAAAGATATTTGAAATGTTAGGTTTTAATATTGTTAAATCAGGTGGAAACGAAGAAGATTTAGTATGCGAATTAAATGGAAAATATTTTATTTTAGAAATTAAAGGTGTAGATGGAACAGCGACAGAGAAACATACTGCACAAACACTAAAATGGAGAACAAATTATTTTATAAATACTAGTATTGAAGGAAAAGGAGTATTAGTTATAAATGGATTTAAAAATAAAGAATTAAATTCTAGAAATAATATATTTCCAAATCAGATATTAAAATATGCTAAATATCAAAATTTATGTTTATTATCAACAGTACAACTATTTAACATATTTGAAAAGTTTAAAGAAGACAAAATTACAGTTGAAGAGGTTGCAGATAATATTTTAAATCAAAATGGTATTTATGAAGATTTAAAAAGAATGGGACTTATATATAGATAAAAAATAATTTTGCCACTAGTGGCAAAATTTATTCAAAAGGTATTGCCAAATATAAAAAATTATGTTAAATTAAAAACATAGTAATAGAAAAAAAACCGTTGTGGGTATACATATCTTTGAAACTATTGCTATAACTGATTTTGAAACGGATAATAAGGTGCTTTTGTGCGAGACATTTTTCGAATACGTCCTCCGCTAACGCACCATAAAAACAAGGAGACTTGTTTTTATTTTTATCATATTTTTACTTATAAGTAAAAATAAAAACTGAAGATTGAAAATGCTTGTTTTAGTACAAACCAGGAAACAAGAAATTACAGAAAATAAGAAATGCTTAACTATATAGATTAAATGAAAGGAGAGATAAGTATGAAGTTTAATTCTAATAAAGAAAAAGGCAATACTGGGTTGGGAATTCCAATTGAAGTAATAAAAAAAACAAAGCAACCCTTAATTTATGTGAAAAGTATGAAAAATATAAAATATAGTCAAATAAAAAATTATACTTTATAAATTTTAAATAAAAAATTAAAAAAGGTCAAAAACAGTTGTTTTTTTTGACTTTTTTATATATAATAAGAAACAAATTGAAACAAAAAGAAAAAACAGGGAGGAAGTTAAACAATGAGCGATATAATGGACTTAGACAAAACACTAAAAATAAAAGTAATAGGAGTAGGTGGAGCAGGAAACAATGCAATATCAAGAATGATAGACGACAACGTAAGAGGAGTAACATTCTACATGATAAATACAGAAACAGGAACACTAAAAAGATCAAGAACAAGTAACATACTACAAATAGGAGTTCAAACAACAAGAGGACTAGGAGCTGGAGCAAATGAATTAGTAGGAGAAAGAGCCGCAATAGAAAACAAAGAAGATATAAAACAAATGCTAGCAGGAGCAGACTTAGTATTTATAACAGCAGGAATGGGTGGAGGAACAGGAACAGGTGCTGCTCAATAGTTGCAGAAATAGCAAAAGAAATGGGAATATTAACAGTAGGAATAGTAACAAAACCATTCTTATTCGAAGGAAAAGCACGTAGTTTAAGAGCTTCAAAAGGAATAGAAAGACTAAAAAGTAATGTAGACGATTTAATAGTTGTTTTAAATGACAATCTTTTAAAAATAACAGACTCAAAAATCACATTAGACAATTTCTCATTAGCAGATAACATATTAGAACAAGGAATTACAAGTATTACAGACCTATTAACATCAGTAGGAGAAGTAAACATAGATTTTGCCGACATAAAAACAACAATGAACTATAGAGGAAAAAGCCTATATGGGAATAGGAAGAGCTTCAGGAGAAAAGAAAGTAGAAGAAGCAGTTAGACAAGCAATAGAAAATCCATTAACAGAAAGCAAAATAGATGGAGCAAAAGGTGTAATATTCAATGTTAAAGGAAATAGTGACTTAGGACTTATGGAAATAAATAGTGCAGTTGGACTTATAAATGAAAAAGTAAGTGAAGATGCAAATATTATATTTGGAACAGTAATTGACGAAGATATGGGAGAAGATGTACAAGTAACAGTAATTGCAACAGGAGTAGAAGAAAAAAGTAGAAACTGAAGTAAAACAATAAATTTGAATTTTGTCAATTATGACAAAAATATCACAATTGGCAAATAGGAGATGTATGCTAATGAAAAAACTTGTAGCAATAATCTGTATATTGTTAGTTATTTTTGTAGGAATGTATGTCAACAGAAGTAAATCAAATCAAAATTTGATAACTGCCACAGAAGTTGAAAAAGTGGAAGAATATATTTCAAAAATATATATGTGGAAAGAAATTACAGGTGATGCATTACCAAAATTTGATAATATAAATGATGCACCAGATGTATGGACATGGGAAGTTGTAAAGAAAGATTTGGAGAATTATGAATTAACAAAAGACGAAATACAAAATAAAAGCAACAGAATTATTTGGAAATCAATTTAAAAAACAATTCCCACAAGAAGGAACTGAATACATGCAATATGATGAAAAACTAGGAAAATACATATCTACAGGAATTGAACTTGATACTTTAGATGATTGTTTTTATATTAAAAATATAAGAAAAACTAAAGATGGATATGAAGTTGAAATTGCAGAATATCTAGAAGATTACGTGAATTCTCTTGGAGTTGAGGATGAAAACGAAATATATGAAATTTATATAAAAAAAATTTAAATGAAGAGACAATTGCAAATGTAAAAAATACAGAAGGTGAAACCAAAACAATAGAAGTTGTTAAAGAAAATTTAGATAAGTTCACAACAAAAACAGTGAACTTAAAGAAGAATTCAAATGGAAATATATATGTTGAAAGTGTGAAATAAATGGATGTAAAAATTCTAGAAAAATGTGCAATTTGTCCACACAATTGTGGAATAAATAGATTGAATAATCAAATAGGAAGATGCAAGTCAAAAGATACTGTTAAAGTGGCATTATACTCAACACATAATTTTGAGGAACCTTGCATTAGTGGAAAAAAAAAAGGCTCAGGTACAGTCTTTTTTTCAAATTGTAATATGAATTGTGTATTTTGCCAAAATTATGAAATCAGTCAACAGGGAAAAGGAAAAGAAATTTCAATAGAAGAATTGGCAGATATTTTTATAAAACAACAGGAAAAAAGATGTTGAGAATATCAATTTGGTAACACCAACAAGTTATGTTCCGCAAATTATTGAGGCAATTAAAATAGCACGTAAAAATGGACTAAAGTTGCCAATAGTTTACAATACAAATGGATATGAAAAAGTTGAAACTTTAAAGATGTTAGAAGGATATGTGGATATTTATTTGCCAGATTTTAAATATTCAGATGATGATTTGGGGAAAAAGATTATCAAAAGTGGATAACTATTTTGAAATTGTAACTGAGGCATTAAAAGAAATGTATAGACAAACTGGCAAAGCAGTTTTTAATGGGGAAGGCGTTATGCAAAAAGGTATGATTATTAGACATTTGGTTTTGCCTAATCATATTTTGAATTCTAGAAGAGTTTTAAAGTGGATAAATGAAAATATGCATGATGTTTATGTAAGTGTTATGGCTCAGTATTTTCCTACATATAAGGCTAAAGAGATTGATGATATAAATAGAAAATTGACTAAGGAAGAGTATGAACAGATTGAAAATTATTTTAGGCTTGACCTAGAAAATGGCTATATTCAAGAACTTGGGGAGCATGAGGAAGAATATGTTCCACATTGGGAATTTGATTTATAGAAATATTAAAAAAATGTAGAAAAATGTAATTTGGTGTGTTATAATCAGTTTGTAACTAATAAAGTTTATAAGAGGAGGGTTTAAAATGACAGAAGCAGATAGACATTTTAAAGAAACTTGTAAAAGAATTCTAGAGGAAGGATATTCTTCAGAAGGAACTGGTGTAAGAACTAGATGGGAAGATGGTTCAGAGGCCAATTATATTTCAATAGTTGGTGTTCAAAATGTATATGATGTAGGAAAAAGAATTTCCAATGATAACATTAAGAAACAACAGTCAAACTGTAAAAAGAGCAATTGACGAAATTTTGTGGATTTGGCAGAAAAAATCAAATAAGGTAAGTGAATTAAATTCACATATTTGGGACCAATGGGCAGGAGAAGATGGAACAATTGGAAAAGCATATGGATATCAATTTGCACAAAAGTATGAATTTAAAACAAAAGAAGGAATTCAAAAAATGGACCAAGTTGATTATGCCTTGTATTTGTTAAAAAATGACCCTGCAAGCCGTAGAATAATGACAAATCTATTTAATCATGCTGAGTTAAAAGATATGAACTTAGAGCCTTGTGCATATTCTACACAATGGTTAGTAAAAGGTGGAAAACTTCATCTTATTTTAAATCAACGTTCACAAGATATGTTGGCAGCAAATGGTTGGAACACAATGCAATATGCTGCATTATTATGTATGTTTGCACAAGTTTCTGGACTTGAAGTTGGAACTTTAACACATAATATTGGTGATTGTCATATTTATGATAGACATGTGCCATTAATTCAAAAATTAATTGATGCAGAACCAGTTGAGTGTAGTCCAAAATTAGTCATTAATAATCCAACAAAAGACTTTTATGAATTTAAGGTTGAAGATTTTGAAATTCAAGATTATGATTACAATAAAGAAATAAAACTTGGAAAAATTCCAGTTGCAATTTAGGGTAATTAATTTTAAATGTATGCGGATTAGAGTTTTTCTATGACGTGTCAATATAGAGATAAAGGAGCAAAAGAAAATGTTAAGTATAATAGTAGCAAAAGCAAAAAATAATATAATAGGAAAAGATAATGGTATGCTTTGGAAAATACCAGATGATTTAAAAAGATTTAGAGAAAAAACAACGGACATACAATAATAATGGGAAGAAAAACATTTGAATCCTTAGGAGGAATTCTTCCAGATAGAATGCATATCATATTAAGTAGAAATCCAGATTTTAACATAGATTCAGACTATGTGAAAGTTGTCCATTCTTTGTTAGAATTACAACCATATATGGATGATGAAGAAGAACATTTTGTGATTGGTGGTGCAATTATTTATAATTTGTTGATGCCATATTGCAAAAAAGATGTATGTTACTCAATTGGATAAGGATTTTGAAGGAGATGCTTTATTTCAAGAATTAATGAAAATGAATGGAAAGAAGTTGAAAGAGAACAAGGTCCATCTGATGGTGTTAATGATTTTGATTATGAATATGTTACTTATGTTAGAAAATAAATTTTAAAATATAAATGGCTGTAGGAATTGTCCTATGGCTATTTTTTTGCCTAATTTTGTATAAATATAATGTACTAAGTGGGAAGGGGATATGCAAACAATGATTTTATGGGCTTGGAATTGTAATAAAAATATAAATAGTATAAGAAAAATGTTTTATGGGTGATTATATCATAAATTATTTATAAAAAATGTTTTTAATTATTGAAATACATAATTTGTTATGTTAGAATAAAATTAGAATTCACAAATTACGAATTTTTATTCTTTTTATATGCAAAACGTGAATTTTTATAAATACAAAGGATTAAAAAAATTGCCTAATTACTGGCATTTAATGTGTTGGGAAGGAGAGGGTATAAGGTTAGGTGTATTAATTTTGGAAAAGTACAAATAATAAGAAGAAATAGTAAGTAACTAAGGAGGATTGTATAGTAATGTTGAGAGAAAAATGTAAGGGTATAACGCTTGTGGCGTTGGTAATAACAATTGTGATTTTGCTTATTTTGGCTGGTATTTCGATATCAACTTTGACGAATACTGGAATATTTCAAAAGGCAAAAGATGCAAAAGGTGCAAGTGAAAATGCGGAGAAAGAAGAAAAGAGTTTATTATCAGAATATGAACAAGAAATCATAAAACAAGATTCAAATGGTATATGGGATGGTAGTGTTAATAAACCAAATTTGATGACAGGGATGAAAGCAATAAATTTTAAATTTGATGAGACTAAAGAGGAATATGAAACAAATAGAGAAGATATAAATACTAATAATGAAAATAAATGTTGGTATGATTATGAGTCAAAAAAATGGGCGAATGCTCAAACAGAAGATGGAAGTATGTGGGTATGGATACCAAGATATGCATACAAAGTTGTGTACAATGACCCGAACGATAAATCAAAAGGCGGAAAATTTGATATTGTTTTCTTAATTGGAATAACAGATAATTATATAGATGATAATGGAAATATACAGACTGCTCAAAGACAAACAGAAAAAAAAATCAGGTAATAGAAACAGACTCTACAAAAACCGATAAATATACAGTTCACCCTGCATTTACAAATGAAAGTAACATTGATTATGCTAATGGAGGATGGAAAGAAGAATTAACGGGAATTTGGGTAGCAAAGTTTGAGGCTGGATTTGTTGATAAAAAGCATATTTAAGGCTAATAAAGAAAAATATTTTTTAGTTCAGTATATTATACACAAAATACTGGATATACACCAGTAGGAAAAAATGAAGATGCAAGAAATTATTTAAATGGAATATACGGTTCTAATGCAACCAAGATAACATATCCAACATTTCAAGGCGATAAATATTCTATGAACTATATAAATCAAGGTGATGCTTTTAGTATATCAAGTGCGTTAACAGAAGAACATAATATATACGGATTAAAAAGTGGTTCAACAGATAGTCATTTAATAAAAAATAGTGAATGGGGTGCAGTTGCATATTTGGGACAAAGAAGTATGGATTAAATACTGAAAATATAAGAATAAACAATTTGAATACAAATAATGGTGTAGAGTATGTATATGCAAAAACAGGATATGCATCAAAGATGAGTAATGATGCTGGAGCAACTGATTCAATTGCCGATGTATATAAGTGGACAGAAGAAAGAGGAATTGTAGCAAGTTGTACGGGAACAATATATGGAATATATGATATGTCTGGAGGAATATTGGAGAGATCTGCAGCAATAGTAAATAATGGTCATGATTATCTAAATATATTTGGAAAATCAATAATGAATTCATTAAATAATGGAAAAAGTTCTGCATATGTGACGGTATATGATGTATCTAAATTAGGTGATTCTGGTTTAAATAATTGGAATGTAAATGTAAAATATGGAGATGCAATTTGTGAAATTTCTTCAGGTAGTGAAGAAAAATATTCATGGAATATGGATTATTCTTATTTTCCCACAAGAGGCAATCCTTTTTTTGGACGTGGCGGAGGATATTGGGATACCAGTTCTGCTGGTTTGTTTTATTTTGGTCGTAATGACGGAAAAAGCTATTTTACTTATGGATTTCGCACAGTATTAGTTGCACAGTAGTACTTTAATACTCAAGTGAGTGTATAAAAATGTAATTATAAACAAAAAGATATAATAGGAGGAATATACACAATGATTAAAAGGAAAAATGGTGGTATTACGCTTGTGGCATTGGTAATAACGATAGTTATTTTGCTTATTTTGGCTGGTATTTCAATATCGACTTTGACGAATACGGGAATGTTTCAAAAGGCAAAAGATGCAAAAGGTGCAAGTGAGAATGCGGAGAAAGAGCAAAAACAAACTTTAAGTGAATATGAGAGAGAGTTAAATAAATATACTGCCCAAGAGTTAACGGATGATAAAATTAACAAAGTTTTAAGTGAAACAGAAAATATAGTTTTAAAGGATGCAAATGGTAATATTTTTACATTGCCTGCAGGATTTAAAGTTGTGGTAAATGATGATACGGGTAATGCTAAGACAGTTGACAAAGGAATAGTGATAGAAGATGCAACAGATGCTGCAACAAAAAAGGAAGTCAATTTGTTTGGGTACCGGTTGGAAAAATTTATACGGATGTTGAAAAAACAGAAGAAAATGCTAAAATAATCTCATTGGGAAGATATGATTTTGATATAAAAACAGGAGCAGAAAGTGAATATACAGGAGAAAATGTAGAAGAGGATAAAGGAGATACAAATACTGCTTTAAAAAAATGGGGAAATACAATAGCCAAAAGTATATCAGAATTTAAAACAAGTGTAACAGTAAATGGTGGATATTATATAGGAAGATATGAAGCAAGAAAAAAGTATTTTAAATAATTTGACAGAAGTAAAATCAGATGTTGTATGGAATAATATAAATCAACTTGATGCTGCACAACAAGCACAAAATATGTATAATAATGAAAAATATATAAGTGATTTATTGAATAGTTATTCATGGGATACAGCAATATCATTTATTCAAAAATTTAGTGGACAAATAAATTATTCTAATCAAATTACAGTAAATGCAGGACCAATTATTGCACAGTATGGTACGACAGATAAACAATGTAATATATTTGATATGTCTAGTAATGTTTATGAGTGGACAACTGAAACTTCGTTTGATGTAAATAATCCGTGTATAGGTAGAGGTGGAAGTACTAATAATACAAATGCTTTTACAAAAACAAGAGGAAAATCTTATCCTTCTGTTATTGATATGTATGATGGATTTAGACCAATTTTATACTTGAAATAGTTTTAATTTATATAATAAATATTTAGGGACTTATATAGAGGTGAAGTAACATATATGAATGAACAACTGAAAATGGACAATAGAAATGTCTAATAGTTCTATTTATCTTTGTACTCGTAGAGGATGCGATTACAATAGTAGCCGATATTGTACAAATAGTCGAACATGGGATTATACTTTCAATAATTATGCTACTATTGGCTTTCGTCCAATCTTATATATAAATAATTAAAAATAAATAATAAAATAAAAGGCTTTAGGTTAAACATAAGAAATTTCTAAAAAGGAATATTTATATTAACAATGATGAAATGATATTGTGTTTAGATCTAAAGCACTTTTATTTTCAAAAAGTAATTATATTATTAAATTTTTGTATAAATTTAATATAAAAGTTACTTGACAAATTATATATTTATAGAGTATATTAAATATGTTTTTATTCGTTTTACTATTGTAAATCTTACAATTAGTATTTCCAAGGGTTGAAAATTGAAGGGAATGTTGTTATAATAAAGGTGGTGATAAAATGCCAATTATTTCACAATTTTACGGAATAATAATTCAAATGTTTTTTAAAGAAGATGGACCACATAATCAAAAACATATACATATTAAATATAATGAATATAAAGCAGTATATAATTTAGATGGAATAATTTTAGAAGGGAAATTACCAAATAAGCAACAAAAATTAGTAGAGGCATGGATACTTATTCATAAAGAAGAATTACAAAGTTTGTGGGATTTAATGCAAGAACAAGGTGAATTTTTCAAAATTGAACCATTAAAATAATAAGTGGTAAAGGGGGGATGATATATGTATATAGTACCGGAACCAATAGAAGTGAAGGCAATAGAAAAATACAAATTATATATAAAATTTGAAAATGGTGAAGAAAAAATATTAGATATGGGACAAGACATAAAAGAGAAATTTTATGCAAAATTAAAAGATTATGAATATTTTAAAAATGTAAGAATTTCAGAAACTGGAATTACGATAGAATGGCAAAATGGTGAAGATATTGCACCTGAAAATTTATATTACAATAGTAAAACAATAAATAAAAAATAATAAAATAAATGCTTTAGGTTAAACTAAAAAAAGAAGTTGTCAAAAATGGGCGTGCCTATTGACAAGGAAGGAATGATATTATGTTTAAACCTAAAGCAATTTATTTTGAAAAAGAAATTGAAAATTACGAATTAGGAAAACAATTATTAAAAAAATACAAAGAAGTTCCAAAATTAGAAATAGAAAACCACAATAATATAGAAGAAATGCGAAAAAAACAAAACAAAGAATTTATGGATATGAAAAGAAATTTAATAATAGGAGTAAGAAAAACACACAAATTTGTAGAAAACCACAAAACATCAGATTATTTAGTACCATATACATCATCAGGATGCACAGCAGCATGTATGTACTGTTATTTGGTATGTAATTATAATAAATGTGCATATTTAAGACTATTTGTAAACAGAGAACAAATGCTAGATAAAATAATAAAAGTAGCAAATAAATCAGAAAAAGTTAACATTTAACATTTGAAATTGGAAGTAATAGTGATTTGATTTTAGAAAATACAATTACAGGAAATTTACCATGGACAATAGAAAATTTCAAAAACTCACCCAAAGGACATCTAACATTCCCAACAAAATTTGATATGGTAGATGACATATTAGATGTAGACCATCAAGGAAAAAGTCACTGTTAGAATGAGTGTTAATCCAGAATTGATTATTAATAGAGTTGAGTTTGGAACTTCAAGATTAAAAGGAAGAATTGAGGCTATAAATAAATTAAAAGAAGCGGGATATAATATTGGAATTTTAATAGCACCGGTAATTATGGTTGAAAACTGGAAGGAGTTATATTCTGAATTGATAAAACAGTTGGCAGAGGGATTAACAGAAAAAGTTAAGAAAGATGTGTTTTTTGAAATTATTTTTATGACATATAGTTTTGTCCATACAAAAATTAATGAAGAAGCTTTCCCTAATGCTATTAATTTGTATAATAAGGATATGATGACTGGCAGGGGGAAAGGCAAGTATATGTATAAAAAATCAATATAGAGTTGATGGTGAGATTTTTTTGAGAAAACAGATGAAGAAGTATTTTCCTAATAATGAGATAATGTATATTGTTTAGAAAATTTTAAAATTTGTTATAAAATATTGATATTTCTAAAATTATATTGTAATATGTTCATATAAAAAGTGATTTAAGGAGGCTTTTATATGAGCGGAGACGTAAACAAAAAAAGAGAAAATTATATAAGTTGGGAAGAATACTTCATGTCAATAGCAAAACTATCAGCAATGAGAAGCAAAGACCCATCAACGCAAGTAGGAGCATGCATTGTAAGTAATGATAATAGAATCTTATCAATAGGATACAATGGTGCACCAAATGGATTTAGTGACGAAGAATTTCCATGGGCAAGAGAAGGAAACAACCTAGATACAAAATATCCATATGTTTGCCATGCAGAATTAAATGCAATTTTAAATTACAGAGGAAGCAAAAAAGATTTAGAAAATGCAAAAATATATGTTGATTTATTTCCATGTAATGAATGTGCCAAAATTATTATTCAATCAGGTATAAAGGAAGTTGTTTATTTGTCTGATAAATATGCAGATTCTGAAAATAACATTGCATCAAGAAAATTGTTTGATTGCTGTGGAGTTAAGTATAGAAAAATTGATTTAAAAGAAGATAGAAAAATAGAGATAGAACTTAAATAAAAGATTGAGAGAAAAAAAAAGGACTAACACGAGGATGCTGAAAAATGTTTTTTACGACTTTTTCAGTATCCTTGCTAATATCCAATTTTCTCTTTTTTTCTATTTTAATTCTACAACCGTAACTCCCATTTCTCCTTCACCATAAGTACCAATTCTAAAAGACTTAACACGCGAATTTGATTTTAAAAATTTGTGAATACCTTCACGCAATTTTCCAGTACCTTTACCATGGACAATTCTTACAGTTTGAAGATTTGCAATAGAACAGTCATCTAAAAATTTGTCAACAACGAAAACTGCTTCTTCAACATTTAAACCAATAACGTTAATTTCTGAACTAACATTTTTGGCTTTAGAAACTGAACTGTAGGAACTTGTTGATTTATTATTCTTATTTGTATTGACGATTTTTTCCAAATATTTTAAATTAACACTAAGTTTCATACTACCAACTTGAACTTGAACTTCATTTGATTTAGAAACATTAGAAACTATAATACCATTTTGTCCTAAAGTAGTTACAAAAACTTCTGTGTTGGGTTTTGCATCTTCAACAGAAATAGCAGATTTTGATTCTTTTGCAACATTATTAGACAATGAAGTTGCCGAAATATCTTTAATGTCTTTATTAAGTTTATTTCTTAAATTATTCAAATCACTATTAGATTTAGAAACATCATTCATTTTAGAAATTATTTCATTTGCTTCTTCTTTTGCATCAAGTAAAATATTTCTAGCCTGAATTTTAGCATTATTAATAATTTCATGTTCTTGTTCGTTAAGTTTTGTATTGTCACGTTCTAATGATTTTTTAAGTTCTGAAATTTCATTTAGTTTTTTAGAAATTTCTAATTTTTCATTTTCAATTTTTGATTTATTATCATAAATATTTTCAAGTAATTCTTCAAAATCAATATCATTTTTTGTTAAGTTGCCTTTTGCTTCATTTATTATTGAATCTGGCAAACCAAGTTTTCTACTAATTTCAAAAGCATTACTTTTTCCAGGCACACCAATTAATAGGTGATATGTGGGTGACAATGTATTTACATCAAATTCAACAGAAGCATTTTCAAATCCATCAGTTGTTAATGCATATTTTTTTAACTCTTGATAATGTGTTGTTGCAACTGTTAAAGAGGAGTTTGATTTAAAGTAATCTAAAACACTAATTGCAAGCGAAGCACCTTCAACCGGGTCTGTTCCAGAGCCTAATTCGTCAACTAAAATTAATGAATTTTCTGTTGAGTTTTTAACAATATCAACAATATTTGTCATGTGTGCAGAAAATGTACTAAGTGATTCAGTAATACTTTGGTCATCACCAATATCAGCAAAAATATTATCAAATACAAAGATAGAAGATTGTGTTGAAGCCGGAATATTAAGGCCACTACAAGCCATTGCAGTTAAAAGCCCAACAGTTTTTAATGTAACAGTTTTTCCACCAGTATTTGGACCCGTTATAACTAAAGTGTTAAATTTTATGCCTAATTCTAGTGAAATAGGAACTGCTTTTTCTTGGTCTAAAAGTGGATGTTTTGCATCTTTCAAAATGATTTGTTTTTGCGTATTTATTTTAGGTGTTATACCATGTATTGCTCTTGAATATTTAGCCTTTGCAAAAGCAAAATCAAGTTTTCCAATACATTCAATATCTTCTTTTATTTCATTTGAATAAGGGTAAAATAATTTGCTTAAATCTTGTAAAATTTTTTCTATTTCTAAGTTTTCTTCATTTTTTAAATTGGCAAGTTCATTATTTAATTCAAAAACTGAAATTGGTTCAATAAATACTGTTGAACCAGAACTTGAAATATCATGTACAAAACCTTTAATTTGTCCTCTATACTCGTCTTTTACAGGTATTACATAACGGTCATTTCTAATTGTAATAACATTTTCTTGAATGTATTTTGAATATGTAGATGAATGTAAAAAAGTATTTAATTTTGTTTTTATATCTTGTTCGATATTTCGTTGTTTTTTGCGGATAGAAGCCAGATTTTTTGAAGCCCTATCGTCAATTGTATTTTCGTCAATAATACTGTAAGATATTTTTTCGATAATGGAACTATTAGAATATAGTTTTGAGAAAATATCAGTTAAATATATGTATTCATTTGAAACTATAAAATCGTTGTAAAAATATTTTTTTAGTTCATCTGCCATTTTTAAAATATTTGATAATTCTAAAATTGATTTTATTGAAAGAGTTCCATATGATTCAATTGTTTTTAGATTTTTGGTATTGTCAGCGATTTCAGAAATTGGAGGGGTGTTACATCTGTATAAAATGTTAAGTGCTTCTTCAGTTTCCGCTAGGCTTTTTTTGACGTTTTCTTTATTGTTTGATGGTATCAAATTTTTGCACATATTTTTTCCGATGTATGTGTGTGCATAGTTTGATAGTTTGTCTAATATTTTTTTGTATTCTAGTTTGTCTAAATATTTATTTTTCATTTTTATAGTCCTTTTCTTTTATTTTATGTTTTAATTATACAAGCCTATTATTGATAAGTCAATAATTATTGGTATGTATATTTGAAAATTAGGGATAAGTTGATTAATTTTAATTTACTTCTATTGACTTTTTTAAGTCCAAAATGATAAAATATTTTAGTCAAAGAAAGGAAGAAAAATGAATAAGCAAATAGGAAAAGTCAGTAAGAAAGTTATGAGTTTACTAGGATTAGACTATAAAGAAGAATTACCGATAATACTTGGTGATACTAATGTAGAACATATGAAAAGACAGCACCCAGAGGATTATGATAAATATGGAAAAGATATACAAGAAATAATAAAAAAACCAACATATGTTGCTAGAAATCCTAATCAAGGCTCAATAGAGTATATAAAAGAGTATAAAATAGAAGACAAATTTGTATTGGTAGCAGTTAGAATAAGCAATAAAGGAACAATGTTTGCAAAAACATTATTTACAATGACTGAAAGAAAAAAGGACATATATTTAAAAAATGGGTATGCTAAAAAATACGAATAAAGTATTGAAAAAAATAAAAATGTATGTTAAAATAAATTTAGCATATAATAATAAAGAAAGTTTCTGAGGGCGGAACAGGCAGCCGCCACCCATAGTTAGGAGATGTAGGAAGGTCAACCTACCTAAACTTTCTTTGACTGAGGTAGATTAGAGATTTTATCTAATTTACCTCTTTTATTTTTTTCTATTTCATATTATATTATACTTGGTGCTTGGACAAATTTTGGACAATTTTACTGATTTTAAACAAAAATAAAAGACTTTCAATTTCTTGAAAGCCTTGGTATTATTGGCTGGACTGGCTAGATTCGAACTAGCGCATGCCAGAGTCAAAGTCTGGTGCCTTACCGCTTGGCTACAGTCCAATATATACTGGGGTGGAAGATGGGACTCGAACCCACGGTCTCCAGTGCCACAAACTGGCGCGTTAACCAACTACGCTACATCCACCATAGTTTCCGTGCTTGTTCTTGGCACTTTCTTATTTTAACTCATTTATTATTCATTTGTCAAGTATATTTGAAAAATTTTTTCATATAATTTTAAAAAGTGTATATTATTTGAAATTGTGGAGGTGAATTTATGGAAAAAACACAAATAAAAGAAAATAATATAATTGCAAGAATTGGAAAAGGAATACTAATAGCAATGATTATAACAATTGTATCATTAATAATTTTTTCAATTATTTTGGCAAATACTAATATAACAGAAAATGTGGTAAATCCAGTAATAATGATAATAACCGCAATAAGCATATTGGTAGCAAGTTCAATAGAAAATACAAAAATAAAGAAAAATGGATTATTAAATGGAGGAATTATAGGTGGAGGATATATACTAATAATTTATTTAGTTTCTAGTATTTTAAATTGGAAATTTACGTTAAACCAACAATCTATAATTATGATTGTATCGGCAATTGTATTTGGAGTATTAGGTGGAATAATTGGAGTAAATAAAAGATAAAAATAAATCAAAATAATTTATTATATATAATTTAAAATAATAAATCTACATAAAATTTTTACATTCTTTTAATTTAAAAAATATAACAAAAACCTTGAAAATAAGTTATTTCAAGGCTTTTACAAAACTTAAATGTCGAAAAATGTCGAAATGTTTTTGTTGACAAATCAAAAATATGGAAGTATAATCAAATTACATTTTCATATTTTTTATAATTTAATTCAAAATAATTTTTAAAATCGAAAAAACAATCCAAAATTAAAAATCGAATAAGAGGAGGAATGCTATTGAAAAAGAAAACAAAAATAGTATTAATAGTAATTGTTATTGCTGTAATACTTGTATCATTTATAGGAGGACAGGCATATGCAAAATATATGTCAAAAATAACGGGGAATGGAGTAGGAGAAATTGCACAATGGAGATTCAAGGTAAATGAAAATGAAGAAAAAATGCAAACTATTTCATTAAATTCTACAATATACAATTTCACATTAGCAAATGGAAGAATTGCACCAGGAACTGCAGGAAGTTTTGAAATTAATATAGACGGAAGTGGAGCAGGAGTTGCAATATTTTATACAGTAAACTTCCAAAACGAAACAGAAAAACCAAAAAATTTAAAGTTTAAATATGACGGTAAGGAATTTGAAAGTATAGAACTTCTTAATCACTGGATAGTTGGCACAATCCATGGAGATACAGACGCGCAACAAAGAAGTTTTATAATTGAATGGGAATGGCCATATGAAACAGGCAATACACCAGAAGAAATTGCAGAAAACGACGAAAGAGATACAATTGATGCAAAAAACATCAGTGATTATAGATTTGATGTTGTTGTAACAGGAACGCAGGTTCAACCACAGAAATAAAACATAAAAAATATGAAAATGTGCTTTATATAAAAATATGTGAAAGGATGAGACAAAATTGAATAAAAATCAAAGTTTAAAATATATCAATTTGCCAATTTTTTGCAAAGAAAAAATACAAAAAGAAGAAGAAAGAAAATCCAACAAATTTTTAACTGCAGGGTTTATAATATTTATCATCATGTTATTAATGTTTTGTGGATACAGTATGGCAAAATCAATTGAGGACTATGTTATAAATGCAAAAGCACAAATTGTAGAACCAATATTAATTGTTGAAAACAACCCTGCAATAGATATAACAGAAACAAAAAATTACGGAGAATATATATTCAAAATAAAAAATTATAATGACCAAGGAAAACTTTCGGAGTGTGATTTGAAATATTATATTGAAATACTTACAAAATTGGACAATTCAATTAATATAGAATTATATCAAGGGGAAAATAAAATTGAATTGCATAACAATAAAACAGAATTTATGAAAATTGAAAAAAACCAAAAAGAAGATAGGGAATATAAAATTAAAGTTACATATGATAATGAAAACACAGAAGTAGGAAATGATATATTAGAAAAAATACAAATTAAAGTTCATACAGAGCAAGAAAAGGCATAAGGTGATGATATGAAAAAATTTATTAAAATTTTGCTAATAGTTATTTTGGTATTTTTGTGTGTTATAGTCAAACTTAAAATTAATTCAAAAAATGTAAAAAAAGATGATTTTTTATTTCTAAAAATATTTCAAAATCAAAATAAATTTCAGGAAAAAGAAGAATATACTTTTATGGTAAATTATAAAAATAAAAGTTTTAAATCAATAAATTTATCGGATACTCTAAACCAAAATGTAAGTAAAAAAATTGCACCAGGTACTAGCGGAAAATTTAATATTGTATTAAATTCAAATCATAATTTGAAGTATAGAGTTGAATTTAAAAGCAAAAGCGATAAACCACAAAATTTGAATTTTATAATAATAGTAGATGGAAGAAATTTATTTAGAACTAATAATTTGGATGAAATCTCTGGAAAAATATCAGGAAAAATTGTAAAAAATCAAAAGATTAATTTAACGGTGTTGTGGCAATGGCCATATGAAAATGAAAAAGATTCTAATGTGGATGTTCAAGATACAAAAGATGGAAAAAATATAGAAAAATATCAATTTGAAGTAACTGTTTTTGGTGAAGAAGAGTAAAGGAGTGATAAAAATTAAAAAAAATAAGGTCTTTTTTGTAATTATATTTTGTACAGGGATGATGTTGAATTGTACAAATATATATGCAAAATATGTAATGCAAAATGAATTTAATATTGCAAATGTTAGTATTGATAGAACACGACCTAAAATTGAATTAATTAGTATTCAAAATAATGATGAACATTTTAAAAATTATGCTAATAAAACGCATGTTGTAGTAGTAAAAATAAAAGTAATTGATAAAAATTTGGAAAGTGTGAATTTGGATGAAAATCATTTTAAAATAAAGGTTGGTGATAAGTTTATAAATGATGTGAGTTTTGAATGTGGACAGGTTCAGGAGTTAGAGGATGGGAAAATTGTTGAGATTCAATTGTCTAATTTGAATATTGATGGAATATTGAAGTTGGTGTTTGCAGAGGGTTTTGCTGAAGATGATGGAAAATTGAATAATGTGAATACTGAGATAAATACTGATGTTGTTGTTGACAATTCTATTCCGTTTGTTCCGGTTGAAAGAGATGAGTTTGTGTTTGATGGCGGTGATGGTGCTGGAAGCAAATTGAATTTGGGGTAAATATGTGATTTTTATGTTGCTTGGCTATGGACAAATATAAAAATTTGTGATAGTATAAATTTGGCTTTTATATTGGGGTATCGCCAAGCGGTAAGGCAGTGGACTCTGACTCCACCATTCCTGTGTTCGAATCACAGTACCCCAGCCATTATAAATTTCTGCAGGTGTTTGTTAACAAAAGACATTTGCAGATTTATTTTTTGTATCTTTTATATTTATTAAAACTTCTTTTCTCATAACAGACTAGATTTAACATACTTTAGAAAAAGTATGAGATGTAAAAAAGAGGTGTGTAAATTTATTAGAGATAATCTGAATATAATCATTATTTGAGGCAAAAGAATTAAATAAATTGGCTGTGGCAATAAAAAATAGATTATATGTTGCGTGTACCAGAACAGAAAATAATTTGTATTTTATAGAAGGGAATAAATTAAAAAATTATAAAAAAGGAGTATAATTTTATGAGAAATACAGAAACAAACAGAATTGAAAACAAAGAACAGTTAAATGAAGATTTTGAACAAGAAGTTATTGCATTTCTTAATTACAAAGAAGGTGGAATAATTTATGTTGGAATAAATAAAAACGGACAAGTTGCTGGAGTTGAAAATACTGATTTAACACAATTACAAATAAAAGACAGAATAAAAAATCAATATACAACCTTCAACTTTAGGATTATTTGATGTAACTGTAGAAACAATAGAAAATAAAGAAGTAATAAAAGTTATAATATCAAGTGGAACGGAAAAACCATATTATTTAAGAAAAAAGGAAGAACACCAGAAGGATGTTATATTAGAATTGGTAGTAGTAAAGAAAGAATGACCGAGAGAATGATTGAAGAAATGTTTTCCAAACGAATAAAAAATTCTTTAAAAGAAATAGAGGCTCCTAGACAAGATTTAACATTCAGACAGTTGAAAATTCATTATGAAGGGAATGGAATGACTCTTAATGACAATTTTGCTAGAAATCTAAATTTATTAACTGATGAAGGAAAATATAATTATAATGCTTATTTACTTGCTGATGAAAATGATATATCAATAAAACTTGTTAAATATTTAGGAACAAGCAAAATGGAATTAATAGAAAATCAAGAATATGGGTATTGTTGTTTAATAACTGCTACCCAAAGAATTTTAGATAGGCTCACAGCGGAAAATACTGTTTATGCAAAAATTGAATACAATGGTAGAAAAGAAGTAGAAATGATAGATAGTAAAGCATTAAAAGAAGCTGTTATAAATGCAATGGTACATAGTGATTATACTTTAAGCACAACACCAATAATTGAACTTTATTCTGATAGAATTGAAATTACATCAGGAGGCGGACTACCACAAGGTTTATCACAAGAAGAGTTTTTAGAAGGCGTTACTGCTCCAAGAAATAAAGAGCTTATTAGAGTGTTTAAAGATGTGGATTTAATCGAAAATATAGGTTCTGGAGTATTAAGAATATTAGATTCTTATGATAAAAGTTGTTTTAAATTTATGGAACATTTTTTAAGAGTTTCTTTTAAATATAAAGAAAATCCATTTGAATATGAAGAAAAAACCGACAAGAAAACCACTAAGAAAACCGACAAGAAAACCACTAAGAAAATGAAAACAAAACCACAAGAAAAAGATATTTTAAGTTTTTGCAAGGAAGCAAAAACTTTAAGAGAAATAGCAGAACACTTCGGATTTAAAGATATAGCAACATTTAGAAAAAATTACTTGAATAGCTTAATAGAAAATAATAAAATAAAAATGACAATACCAAATCAACCTAAAAATAAGAATCAAAAATATGTAACAATTTTACAAAAATAATAAAGTATGTTATAATATTCATATATCTTGAGTTTGACAGTAAAAAATGAAAATACGCACCTGTAACCTAGTTATATCAACTGGTTTAGGTGCGTAAATTATTTTCAAAAGTTGTTGTCTTATAACCTATTTTTTTTGTTGTTCCTAAAATTTTTAAAATTTCCTGTAAAGATCTGTTTTTTAATGAAAAATCAATATTTGTAACGGTACCAATATCTTTCAATATTTCATCATAATAATTAAATATATAGTAATTTTCTTGAAGGTTATAACAAGTACATTATATTTAAATACATGTTTTTGCCTCCTTATTTTTTATGATTATATCACAAAAGACGACAAAAAATTATAAAAAAGAAAAATAATTGACAAAATAAAAAGCTTATGCCTCTAGGCTTAAATGTATCTAAAATATTAAAAAATGTCAAACTACGGAGTCTGTGTTCTAAAATCTTACTCATGCACTTTGTATAATTTTACAATAAAAATTTAAAAAAATGTTAAAAACTATTTATCAATAGTAGATTATTTGTTATAATATATCTAGGAAAAACAATACATTGATTAAAAATAAAATTAATAAAATATGGAGGAAATTATGATATTAACAAATGAAAAGGGCGTAACGCTACAGGCTCTAATAATAACAATAGTTTTACTTTTGATAGTAACATCAATTGGGGCGACTGCTGGAACATCTGCTTTAGAATATTCAAAATATAGTAAACTAAAAACAGAGTTGCAATTACTACAAACGAAAGTAAATGAATTAAATGAAAATAATGATTCTAGTAAAGGCCAAGATTTAAATAATGCACAAAAGGAAATTCTTGAAAAAGAAGAAGTAAAGAGTATTATTTATAAGGGTAAAGAGGATAAAAAGGATGAAGTTAAGAATGGTTTTAAGTTTTTTAGTGTTAGTGAGATAAAAAGTGATTTTGATTTAAGTGGAATAGAAAGAAGTTATTTGATAAATGTTGATTATAGGTATGTTGTTTCTTGTGAAGGTTTTAAATATAAAAATGTTACGTATTATATGATAGACCAAATGGATGATGGAATGTATAATGTGGAATATCATAATAAAAATAGTAATACAGGGGCATTTGAGGTTAGTTCTAGTATAGAAGGAAATGTTGGCAAAATTATTGTTTCAATTAATAATTATGATGGATACATTAATAATTGGCAGGTTAAATACAAATTAAATACAGAGGAAAAAATGGCAAATTTCAAATGATTTGGAATTTACAGTAGATAATGCAGGAACATATATTGTAAATGTAGTGCATAGTGATGAAATAGATTTAGGCAAAAAAAACTGTTACTGTTTCGAATGAATTAGGTTGGAATCAAAGCAAAAAAGTAAATAGTCCAAGGCTGATGACAGGTTTAAACCCAATAAAATTTAGTGAACCCGATGATAGCAAAGAAGGGCAGACTATACAAACAAATAAAAGTGATATTAATTGGTATGATTACGATACTAAGAAATGGGCAAATACTCAAACAAAAGATGGAAGTATGTGGGTATGGATACCAAGGTATGCATATAAAATAAATAAAAGTAATCAAACTTTTGATGTGGTATTTTTGGTAGGAACAACAGACAATTACTATGATAAAGATGGAAAATTGCAAACAGCAAAAAGGCAAACATCAGAAACAGATATACCAGATGCAACAAAAGATTATGTAGTACATCCTGCTTTTACAAATGAAAGTAACATTGGCTATGTCAATGGAGGATGGAAAAAAGAATTAACAGGTATTTGGGTATCAAAATTTGAAGCAGGATATGCAGGAGGAAATAATAATGCAGATAAAGTAGATAGTAAGATAAAATATAGTCAAAAGAATGTATGGGCTAGTGGATATGAAACAGAGACAGGTAAAGAGGGAAGTATAAAAGCAAGAAACTTCTACAATCCAAATGAATATGATTATGCCACAATGGCAATAAAATATCCAACATTTCAAGGTTTGACGTATTCAATGAATTATATTAACCATAGTGATGCATTTAGTATATCAAGAGCATTAACAGACGAGGGAAATATATATAAATTAAGTAATAAAGAAACAGATAGCCATTTGATAAAAAATAGTGAATGGGGAGCAGTTTCTTACTTAGGACAAAGTCAATATGGATTAAATGGAACAAATATAAGAATTAACAATTTAACACTAAATAATAGTGTACCAACTATATATGCAGTAACAGGATATGCTGCAAAGACTTTACAAGATGGTGATACAAAACTTGAGGATGCTAGGCCAGTTTCTTCAACTGAAAAAGTATATAAATGGACAGAAAAAGATGGACAGACAGCAAGTTGTACGGGAACAATATATGGAATATATGATATGTCAGGAGGAACATGGGAAAGATCAGCGGCAATTGTTAATAATGGTAATGATAGAGGAAATCTTAATACTTATGGAAAAGCAATAATGAATGCCTTAAATAATGGAAAAAGCTCTGAATATGTAACTGTGTATCCAACTGGTGAATCTAAAGGACAATCTTTAGATGATGCAAGTAAAGCTAATTATGCAGCAAATACAAAAATATATGGAGATGCAATACGTGAAACTTCAACAGCAGGTTTAGGCCAAACATCATGGTACTCTGACTACTCTTACTTCGTTGGAGCCTACGGTCCGTTTTTCGCACGCGGTGGCTATTATTGGCATACCAGCGGTGCCGGTTTGTTCTATTTCATTCGTGATAATGGCACTAGCAATTACGGTAATGGGTTCCGCTCAGTGCTGGTCGCTCAGTAGCACTTTGAAAATTCCTTGTGCCTAGATCGAGATTGTCAAGTTTTACGGAAAGTTCTAAAACTTGACAGGGTCAGATAAACAAAAAAATAAATAACTATGTAAATATAAAATTTAATTTTTGAATTTACATAGTTATATTTTTTTGGAAAAAAAAAAAATTTCTAGAAATCCATCAAACAATATGATATAATTCAAAACAGAAAAAACAAAAAGGAGCGGAAGCAATTGGTAGCAGAAGTAATAATAAATAGCAAAGCAAAACAACTAAACAGAACATTTGACTACAACATACCAAAAGAAATGGAAGAACTAATACTAATAGGAAGCAAAGTATTAGTACCATTTGGAAAAATGAAAACACTAGAAGAAGCACATGTAGTCAAAATAAAAGAAAAATCACAATACGAAATAAAAGACATAGCAAAAGTAGAAAATGGACTAACAAACAAGCAAATAGAACTAGCAAACTGGATGGCAAAAAGATACTTCTGCACTATATCAGACTGTATCAGGTTAATGCAAACACCAGGAACAAATGCAAAAGACGTAAATAAAAGAATACAAGACAAAAAAATAAATGTAGTATATTTAAAAAAAGACTTTGAAGAAATCAATTTTGAAATAGATACTAAGAAAATAAAATCAGAAAAGCAAATAAGAATCTTAAATTTTGTAAAAGACAATGAAGGATGTACAATACCAGACATAGAGGCATTTACAGACTGTTCAAGAGCAATAGTAAATACATTAATAAAAAATGAATATCTAGAATTAGTTGAACAAAAAGTAAAAAGAAATCCATTAGAAAACAAAAACATAAAAAATACAAATAACTTAAAATTAACAGAAGAACAACAAAATGCTTTCAACAAAATATCAACAAGTATGGATAGAAAAAAATATGAAGAATTTTTGCTATATGGTGTTACAGGTTCAGGAAAAACAGAAGTATATTTACAGTTAATAGATAAGGCTCAAAAAGTGGGAAAATCTGCAATTGTCTTAGTACCAGAAATATCATTAACACCACAAATGTTAGATAGATTTATATCAAGATTTGGAAAAGAAACAATAGCGGTTTTACATAGTAAATTATCAATAGGAGAAAGACATGATGAATGGGAAAGAATAAAAGAAAATAAAGCAAAAATTGTTATAGGTGCAAGGTCTGCAATATTTGCACCAGTCAAAGATTTGGGGATAATCATAATTGATGAAGAGCATGACAGTTCATATAAATCAGAAGCAAGCCCAAAGTATGATGCAAAAGAAGTTGCAAAAAAAATTGCAAAACAAGAAAAAGTTCCGTTAGTTCTGGGAAGTGCAACACCTGATTTAAGAACATTTTATAATGCAAAAGAAACAGGAAAAATTACATTATTGGAATTAACAAAAAGAGCGAATAATTCTAATTTACCAAAAGTAGAAATTGTGGATTTAAAACAGGAACTTGCAAATGGAAATAGGTCAATGTTAAGTTTTGATTTATATCAAGCAATAGAACAGAATTTAAAAGATAAATTACAAACAATTTTGTTTTTAAATAGAAGAGGATATTCAACATTTATAATGTGTAGAAATTGTGGGTACATTGTTAAATGCAAGAATTGCAATATCAGTATGACATATCATAGTTATGAAAATAAATTGAAATGTCATTATTGTGGATATGAAGAAAAGGTTGTTACAAAATGTCCAGAGTGTGGAAGTGATAAAATAAGATATTTTGGAACAGGAACACAAAAATTGGAGCAAGAGATATTAAAACAATTTCCACAGGCTAAAACAATAAGAATGGATGTAGATACAGTAACAAAGAAAAATTCACATGAACAAATTTTAAATAAATTTAAAAATGATGGTATTGATATATTAATTGGAACACAGATGGTTGTTAAAGGACATCATTTTCCAAAAGTAACATTAGTAGGTGTTATCGCTGCAGATAGTTCATTAAATATTGATGATTATAGGGCGACAGAAAGGACGTTTCAAATTTTGACACAGGTTGCTGGAAGAGCCGGAAGAGAGAATTTGCCGGGAAAAGTTATAATACAAACATATAATCCAGAAAATTTTAGTATTCAAGATGCACAAAAACAAAATTATCAAGAATTTTACGAAACTGAAATCACTTTAAGAAAACAGTTGAAATATCCGCCATTTTGCGATATAATAATAATTGGATTTAATAGTTTGAACGAAGCGGAGATAAAAAAAGTTTCAAATAAAGCATATGAATATCTAATTAAAAATTTAAATAATGAAGAATTTAAAACTTTTAAACCAATGCCATCACCAATAGATAAAATTCAAAATAGGTTTAGGTGGAGAATTATTATAAAAGGCAATATGAATGAACAGGCAAACGGAGTTTTAAATGATTTGTTAAAAGAGATATATAGTGAAAATTACAAAAATACTAAGGTTTCAGTTGATGTAAATCCAAATAGTATGGTATAAATTAATAATATAGAAGTGGGGGAAGAAAAGTGGCAATAAGAAATCTAAGATATGAAGGAGACGAAATTTTAAGTAAAAAATCAAGAGAAATTGAAACAATAGATGAAAAACTACAAACATTAATAGACGATATGATAGACACAATGCATAAATACAATGGTGTGGGACTTGCGGCAGTGCAAGTTGGAATTTTAAAAAGAGTTTTTGTTATAGATTTATATGACGACAAAGGACCAATTGTTTTTATAAATCCGATTATTTTAAAAACAAAAGGTGAAAGAGAAGTTGAAGAAGGATGTTTAAGTTTTCCAAATCAATTTGCAAAAGTTGTAAGACCAGATGAAGTTACGGCAGAATATACTGATAGAAATGGAAAAAGAGTTAAAGTTAAGGCTAAAGACTTGTTGGCACAGGCTATTTGTCATGAGTATGACCATTTAGAGGGAGAAGTTTTTGTTGATAAAATTGTTCCTGGTACTTTGGAGTATGTGGAGCCTGAAAAATAAGGACTTTGTTGAAAAATAATTACAATTTTGGGCTACGGTGTAATTCCAAAACCAACAATTAAGTTAGAGAGGATGTGCTTAAAATGAATATTTTATTTATGGGAACACCTGATTTTGCAAGAGACAGTTTAGAAGCGGTGTATAATGCAGGTTATAATATATTAGGAGTTGTAACAAATCCAGACAGACCAAAAGGAAGAGGTATGAAATTAGTTGCGTCACCTGTGAAAGAATTTGCGTTAGAAAAAAAATTAGAAATATTTCAACCGGAAAAAGTAAGAAAAAATGAAGAATTTATAGAACAAATAAAAAAATTGAATCCAGATGTTATATGTGTTGTAGCATATGGAAAAATATTGCCAAAAGAAATATTAGATATACCAAGATTAGGTTGTATAAATGTACATGGTTCTTTGCTTCCAAAATATAGAGGCGCTGCACCAATTCAATGGGCTGTTTTAAATGGTGATAAAACAACTGGTGTAACAACAATGTATATGGATGTTGGAATGGATACAGGTGATATGATTTTAAAACAAGAAGTTGAAATTGGTGAAAATGAAACAACAGGTGAATTGTGGGATAGGTTATCTAAAATTGGTGGAGAATTATTAGTTGAAACATTAAAACAAATTGAAAATGGAACTGCACCAAGAGAAAAACAAGGAGATGATTTTTCAGTTGCACCAATGCTTAGCAAAGATATGGCTAAAATTGATTGGAAAAATAAAACTGCGCAAGAAATAAAAAATCTTGTTAGAGGTTTAAATCCTATTATGGGTGCATATACATTTTTGAATGGTTCTAAAATAAAATTCTGGAAAGTTGATATTGTAAATAGTATTGATTTTGATGTTTACAAGGCCCAAAGTTTGGAAAATGGTTCGGTACTTGTCTTAGACCAAAAACAAGGATTATTTATTAAGACAAAACAAGGTATTTTAAGTGTTTTAGAAATTCAAGGTGAAAATGCTAAAAGAATGAGTATTGGGGATTTCTTGAGAGGTAATAAAATAGAAGAATTTCAAGTCTTTGAATAAGAATAATTAGTTCTTATTACACTTCATGGCACAAACAATAATTTTACTAACTGTGAATTGTAACGATTTTTAAAGAATTAGTAAAAAAATGCACAAAAAGGTTGTAAAAAATACCAAAAATTGATATACTTATAAAGTATTAAGTATATCAATTTTTTATATTATAAAAAACAATAATATAAAAACTTTGCACATTCTTAAAATTTCAAAAAAGGAGGAATTGAAATGGAAGAAAATGAAAGCAAGGAAGAAGTTGTAAAAAAAAGAACAACAAGCAGAAATTGAAACAAGCGAAAATACAGAAAAAATAGAGAAACAAGATGAAACAAATCAACAAAAAGAAGAAGAAGAAACAAAACAAAATGAAGAAGTAGAAGACACAGAAAATGGAATAGAAATATCAAATGATGTAATTGCAGTAATTGCAGGAGTTGCAGTATCAGAAGTACAAGGCGTAGCATCAATGGCAGGAGGATTTGCAGGAGGAATATCAGAAGTATTTAGTGGAAAGAAAAATATGTCTAAAGGAATAAAAGTAGACAAAACAGAAAATAAAGCAAAAATAGATGTAAACATCATTGTAGAATATGGCTCAAGAATACCAGATGTAGCATACGAAATACAAAACAGAGTAAAAAAATCAGTAGAAGGAATGACAGGATTTAAAGTAGAAGAAGTAAATGTACATGTACAAGGAGTAGATACAAATATTTCTAAAAACGAAAATACTTCAAAAGAACAAAAAAGCAACGAAGAACAAAACTAAAAAATTGCAAATGAAAACAAAAATAAAAAAATTAAGAAAAAAGCCAATAAAATTGGCCTGCGAAAGGAATGGAATAAAAAATGAAATTTATAGAAAAACTTACACTAATAATATATTCAAATATAATATTAATATTATCAATAATAGCATGTTTATTAATCTTTGGATGGTTGGACATAAATGTAGTACAAAATTTAGTTAAAAACTTATTACTATATGGAACATCATCAAGAATAATTTTAGGAGTTAGCATAGTATTTATACTATTATCAATTAGATGTATTTTCTTTGATCCAACATCAAAACAAGAGATGAAAGATAAACAAGGAGTTCTTTTAGCTAATGAAAATGGTAAACTAATGATATCAAAAGAAACAATAGAAAATTTAGTAGAAGCAGTAACAAAACAATACAAAATGGCAAAAGATGTATCATCAAAAGTAGAATTAGACAAAGACAACAATGTAAATATTTTTGTTAATTTAGTAGTTGGTTCAGACACAGTAATAAAAGATTTATCAAAAGATTTACAAGATAAAATAAAAAGTAAAGTTAAAGAAACAACAGATTTAGAGGTAAAACAAGTAAATATAACAGTAAAAAAGCAGTTCAAGAAAAACAAAAAACAGAGGCTTAAAATTGGAGTTCTATGTTGTGAAAGGGTGAGATAATATGGACGATTTCAAAAAATTTATTAATCAATACAAAGGAGCAATAATTGGAGTAATAATTGCAATAGTTTTATTAGCAACTAGATTATATGATGTAATTATTGGAATTTTAATAATATTAGCAGGTGCATTTGTTGGAAATTATGTACAACAAAATAAAGATGATGTTAAGGCAAAATTAAAAAAAATTCATAGACAGAATGTAGTTTATAAAATGCAATATTAAAAATAATTATAATTTTGGAAAATTGTGCTTTGAGGAAGGAATGAAAAATAGAAATGAATAGAACAGAAATGAGAGAAAATGCTTTCAAATTGATATATAGTTTAGAAATTCAAAAAGTAGAAAATGTACAAGAACAAATCAACTTATATTTTGAAAGCAACAACATAACAGACGAAGAAGCAAAAAAATATATAGCAAATGCAGTAAATGGAATAGAAGAACATCAAGAAGAAATTTTAAAAGATATTGAAACAAACTTAAAAGAAGAATGGAAATTAAGCAGAATTTCTAAAATGGATTTAACTATTTTAAAACTTGCAATTTATGAAATTAAATTTACAGATGTACCATATAAAGTTTCAATAAATGAAGCAGTTGAATTAGCAAAAAAATATGGAGAAGATAAATCTAAAAACTTTGTAAATGGAATATTAGCAAGTGTAGTAAAGGAAATGTAATTTTATGAGATATGAGGATATGGCAATAAGTGTAACTGAGTTAAATAGTTATATAAAAAATAAAATTGCTGATGATGAATATTTGAATAATGTTTTGATAAAAGGGGAAATATCAAACTTTAAAAATCACTATACAGGGCATATGTATTTTACACTAAAAGATGAAAATTCATTAATCAAATGTGTAATGTTTAAAACATATGCTCAAAAAAACTTAATTTTATGCCAAAAGATGGAATGAAAGTTTTTGTACTTGGTGGAGTATCAGTTTTTGAAAGAGATGGTGTATATCAAATTTATGTAAAAAGCAATGCAGGAAGATGGCGTAGGAATTTTATATAAAAAATATGAAGAACTTAAACAAAGACTAGAGCAAGAAGGATATTTTGCAGAAGAACATAAAAAAGCAATACCACAAATACCTAAAATAATAGGTGTTTTAACATCACAAACAGGCTCAGTAATAAGAGATATAATTAATGTAAGTACACGTAGAAATCCAAATGTAAATATTAGATTATATCCAGTGCCTGTACAAGGTGAAGGGGCTGCAGAAAAGATAGCAGATGGTATAAAATTTATGAATAAAAACCAATTAGCAGATGTTTTAATTCTTGCAAGAGGTGGTGGTTCATTAGAAGATTTATGGGCATTCAACGAAGAAATTGTTGCACATGCAATTTATAATTCAGAAATACCTGTAATTTCTGCAGTAGGACATGAAACAGATTTTTCAATATCAGACTTTGTAGCAGATTTGCGAGCACCAACACCATCTGCAGCAGCAGAACTTGCGGTACCTGATGTGTACGAGGTTAAACAAAAAATAAATTTATATCAAAATAGATTGAGATTAAGTTTAGTAAAAAAAGTTGAAATAATGAAATTAAGATATGAAAAATGTATGTCAAGTAGAGTATTTAAAGAGCCTTTAAGAAATATAAATGATAATTATTTAAAGGTAGATACATATATTAAAAAATTAGAAAATATTATTAAAACAAAACAAAAAGAAGAAAAGACTAAGTATGTGGAATTAGTTGCAAAACTTGATACACTAAGTCCTTTAAAAACATTAACAAGAGGATATTCTTTAGTTGAAAAAAATAATAATATAATAAAGAGTGCAAAAGATGTAAATACAGGAGATAAAATAGATTTAAAATTTTCAGATGGAACAAAACAGGCTGAAATTTTATAGAAAGGAAATTGAAATGACAAATGGTGCAAAAATTTTAATAACTATTGCTACAATAATAACACTAATAATAGTTGTTAGAGCGAAAATATCAAATAAAAAAGAAGAAAATGTTGTCTCAAATAATAATGATGAAACAATGATGTATTTTGAAGAATTTGATAGAAGAGATTCAGAAAATACAAAATAAAAATGAAAGGATAATTAAAATGGCTACATCAAATTTTGAAAAAAATATGAGTGACTTAGAGAATATAGTAACAGAATTAGAAAAAGGCGACTTAAATTTAGATGAATCAATATCTAAATTTGAAGAAGGAATAAAAATATCAAAACAATGTAATAAAATTTTAGAAGATGCAGAAAAGAAAATAACAATTTTACTTGAAAAAGATGGAGAAGTAAAAGAGGAAAATTTCGTGTCTGAAGAATAAGGAGAATGTCAGTGAATACTTTTAACCAGTTTATACAAAATAAATACATATATATACCATTTTTATTATGGTTTTTTATCCAATTGTATAAGGTTTTATATGATTTAATAACAACAAAAAAATTTAATTTTAAAAGAATAATAGGAGCAGGTGGTATGCCAAGTTCACACTCTGCAATAGTAGTGTCATTGGCAACTTTAATAGGAAAATACCAAGGAGTTGACACACCAATTTTTGCATTGGCATTAATAATGGCATTTGTTGTTATGTATGATGCATGTGGAGTTAGAAGGGCGGCAGGTAAACAAGCAGCTCTGTTAAATAAAATAATAGAAACTCCCGGACTTACAGGTGTTCAAGTTTCAGAGAGATTAGTAGAAGTTTTAGGACACACACCTGTCCAAGTTTTTGTGGGTGCATTGCTTGGTGTTATAGTAGGAATTATAGCATAAAAATAAGACGATTACTTTTGGATAAAATATCTAAAGCAATCGTCTTTAAAATAAGAAAAAGAGAGGTGCAGGTAAATGACAGATATTGAAATAGCAGAAAAAGTGGAATTAGAAAGAATAGATAAAATAGCAAAAAAAATTGAATATAGATGAAGATGATATAGAATGTTATGGAAAGTATAAAGCAAAGATTTCTAATGATGTATATAAAAAATTAGAAAATAAAAAAGATGGAAAATTAATACTTGTAACTGCAATAAATCCTACACCATTAGGAGAAGGAAAAACTACAGTTTCAATAGCTATTGCAGATGGACTTTCTAGAATAGGAAAAAAAATCAATATTAGCCTTAAGGGAACCATCATTAGGACCTGTGTTTGGAATAAAAGGTGGAGCAACTGGTGGCGGATATGTTCAAGTGGCTCCAATGGAAGATATAAACCTTCATTTTACAGGTGATATACATGCAATAACATCAGCAAATAATTTATTATCAAGTATGATAGATAACCACATTTATTTTGGAAATGAACTTGATATAAAAAAAGTAACATGGAAGAGATGTGTAGATTTAAATGACAGACAACTAAGAAAAATAGAAACTGGACTTTCGGGAGAAAAAAATATAGTTCCAAGAGAGGATGGTTTTGATATTTCTGTTGCGTCTGAAATAATGGCTATATTATGCTTGGCAGAAAACATGGAAGATTTAAAAGAAAAACTTGGAAATATAATAATTGGTTATAATTCAAAAGAAGAACCAGTATGTGCAAAAAATTTAAATGCACAAGGTGCAATGGCAGTTCTTTTAAAGGATGCAATAAAGCCTAACTTGGTTCAAACATTAGAACATACACCTGCAATAATTCATGGAGGACCTTTTGCGAATATTGCTCACGGATGTAATAGCATAATTGCTACAAAAATGGCAATGAAATTAGCAGATTATACAATTACAGAGGCTGGATTTGGTGCAGATTTGGGAGCAGAAAAATTCATGGATATAAAATGTAGAAAAGCAGGAATAAAGCCTGACGCTGTTGTTATTGTTGCAACAATAAAGGCATTAAAATACCATGGTGGAGTTGAAAAAGATAAAATCCAAGAAGAAAATATTGCAGGATTACAACAGGGAATGAATAATTTATTTAGACATATAGAAAATTTGAAAGATAAATTTGGCTTAAATGTAATTGTTGCAATAAATAAATATAATACAGATACAATAGCAGAAATAGAGTATGTCCAAGGAACTTTGAAAGAAAAAAAAATGTTGAGGTTAGTCTTGTAGAAGGTTGGGCAAAAGGCGGGGCAGGCGCTATAGACATTGCTCAAAAAATAGCAAATATTGTTGATGAAAAAAATTGTAGTTCTGTGGATGGGGAAGGCAATGATAGAGCAGATAAGAATATAAATTTTGAAAATGGAAAACAAGAAAATAATCTAAAATTTATTTATGATTTATCAGATGGAATAAAAGAAAAAATTGAGAAAATAGCAAAAGAAATTTATGGTGCAGAAGGTGTAAAATTTGAAGAAGAAGCACTTGTAGAAATTGAAAGAATAGAAAAAATTGGTTATAGAGAATTGCCTGTTTGTATTGCAAAAACTCAATATTCATTTTCAGATGATAGCAAAAATTTGGAGTGTAAAGAGCCTTTTAAAATTACAATTAGAGAGATTAATTTGAAAGCGGGTGCAGGATTTGTGGTTGCTATTGCGGGTAAAATAATGACTATGCCTGGACTTCCAAGGATTCCTGCTGCGGAACAGATTGATATTGATGATGATGGAAAAATAGTAGGAATTTTTTAAGTTGTTGAAATTTGTAGTTATAAAATTAGATATTTTTGAATTATAATAAGGGGTACATTTAGAGGTGTATCCCTTTTGAAATTGTGATTTTTTGAATAAAATTTTTATGCTTCATAGTATTTATCTGTGTTAGAATATAATTCTTCAAGAGTAATTCCTAGAACTTTGCAAAAAGCTAAAACTTCAAAATCCTTAACGGTTTTTTTTTACCATATTCGATTTCATAAATATCACAGTTATACATTGTAACACCTAATAAGTCAAGTTGCCTGCATATTTCTGGTTGTGACATTTTTTTTTGCTCTTCTAAATTTTTTGATATTTTGTCCTATTATGTTTTTGTTTCCGTTTAATGTTTTTACTTTCATTTTTATATATTTCCTTTCATAAAAAATTAATTTATATGTTAAATAAACAATAAAAAAACAATCTAAACTTCTAGAATAATTTTGATTTAATAGGTTAAACCTATGAGTTAATTAATTTCTTTTTATTTTAATAAAATTTAATAATATCTTACAGGAACATACTGTAAATGTTACAAAAATGTTTCTTCTTTTTTTTACAAATATATGACATTTTGCTTAAATATTGATTACAATAGGGAAATATGTTATATTTATAATTACAGGAACAACCTGTAAAAAAAAGAATAACATAATAACGTAAAGGAGAATTATTCATTATGGAAAACAGGGATGATTTTGATAATAAAAGTAAAAATATAAAAAATAGAAAAACGTTGAAACCCTTGAGGGAGCATACAGGTAATCTAAAGGAAAAAAATGGAATAACAATGGTAGCACTTGTGGTGACTATAGTAGTGCTATTAATTTTATCAACTATAACAATACAAGGAATAACGCATACAGGATTATTTAGTTCAGCAGAAAAGGCAAAATTAGATCATAAAAGAGCATACATAGCTACAACATTAGAAACTAAATTAAAAATAAGTCAATCTGAGCAGATTAGGGGAACGGATGAAGAGATAATTAAAGCAACATACGAAGATGTTAAAAATGATTTAGATGAAATAAAAAAAAGCCGGCGGAAAAGACATAGAGGTAGGCGAGGTTACATCAGAAGAAAGAGAAGGAAAAACAGAATGGTTTTTTGAAGTAAAAGTAGATGGAGATGTATATAAAGTCGCATTAGATGGTTCGGATTATTTGGGAAAAAGAAAATGAACTATCACCATTAATACAGATAAAAACAGTAAAATCAACAACCAATACAATATCGGTATCAGTAACCACAAAAAAAAAGAAATGAAGGTGGAAAAGTAGAATATTACATAAAAGAAAAAAGCAGCTTCAAAGTTTACTTTGGCAAAAACAACAGATCAAAACGAATATACATATACGGGATTAAAACAAGATACAACATTTGTAATTAAGGCAATTGCAATAGGAAAAAATGGAAAGGAAAAAAGAATCAAAAGAGGTAGAAATTGAGACAAGTACAGTACCAAAAATCGATTCAAAAGAAATAGAATTTGCAGTAGAACCAAATACATGGACAAATAAAAGTGTAAAAGTAACAGCAAAACCAAAAGTAGATACACAAGGATTTACATTAGTAACAAGTAAAAATCCAACATCAAGTTGGACAAAAGTGGATAACCAAACATTTTCTACAAATGGAACAATGTATGTAGCACTAACAGATGGAAACAATTATGGAGTAACTGCTTCACATGAAGTAACAAATATAGATAAAATAAAGCCAGTGATAACAGGTGTTACAGCAACAACAAACACAATAAAAAATAACTGCTACAGATGAAGCAAGTGGAATATGTGCATATGCAATATCAGAAAGTTCAACAATGCCAACAAAATTCACAGTAGTAGATAGTACAAAAATATTTAATAAAATAATAGAAAATAAAAAACAATCAACAAAATATTATGTATGGGTAAAAGATCAAGCAGGAAATGTAAGTGAAGTGGCATCAACAACAACTGGAACGGTAGCAGGATTAACAGATGCAAATACAACATTTAGTAAAACACCAAATGATTGGACAAATAAAGATGTAACAGTAACGGCATCAACAACAGAAAAGAATTTTGCATTACAAACAAAGAAAGATAACGGAGAATGGCAAACAACTGGAACACAAACATTCACAGAAAATGGAACAATATATGCAAGATTGTGGGATGGAATAAATGCAGGAGCAGAAACAAAATTAAATGTAACAAATATAGATAAATTAGCACCAAATGCATTTACACCAAAAGCTACAGTAACAACGAATAGCATAAAAGTAGATGGAACAACAACAGATGCAACTGCAACAAGTACAAATGGTTCAAGTGGAATAAAAGAATATAGATTCAGTAAAGATGGTGGAAAAACATATACGAATGCACAAACAAGTGCAACAT
>VOFC01001554.1_pt1 | contig 174600 bp, 323 predicted proteins | sample 5384161 | NCBI WGS metagenome assembly VOFC01 (sample SAMN12384722, study PRJNA508395) | human gut metagenome | isolation source: healthy gut B | host: Homo sapiens | reverse complement strand
ATGAACTTTAGCAAATGGAAAAACTGGAATTCACTAATTGGTCTTAAATTCTTCATTTGATTAACAAAGAATATTTTTTGGCAGATTCTTGTCACAATTGGTGGTCTCATTGATATTTAGCAACTCTAATTAATTGGTGCTTTTCTAATTTATCAAAAGGTTTCACATTCTTTTCATTTTAATCCATACTCTAGAAGTTTCTCCAGTGCACCAATGGATAATGCCATTCAAAGGACATGTAGGAGCCTTAGTCTTTATTGTTGGGATAACATAATGTTTTGTGGATTGGCCTTATTGATTGCCACGCCTTTGCTGAGATCATATTTTTATATTTCACTAGTTGGTGAAAAAATTCTCGTCCTATGGTGAAATTTGCGGAATTCCTAGATGTTTGTCTATCGGATGGGTTGGATTAACGGTCCATGATTAAAGTATTTGATTTGCAGGTAGGGGACATTCCGTGCTTTACTGATCTTGTTTTATCAATTATGATTTTTTCCCATCGGTGCAAATTGTTGCCGATGCGATTCATTGTTTCAAAACACAGATGTTTTTATGGACCTTGGCTCAGCAGTTGGCAAACGATATATCGATTGATCAATTCATGACAATCAATCTTTTATGGGTATCTTCTTATTCTTCTTTTTACTTCTTGTGAGGCTTTGCCGGTAAAGTTAATATTGGAGGGGTTGTTAGGGGCTAAACCAGAAATGTTTGGCTTTACTCGATCTGGCATTGGAAACCAAGTTTTTTAATACGATTTACTTAGTATTTTATTTCTTTGTTGGTTTCGGTTCCAATTGGAGTATTAGCAGGCATTTATTTGGCGATGTACGCAAAACCTGGGCTTGTAACACGCTTTTTAAGAACTTGTATTGAAACATTGTCTTCTTTACCAAGTATTGTTGTAGGTTTATTTGGATATTTGATTTTCTTAGTTGTCATTGGATTATCAAAAAGTTTATTAGCAGGTGCCCTGTCTATATCAATTCTAAGTTTACCTTTGATTACAACAACTACAGAAGATGCGATAAAAAGGTTGCCTGAAGGCTATTATCACGGAAGTATGGGACTTGGAGCAACAAAGTGGCAAACCATATTCCATGTATTATTGCCAGATGCCTATCACGTATGATGACTGGAGTTATCTTGGCGGCTGGTCGTGGATTTGGTGAAGCTGCTGTATTACTTTATACAACTGGTTCAGGAAGTGATTTGCGTTGGAATAATTTTAGTTTTACTTCTCCAACATCGCCAATTAATGTGTTACGACCTGCTGAAACATTATCCATCAAATCTGGAACTTACAAACCAATGGACAAGATCGTGCATTGGCTAATTTATCTAGTGCTGTGTTGTTGATGATTTTAGTATTGGCATTTAGTATTGGAGCCAATGTTTGGTCAAGACACATTTCCAAAAAAAAAAGCTGGATTAGAGAAATAGAAAGGTTACGTATGAATAATAAATTTACAGTGAATGATCTGAATTTATATTATGGTGATTTTCATGCCTTAAAGAATATAAATTTGGATATCAAAGAAAAAGAAATTACAGATTCATTGGTCCTAGTGGATGTGGTAAATCAACATTTTTAAAAACATTGAATCGAATGAATGATTTGGTGGAAAGTACTAAAATCACAGGTGATATTTGTCTAGATGGAACGGATATCTACAAAAATATGGATGCGATTGAATTAAGACGTAGAGTTGGAATGGTATTTCAACAACCCAATCCATTCCCAAAAAGTATTTATGATAATATTGCGTATGGCCCAAGAATTTTTGGAATCAAAAAGAAAAAGTGAATTGGATGAAATTGTTGAAAGAAGTTTAAGACAAGCTGCCATTTGGGATGAAGTGAAGGATCGTCTTCATAAATCCGCATTGGGAATGTCTGGTGGACAACAACAACGCTTATGTATCGCAAGAGCCTTGGCTATGCAGCCCGGAAGTGTTGTTGATGGACGAACCTACAAGTGCTCTAGATCCAATTTCAACTAGTAAGATTGAAGAGTTAACTTTAGAATTGAAAAAAGACTATACAATCGTTATTGTTACTCACAATATCTGCAGCAAGCTATGCGTATTAGTGATAAAACAGCATTCTTCTTATTGGGAAATTTAATTGAGTATAGTACTACAGAAACATTGTTCTCTGCGCCAAAAGAAAAGAAAACAGAAGACTATATTACAGGGAGGTTTGGATAATGGTTTTACCTACAAAGTTTTTAAAACAAACAAAACAGTTAGAACTGACTATGGCACAAATGTCTCAAGACTGTTTAAAAGGATTGTGGTTTTGCAAGCACGCTATTTTAGATGGAAACAAAACTTTAGTTCAAGATGTTTCACAAATGCATGAAGAAGTGAGTGAACAAGGAAGAGAAGCTGAACAGATTTGTATGAAGATTCTTCTTCTTCAACATCCAGTTGCGAAAGACTTAAGACGTATTACTGTAGCTACAAATACAATTCGTGATCTAACACGTATCATGGATCAGGAAAAAGAAGTTTCAGAACTGATTTGTGCTTTGAATATGGAAAATTTAGTTGTGGATGATAGTATTCAACAACAATTTATCATCGCAAAAGAAATGATTACACTTGCGATTGAAGGTTTTATTCAGAAAGACGAAAAAGCAAAGAGATCAAGTTATTAAAATGGATGATCAAGCGGATGCACAATATGAAAAGGCTAAAGAGGTTTATGTTGATTTATTAGCCAGAAAAGAGCATGATATAGGGACTCTAGTGGATGTGTTACTTGTCGGTAAGTACTTAGAAAGAATTTGTGATCATTGTGTAAATATTGGAAAATGGGTTCTTTATCAAAAGTCTGGTATTTTTGAAGAAATTGAATGAAAAAAAAGTCGTAAGCAAATTTGCTTACGCCGTATTTTTTACTTGGTGGAGCGTATCGGGATCGAACCGATGACCCCCTGCGTGCAAGGCAGGTGCTCTCCCAAATGAGCTAACACCCCAAGTGCTTTATAATATTACCTAATTATTTTGGAAAATGCAAGCTTTTTCTGATAAAATTAACTTATGAAAAAGAAATGGACATGGATCATTATATTATGTATATTCAATTTCAGCTTAATGGGCTTTATTTTAACACACCCCACACCAAATTCGAAAGAAGCAACAAAGATTGTAAAAAATGTTTCTACAAAAAACAGGAAAATAAAAAATCATTTACGTTTGTAGGTGTAGGTGACAACTTGTATCATGGTGCGATGTATTGGTACCCATACCAAAGAGATGGATATTACAATTTTGATTCCTATTATGAAATGACAAATAAATATACACAAAATGCAGATTTGGCATATATCAATTTTGAAACGTTATGCATTGGAGAAGAGTATGAATTGAGTGGATACCCTACTTTTAATGGACCTATAGAAATTCTGTCTTCTGTCAATAAGGCTGGCTTTGATTGGTGGAGTTTAAGTTCAAATCACTCTATGGATCGAGGGGCTGAGGGTTTATTAACACAGATTGATTTGGTTCGAAAGAATTATCCAGATGTTATTACGACGGGTTCGCATACGTCTCAAAAGGATAAAAAGCGTACATTAGTAAAAGAAAATCAATGGAATCAAAGTAGGATTTCTTGGATATACCTATGGCTTGAATGGATTTAGTGTGCCTGAAGATAAGCTATGGCTTGTGGATTTGATTGATAAGGATCAAATGAAAAAAGATATGGAAGCTTTAAGTAAAGTGAGCGATGTCCAATTGGTTTCTATGCATTGGGGTGAAGAATATCAGATGGAGCCGACTGAAGAGCAGGAAGATTTGGCAAATTATTTAAATGAACTAGGTGCCGAGGTTGTGATTGGTTCACACCCACACGTTATTGAACCGGCAAAAGTTATTAAAGGAAAGAAGCAAGATACACTTGTGTATTATTCATTAGGAAATTATACGAGTGCCCAGGATATGGATATTACTATGGTTGGTGGAATGGCTAGCTTCACACTGAACTATGATCCAGATACAAAAAAGACTTCTTTTACAGATACTAAATTTATTCCATTGATTACATGGTTTGATGTAGGGTATAATGCATGGAAGACTTACCCAATCGAAGATTACAATGATTCGCTTGCACAAACACATAATTTAGCTTCGAATTATGATCTTTCAAAAGAGTGGGTGCAACAATTTGTCCAGTCTGTAATGCAAGATTGTGATGGAGTAGAGGTGGTTTTAGAATGAGTCAAAATCAAAAGACAATAGCCGAAAATCGTAAGGCAAGACATGAATATGAGTTGTATGATCGTTTTGAAGCAGGTTTAGTGCTTCAGGGAACAGAAATTAAAAGTATTCGAAGAGGAAAAGTTCAATTAAAGGACAGACTATATCAGTTTTCAAAAAGGGGAAGCTTTTATTAAAGGTATGCATATTTCTCCTTATGAATTTGGAAACCGATTTAATCATGATGAAACGCGTGATCGCAAGCTCTTAATGCATAAGCAGGAAATTCAAAAATTGGAGCAATCTGCGCGTGTTAAAGGGTATACGGTTGTACCTGTGAGAATTTATTTGTATAAAGGTTTGGCAAAGTTAGAAATTTCTTTGGCGAAAGGTAAAAATCTTCATGATAAGCGTGAGTCTCAAAAGGCGAAGGATGCGCAAAGAGAGATTCAAAAGGCCTTGAAAAATCAGTATTAATAGATTATACTGATGTTCCTTGGGGATGTTCAGGCATTCGATGAGTAAATGTTTGGATTCACCACAGCCACGAAGGATACGTGTAATAACCAACTTAAATTAATTGCTAAAAATAAACTTGCTAATGTATTTGGTATGAACCAAAGCATGGCTTTCAGCTGCTTAATTTTATTGCCTACGTTTGGCTTTTTGCAGCCCCCTTTCTGAAATTTCGCTTTCTTATTTCAGACTGAGTGTTAAAGAAAAAAGAAGATAGAAATAAGCATTGGCTAGCTGCTTGTCTTGAATCAACTATAGCTAACCCAAAAGAATTTTTGATTCCATCCGAAACTTTTGGATAACTAGATGGAAAAAGCTTGTAAAACGCTGTCTCGTGGGACTTTGCTTAGACAGGAGTTCGATTCTCCTCATCTCCACCAAAGACAATCAACGCCCTTATTTAAAGGGTGTTTTAATTTATCGTGATGTATTTTTGATGTATAATAAATAAGAAAGAAGGTATAGTATGAGAATTGCAGTCAGTTATAAAGATGGAGAAGTGTTCCAACATTTTGGGCATAGCTCAGAATTTAAAATCTATGAAACCGATCATAATGAAATTATTAAGAGTGAAATGATTACAGTCGAAGGACATGGACATGTTAGTGTTTCGAATGCTCTAAAAGAACAAAATGTAAACATTGTACTTTGTGGTGGTATTGGACAAGGGGCTAAAACTGCATTGGCTAGTTTTGGGATTCATTCTTTTGGTGGAGTGACCGGAAATGCAGATGAGGCTGTTAAAAAATATTTAAGTGGGCAACTAGAATTCACAACCGATGTGACTTGTACAAAACATGAATCTGGCGAAAGTCATTCGTGTGGTGGACATTGCCATTAATTCTTGAGTTTTTCTTTTGACACACCTCGTATTTCGGTCTATAATCTAGGCAACAATAGTGATAAGGATATGAATACATTCCATTCAAATGTAGAGAGAGTGTGGTTGGTGAAAACACTTTGCGAATGTATGTATTTACTCCCTTTGAATTGCCCTTGAAAAAGTGTGCCGTAATTCTTGCGTTAAAAGGTTTGAGGTGTATACAGTAATTGTATAAACAAAGGTGGTACCGCGTGCGACAGACGTCCTTTGATGGCTGTCGCTTTTTATATGGAAAAATGGAGGAAAGTAAAATGGAATTAGTGAATGTATTAGAAAATGAACATTTATCTATGTTGAACCACTCATGTGCTCATATGATGGCTCAAGCTGTTAAGCGTTTATATCCAAATGCTAAATTTTGGGTAGGACCTGTTATTTCTGAGGGTTTCTACTACGATATGGATTTAGGGGATGTAAAATTAAAAGAAGAGGATTTGGCGAAAATCGAAAAGAAATGAAGAAAATTGCCAAAGACGGAAAGAGAATTGTTCGTGAAGAAATCTCTAAAGAAGATGCTTTAGAAATGTTCAAGGATGATCCTTATAAAGTGGATTTGATCAATGGATTAGAGGATGGAAATATCACAATCTATCGTCAAGGTGAATTTGCGGACTTATGTCGTGGACCTCACGTTGAGACTGTTAAGAAGTGTAAAAACTTTAAATTATTGAAACATTCTGGTGCTTACTGGAAAGGCGATGCCAACAATAAAATGCTTCAACGTGTTTATGGTATTTGTTTCGATACAAAAAGAAGAATTGAAGCTCACTTAGAAGCTTTAGAAGAAGCTAAAAAACGTGACCACAAGAAATTAGGGAAAAAAAATGGGCTTATTCACAATTAGTGAATTTGCGCCAGGTATGCCTATCTACTTGCCAGATGGAATGATTTTACGTAACATCTTGGAACAATACTGGTACCAAGAACATACAAAGAAGGATACCAATTCATTAAGACTCCAATTATGATGTCAAAAGAATTGTGGGAATTGAGTGGACACTGGGATCATTATAAAGACAATATGTACACTTCAATGGTTGATGATCGTGAATTCGCAATCAAACCAATGAATTGTCCGGGTGCATTATTAGTATATAACTCAACTTTACACTCATATAAAGACTTACCATTGCGTTTAGGGGAATTAGGACAAGTACACCGTCACGAAGCAAGTGGTGCATTGAATGGATTGTTCCGTGTGCGTACATTCACACAAGATGATGCGCACTTATTTGTAACTCCTGATCAATTGGAAGAAGAAGTTAAAAAAGTATTACAATTGGTAGATCGTATTTATTCAGTATTTGGTTTACCATATGAAATTGAATTATCAACTCGTCCAGAAAGTGGATATATTGGATCTGAAGAAATCTGGGATGCTTCAGAAAAGCATTGGCACAAGCTTGTGTTCATGCAGGTAAAGAATATAAAAAGTAAATCCTGGAGATGGTGCATTCTATGGACCTAAATTGGATATCCATATCAAAGATAGCTTAGGACGTGTATGGCAATGTGGTACTGTACAGTTGGATATGAACTTGCCTGAAAGATTCGAATGTAAATATGTAGATGCAGATGGAACAAAGAAAACTCCAATTATGTTACACCGTGTAGTTTATGGATCAGTTGAACGTTTCATTGGTATCTTGATCGAACACTTTGGTGGACACTTCCCATTATGGCTAGCTCCACGTCAATTTGTTGTAATTCCAGTACACCACGAAAAACATGTTGAATACGCAAATAAAGTATGTGATGCATTAACGGAATTAGGAATGCGTGCAACAGTAGATTCTCGTAATGAAAAATTGGGTTACCGTGTCCGTGAAGCGCGGCTACAAAAGGTTACTTACCAAATCGTAGTCGGTGATGGAGAGCAAGAAAATAATACAGTTACAATTCGTCAGAGTGGTAAAAAGGAAAGTGTTACATTATCTTTAGATGAAGCTTTAGCTAAATTTAAAGCTGAAGTAGACAACAAAACATTGTTTGGAAAGTAAGAGTTTAGAGGTCAAAAATTGGCCTCTAAATTTTTTTATCTTTTTTAAAAATACTTGCAATAAGTTTTTATCTATGTTATTATAAATGGGCGTTACGGATAACGTAGGTTGTTCTAAAAAAATAAGTATTCTGGAAATGTTCTTGGAGAAGTACTCAAGTGGTGAAGAGGTGCCCCTGCTAAGGGTATAGGTCGGGAAACTGGCGCGAGAGTTCAAATCTCTCCTACTCCGCCATTTAATTTTTAGAAAATTATGGTCCAGTGGTGTAGTGGTTAACATGCCTCCCTGTCACGGAGGAGATCGTGGGTTCGAGTCCCATCTGACCGCCATTCATGCAGATGTAGTTCAATGGTAGAACACAAAACAAAAAAGGCTGATACGGGGGTTCAATTCCCCTCATCTGCTCCATTTAAAATTAAATATTGGTCCAGTGGTGTAGTGGTTAACATGCCTCCCTGTCACGGAGGAGATCGTGGGTTCGAGTCCCATCTGGACCGCCATTTAGAAATTTAAGTCATCTTAGGATGATTTTTTTTCTTTATATTGACTATTATTTTGTTTCTTAGTTTAATAAAACTATGATTATTAATGCGAGTGGAAGAACAGATATTGTAGCATATTATATGGATTGGTTTGTGAACCGATGGAATGAAGGATATTTTGATGTAAGAAACCCTTTTAATCCAAAACTTGTCAGTCGTATCTTTGTATCTGATGTAGATATGATTGTATTTTGTACAAAAAATCCATTGCCATTGTTAGATGCGATTCATTTATTTCCTGTGCCCATTCAACTACAAGTCACTATCACCGGATACTCTAAAGATATAGAGCCTAATGTTCCAGATAAGAAACAAGTCATTGAATGCATTAAAAAGCTATCATCCTATTTAGGCAAAGAAAATGTATGTGTGCGATATGATCCAATCCTTTTGAATTCCAAATATAATGTTAATTATCATATTCGTGCCTTTAATAAATTATGTAAAATGTTAAAAGGATATGTATCTAAAGTGATTGTCTCTTTTGTGGATGATTATAAAAATGTTCGAAATAATCATTTGGATTATCATGAACCCTTTAATGAGGAATATCTTAAATTAAAAGAAGCTTTTGAAAAGAATGATATAAAAGTTGTGAGTTGCATGGAAAATAAATATCATATTGGTGATGAAAACGATTGTTGCGTCGGCATTAAATATGCCTTTGAAAGAACTGGCAAGCTCTTTAAAGAGTGGAAGGCAAGAGACTGCCATTGCGTAAATATGGTGGATATAGGAGCTTATAATTCTTGTTTACATGGTCTGCAAATATTGTTACGCCAATTTTGATTCGAAACAAATTGTGTCAAACTATAAGATGCATGATATAAATTCTAGTTTGTTGATTGGACATTTGAGCTTGGATGATCAAATCAAGATACGTAAAAAATAAGAGTGAAGCTATTTTGCTTCACCCATTAATTTTGTATAGATTTGTGTTAATTCTTTTTTTTTCGTCATCTGTCATTTTTCTTTCGGTCGCATCATGACTTTCTAATGTTCCTTCATGTCCATCAATGGCTTTTCCATTCTTTACAACCAACACTAGAGGAACATATAAGGTTAGAATACCTTCATCGTTATTTGACATATAATCTTGGATATATGGTTCAATAATCGCTTTTTGCTCATCTGTATAAAGACGATTCTTTTCTTCGTCTCTTACTTTTACATATTGGATGTCGATTCCATTGTCTTTTGCGACTTTCTTTAAAATGGGTTTAGCTTCTTTGCACCAAGGACAACTTGAAAATTCGAAATATAAAACACCCGATTTTTCTTGCGTGAAATATTGAATGGCTTCATCAAAGCTGATTTCATTGAATGTTGTCTTTGTATCATCTTTTGAATTACACGTTTCTTCTTCGCTTGTGACATCACAAGCTTTTTTTTGAAGATGAAGCTGTGTATTTTGTCTGCGACTGACAGGCACATAGCGTTAAGCTTAAAAGAATCAATAATAATTTTTTCATGTCCCTAATATACAAACAATTCAAAAAAAGTAAAGAAAAAGCTCCGATTTCTCGAAGCTTAAAAAATCTTAGTGGGGCGGCTGACGCGATTCGAACGCGCGAGTGACGGAGCCACAATCCGCTGTGTTAACCAACTTCACCACAACCGCCATGTTTGCTTGACGCTTAAATAATATACCATGTGATTCTGTACTTTGCAAGTAAAAAACAAAATAAATTAAAAAAAAGTGTATTTTTTTTCGTATAAGAGTATATGAAGGTAAAAGAGATGGAAGTGGAACAGCGCCCACGAGAAAAAGCGCTACGCTATGGCTTAGAATCCTTGAGCGATTTAGAGTTGGTTGCCTTGATTCTTCAAAGCGGGAATAAAAATCGTTCTGTATTCGAAATTGCATCCGATGTATTGAAAGAAAGTGAAGGTTTATCAAAATTAATGTCAATGCATGTAAATACACTGATGCAGATTCAAGGAATACGAGAAGTTAAAGCTTTACGACTTCTGGCAAGTGTGGAACTCAGTAAACGTGTCATTAGATCAAAGGTGTATCATGCCTCCATTATGAGACCTGAAGATGTGATTGAATGGTTTGAATTTGAGTATGGCTCTATGCCACAAGAATGTTTTATTGCTCTGTATTTAGATACAAAAAGTAAACTCATTTCTCATCGTGTTTTGTTTAAGGGAACGTTGAATGAAAGTGTAGTACATCCTAGAGAAGTGTTTAAAGAGGCTTTTCTTCAAAACGCAAACTCCGTTTTACTTGCCCATAATCATCCTTCTGGTGATTGTACACCATCCAAAGCAGATTTTGAGGTAACCTATAAAATGGTTCATGTCGCAATGACAATGGGAGTGAATTTAATTGATCATATTATTGTAGGACAAAATCAATATTATTCATTTAAAGAGCATAAATATCTCGATTGAAAGAAGGAGGCTTTATCGCTATAATATAAGTTAGTTTGGGGGATATTATGCGTAAATTTACTCGAATTCAAAAAAGATTACTTACGACAATTGTCGTTTTATGTATACTAGCATGTGCAATGTTTGGCTTAAGACAAAACTCCATCACGAATATTGGATATAGTGCATGGACATACTTAAAATATGGATTAATTCAATATCCGTTGTCTTCAATCGGAAATGCAGTTAATGATTTTGCGAATCTTTGGCATGCTTATGATGATAATGAATATTTGTCAAAACAATTGGCAGAACAAAAAAAATTATCAGACGGCATATGAAGATGAAAGAAATAAAAATAAACAACTTGAAGGGTTGCTTGAAATGAAAGGCGGATTTGGAGATGCTAAAACAATTAGTGTATCTGTTTTAGAACGTTCAAGTGATTCGTGGTTGCAGACAGTGACAATTTCACCGGGCAAAAAACAAGGGGTAGAAAAGAATATGCTTGTGGCAACAAGTGATGGTGCCATTGGCTTGGTAGAAAGTGTTCAAACAATGACGAGCACTGTACAATTGTTGACAAGCCAGCATTTAAGTAATGATATTGCGATAAAGATGTCTTTGGAAGATGGTACAAGTGTAGAAGGTGTTTTACAATCGTATGATACAGAAAAAAAAGGCATATCGAGTATCTTTGTTTGACAATGATGCGATTGTCACAAAAGGACAAAAAGTTGCGACAAGTGGTAAAGGTGGAAACTATCCGAGTGGAATTTTGATAGGTGAAGTAAAAGATGTATCTTTAAATGATGACTCCATTATTTCATCTGTCTATGTATCACCTGTATCCAATATGAAAAGTTTTGACTATTGTCTTGTGATTGGAAAAGAGGAGAGTAAATGATAAATAAGGAACGTTATTCATTTATTTTCTTAGCCATTTTAGCGATGTTAGATCAATTGATTGCTTCTTTGTTTGGCGTTGATTTTACATATTCCTCACTATCTTTAGTTAGCCATCTATGTTTTTGTGGATGTCTATTAGTAGTGTTTCATGAAAGAAGTTTAAATCGGTTTCTATATGCTTGTTTATGTGGCCTTTGTGTGGGAATGTTTTTTACTTCAGACTGGCTTGTTAAGATGATTTTGTTTGGCTTGTTTGGTCTGGGCTATTGGCTTTTTTCAAGAAGCGATGGATCAAGATCACTGGGTACAATTCGGTATTGTATTCCTAATGATGTTTGCGAATGATTTAATTTGTTTTTTTGGCGCAAAGATCTTCGGATATCTCACAATGAGCTTTGTGAAATGGTTTATTCACATTGAAGCTTTGACTTTGATTTTTAATGGTGTGGCTATATTCGTGTTGATCTATATTATTACAGTATTCATGCGATATGCGACAATCAAAGATATTCGATTTAAGCGGATGGAAAAGTTGAAAATGCAAAATATTCGAAGGAAATGAGTCAGGGATTCGTTTCCTTCTTTTCATATATGTTAAAATAGAAGAAAAGAGGTACGCGTATGAAAAAACTATTATTATTAGATGGAAACTCCATGCTATTTCGTGCATATTATGCAACGTTATATACACATAGAATGACTACATCCAATGGCATTCCAACCAATGCGGTTTATGGCTTTGTGATGATGTTGAACAAGGCAATTGATATTATTGAACCAGATAAGATTTTAGTGGCTTGGGATGCAGGAAAACCTACGTTTAGGCACAAACAATTTGAAGCGTATAAAGGAACACGAAAACCATTGGATGAAGAATTGATTGTACAATTTCCAATTGTTAGAGAATACTTGGATGCGGCTGGAATCAAACGTTATGAACAAGAAGGCTATGAAGCTGATGACATTATTGGAAGTATATGGCCAAATGCTTTGCAAAGATGTTCAAACTACAATTCTGACTAGTGATCGTGATTTATTACAGTTGATTGATTCAAGTACACATGTTCTTTTGATGAAAAAGGGCTTAAGTGAAATGGATCTAATGGACGAACAAAATTTAATGGATACGTATGGAATTACTCCAAGTCAAGTTATTGATATGAAAGGATTAATGGGTGATACTGCCGATAATATTCCAGGCGTAACCGGTGTTGGTGAAAAAACGACCTTGCGTTTATTGAATCAATATTCCACTGTAGAAAATGTTTATGCTCATATTGATGAGGTAAAAGGAAATTAAAAGAAAAGCTAGAAAAAGATAAAGATAATGCCTTCATGTCTTTAGAATTGGCTACTATTTATACAAAGATGGAATTGCCATTTGAATTATGCGATTGTGAGTTTACAGGAATTCAAGATAATGTGAATGCATTCTATGAGAAATATGAAATGCGATCATTGGTAAATCGTACTAAACAGACTAAAGAGGAAAAATGGCCTTTAAAAAGAAGTGGACCATTTTGAATTTGAAAATATGGATGACGTTATGGTTATGCCAGTATGTACTCAAGAGCCTTATTTAGATCAAAAATTGTATGGTTTTATGATTCCAAAAGATAAAACTGTTTATTATATTTCAGTAGAAAACGCATTAGAGGATACAAATTTTAAAACATTGTTGGAAACAAAAGAAATGAGTACATGGGATACAAAGGAAATGATGCATCTATTAGATCGCTATGGATTTAAATGGAATACTTTTAGTAATGACTTGCATATTGCTTTGATTCTTATTGAATTCTACCGCAACAGATAGTGATGCAGTCTTAGAAGCACTTCAAATTCACCTTCCAGAATCTTTCCATGATGTATCTAAGAAGACAAAAGAGTCTCCTGCTTATAGTTTGGAAAGAGAAAAGGCAATCTATCATAGCTTGACTCAAAGAACTATATGAAAAAAAGGATAAGCTTCGTGCTTCTTTAAAAAGAAGAAAATGTATTGTCTTTATATGAAGATATTGAAATGCCATTAACACATGTCTTGTTTTCAATGGAACAAGAAGGTATTTCGATTCAAGAAAGTTTTTTAGATGAGTATGGAGCTTCATTAAACGAGAAATTGGATGCTCTTGCTCAAAAAAATCTACTCACATGCAGGTATGATTTTTAATATCAATTCACCAAAACAATTGGCGAATGTCTTATTTGATGAGTTGAATTTAAGTTCAGGTGGAAAAAAACGTTCAACATCCGCAGATGTATTAGAGAAGCTTCGTGGAAAACATCCAATCATTGATGATATTCTTGAGTATCGAAAAATTGCGAAGGTATCCAGTACATATATTGATGGCTTGAAAAAACATATTCGTTCGGATCAAAAGATTCATACTTCTTTTAATCAGACAATGACACAAACTGGAAGACTTTCAAGTAGTGAACCAAACTTACAAAATATTAGTATTCGAGATGAGTTAGGTAAAGAAATTCGTAAGGCGTTTGTCGCCGAAGATGGCTATCACTTATTGTCTGCGATTATTCGCAGATTGAATTAAGAATGTTGGCACATATGGCCAATGAGGATCACATGATAAAAGCGTTTAATGAGGGTTTGGATATTCATACAAAAACGGCAACTTTAATTTTTGGGTGTTCACCAGAAGAGGTAGATGAACATAAAAGAAGAATTGCCAAGACAGTTAACTTTGGTATTGTATATGGACAAACTGAATTTGGTTTATCTTCACAATTAAATATCACACGAAAAGAAGCGGGTGAATTTATGAAGATGTACTTTGAAAGTTATCCTCAGATTCACGAATATATGAATCAATTGATTGATTTCTGTAAAGAACATGGATATGTCGAAACATTATTCCACAGAAGAAGAGAGATTCCTGAAATCAACGATAAGAATTTTATGACACGAGAATTCGGTAAGCGAGCTGCCATGAATGCACCAATTCAAGGTAGTGCAGCCGATTTGATCAAGATTGCGATGTTGAAAATGGATCAAGCTTTAAAGGATGCTAATGTAAAATCAAAAATGCTTCTTCAAATCCATGATGAATTGATTTTCTTAGTGCCAGATGAAGAATTGGACTTGATGCAAAAACTTGTTAAAGAAACAATGGAAAGTGCAATGGAATTAAAGGTTCCATTAAAGGCAAGTATTAGTGTTGGAAAGTCATGGTATGAGGCAAAATAATGCCGGAAGCACCAGAAGTACAAACCGTATTAAGTACGTTGGAAACACAAATTAAAGATGTTTCAATTGAAGATGTATTGATATATTATCCTAAGATTATTGATAATGTAGAAGTAGAAACTTTTAAAAATCAATTAATTGGGCAAACATTCCATTCATTTAATCGACTTGGAAAATATTTGATTTTTGGTCTGGATGACTATGATCTAGTTGTTCACTTAAGAATGGAAGGTAAATTTTATCTTTATAATATGCTTTGTGAGAATAAACATATTCATATAGTGTTTAAATTAAATAGTGGAACCTATATGTCGTATCATGATACAAGAAAATTTGGAAGAATGTATTTGTATTCTAAAAAGAAGATATTCATGCATATCCTTGTTTTAAAAATGTTGGATATGATTATATGGATGAAAGAGTGAATGGAATGTATTTCTATACCTGTGTTCATTCGTTAAAACGAAATTTGAAGTCCTGCCTGTTAGATCAATCGATTATGGCAGGTGTTGGAAATATTTATGCGGATGAGATATGTTTTGCCTCAGGATTAGATCCAAGAAGCCGTGCCTCAAAGCTTTCAAAGAAAGATTGTGAGAAAATAGTTGTGCAGACAAAGCGAATCTTGCAGGGAGCTACACGTTTTGGCGGAACAACCATTCGTTCTTATACCTCAAGTTTAGGGGTAACGGGACGTTTTCCACTCTATTTGAATGTACATGATCAAACACAATGTAAAGTGTGTCATCATGCTATTAAAAAATTAACTGTATCACAAAGGGGGACTTATCTATGTCCAAATTGTCAAAAAAAGAAAGTAATAGGAATCACTGGATCTATGGGTTCAGGAAAGAGTGAGATTTCTCGATATTTAAGAAAAAAATATCCTGTTTTAGATTGCGATCAGGTTAATGCGGATTTATTAAAAAAAGGGAAATTTGGGTTATCAGAAATTAAATGATTTGCGTATTGTTGAATTGGATTCAAATGGACAAATCATTAAGGAAAGTTTAGCTTCATATATGTTTTCTAAGGCAGAACATAGAAAACAAGTGGAAGCCATCTTGCATCCTTTGATTTTTGAACAGATGCATAAATGGATTTATGAACAAGAGAGTTCGATTGTCTTTGTGGAAATGCCAATTTTATTTGAGATTTCTGCACAAGATCATTTTGACTCAATATGGTGCGTTGTGGTGATTTAGATGTAGCCTTATCGCGCCTACAAACCTATCGCAATTTTACTAGGGAACAAGCTTTGGCAAGACTTGTATCACAGATGAATCCGGAAGAGAAGATGGCAAAAAGTGATATTGTACTGCAAAATAATGGTACGGTAGAACAGTTGCATAAACAAATAGAAGAAGCATTAAAAGAGGAGAAGGTACATGGCGATTGAAGTGCGTTGCATAGAACATTTATCTGTTGAACAAAGACAATCTTTGCATTTGTTGTATGGTCCTTTGATGGGGAAAAGTTCAATTTGTCTATATGAATTTTTTAGGTTCTATTCAAAATTCTGTTGAATTAGAAGACGTATATTTACTGTTGAATATAAATGCTTCACAATTTGATAAGGCACGAAATTATTTAGAGCAATATCATTTAATTGAAACCTATGTTCATGAAGATGACATGTTGATTTTATTGTATGCTCCATTATTACCAGATAAATTTTTATGTCACGATACGTATTCAAGATTGTATTTGGCAAGTGTAGGATCAAAGTGTTTTGATAAAATAAAGGCAATGCTTCATAAAAGATAAGACGATTTCTTCTGTATATACCAAAGTAGAAAGTTCTTTGGATGTTTCAATTTTAGATTCGTGGAACGAATCTAAAGAGATTGCGTACGAAAAGGTGAAACCGACAATCAACCAAAAATATAATTTTGATTTTGCAACACTCTTCAAAGGGATGGATCGTGTTTTTCCGGTGCGTTATCGAACTAATGAAAATTTAGATCGTATTGCACAGATGGCCCAAATATATGGAATTGATGCCAAAGATATGCGTAGATACGTGCAAAGAAGTATTAATCCTTCAACACATGTATTTGATTTGGACAAATTAAAAGAGATGGTTATGCGTAATCGTAAGGTTATGGAAACAAGTAAAGATCCATATCAGATGCCACCTGTTAAATTTTTGCAGAATAAACAAAATGGTATTCCTGTTGTGAAATCGGATCAGGCATTGATTGAACGTTTATGCACACAATTCCAGCTTTCAGTTGAAGTTGTGAATACTTTGATTGAATATACTTTACATCAAACACATCAACAATTTTCTCGAAATTACGTTGAAAAAGTTGCGGCAAGCTGGGTTCGCCTGGGCGTGGATTCTAGGAAGAAAGCATTGGAAATTATCAACCAAGCGCCAACAGAAAATAAAAAGAGAGAAAAAGAAGAAAAAAGGTTGTACTTGATGAGAAGTTCTATACGCAAAAGGAAGAAAAATCAGATACGCAAATCCAACAGGAGATGTTAGAACTTCAAAAGATGTTGAAAGAAGGTAAGTTGTAGTGAATTTAAATATTAAACTTTCAGAAGAGCAAATGATGGAAAGACAAAAGAATATTGCTCGTTTAAAAAGAGAATGAATGGATTCAAATATTTCTTGAACAGAATCATTTAGATGCATCTTTTGTAGAAGAAAATAGTGGCGTTTTGTTGCAGTGGATCAAGAGTGTGAGCGCATGTAGAAACTGTAAAGGATTGGATTATTGTGTACAGAAGATTCGTGGTAAAGCTACAAAATTAAAATTGACGATTCTGGTTTCTTGAATGAATATTATGCTTCTTGTCAGTATGAACAAAAAAGAGATCAGCAATTGGCTCATCAAAGTAAATTTCGCTTCTCTCATATGTCTTTAAATGATTATTTAATCGATTTAAATGATGCCTGCTTTTTAAGTGCTGCCAAAGAAAAAGATTATATGACAGCTTATACCCAAAGTGTGAGTAGTATACCACTAAATCAAGGTGTGTATTTATATGGAAATCCAGGGACTGGAAAGTCTTATTTAATGAAAGGAATCTGTAATTACTATGCCAAAAATAATAAGAGTGTTTCTTTTGTACAGGTTCCATTATTAATTCAGAATTGAAACAGTTTATGACAGATAATGAATATCGTCAAAGAGTGATGAACCATTTACGCTACAGTGATGTTTTGGTTTTAGATGATATTGGAGCTGAAAGTATTACGCAATGGACGCGAGATGAAATCTTACTTCCTGTTTTAGATGAGCGTATGAATAAAGGAATGAAAACATACTTTACATCAAATTATTCAATGGAAGAATTAGAACCAAGCAAGTATCGTCTTGTGAATAAACCGAATAATACAATTGCGAGTCTAAGAATTCTAGAAAGAATTCGTACTTTGTCCAAACCTGTTGAATTATCCGGAAAATCACGTCGTTAGTTAATAATTTCACTTTTCAAATTAGGCGTTATGGAGTAGAATAGTTATGACAGAAATGTTTAAAGGAGGAATAGAGTAATGTTAGTATCTGCTACTGAAATGATCAACAAAGCTCACGAAGGGCACTATGCGATTGGTGCTTTCAACATCAATAACTTGGAATGGACAAAAGCTATCTTAGGCTGGCTGCTGAAGAAGCTAAATCACCAGTTATGTTAGGAGTATCTGAAGGTGCTTTGCTAAATACATGTGTGGTTTCAAAACAGTTCTTTGCTATGGTAAAAAGAAATCCACGATGCAATGGGAATTACAGTTCCTGTAGCTTTACACTTGGACCACGGTTCATATGAAGGTGCAAAAGCTGCTATCGAAGCAGGATTTACTTCTGTAATGTTCGATGGTTCTCACTATGCATTTGAAGAAAACTTAGAAAAATCAAAAGAAATGATCGCCTTAGCACACTCAAAAGGATTATCAATTGAATGTGAAGTTGGTGGAATCGGTGGAGAAGAAGACGGTGTCGTATCTGCTGGGTGAATTAGCTGACCCTGAAGAATGTAAAACTATCGCCGACTTAGGTGTAGACTTCTTAGCAGCTGGTATCGGAAATATCTACGGTAAATATCCTGCAAACTGGGCTTGGATTAAACTTTGATCGTTTAGGAGAAATCCAAAACGCAACAAATGGAAAACCATTAGTATTACACGGTGGTTCAGGAATTCCTCGTGAACAAGTTCAAAAAAGCTATCACATTAGGTGTTTCTAAAGTTAACGTTAATACTGAATGTCAGTTAGTATTTGCTTTGAAGCAACTCGTAAATACATCGAAGCTGGAAAAGACCAAGAAGGAAAAGGATACGATCCACGTAAATTATTAAAACCAGGCTGATGCAATCACAAAGATTATGTAAAGAAATGATGGAAAACTTCTTTGGTTCTCTTTGGAAAAGCTTGAATAATTAAAGTTTTTAAATAAAGCAGGCTTTAAGCCTGCTTTTTTGCATAATTTGGAGGGAAAATACATGAAGTCAGTTGAAATTAATGATTTATTGTCTTATCACTTTTATGGAAATTTAAAAGTGAAAGATGAAGTAAAAGTTTTTGTTGATGGAGTAGTAGCAGAAAAAGAAAATGCTTATGAATATACTTTAAAATGCGTAAAGGACGATAAAGTATATGATTTAACTTTTTTGGAAAAGAAGCAGGGTTTTATATCGAAAATGAAAATTCGGTTCTATTCTGTGGAAATCGTAAAAATATTGAAAAATCTACTTCTTTATATCGTTTATCTTTGAATGGTGGAGAAGCCAAAGAAATTGCTCGTTTTGATAAACCAGGAATGAATGTTTTTGGGATATTTAAACGAGAATACTTTTGGTTTTGATGACTAAAGAAAAACTTGTTGAAGAAGAAAGTGATTATGAAGTGTTTGATGAGATTCCTTTCTATATGAATGGTCAGGGAATCACCAATAAACATCGTACGCATTTATATACATATGATTTAGACACAAAAGAACTTGTTTGTGTTACAGAAGGTACTTTTGATGTGTCAAACGCAAAGATTCATGATGGTGCTTTGTATTATACAGGACAAAATTGGACAAGAAAACAAGCTTTTATATGAAAATCTTTATAAATATGATGGGTCTGTAAGTACAGTTGTAGATGCTAAGGAAAAGAAGTATTCAAAGTTTTGATTTTGTGGATGGTAAATTGGTTCTTATCGCAAGCACACATGAAAAATATGGTTTGAATGAGAATCCAAAATTCTTTGATCAAGACTTTAATTTAATTGCTTTGATTGGCAAGAATGTGTTGGAAACAGTGTAGGTACAGATTGTGCTTTAGTTGCAGGTAATGCGACTCTAGTAAATAAAGATGCGTTATATTTTGTTTCTACGATCTATGATCACAATAATTTATAAATTAGAAAATGGAACTATTGAACTTGTATTTGAATGGCCAGGAACAATTCAATCTTTCGCATTTGAAGATGACACATTATATTTTATTGGAGCCGATGTGGCAAGTCTTCAACAATTGTATAAAGTTGTAGATGGTAAAGCCGTTCAATTATCTGATTTTAATAAAATGGAAGATACATATGTGGCAGATCCTGTAGAAGTTAATTTTAGTGAAGATTTAACAGGATGGGTATTATTGCCTAAAGATTATGATGAAACAAAAAATATCCGGCTATTTTAGATATTCATGGTGGACCTAAAACAGTATATGGAAAAGTGTTCTATCATGAAATGCAAGTGTGGGCAAGTAAGGGATACTTTGTATTCTTCTGTAATATTCATGGTTCAGATGGACGTGGCAACGAGTTTATGGACATTCGTGGAAAATATGGTACGATTGATTATGACGAATTGATGCAGTTTACAGATAAAGTCTTAGAAACATATCCTCAAATTGATTCAAGCAGAGTTGGTGTAACTGGAGGAAGCTATGGTGGATTTATGACAAACTGGATCATTGGTCATACGGATCGTTTTGCGTGTGCTTTGCTAGTCAAAGAAGTATTGCCAACTGGATCTCATTCTCTCAGACAAGTGATATTGGACCATACTTTGCACAAGATCAACAATCTGCTACATATGATGAAAATCCAGAAAAATTGTGGTGGCATTCACCATTGAAATATGCACGTAATGTGAAAACACCAACATTGTTTATTCACTCTGATGAGGATTATCGTTGTCCACTTTGTGAAGGCCTACAAATGTTGAATGCTTTATTAGATCAGAATATTGAAGCTCGCATGTGCTTGTTCCATGGTGAAAATCATGATTTATCACGTACGGGACTTCCTCAACATCGTTTGCGTCGTTTAAATGAAATCACAAATTGGATGGAAAAACATTTAAAATAGATGGCTTTTGGAATTTACAATATTTTTCTAGATTATCCGGATTGAATAGGCTATAATAGATAGGCATTACCTTGAAATGGGGAAAATGAATGGAAAAAGTCATTAAAATTGAAGGTGGACATGATTTAAATGGAACAGTACGTATTAGGGGTTCAAAGAATGCGACTGTGGCTTTAATTCCAGCATGTGTGTTTTAGGAAATGAGCCGGTTACAATTTATGGTGTACCTAATATTTCAGATGTACAGTCTTTGATCGTTTTATTAAATGAACTTGGTGTTTATGTTGAAAAACGAGATGAAGAAACATTATATATAGATCCTACTCATATGGAAAATATTCCTATGGTATCTAAAGGCTGTTTCAAAATTAAGAGCAAGCTACTACTTTATGGGAGCTTTGTTAGGAAAATTTGGTCATGCAGAAATTAAGATGCCTGGTGGATGTTACTTGGGTCCTAGACATATTGATTTGCACTTAAAAGGGTTTGAGGCTTTGGGTGCAAATATTCAATATGAAAATGGATGTTATATATTGGATGCGAAAGAATTAAAAGGAACAAATATTTTCTTAGATATTTCAGTGTAGGAGCTACAATCAACATTATGATGGCAGTGTTTACGCAAAAGGTAGAACGGTTATTGAAAATGCCGCGCGTGAGCCTGAAATTATTGATATCGCAACATTATTAAATAAAATGGGTGCTAGAATTCATGGTATGGGGACAAGTACTCTTGTGATTGATGGTGTTGAATATTTAAAAGGTCTGTATTCATGAAATCATTCCAGATCGTATTGAAGCAGCAACTTATGTGATTATGGCAGCTGCTATAGCCAATGACATGCGCATCGAAAATATTATTCCTCAACACTTGGAAGCCATTGTTATGAAACTTCAAGAAGTGGGAATCAATATGGAAGTTGGTTCGGATTTTATTCATGTATTTAAAACAGATAAACCTTTGAAACGTACAGAAATCTTGACAAAACCATATCCAGGCTTTGCCACAGATGTTCAACAACCATTTACTGTATTATTAACACAATGTGAAGGCCAATCTGTAGTAACAGAAACAATTTATACAGAACGTTTCAAACATTGTGCAGAGTTAAATAAGATGGGTGCTGACATTGATGTACACACACCAAGTGCGTTTATCAACGGAAAGACAAAGTTACATGGTTCTAAAGTAACTGCAACAGATCTTCGTTGTGGTGCTTTGGACTTGTCATCGCAGCTTTAATGGCTGATGGTGTGACAGAAATCCATGATATTTATCATATTGATCGTGGTTATGATAACTTGGACGGAAAGTTAGCTCATTTAGGAGCCAAAATGTGGCGTGAAGAGGTAGAAGATTAAAAGGTGTATGGTGACATACATCTTTTTTCTTTGTATAATCATCTTATGAACATGATGGAAATAACGGCGCAGATGCGCGAAAATAAAAAATAGAATTCAAAGATCAATTAAAAATCGTCATTTTATTATCTGTACCTGCAATATTAGAACAATTAGTTGGAACGGCCATGAGTTATATTGATACAGCTATGGTTGGATCACTAGGTTATAAGGCTACGGCAGCCATTGGTGTTGTTGCCAGTACAACATGGCTTTTTGGAGGAATTTGTACAGCTTTGCGGTATTAGGTTTTTCAGTGCAGGTAGCTCAATATTTAGGGCCGTAAAAATAAATTGGCAAGACAGGTAGTATGTCAGTCGATTCTCTTTAATATCATCTTTGGTTTATGTATGGCATTGGTTGTGGTAGCATCCAGTTTTTATTTGCCAAAATTATTGGGAGCAGACCCATCAATTTGTAGAGATGCCACTTTATATTTGGCAATAGTAGGTGCTTTTGTTCCATTTAATATGATGGCGATGTTACATTCAGGAATGTTAAGATGTTCAGGAATGCCGTGCTTCCAAGTCTTATGAATATTTCAATGTGTGTATTTGATGTTATTTTTAACTATTTCTTTATTTATATACTAAATTTAGGTGTTGCCGGAGCTGCACTAGGAACGGGAATGGCGCAATTGGTTGTAGGCTTTATCTTAATGTATATTGTAGTCAAAAAGAAAAATCATTACGACTTCTAGGTGATGAATCGTGGAAATTTGATAAAGATATCTTGAAGAATGTAGTGAATCTTTCAATTCCAAAGAGGTCTTGAAAGAGTGACACTATCCTTAGCTCAAGTTGTGATGACGGGTGTCGTTTCAGGAATGGGTGCAATCAGTGTGGCTATTAATTATGTGGTCAAGCTTTCAAAGAGAAGGATTATGTTATTTGCCAGCTTATGGAATTGGTGGTGCTTTGCAACTACATTGGTTGGACAAAGTATTGGGGCCAATCGAAAGGATATGGCAAAACGATTTGCGTATTTAACAACCTTATTATCTTTTGTTCTAGTGATATTTATGAGTGTTATCATGTTTGTGTTTGCCCCATTTTTGGCTTCAACACTAACGAATAGTCAAGGAGTTATTGATGGAGCTAGTGAGTGCTTAAGAATTGTTTCTTTTTCTGAACCATTATTTGCGATTAGTATTGTAGTAATGGGGGGCATTACGTGGGGCTGGAGATAGTAAACGTCCTTTTATTCTAAATGCGTTGAGCATGTGGGGAATGCGTGTTTTACCAATTATTATTTTCACAAAGCGATATGGTGTTATTGGTGTATGGGCTACAATGACTTTCGAACTGGTATTTAGAGGTATTATATTCTTGATCCGTATGGTTCGAGGTAAGTGGTTAGATCAAAATTCAGTTAAATAAAAAAAATTGAGTGGAATTCCACTCATTTTCTTATTCACCAGGATTTGATTTTAATACTTTACCTGTATTAAATAATTCAGCGGCTCTTTTTAGCAGCTTCTAAACGATCTTCTTCGTTTTTATAATCAACATGAACTGTATAGCAGCCACAATCCATGCATTGTGCATAGAATCCGTTTCCTTCTTCTTCTAGAATCGAACCACCTTCACATAGAGGGCATTCGTGTAAATTAACTAATTCATCAATGTTTTGCATAAGAATCCTTCCTTCTTTTATTCTTATCTATTGTACAATCAAATGCTAAGAAAGTTAAGAGAAATTTAAGGTTTAATAAAGGAATGAAATGATATAATACATCGGTAACAATAAGGGGATGTTATTATGGATCAAAAGGATCGTGTATTTACACCTGCATTTGTTGCGAATTTATTTTTGATTGCAGGAACTGTTTTCTTGCTTTTAAAGGGAAAATAAACGCATATGTAGGAGTAGATGGCTTAAAGCATGAAGGAATGGCTTTGGCACTCATTGGATTTAGTTTCATGGTTGTCGGAATGTGCATATGGATTGTAATATGGATTAGTTGCAGGATGAATAAATGAATTCATCCTTTTTTTTGTGATAATTTCATTTTCTTAATACAATAATAGTATGAAGAATAAGAAAATGAATCATTTCTCAAAAATAATACGTTTTTAAATGATGGCATCGGCCTGTATTTTGATTATACTGATTTTAATCATCATTTTGATGGCATCGTATTCAAGGGATGGCTCGTGTTGTCAATTATGCAGGATTAGTACGTGGAAAAACACGGCGGATTATTAAATTGGAAGATGCAGGAATGCCTCCAGATGAAATGATTCCGGATGTGGATAGATATATTAAAGGACTTCGTTTTGGCAGTGAAGTACTAGCTTTAGTATCTTTAGATGATAAGGCTTTTCAGGTCAAGATGGAAGAATTAGATGCGTATTTTGATACATTAAAACAAGAAATTGATCTTGTTCTACAAGTTGGATATGAGAATACGAATATTATTCAAAAGAGTGAAACTTTCTTTTCTCTATGTGATGTGGCCACAGGGAAACATATGCACAAAGAATCGCAACACGCTTAGGATAATTTGAAGCATTGACAATCATTGATATTGTAATCCTCATCTTTATGATTTTATATGAGCTTATCAAGGCTTTGCGTTATGCCAGAGTGAATCGTGAGTTAAAGAACAAAGTTTATTTAGATGAAGCAACGGGATTGCCAAATAAAAATAAGTGTGAAGAGATTTTAACTTTAGAAGCTTGAACAAAATATGTCAATCTGTGTGTTTGATTTAAATAACCTTAGAATCATCGACAATCAACAAGGACACGAAAGAGGTAATTTATATATCAATTCGTTTGCGAAAAATCTTCGTAAAGGTGTGGATGAAAATCAATTTGTAGGTCGCTGTGGCGGTGATGAATTTATTGCCTTCTTTAAAAATGTGACAAAGGAAGACGTAAAAAAGAAATTTAGAAAATATCAAAAAAGAATGTACTAAATGTTCAGAAATTCCATTAAGTTATCCGGCTGGTTTTGCGTATTCAAATGATTTTTTCAAAATTAACAATGCGCGAATTGTTTTGTCAGGCAGATAAAAATATGTATATTGATAAAAACCAGTCGAAAATCAATGAGGCTACAGAAAAACGTGATTTGATTCTTCGTGTTATACAACAATTAAAAAGATAAAGGGTATAATTTTTCGGATTGTATTTATTGTGATGCCAAAATCGATGCATATTTTACTTTACGGGCTAGCTATTCCTTTTTCTTAGCAGAAGATGGCATCTACTCGGGTGCAGTTGAGCAAATTCTAAATGAATTGTTTGAAGAGAATAAGAAGGAAGAGTATCGTCATGTGTTACAGACTTGACTATTTAAATGAGTGTCTCACAAAGGAAAATCCTGTATTAGAAATTTCATTTTGTCATCAAATTAAGCGTACAAAATTAAAAGGGAAAATTATAGCCGTTTATTTAGATAGCGATGAAAAGAATCATCTGCATCATTTTTGCGTTAGGTTTTAAAATTTATTATGACAAAATTGAAATGGATGAGAAGCAACAATTGATGCGTTATTATGATCAGTTGAAACAATCTATTTTAGAAAACGATCATTATATTGAAGCTTTGATGGCAATTTCACAATTAATTTTCTCCGTGAATTTAACGCAGAATCAAATCGATGGTATTTACGACAATTATATGTGTGCAGATAAAAAGCCAAATTTACCATGTGATTATAATGCATATTTTAAACAATTAAAAGCGAATGTGTTAGAGGATTGTTTGGGAAGCTTTAGCGTTGTTGAATCGAGTCAAAGCCTTTTAAATTGATATAGAGCAGGGGACAAACATGTTACGGTTGAATATCAGATTCAAATACCACATCAAGGTGTGATCTGGATTCAAGAAATGATATTGATGAGTGAAGATGTTATTTATGATATAGATATTCAAAAGGAACGTAATATAGTACGTGCTATTATTTTGTTCAGAAATACATCGGCATTTCATGAGAAAGAAGATAGAGAAAAGAAAAAGTAAAAACTGGGGTGATATGGATAAGTTGGATGATTCTTTAAATAAGATGGAAGTTTTGACAAAACACTTAAATGAATTGGTTGAAGAATTGAATAGTTTGATTGATGCCCAAGTATCCCTTCAAAATATTACATATCACAAGCATATGGAGAATGTAGTCCATACGCATTTAATTGGAGATGCATTACAACTTAGAAGAATTCTCGTAAACCTATTAACGAATGCCATTAAGTGCAATAAGTCAAATGGCACGATTGATACGTATGTCAGAGAAATATCGAGCGATGATTCAAAAGTTACATTTGAATTTGAAATTAAAGATACGGGAATTGGTATGAGTGAAGATTATATTGAGAATCACTTGTTTACGCCGTTTTCACAAGTTAAACAAGATGCCAGAACAAGATATGAAGGAACTGGTTTAGGTATGTCGATTGTGAAAGGCTTAGTGGATAAGCTTGGCGGAAGTATTGAAGTCAAAAGTGAAGTGGGTGTAGGTACACAAATTAAGGTCATTCTTGCTTATCAATTGGATACATCCAATACCGCAAAACAAGATACTTCAAAATTGGATTTAAAGGATAAAAAGAATTCTTTTTAGTAGAAGATAATGAAATCAATATGGAAGTGGCAGAGTTTTATTTAAATGCCGTACATGCCAATGTAGATAAGGTATGGAATGGATTAGAAGCAGTTGAAAAAGTTAAGGAACAACCAAATAAGTATTCTTTGATTTTGATGGATATTATGATGCCAAAAATGAATGGGGATGAAGTCGCTAAATGCATTCGTAAAATCCATCCATCCATTCCAATTGTCGCCATGAGTGCGCAATCAGAATATAGTATGAATCAAACGATTATGAATGATTCGATCTCAAAACCAATTGATGAACAAAAGCTTAATCATATATTAAGTAAATATGTGGCATAGATAAAGACTTGATTTGAATTCAAGTCTTTTCTAGTATATGCAACTGTAAATTGATAAATTGACAAGCCAGGTTGGTGGAATGCAACCGCAAATTTTAGTAAACTTTGGCTAAGGAGGAAGAACAATGATTCTAGCTGATAAAATAATTGAAGAAAGAAAAAAGAATGGGTGGACACAAGAAGATTTGGCACAAAAACTAGGCGTATCTAGACAGTCGGTTTCAAAATGGGAAAGTGCAGGAGCAATTCCAGATTTAAAAAAGATTATTCAGTTAGTGACTTATTTGGAGTGAGCACAGATTACTTGTTAAAAGATGAAGTTGAAAAAGAAAATACAGAGACAATATGCGATACAGATTGTGAATTACATCGTGTGAGTATGGAAGAGGCGAATACATATATGGATGAAAAGAAAAAAGCAAAGACCTATGCTTGCGAATGCGACAACATTATGTATCTTAAGTCCAATTCCTTTGTTTCTGATTTCAACTTTCAATGATGGCTTAGCCATTGGAATTGCATGTGCCATATTATTAGGTATGGTTGCACTTGCAGTATTTATCTTCATTAAAACAGGAATTAAATTGAGTTCTTTACAATATTTAGAACAAGAACCTTTTGAAACAGAATATGGTGTAACAGGACTTGTCAAAGAAAAGAATCAAAACTATCAAGAACATTATTCTTTCTGTCTAGCATGCGGTGTTGTTTTGTGTATTTTATCTGTAGTCCCATTGATCATTGTAGGTTGCATGGAAGCATCTGATTATGTGTGTACATTATGTTTAGTCAGTATTATTAATTTTGGTTTCCGTTGGCGTGAATATTCTAATTCGTGTTTCCACAATAAAAAGTAGCTATGAAACATTGCTTTGCAAGAAGGTGATTATACGAAAAAAGAAAAGCGTGCAAAGAAGAAAACTGAAACATTCACAGGTGTATATTGGTGTCTTGTAACAGCTGTTTATCTTGGTTGGAGCTTATGGACAAAACAATGGGATATCACCTATATGATTTGGCCTGTTGTTTGCCGTCTTATATGCAAAGATTGTATGGAATTGTAAGAATGGTCATGAAATTAGATAAATAAAAAGATTGTACGTTACTTGTACAATCTTTTTTAGTCGTCCATTTTAGATACTTTATTAAAAATTAGGTATCCAATCACAAACATGATGGAGAGAGCGGCAACACCTATGTTTTGTTTACCCGTAATCTGTGTTACAACACCAATCAACATAGTTCCTAAAAAGCTAGCGCCTTTACCACAGATATCAAATAGTCCGAAGTATTCACCACTGGCATTTTCTGGAATGATTTTTGCGAAGTATGATCTAGATAAAGCTTGAATACCACCTTGGAAACATCCAACCGCAAACCGCTAATACCCAGAATTCCCATTGTTTATCCAATTGTACGGCAAATAAAGCTATTAAGAAGTATGCGATGATCGCAACCTTAATCAATGAAGCAGTATCTTTTGTTTTGGATAATACGAGCGAATGTTAAACTTGCAGGGAAGGCAACAATTTGAGTCAATAATAGGGCTAATAGAAGACCAGTTGTATTTAATCCTAAACTTGTTCCGTAGGCGGTAGCCATATCAATAATTGTATAAACACCATCAATATAGAAGAAGAATGCAAATAAGAATAAGAAGACTTTCTTTTGTTCTTTTGCTTTCATTAAAGTGTCTTTTAAACGAGCAAACGTATCTAAAAAGCAGGATGTGCTTCTGGTTCAATATAGTATTTTTGTTTGTAGCTTTTTACTAAAGGAAGTGTAGATGCTATCCACCATACCGCATTTAATATAAATGCGATCATCATGGTGTCTTTAATGTCATTCCTATTTTGTCATACATTAATACAAAGATTAAACTAATAATAAAAGGAACAACACTAGCGATATACCCCCAAGCATATCCTTTTGAACTTACGGCATCCATTCTTTCTTCTGTAGTAATGTCTGTAAGCATTGAATCATATACAATCAAAGATAAAGAATAGGCAACTTTGGCAGCAATAAATAGGACTAGAAATGCAAGCCAAGAACTTGGAATCCAGAAACAAGCTAATGCTAATGCACCTAGCATTGCACAAGTTAAGAAGATTTTTTCTTGTGATCTTTATAGTCACCAGTGTTCCAAGAATTGGACCAGAAGTGCAACAATTAATGTTGAAAGACTTGCTGCATAGCTCCAATAACTTAGGTAGTTGTGTTCGGCTACACCTTGTGAGCTTGAAAGATAATTAAAATAGATAGGAAGAATTGTCGCGACTAATAAAATAAAGGCAGAGTTTCCCATGTCGTAACAAATCCACTTGAATTCAAGTTTTGTTAATTTGTTTTTCATTTGATTTACCAACTTTCCAAAAATAATTATAACAATCCCATGTATTGAACATGTTAACTATTCGTTAATTCAATGATATATGTTTTGTCTCGAATAATCTACAACAAACTGAACATATTTTGTAAGTTGTTGTTATTTTCATTTGAATACATGAAAATTAATGAAAAATGAGTATAATAATACTGATAATAAAAGAAAATGGAGGAGATTATGGGTTATCGTATAGGATTCGACATTGGAAGTACAACAATCAAAGCGGTTGTTTTAGATGAAAATAACCAAATCTGTTATAAAAAGTTATGAAAGGCACAAGGCGCAAAGTGCGTCAAAAAGCTTTAGATAAATTAGTAGAATTAAAGAAATATACAAAAGAACCATTTAAATTCGCAATCAGCGGATCAGGGGCTTTAGGATTAAGTGAACAAGGAGAATTACCATTTGTTCAAGAAGTATTTGCGAGTGCAACTGGAGTTAGTAAATTATACCCGGAAACAGATTGTGCTATTGAACTTGGTGGAGAAGATGCGAAAATTCTTTTCTTTCAAGGAAGTGTAGAACAAAGAATGAATTCAACTTGTCTTTGGGGAACAGGAGCTTTTATTGATCAAATGGCTACCTTATTAAATATGTCTTTGGAAGAAATGAATGAAGCTAGTTTAAACTATCATCGTTTATATCCCATCGCATCTCGGCTGTGGTGTGTTTGCGAAAACAGATATTCAGCCATTGATCAATCAAGGTGTGGATAAATGTGATTTATGTGCCAGTATTTTCCAGGCGGTAGTGGATCAAACCATTACTTCACTAGCACAGGGAAGAAAAATTGAAGGAAACATTCTGTTTTTAGGCGGACCACTTTACTTTATGAGTGGATTAAGAAATCGATTTGTTGAAACTTTAAAATTAAGTGATGTACAAGTGAATTGTCCTGACACAGACCATTAACTTTGTAGCTTTAGGAACTGCCATTTGTGCAGATCAAGAATATACATATGATGAATTGTATAAGGCTTTAGAAGATTTGGTGCATGCACCGGCTAAGTTAACTGAATCAAAACCTTTGTTTGAAAGTGACGAAGACTATCAAAATTTATTGAACGTCATAAATCACATGATGCGAAGTTCACAGATTTAAAAAATTATGCAGGTAAAGCTTATTTAGAATTGATTCGGGTTCAACGACCACAAAACTCGTTTTTACTCGATGAAAACGATGCGATTCTATATGATTCTTATACATCAAATAAGGGAAATCCATTGGATGTTGTGTTAGAAGATTTAAAGAAAATTTATGAAACAAATCCAAATATTAAAATCTATGGATCCTATGCGACAGGTTATGGTGAAGAATTAATGCGTCATGCTTTCCATTTGGATGGTGGAATCGTTGAAACAATGGCACACTATACAAATGCTCGATCTTTCAATCCGGAAGTAGACTACATTCTAGATATTGGTGGGCAGGATATTAAGTGTTTTAAAATTCGTGATGGACACATTGATGATATTGTATTGAATGAAGCTTGTTCAAGTGGATGTGGTTCATTTATTGAAACGTTCGCAAAATCATTGGGGTATGATGCGAAAGAATTTGCGACACTTGGATTAAAAATCGAAACACCCTGTTGATTTAGGAACTCGTTGTACAGTGTTTATGAATTCAGGGATTAAACAAGCTCAAAAGAATGGGGCAAGTATTGAAGATATTTCGGCTTGGACTTTGTAAATCTGTTGTAAAGAATGCGTTATATAAAGTTATTCGTGCAAAAAATAAGAACGATATTGGAAAGCATATCGTTGTGCAAGGTGGAACTTTCCAAAATGATTCTGTACTTCGTTGTTTTGAACAAGAACTTGGACTTGAAGTCATTCGACCAAGCATTGCACCTTTAATGGGGGCTTATGGAGCGAGCTTTTTATATGCGAAAAAATTACATCGAACAAGAAGCAATATTTTGAATTATGAACAACTTGTTAAATTTACGCATAAATCACAATCTGTTGCTTGCCAAGGCTGCAACAACCATTGTTCATTGACAATTAATACATTCAATGATGGAACGCGCTTAGTTGCGGGAAACAAATGTGAAAAGATGGTTCATAATTTAGATATAAAAAAGGAAGAGTTACCAGACTTATACAAAATCAAAACGGACATGTTGAATGCACAAAAGAAAAAAATTAAACATGATAAAAAAAATTGGTATGCCTTTAGTTTTAAATAACTATGACTTATTGCCTTTCTGGACGCGTTTCTTTGATAGTTTAGGCTACGAAATTGTGTGGTCAACACCTAGTACTAAAGAAATGTATCATTCAGGACAACAAAGCATTCCTAGTGATACGGCATGTTTTCCTGCTAAAGTTGTGCACGGACATATTCAACAATTGATTGATAAAGGTGTGGATGTAATTTTCTATCCATGTATGACCTATAATGTAGATGAACATCAATCGGATAACCATTATAATTGTCCATTGGTTGCCTACTATCCAGAAGTGATTGCGGCCAATATGGATTTTGATAAGGCAAAAATTGTATATCCATTTATTAATTTTGATCATGATGCGACTTTTGCGAAGGCCATTCGTATGCATTTTGAAAAGGTGGGTATTCATTTTAGTGAAAAAGATATTATTATTGCGAAAAATGCAGCAAATGAGTATGAAGCATTCCATGAACAATTAGTAAAGGAACATCGAAAAGTCAGAAGCGTATGCACGCGAAAACAATCATCCAATTATTGTGCTTTGTGGACGCCCATATCATTTAGATCCACTGATTAATCATCAAATGAATCAGTTGTTGACACAACTTGGCTTTGTGGTTGTTAGTGAGGAAAGTGTCCCTCGTCAAAAGAATCATAAAGTGAATGTTTTAAATCAATGGACGTATCATGCAAGACTTTATCAAGCAGCACATTATGTAGTTGAGAATAAAGATATGAATTTAATTCAACTTGTTAGCTTTGGTCATGGGTATTGATGCCATTACAAGTGATGAGGTTCGAGATATATTAAAGGATGGAAATAAATTTTATACTCAAATCAAAATTGATGAAATTGATAATTTAGGTGCAAAGAAAAATTCGTTTGCGTTCGTTGAAAGAGGCGATTGGCCAACAGAAAGGAGCATAAAATTGAGTTTAGAATATACATTATTTAATTCAGATATGAAGAAGGATTATACAATTTTAGTTCCTTCTATAAAGCTTCCTATCCACTTTCGCTTATTGACACCTGTCTTTGCGAAAAGCGGATATAAATTAGAAGTTTTGATAAATGAAGGGGAGCAAGTACGTGAAGAAGGTTTAGCACATGTGCATAATGATACTTGTTATCCAGCGTTGTTGGTTATTGGACAGATGATTGATGCGTTAAAAAGCGGAAAATATGATATAGATCATGTAGCCTGTGCTATTACACAAACGGCAGGAGGTTGTCGTGCAAGTAATTATCTTTCTTTATTGAGAAAAGCTTTGGCTATGGAAGGATGGCAACGCATTCCTTGTTTATCTGCCAATGCGAATGGTCTAGAAAAAGGCAGTAGCGTTGAATTTACAATGCCTTTGATTCTTCGCATTCTTTATGGAGCTTTATATGGTGATGCTTTAATGTGGTTAAGCAATCAGGTGAAGCCTTATGAACTTGAAAAAGGAGCCACAGATAAGGCGGTAAATCAGTTTATTGATGAATTGATTCCAATGTTTGAACATGGTGCTTATAAACAATCAAAGCGTATTTATAAAAAAGATGTTGGAAATATTTAAGACAATTCCACAAGATCGTAGTCAGATAAAGATTCGTATTGGAATTGTTGGAGAAATCTATATGAAATATTCTCCATTAGGAAATCAACACTTAGAAGATTATTTAATTGAAGAAGGCTTTGAACCAGTGCTTTCTGGTGTTATGGATTTTGCACTATATTGTGTAGAAAATTCAATTATTGATTATGAGTATTATCATATGCACGAAAAAAATCACTATATATACAATATAGTAAAAGATGTGATTATGCGTATGCAAAAAACATTTAGAGATATAGTTAAAAAAGATGGAACTTTTATTGCACCAGACGATTTTAGTGAAGTCATTGATAACGGAAAAGCATTTATTGATCCAGGTGTAAAAATGGGTGAAGGTTGGCTTTTAACAGGTGAAGTTGTTTCACTTATTAAATCTGGCGTTACCAATGTGATTAGTGCACAGCCATTCGGTTGTCTGCCAAATCATATTGTTGCCAAAGGTATGGTTCGTAAGATTAAGGATGAATATCCGAAAGCGAATATTGTTGCGATTGATTATGATCCAAGTGCATCAAAGGTAAATCAGGAAAATCGTATTCGATTGATGTTGGCAAATGCCAAGTTAAGTGAAGAAATGAAGGCAAGTATATGATGGAATTTGTATATGCCTATGCCTACTTTATTTTGTATGCCTTTTTAGGTTGGGTTTGTGAAGATTTATATTGTGGAATTCCCACAAAGAAATTTATTAACCGAGGCTTCTTTTATGGCCCGTATTGCCCAATCTATGGAGTAGGTGCTTTACTGGTTTTATATCCTTTATTGTTTGTGAAAGATTATCCTATACTTGTGTTTGTTTTAGGTGTCATTATTACGAGTGCATTGGAATATATTACAAGTTGGGTAATGGAAATTTTATTTAAAACAAGATGGTGGGATTATTCGGAAAGATTTATGAATATTAATGGACGCGTATGTTTGTTGAATTCCACTTTATTTGGCATTATGTCTATTGTGGTGATTTATATCATTCATCCTATAATTCAAGATATCGTAATGGATATTCCTTTTACGGCATTGATGAGTTTTTTATCGGCTTTTACAATTGGATTTGGTATCGACTGTGTATTTACTGTACTTGCCTTACTTCGTCGCAAACAAGTATTCCAGAAAGTGCAAGTTCAAATGGAAGCTTTCAAAAGGATTTCGAAGCAGAAAGTCAATTGCGTGTTCAAGAGGCGCAAGAAGCTTTCCAAGAATGGATGTTATCTCGTCCTGATTTATCCGAACGTATAGAAGAATTCCAAAGCAGTTTGGAAAACTTTTCTTTAGAAGCAAAAAACATATTTCAAAGGCTTTCCCAGAACGTCGTATTTCTACAGAAATTCGTAATATTGTAGCGGATGGTAAATTAGCACTTGAAAGAAGACGATTAAATGCGAATAAGCAAGTGAATATTGCGAATTAACAAATATGGTTATGATTCAGGATGAAAAAGGTAATGTGTTAGTACAAAATAGCAAAAATCCAAATGGATATACATTACCAACCGGTCATATTGAACTTGGTGAATCGTTTGTACAATCAGCAATGCGTGATGTGAAAGAAAAAAACTGGTTTAAATGTTGAACAGTTATGTTTGTGTGGAACAAAACAATTTATCTCGAGTGATAATTGCAGACATATTGTTTTCTTATATAAAACAAATGTGTTTAATGGAATCGAAAATGAAGAATCAAAGTGGATTCCACTGTCAAATATTCATGATTATAAGTTGATTTCAGGTTTAAATGATGTTCTAGAAGTGTTTGAAGGAACAAAATATAATGAGCTTTACTATAATGCTCAATATCAATTAAAAAATATTAGACTTTGTGGTTTACAAGCAAAGTCTTTTTTTTGTTATAATAAATAGGCAGGTTTATGCCTGTTCTCTGCTTCGTAAGAAGCCAAAAAGACAAAAGGGAGGTGTACACATGAAAAAAATATGAAATTATGTACATTGTGAATGCATCTTTAGATGATGCAGCGTTCAAAACAGTTTCAGATCGTTTACATGCAACAATCACTGATAACGGTGGTTCAATTGACAAAGTAGATGACTGGGGTGTGAAAGAATTCGCTTATGAAATCGATCACATGAAAAAGGGACACTATGTAGTTATCAATGTAACTGCAAACAATGCAGGAGTTTTCGAATTCCAACGTTTGTCTCGTATCAGCAACAATGTAATTCGTGTTATGGTTGTTAAAACTGAAGGCGAAAAATAATCGAGGTTAAATAAATATGATTAATCGAGTAGTATTAGTTGGGCGTTTGACACGTGATCCTGAATTACGTAAAACGCAAAGTGGAACAAGTGTTTGCTCATTCACAATGGCAGTTGGTCGTCGTGTTTCAACACAAGGACAGCCAGATGCAGATTTTATTAACTGTGTTGCTTGGAATAAAACAGTGATTTAATGACACAGTATTTACACAAAGGTTCATTGATTGGTTTAGAAGGACGTATTCAAACTCGTTCTTATGACAATCAACAAGGACAAAGGGTATATGTTACAGAGGTCGTCGCAGAAAGTGTTCAATTCTTAGAACCTAAAAATGCACAATCAGGTTATTCGGCTCAAGCCAGGATTATGGAATGAATCAAGGTTTTGCTCAAAATACATATACTGCTCCTGTACAGAATGGATATAATCAAAATCCATATTCAAATCCTGTGCAGAATACAAATAACGCATTTGAATCAACATTCAATGCAGATGATTCACTAGATATTGCTAGTGATGATCTACCATTTTAGAAAGGAAGGACTTACTTATGGCATTTAAAAAACAACGTATGGGTCGTAAAAAAGTTTGTTACTTCACTAAGAACAAAATTAAGGAAATCGACTACAAAGACGTAGAATTATTAAAACGTTTCATCAACGCTAACGGGAAAATCATTCCTAGACGTGTGACTGGAACTCGTGCAAAATACCAAAGAATGTTAGCAACAGCTATTAAACGTGCTCGTCAAATGGCTTTGTTACCTTACGTGGTTGACTAATTAGACTTCATATATTGAAGTCTTTTTTTTTTTATATAATAGTCGTATGATAAAAACGAAACAAATTACTACAGGTGCGATGGTTTGCGCTATTTATGGAGCTTTATTATTTTTAAATCAACAGAGTGCATTGATGATTGAATCCAGTGCTTCTTGGATTTTTGCATTTCCTGTACTTATTTATACAGTCATGAGTGGTGTTAAAATGGGTGCATTGGTTACCATATGCATGGGTTTGATGACGATGTTTTTTGGTGGCTTTACAACCTGGTTTTTATAGTTGGACCTCATTATTAATTGGATTTATATATGGGGCGGGCGTGTTTAAGCATGCTAAGAATATGACTAATTTTATTGTTTGTTTTATTCTTTCTATTATAGCTAATTTATGCATCATTCTATTGTGGAGTACTTTGTTTGGCATTGATTTTTATGAAGATTTCCGCTTGATTTCACAATATATTCCTGGTATAAGCTTAAAAGTATTTACATACTTGATGATAGGATTACTAGGTCTATTACAGGCGTTATGTATTCATTTAGTAGCATTAATGGTGTGCTTACGTATGCATATGGACATTATTCCGCCACAACCATTATCTAAGGTACAAAGCCCAAGATGGATAGGGATAGGTTCTGTTGTGGTGTGGATTGCGTTCTTTTTGTTCAAAATGTGATAGAATGTCCAACGGGGATCGTTGATTTAGCACAAGTTATTTTCTTTTTGGATTGTACCTTGTTATTATATTTTGGAGTTGTTTATTTTATGAGTTTATGTGTCAAATACCAAAAGAAGAAATGGTCATTTCTTTCTATTTTTGGTGCGTTTGTGCCTGGACTTAATTTATTGTGGATGTTTATGGGAGAGTTGGACTGTCTTTTTACAGTTACGAAAAAGAATAGAGGTTTTCTATATAAAACAGTTTGAAAAATGGCGTAGTCTATGCGTTACAGGTCTAGCTTTGGGCCTTATACTATCAATCCTGTTGTTTTTAAAGAAAGAATATATATATATGATTGCTTTGCTTTGGTTGTATGGATTGTTTTTATCTATGCTTTCTTTGGCTTTTGGAAATCTTTAAAAGAACATGGAATGAAGACGGAAGTAGATATTTCAAGAGTTTTTAGGTAAAGATGCCAAAGATGCTTTGAATTTTGGAAATGTGGGTATCTTAACTTATAACGAAGAATACATTGTAACTTGGGCTTCGCCTTTCTTTAAAGAGAAGGGTATTACGTTGACTAATAGTAAATTAACCAGGATCAGTAATATTCGTACTTTGTTTGATGACGATGTGGATATGGTTATTGGAAAATCGGAAGGTCGAATTTACGAAATCACGAGAAAAAGAGATGCTCAAATTTTATATGTGAAGGATATTACAGATTACTATAATATGCGTCAGCAGTATTTAGACAATGAAATAGTGATTGGGTTATTGCAGTTAGATAACTATATGGAATATCAGTCTTATGAAAATGAAGAAATCATGGCCCAAATCAATACACATTTAAGAGTCGCTTTAGTAACGTGGGCTAAAGATAATAAGATGTTTGTTAGACGTTTACGTTCAGATCGTTTTTTGGTGATTTTGAATAAAGAAATCTTAACGGAAGTGCGGAAACAGAATTTTACTATTTTACAACTTATTAAGGATGAGGCAAATAAATTAGATGTTTCAATTACGTTAAGTATGGCTTTTGCGTATGGATCAAATGATTTTACGGTACTAGATGATATGGTCAATGAATTGATTGAACTTGCACAAAGTCGTGGTGGAGATCAGGCGGCTATTCGTTCAAGTGGAGGAACGGTTCAATTTGTGGGTGGAAACTCCGAAACAAGTTCAACACGTTCTAAAGTTCGTGTACGCATTATGGCACAATCAATTCAAGAAGCTATTATGGAATCGAATCGTGTCTATATTGCAGGACATGTTATGAGTGATTTTGACTGTATGGGAGCATGTCTAGCTTTATCTAGCTGGGTACATGCGTTAGGCAAGGAAGTATTTATTGTTTTAAAGGATGTTCCTAGAGATGAGCAGCTTCAAGAAATGATAAATTCATTTGTTACTGTCATTCAAGAAAGACATACTTTGATTACTCCAGATGAGGCGATGGATTCTATAGATTATAATAAAGATTTATTGATTATGGCGATCATGGTATTCCTGCAATATCAAGTGTCAAAGAATTTGTGGATCGATGCAATCGTATTCTTGTGATTGATCATCATAGACGTAGTGATGCGTTTGTTAAGAATACTTTGTTGACATATGTTGAAAGCAGTGCAAGTTCAGGCGTGTGAATTAATTGTTGAATTGCTTCAAAATATTCCAAATCATATTCCTATTTATGAAATGGAAGCGACGATTATGTATTTGGGTATTTTAGTGGATACAAATCGTTTTAAAATGCATACGGATGCCCGTACGTTTGAAGCGGCCAATGCCTTACAAAATTGGGGAGCTAATACAAGTCGTGTCTTTGAAAAAGCTTTGTGTGAAGACTATTTGTATTTCTCTATGAAGAATGCATTGATTCAGAGACAGGCAAAAGCCTTATTACAATCATTTTATGATTGCAGCGATTGATGATGAAACATTAGATAAGACGATGATGGCTCAGGTTTCACAAGCTTTATTATTGATTAAAGGCTGTGTTGCTAGTTTTACCATCGCAAAGGTAAAGACAAATCCGAATGCCGTTGCGATAAGTGCTCGTAGTGATGGGTCTTATAATGTTCAAAAAATTATGGAAAAATTAAATGGTGGCGGCCACTTTAGTGCGGCTGCTGTCGAAAGAGAAGGTGTATCCGTGCAACAGATGAAGGATATGATCTTAAATTGTATAGAGGAGGAACTTAAAAATGAAGGTAATATTGCTTAAAGATATTCGTAAATTAGGAAAGAAAGATGATGTAGTTGAGGTAAGTGATGGCTACGCAAGAAATTTCTTATTTAAGAATAAATCGGCGATTGCGTATACAAAGGGTTCTGCCAAAGTTTTAGATAAACAAATGGAAGAAAGAGCTGAACACGAGGCTGTGAAGTTAAAAAAAGAAGCTGAAGCTTTGAGTGAAACTTTAAAGGGTATTACTTTAAAGTTTACTTTGAGTACAGGTAAAAAATGGAGCTACTTTTGGTTCTGTTTCTAGTAAACAAATTGTGGAAGCTTTATCTAAAAAAAGGGATTCGTGTTGATAAAAGAAAACTTCAATTGGAACAATCTATCGCATCTTTAGGGGTGACTCGTGTTCCTGTGGATTTATATCGTGGACAAGTGATTGGTGAAATTGTTGTTCATGTAAGTGAAAAGGCATAATATGTCGCGTGAAATGCCTAACGCAGTTTCCTTAGAACAATCAGTGCTTGGCTCTTTGATGGTATATCCTAAAGTCATTCAAGATTGTCAGGAACTCGATCTACATGTAGAAGAATTTTATTTGCCTTCTCATCAGCAGATTTATCAGGCTATCTGTACAATTCATGAAAATGGCCAACCTATTGACATGAATACGGTGGTCAATCGTTTACAGGAAACAGATCAGTTAGAGTCTAGTCAAGGAGCAGATTATATTATTCGTTTGGCAGACTCAGCTATTTCGAGTGCAACATCAAGATCTTATATTGAAACGATCAAAAAATAAGGCGCAGCCTAAGAAGGTTGATTTATGTTGCGGATAAAATTAGTGAAGAAGGCTATTCATCTGGCGAAGATATTGATACAGTTTTAGATGATGCGGAACGCTTAGTTATGGATGTAACTAGACATCGTAGGGGAAGCGAATTTGAATCAAGTGAAGAAATCGTTACTCGTGTCATTAATGAATTAAAAGAGCTTCGTATGATGAAAGGTGTAACTGGAATTGAAACGGGTTATGTCTTATTGGATCGTATGACGAATGGTTTTCGCGTGGTGATTTAATTATTCTTGCAGCTCGTCCTGCCATGGGAAAAGAGTGCCTTGGCTTTAAATTTTGCAGCTCAAGTTGCGAAACGTAATGAAGGAGCTGTTGCGATATTTTCACTGGAAATGCCTAGTGATTCGATGATGAAGCGTTTAATGAGTTCGGAATCTCAGGTATATTCGGATAAGCTTCGTAGTGGTAAATTGACAAATGAGGAAATGTCTCGTTTATATGAGGCAGGTTCACATTTGAGTGAAAGAAAGATTTATATTGATGACACAAGTAGTATCAAGGTATCTCAGATTTTCTCGAAGTGTCGTAAATTAAAGAGTGAAAATGGCTCTATTTCTTTAGTTGTAATTGACTACTTGCAGTGATTACGGGAACACGCGCAGATTCTCGTCAACAAGAGGTTAGTGATATTTCGCGTAATTTAAAGATTTTGGCAAAAGAAATGGAATGTCCAGTTATTGCACTTTCTCAGCTTTCTCGTAAGGTTGAAGAAAGAACGGATCATGAACCGCAATTGTCTGATTTACGTGAGTCTGGATCAATCGAGCAGGATGCCGATATCGTAATGTTTCTATATCGTAGTAATTATTATGATAAAGATAAGGAATCACAAGAAGAAACAGAAGTTGTTGATTTATCTTTGGCAAAACATCGTAATGGCGGTATTGGAAAGATTCAATTGGCTTTTGAAAAGAATATATCTCGTTTTACAAATTTAGAAGCCTCTGGAGATGATATTTATGCGCATTGATTTATTGTGTAGCGGCTCAAAAGGCAACAGTTGTTTGATTCGTCATGAAGATACGCAATTGTTGATTGATTGTGGTTCAACAAAAAAGTATTTGATGGAAAGCTTTAAAAAAGTTGGAGCTTGTGTTGATGATACAAATGGTGTTTTGATTAGTCATGCTCATTCGGATCATGTTTAGCAGTTAAAGCATTTTAAGCATTTGGATGTGTATTCTTATTGTGATTTAAAGGATGCGTTAGATAAACATGATGTAGTACCGAATCAAAAGTTGATTATCAAAGATTTGAGCATTCAATTTCTAGGTTTGTCTCATGATTCGCCACATACAATTGGTTTTGTGGTAGAGTCGGATAAAGAAAAGCTTGTGTATGTAACGGATACAGGTTATGTACCCAATCAAATCAAACCGTATATTGCGAATGCAGACCATTATATCTTTGAAAGCAATCACGATGTGGATCGTTTGATGCATACAAAGCGTCCGATGTTTTTAAAACAGCGTATTTTGAGTGATAATGGGCATTTGAATAATGAAGATTCAAGTTTAAATTTAACTTCCTTGATCAATGCGAAGACAAAAAATATTGTTCTTGCGCATTTGAGTGAAGAGGCGAATACGCAAGATCTAGCATTGGATACATTTTCGAATGTACTATTACGAAAGGACTTACATCCTTCTGGAATTGATGTAAGAGCGGCAAAGCAGTTTGAAGTTTTGACAATTGATTAGAATTGTTTAATGATAAAAAACAGAATATTCATATACTATAACACTGGAAGTTTTGGAGGATTCCATTTCTTTCAGTGTTTTCTATTATGGACAAGGATGGTATAATTATGGCTATAAAGGTAGGTAATTTAAATGTTAAAAGTTATTGATCATCCGTTGATTAAGCATAAATTAACAGTTATGCGAAAAAAAGAAACGGGAACGAAAGATTTTCGTCAAAACTTAGATGAAATTGGAGGATTAATGGTTTATGAAATCACTCGTGATTTGCCTTTGAAACCAATTGAAATCGAAACACCAATTTGTCAGTACACAGGTTATGAATTGGCTAAAAAGTTGTGATTGTGCCAATTTTACGTCTTTGGACTAGGTATGGTAAATGGAATTCAGGATTTGATTCCAACCGCAAAGATTGCGCATGTTGGTATGTATCGTGATGAAGAAACGCTAGAGCCACATACTTATTTTGAAAAATATCCAAAGAACTTAGAAGATGCGATCACAATCGTTGTGGATCCAATGCTCGCAACTGGTGGTTCAAGTGTAGCAGCAATCGATATGGTTAAGAAGCAAGGAGCTACAAATGTGAAGTTGGTTTGTTTGGTTGGTGCACCTGAAGGTGTTAAAACAGTTGAAAAAGCACATCCAGATGTAGATATTTACTTAGCTTCACTAGATGACCATTTAAATGAACATGGATATATTGTTCCAGGTTTAGGAGATGCTTTGGAGATCGTATTTTCTGTACGAAGTAATTGATGAAACCTTATGCTTTTTCGGGAATGTTATGCACAAGCATGCTCATATTTGGGCTTATCGGTTATAATATTGATGGTCAAGTTACATACTACGCCTTTATTTGTGATTGTAGGTTTAATGTACAGTATTATTGGTAGTATTATTTTATTAATAAAAAAATCGAGGTAAAGCAATGCAAAGAAATGAATAAAAAAATAGTAAAGTATACTTTGATATTTAGTTTATTTTGCTCTTTGGTTTGTGCAGTTATTTTTCATTCTCAAATGATTCAAGTATTTATAGCTTGTTTGGATAGGTTGCCTTACAGGTTTAGTGGGGTATCGTAAGATTGTTCAAATGGCTTTAAATATTCCAACAGATGAAATAGTTTGAAAAAAAAAATACATAGGTACACAAGAATATATGAAAAGATATCTTATGTATGGTCTAGTTTTAGTTATTTGTCAATTAATGGAGTTGCCAATTTTGGCAGTTCTTGTTGGGCTTATGTGCAATAAAGGAGCTATTCTTTTATATGCACTAAAAGAAAAAAGGAGGATTTCCATGAGTGATGTAAGTGCAATTATCATTCACATTGGAAAGTTCTCTTTACAGATTCAACAATCTATTCTTGTATGGCTTGGAATTTGTGTTTTCTTTGCGTTCTTCTTCTACTTTGCAGGAAAGAAAATTGAAAAACAAGATCCTTCAAAAAAGCTAGTAAAGGGATTGTGTATATTTGTGAGGAGATCTACAACTTAGTGCTTTACGTAATTAAAGATAACTTAAGGGAAACTACAAAGAAATATATTCCTATGTTTGGCACTTTGATTGTGATGATGATTGTAAGTAACTTGATTGGTTTGATTGGGCTTCAAAATCCAACGAGCAATGTAAGTTTTAATGCGACATTGGCCGTCACAATGTGGTTGATGATCCAAGGTAATGGTATTAAAAAAGGTGGATTATTAGCACGAATGAAAGAGTTGACAGAGCCGATGTTCTTGTTGACACCATTGAATGTCATAGGAGAGTTGGCGTTGCCTATCTCATTAACAATGCGTTTATTTGGTAATATTTTGGCAGGATATATCATTTCTATGTTGGTGTATACATTGATTAAAATGTTGATGCCAATAGGATTGTTAGGATTATTAGTAACGCCATTTTTACATATGTATTTTGATATATTCTCAGGTGTAATTCAGACATATATCTTCTTTACACTAAGCTCGTTCTTCTTAGGACAGCAAGTGGTGATTCAAGAAGATTAATAAATAGGAGGAAAATAAAATGTTTAATGAATTTTTCGTACGTGGTATGGCTTGCTTAGGTGCAGGTATTGCGATGATTGCTTTGGTTTAGGTCCTGGTATTGGTCAGGGTATTGCAGCTAGTAAAGGTGCAGAAAGCGTTGGTCGTAATCCAGATGCAGACAAGTAAAATTCAATCTATCATGGTATTAGGTATCGCCTTAGCCGAAACAACAGGTATCTATGCTTTGATCATTGCGATTTTATTGATTTTCATCAAAGGTTAATGATTGGGAGAATCGGTAATGATTGACTTTAATATTGACAATTATTTGCGAATTTCATTGACCGATGTTGTTTTAGTTTGTATTTCTACTTTTTTGATTGTAATGTTTGCCAAAAAATTCTTTTGGGAAAAATTACTAACATTAATTCAAAAACGACAAGATTTAATTCAAGAAAATATCAATTCTTCAGTAGCTATTAAAAAGCAGGCTGAAGATGTTAAAGAACAGTATGATGAAAAATTGCGTAATGTATCGCAAGAAGCTCATACCATTATTGTTTCAGCTAGAGCACATGCGGATCAAGAAAAACAAAGAGATTATAAAAAAGAAGCAAATGACGAAGCTTTGCGTATTAAGAAAAAACGCAAATGAAGATATCGAACGTCAGAAGCGTGACGCTCAAAAAAGAAATGAAAAAAGCAATTAGCGATGTCGCATTAAGCGCAGCTAGTCAGTTGATTAAAAAAGAAATGGATGAAGAAACACAGAAGCAGTTTGTGGAAGATTTTATTGAACAGGCAGGCGATAAACAATGGTAGATTACACGCCTTATGCTCAGGCTCTATTTGAATTAGCACAAGATTCAAAGCAAGAAATGACTTGGATGTCAGAGCTAAAGCAAGTAGCGCAAGTGATTACTTCAGTACCAGAATTAAACAAGATTCTAGCACATCCAAGTATTTCTCGAGTAAAGAGAAAAAAGGAAATCATCCAAACGACTTTCGAATCCGAATTAGATACAACTGTATTTCGTTTCTTGCTTGTGTTAAATGAGCATAATGAACTTTCTCATCTTGATAAAATCAGTGATGCGTATGAAGAGTGTTATCGAAAGGAACATAGAATTGAAATCGTTAAAGTAACGAGTGCATCAAAACTAGATGAAGATCAATTATCAAGATTGAAAGAGATGTTAGAGAAAAAAATGAATAAGACACTTGAACTTGAAGTACAAGTGGATCCATCTTTGATTGCAGGTATTAAAGTACAGGCGAATGATTTAGTGATGGATAATACGGTCATTGCGAAGATTGACGCAATGAAGGAAGCAATTAATAGATAAGCAGGTGATATGATGAGTTTAAATCCAGCAGAGATTTCAAAATTAATCAAAGCTCAAATTCAAAGTATCGACCAGGATCTTGAAATGAATGAAAGTGGTACTATCCTAACAGTAGGTGATGGTATCGCAACAGTATATGGATTGAAAAAATGCCATGATGAGTGAATTGTTGTTATTCCCTCACGATGTATATGGTATGGTCATGAACTTAGAAGACGAACAAGTAGGTGTCGTATTACTAGGTGATAATTCCGATATCAAAGAAGGTGACGTTGTAAAACGTACAGGTCACATCATTGAAGTTCCAGTTGGTGATAGTTTGATGGGTCGTGTTGTCAATGCATTAGGACAACCGATTGATGGTTTAGGTGAAATCAAAACAGATAGAACACGTCCAGTAGAACGTGTGGCCCCAGGTGTAATGACAAGAAAGAGTGTATCGGTTCCATTACAAACGGGTTTAAAAATTATTGACTCTATGATTCCAATTGGTCGTGGACAACGTGAGTTGATCATTGGTGACCGTCAAACAGGTAAAACCGAAAGAATCGCAATCGATACGATTTTGAATCAAAAAGATCAAAATGTAAAATGTATTTATGTGGCGATTGGTCAAAAGGCAAGTACTGTAGCTCAAATCGTTGAAAAATTAAAACAACACGGAGCTATGCAATATACTACGATCGTAGCGGCTACTGCATCTGAAGCAGCGCCATTACAATATATTGCACCTTATGCAGGTTGTGCAATGGGTGAGGAATGGATGGAAAACGGAGAAGACGTATTAATTGTTTATGATGATTTATCAAAACATGCCGTAGCCTACCGTACACTGTCTTTACTTCTTCGTCGTCCTCCTGGACGTGAAGCGTATCCTGGAGATGTGTTCTACTTACATTCACGTTTATTAGAGCGTGCAGCACGTTTAAATGAAAATTATGGTGGTGGATCTTTAACTGCTTTACCAATCATTGAAACACAAGCCGGAGATATTTCTGCCTATATTCCTACAAACGTCATTTCAATTACTGACGGACAGATTTTCTTGAAAACAGATATGTTTAATGAAGGCGTTCGTCCAAGTGTAGATAGTGGTTTAAGTGTAAGTCGTGTAGGTAGTGCTTTGCACAGACAAAAAAAAGCTATGAAGCAGGTTTCTGGTTCATTAAAAGCTTGAACTAGCTCAATATCGTGAAATGGAATCTTTTGCGAAGTTTGGTTCAGATTTGGATGCGAGTACAAAAGATGTATTGGATCATGGTGCAAGATTAACTCAATTATTGATTCAAAAACAATATTCACCATTAACAGTGCCTGAACAAGTATTATCTTTGTATGCTGCAAAAAATAGATATTTAAAACCTGTTGAAGTAGATCACGTTGGTGAATTTGAACAAGGAATGTTGGAGTATGCACATCGTGAATATCCTTATGTTTTAGATCATATTGAAATGAAAAAGGCAATTGACGATGAATTAGAAGCGGATATTAAGAAGGCTTTGGATGCATACGCAAAACAATATGCACTAGAAAAGGGTGCGCAACATGGCACAGAGTAGACAGGCTATTCAGGCCCGAATCAGTTCCGTTAGTTCAACTAAAAAATCACAAAAAGCAATGCAGCTGATTGCTTCAAGTAAATTAACTAGACAAAGACAAATTATGGAAGAAAACCGTAGTTATGCACAAGGTCTTCAAGAACTATTCACAATGGTACTTCGTAGTACTGGAGATGATTCTATATATTTAAATGAGAATCAAGGAAAGCCAGGTTTTATCTTTTGTGATCACAAGTGATATGGGACTTTGTGGTGGTTACAACGCAAACGTGTATCGTATGATACAAGATGAGTTTTCTGAAAAGGATCATGTAGTTATGATAGGAATTCGTGGTTCTGCATGGATTTCAAAACGTGACTATAATGTTGAAACTGTATTAAGTGATCTTGACGAGGATGATGTATATAATGCTTTATCGAAATGTATGCAGGATGCATTAGACTTGTTTGAAAAGAAAGAGATTTCAAAATTCAAATTTTATATACGCACTATAAAAACACATTGACATTTGTTCCTACTTTAGAAACGGTTTTACCTGTTTCTAAGCCTCAGGAAGAAAAGAAGTCAGGCATGCATGCGGATATGATTTTTGAACCAGATAAGGAAACAATGCTACAAAACATGATTCCTATGGTAACAAAATCAATTCTTTACTCTCGTTATTTAGAGAGTAAAACAAGCGAACAGGCTTCTCGAAGAATGGCAATGGAGAGTGCAACTGACAATGCAGAAGAGTTGCAGAATAATCTTGAACTTGCATATAACCGTGTACGTCAAGGAGCTATCACGCAAGAAATCACTGAAATTGTCGGTGGTGCAAATGCACTTTCATAAAGGAGGGTAAACATGAGTCAAAATATTGGAAAAGTCGTTGAGATCATTGGTCCGGTTGTGGATATTCAATTTTCACAAAATAATTTACCAGATTTATTAACGGCAATTGAAATTGAACGCCCAAATGAAGAAAATCTAATTGTAGAAGTCGAACAAGATATCGGTGCTGATAGAGTACGTTGCATTGCGATGGGAAGTACAGATGGTTTGGTTCGTGGTATGGATGCCATTGATACTAAAAAACCAATTCAGGCTCCTGTCGGAGAAAATGTATTGGGTCGTATGTTTAATGTTTTGGGTAAACCAATTGATGGTTTAGGTGATGTAGATGCTCAAACTATGCCAATTCATAGAAAAGCACCAGAGATTTGATGAACAAAGTACAACAAGCGAACCATTGGAAACAGGTATTAAAGTTATTGACTTACTATGTCCTTACGCAAGGGTGGTAAGATTGGATTGTTCGGTGGTGCCGGGGTAGGTAAAACCGTATTGATTCAAGAGTTGATCCACAATATTGCCAAAGAACATGGTGGTAAATCCGTTGTAGTAGGCGTTGGAGAAAGAACTCGTGAAGGAAATGATATGTATCACGAGATGAAAGACGCTGGTGTATTAGATAAAACAGTATTGGTTTATGGACAGATGAATGAAAGTCCAGGAGCCAGAATGCGTGTTGGATTAACTGGTCTAACAATGGCAGAATATTTCCGTGATGTAGAACACCAGGACGTATTATTGTTTATTGATAATATCTTCCGTTTTACACAGGCAGGATCTGAAGTTAGTGCCTTATTAGGACGTGTTCCTAGTGCTTTGTAGGGTATCGCCTACATTAGCTACAGAAATGGGACAGTTACAAGAAAGAATCACATCAACAAAAGATGGTTCTATCACTTCTGTACAGGCTATTTATGTACCTGCGGATGACTTAACGGACCCACTCCAAAGAACAACATTTTCTCACTTGGATGCAAAAACGGTATTAGACCGTGACATTGCGGCATTAGGTATTTATCCTGCCGTAGATCCACTTGAATCAAGTTCACGTATTTTGGATCCACTTGTAGTTGGTGAAAAGCACTATAAAGTAGCTCGTGGAGTACAAAATATTCTACAGAGATATAAAGATTTACAGGATATCATTGCCATCTTAGGTATGGATGAATTAAGTGAAGAAGATAAGAAAGTTGTTAACCGTGCACGTCGTGTTCGTAACTTCTTGTCGCAACCATTTAATGTTCTTTGAAGTATTCTCTGGTATTCCTGGAAAATATGTACCTTTGGAAGATACAATTCGCAGTTTCGAACGCTTATTAGCAGGTGAATTTGATGATCTTCCAGAACAAGCATTCATGTTTGTTGGAACAATTGAAGAAGCACAGGAAAAAAAGCTAAAAAAATGGCTGGTGAATAGTCATGATTGCTTTTAAAGTAGTAACACCAAAAGGCGAATATTTAAAGCAGGAAGTCAAAAGTATCCATGTAAAGACGGTGGTTGGAGAAACAACAATTTTACCAAATCACATGCCTATCTTTGCATCTTTGGTGCCTTGTAAGCTTGTTTTGAAAAACGAAAATGATGAAGAAGAAATCTTTGCGATTTCTGGTGGCTTTTTACAATTCAACAAAAATGAAGGCATGATTCTAGCTGATGCGATCGAAGGAAAAAAAAAGATATCGATCTTGAGCGTGCAAAAAAAATCAATGGAACGTGCTAAAGAGCGTTTAGAGAAAAAAGATTCAGATACAAATCTAAAAAGAGCTCAGTTATCATTGAAAGAGCAATTAATAGAATTCATGTATATGGCGAGTAATCCTCGCCATTTTCTTTTTTATTAAATTTTAGCAAACTTATTGCATCAGTGCTAAAAATGAGTATAATAGTAATTAGCAGTTAGAATAACTAAGTGCTAAAAGGAGGATGAATTATGTTACAACCTTTACATGATTATGTTTTATTAAAGAAAGAGAAAAAGAAGAAAAAACTACGGCAAGTGGAATTATTTTGACAAGTGGAAAAGAAAAGTCAAAGCTTGCAGTTGTCGCAAGTATTGGTGCAGATGTAAAAGATGCGGGATATGCTTGTGGAGATAAAGTTTTATATAAAGAATATTCAGGAACTACAATGCAGACTTGATGATGAAGAATTCATTGTCATCAAAGATGAAGATATCATTGCAGTAAGTAAGTAGTAGGAGGTAATGAATTATGGCTAAAGAAGTACGTTTTTCAAAAGATGCTCGTGAATCCATGTTAAGAGGTGTTAACACATTAGCAAATGCAGTTCGTGTTACTTTAGGTCCTAAAGGACGTAATGTTGTTCTTGAAAAGGAATATGGATCCCCATTGATCACAAACGATGGTGTAAGTATTGCTAAAGAAATTGAATTGGAAGATAAGTTTGAAAATATGGGTGCTAAATTGGTATATGAAGTTGCCAATAAGACAAATGATACAGCTTTGGAGACGGAACAACAACAGGACTACAATTTTAGCTCAAAGTATGATTGAAAATGGTTTACGTCAAGTGGATCGTGGTGCAAATCCTGTATTGATGCGAGAAGGTATTGAAAAAGCAGCTAAGGCAGTAAGTGATTATATCTTATCTGTTTCTAAGAAAGTAGAAAGCAGTAAAGATATTGCCAATGTTGCGACAATTTCATCTGGATCGGAAGAAATTGGTAAGATTATTGCGGATGCGATGGAAAAAGTTGGTCGTGATGGTGTCATTTCAACAGATGATTCAAAAGGCTTTGAAACAGAACTTGAGATTAGTGAAGGTATGCAATATGACAAGGGTTATGTTTCTCCATATATGGTTAGTGATCGTGAAAAGATGGAAGCTATAATGGAAAATGCTTATGTATTGGTAACGGATCAAAAGATCACAAACATTCAGGAAATTTTACCTTTACTTGAACAATTGGTTCAGGCAAATCGTGCGTTATTGATTATTGCGGAAGATTTAGAAAATGAAGTAGTTTCTACTTTGGCATTAAATAAACTTCGTGGAACATTCAATGTAGTTGCAACTAAAGCTCCAGGCTTTGGCGACAACCAAAAAGAAATGTTGCAAGATATTGCGATTATGACAGGTGCTAAATTCTATTCAAAAGATTTGAATATGGAATTAAAAGATATGCAGTTATCGGATTTGGGTACAGTTAAAAAGATTGTTGTCACAAAAGATAATACGACAATGATTGGTGGAGCTGAAGTAAAGAAGATGTGGCTGCCCGTGTATCTGAAATTGAAGCACAAATGGAAAATACAACAAGTGATTATGATAAGAAACGTATGGCAGAGCGTTTAGGTAAATTATCAAATGGTGTTTCAATCATTAAAGTGGGTGCTGCAACTGAAAGTGAATTGAAAGAAAAGAAACTTCGTATTGAAGATGCGTTGAACTCAACTCGTCTTCGCCGTTAGTGAAGGTATTGTAGTTGGAGGTGGATCTTGTTTAGTAAAGGCTTATGTGGCATTAAAAGATGAAATAAAATCGGATGTAGTTGATGTACAAAAAGGTATTAAAGTTGTATTTGATGCATTGTTAGCTCAATTGCACAGATTGCTTGATAATGCTTTGGATATAACAGTGAAGAGATTGTTGAAAGACAAAAAAAGAAGTAGGTGAAAATGTAGGATTTGATGCAAAACATGGTGAATGGGTAGATATGATTGAATCTGGTATCATTGATCCTACAAAAGTAACTCGTAATGCATTGATGAATGCTTCTAGTATTTCAGCTTTTGTTCTTAACAACAGAAGCTTGGAGTTGCTAAAATTGATAAAGAAGAACCAAAGCACCTGCAATGCCTCAGGGAATGTATTAACAGTTGATTGAATAGCTAAGGTTTTGATTACTTTAGCTATTTTTTTGTGCAAATAAAGTTTTTGAAAGTAATGTAAATTATGTGTCAAAAAGGCTAAAAAACGTTTTCCGCTTGCGCTATCATATCTGTACAACTCGAGGGAGGTATAGATTATGAAAGGTAAATTATAAAAAACGTTTGCTTCTAGTCTTTGTTGCATTAAGCATGTTAGTCGGATGTAGTTCAGGAAGTGGAACTGCTTTGCAACTGAATTAAAGGAAGGAGATACGGTCAAGATTGGTTTGAACTATGAATTGTCTAGTGCTTTGTAGCTTCTTATGGTCAAGCTGAGTATAAAGGTGCAACGCTAGCTATCAAGGAAAATAACGCAAACAAGGATTCAAAATATAAAATTAAAGCTGTCAAAATGGATAATAAAGGAGATGCTAGTGAATCTACTTCAGCAGCTACAAAATTGATGACTGAAGATGGTGCGACTTTTATAGTTGAACCTGCAACTTCAGGTGCTTCTATTGCGACATATCCAGTAGCGGATCAAAACCAAGTTCCAGTCATTTCACCATCTGCTACTCAGGTAGATGCAACAATGAATGGGGATTCTCCTATGAATATGCGTTCCGCATTTGTTTTGTAGATTCATATCAAGGTAAGGCAATGGCTAAATTTGGATATGAAAACTTAGGTAAGAAAAAAAGTCATTATCATTAACGAAGTTAGTGATTATGGAAAGGGTCTAATTAAAGAATTTACACAAAATTTGAAGATTTAGGTGGAGAAGTTGTAGCTACAGAAAGCTATAACACTAAAGACACTGACTTTGCCGGTATCATCACAAAAAGTAAAAGATAAAGGTGATGATGTATTTGAATCAGAAAAATTAGCAGAACTTGCAGGTAAAGAAAATTTAAATAACTGCTACTATTCAACTGCTTATACTACAGTTAATGCAAGCGATACTTTTTTTAACAGCATTTGTTGATGCATATACTAAAGAATATGGAGAAGCTCCAAATATGTTCTCTGTATTAGCTTACGATGCTTTGCTAATTTAGTTTTACAAGCTCTGGAAAAATCAGCTAAGACTGGTGCTATTCTACAAAAGGCAATTACAGATTCTGATTTTGAAGGTTTTACTGGTTCATTCACATTTGATAAGACACATTCACCTAAGAAGTCTGTATTAGTTTTTAACTTAGTAGATGGTGTTCAAACGGAAGCCGTTTCAGTAGATCCAAATAAATAAGTCTTTGTTCAAAGGGGGAACAATTTCCAATGTCATTAAGTTAAGAAATAACGAACTGTCCAGATACTATTGTCTGGATGGTATTTTTATTTGAAAGCACAGCGAAATTTGTAGTATTGCTACTACATTTTAAAAAATATATAAACGGAATTGTTCATGAAAATATAAAAATTCGTAGAATGTTCCTAATTTAAAGGAAATCTACGAATTTTTTCTTATCACCCATTAGGTGAACTTTTCATATAAGAAAAGCTCCTCTATAATATAGGCGTCAAAACCAAAAAAAGGAGCCATACCTATGATTGATATAATCCCACCGAGGTAGACACACGAAATAATTAAAATTATCCCATCGATGTGAAACTACAAAGGTGGGATTTTTATATGGGAAGAAAAAGCTAAATATACGAAAGAACAAAAGGTACAGGCATGTGTAGATTATTTAAGCGGAAGAAAATCTGCAGAACAAATAAAGATTGAATTGAACATGGGAAAATGCGGAACTGGCTTAGTTCGAAAATGGGTCAAAAGCTATCGTGTAAACGGCCATTCAATTTTTGATAATAAGAGTACAAACAATAAGTATTCTAAAGAGTTTAAGGAGATGGTTGTTCAAGAATATCTTCAAGGTCATGGATCCTCCATAGATTTGGCAGCTAAGTATGGAATACTTAAATGTACTACTGTTTTAAATTGGGTAAAAAAGTATAATAGTCATAGAGAACTTAAGGGTTACGATCCTAAACCGGAGGTCTATATGGGCGATACTTTAAAAAGTAAGCAAAGAAAAGAAAATCGAAATCATTAAATACTGTATAGATCATAATCATGATTATAAAGGTACAATTTGAATTTTATGGTGGAAATTACGCTCAGATCTATAACTGGGTCAAAAAATATGAATCCAATGGAGAAGATGCTCTAGAAGATAGGCGTGGTAAACGTAAATCTGAAGAGCAGACTAACCGACCTGGAAAAAGCTCAACGCAGAATAGCCGAGCTTGAAAGAATCAACAGACGACAAGAGATGGAGCTTGAACTGTTAAAAAAGACGAAGCCTTCGAAAAGATCTATTTGGCGAGTCTTCCGAAGGCTAAAAGAATTTATCTTATAAGAAAACAAAAGATAAAAGATTATTCGCTAATACAATCATTACATGAAAATCGCAACTGGCCGATAAATGAAATGTGTTCAATCATGGACATCGGCAGAAGTACATACTACAAGTGGCTACACTCATCACCTTCTCCCAAACAATTGGACAAACAACATGAAGATGAAAGAATTACATCTAGAATCAGGGAGATATCTAATTCCAACAATTCTCTTTTTTTGGCACAATGACCATGTACTACACTCTAAGAAACGAAGGATATAGATGTGGTCATAACAGAGTCTATCGATTAATGTGCATCAATGATATCAAATCCTCTTATAGACGTAGATCCAGATACAACTACATTCGATCCAATGCAGAACATACGGCAGAAAACATTCTTAACAGAGATTTCAACACTACAGGTCCAAATCAAAAATGGTGTACGGATGTTACAGAGGTAAAGATACCTACAACTGGAGAGAAACTATTTATTTCGCCAATGATTGATCTTTATGACAGGTTCCCTGTATCTTTAGAAATCTCTGATAAAAATGATGCATTACTAGCTGATCAAACACTAGAGAATGCTCATAATGCATATCCAGAAGCAACACCCTTAGTACATTCAGACAGAGGTTTCGCGTATACAAGACAAGTATATAAATTTAAATTGGATGAATATGGTATGTCACAATCTATGTCACGTGTATCAAAGTGCATTGATAATGGAGTGTGTGAAGGTTTTCAGGGACAATTTAAAGATATGTTGTTTATCCTATATCCAAACATCACTTCCAAAGAAGAGATGAGACAAGCTATCAAAGGAACGCTAGATTACTACATCAATCATTATCCACAAAAAAGATTAAACGGTAAAACTTGTGGACAAGTACGAAAAGAATCACTAGAACAAAATGAATTTACACAATATCCAATTATTCCAAAGAAGAAGATATGTCAGATACTGGAATGAAATTGAATCAAAAAAAAAACATCAAAAAAGAAATTATTATAGAAGAAAAAAAAACAACCCAAACCAAATTGGAATGGGTTGTTGATCGATGAGACTTTTAAATATTTCCCATGTCTACTTGACTAGGGTTGTATCAGATACAAACTAATTCACTTTTTGACAAGATTAATTTTAACGGTGGAAATCTTTCCAGTGATGGTGGATCCATTCTTCTTTCTCAATTTCTTAAAAAGATAAATTTAAAAAACTATTAGATTCTATTCCATTTGTGGATTTAAGACATCTTCCTGTATATTCAAACACGAATATCTTGTTTCAACAAATTATCAAATGTTTACTGGGATATAATGACCAGTCTGATCAGAAAATATTAATTAATGATCCTTTACTGTCACTCAAATCCTTGATATGTTCTCAAGCTACGGTAAGTCGTTTCTATGACCGTGTATCTTTAAATACAACCAATGAATTCAAAAAAAATCATTACTCGGCTTGCATATGATTTTGTGAATACAAATATAGATGATCCAATTCTTGATGCGGATTCCACCATGGTTACAACTTGTGGCAATCAGGAAGCCAGTGCCTATATTCATCATTATCAGAAAAATGGATATCATCCACTCGTAATCAATGAATACCATTCAAAGCTCTTACTTTCATCTTTGTTGAGAACTGGCTCTGCTTATTCTTCTAATGGAATCATTGAAGAACTTGAACAGATATTTACACAATTGAACAATACCGGAAATATAAGATTGAGAGGTGACGGACGCCTTTTTACAGAAGGGATTTGTTTAAATATCTGGAAAACAACCAGGTTACGTATTATATCCGAGTTAAGAATTTTAAGAAAAACATTAGAGAATCCGTAATGGATATAGTCATAAATCAGGTAGACTGGAATGATTTTGACTATACAGAACCTTATTATGGAGAATATACGATTCAGATAAACAAGACAAAAAAGCGAAGAATTGTATACAAAGCCTTTCACTTAGAAAAAAGGCGGAATGCTTCAGTTAGTACCTATGGTTTATTGCATAATCACAAATGATTTTGAGAAAAGTCCCAAAGAAGCAATGGACTTTTTATGAAGCAAGAGGAAACAAATGAAAAACTTTACAAAAAAGAATTAAAAGATGATTTCAACGGTGGAATTCTTTCACATAAAGAATTCGTAAAAAATGAAATGGATTTTCTAATTTCAAGTCTAGCCTACAATCTTTATCATGTATTCCAAACAAACAATATTAGAAGAAAAAGATCAGACAATACGAATGAATACATATCGATTGAAATATCAGAAAATAGCAGTCAAAGTGATACAACACGCAAGACAGGTAACGCTTAGTTTTAGCAGTGCCTACAAAAATAAAACTCAGTTTACTCAGTACTGGAATAAAGTGTTGCAGATTTAACGTTTTGAACCTATATTTTAAAAAAAGATATCGATATCCTTTAATACTCATTTCAAACCATTCGAAAACAAAATGAAAAAAAGATTAGCCGATTTGGATCCATCAACAAGGCTAATTTCTTTTATTATCTTTTCATTTTCAAATAAGATTTCAAAACGTCGTGGAAAGAAACGTGCTTTTATTGCGATTGCTAAAAAATACTTGTAAATCATATGCTTCTTAAAAAATCTGGAATCCTGCAGATTTAGCAGAAGTTGAAACGACAGTTGAACAAAGAATTAAATACGTAAAGAACAATTTTAAATCAGATATTAAACAACTACTAAATATTGGACTTACAGTTGAAGAATTAACACTAATGATTCACAAAATGCCAATATTATAGCAACACAATAATCTTTATATTTGGGGGAAAGGGGGTGCGCCCTTTTGTACTTCTAACTTCTTGTTTTTATAAATTTTATTTTCAGATTAAATACTTGAATTTTATATAGTTAGCTTTCATTAAACAGTAGAGATAACTTCCAAATTTCTGCTCCATATTGTTTCGTTTTACATACTGACTTGATTCAATTACCGTCTTTTTAGATATAAGCTTATTCATAAACAGAAATAGAAAAGAATGACGTTTTTTCTAACTGACTCAAAGGTCTAAAAAGAGCTACGTCATTTCTTCTCTAAAACTTTCTTCTCATTACATGCCTGCAAAAAGGAAAAAAAGCCAGGAATATTATATCCTGACTTGAATACCATGAATAACTAAACAAACAGTTGATTCTCTTTCAATAGAAATGATTCTTGATCTGTTCATCTACATTATACAATTCTATATTAACCAGAATACTTTTCTTCCTGGTTTCATAATACGAAAAAAGGTCTAATTCATATGAATTAGGCCTTTATGCTTTTTCAGGTACAACAACGGCTAATCCGCCTAGTGCACTTTCTTTTTAGTTCAATTGGAAGTTTCTTTCCTGTTAGATTCATGGTTTGTACAACCATATCAAAACTAACACGATTCTTTTTACGTTACGCAAATATTTGGCAAGTCTTGCGGCATCCACGCTTCTTTGTGCGACTATTGCATTTCTTTCAATACAAGGAATCATTACGTATCCGCCAACTGGATCGCATGTAAGTCCTAGATGGTGTTCTAATCCAATTTCAGCAGCACATTCAATTTGTTCGTTGTTTTGAAGTTGACAATAAGCGACAAAAAAGCGGCGCGCCCATAGAGCAGGCAGCACCAACTTCTGCTTGACATCCAGCTTTGGCACCTGAGATGGTTGCGTTTGTCTGAATTAGATTTCCAATCAATCCAGCGACTTTAAGTCCTTGGATAATTGTTTTTTAGGATATTTTTGATCGTGATAGAAATGATATACAAGACTTGGTAAAACGCCACAGCTACCCATGGTCGGAGCTGTTACGACAATACCTCCACTGGCATTTTGTTCGTTGGCTGCATAGGCATAGCTACTTAGTAACAAACTGTTTTTATCTTGAATATCACTACAACTTTGTGCGGATTGGTGTAATGCATGGGCTACTCGATCAATTTTTAAGCTTCCAGGTAAAACACCAGTCTTCTTTAACCCGGTATTAACTGTTTTTAACATTTGTTTGAAGATTTGATTCATGTAAGAGTCAAAATCAGAATCTTCTACTTCATCGATATATTGGTCTAAACGTAAATGACGTTCATTACAATAGACTTGAATATCATCCATCTTTGTGTGTGGATAAATTTCTGGGTCTACATTTCCTTTTTTTACCATCGATTTCGATTTTACCGCCACCAATTGATACGAATGTATGTTTTGCTTAATTTTTGTATCCTTGTCAAATACTTCAATGATCATTGTGTTTGGGTGTTCAACAGGGGTTTTCATATCAAAAATGATCTCGCATTTACTAGTGCCTAACGTTTTTAATATGATTTTGTCTGTAAGGTGCCCTTTTCCTGTAAGTGCTAAAGAACCAAATAATGTAATTTTGAAGTTTGTAGCTTCTGGATACTGTTCATTGATATATTTAGAAGCCATCATTGGACCAAATGTGTGAACTGCTTGGACCTGGTCCGATTTTATAAATTGTCTTAATACTTTGCATGTTATTTTCCTTTCAGAATCTTAATATATTATATTGTATTTTTTTTTTTAAAGGGATATTAAAAAATTATATATTTATTAATAATTATTAAGATTTGTTTGTGTTAAAATATAGAGTGCTAGTAGTAGCGTGATAAGGGGATATGTTGATATGAAAGAAAAAAGGAAATCGTATAAAGGGAATGGACGGATTGCGTGGTATTGCGATTATTGGAATTACGCTATTTCATATGTTTCCTAACGTGTTTAAAGGTGGGTATCTAGGGGTTGTTTTATTTTTTTTGTTTTAACTGGTTTTTTAATGGTTATCACAAATAAGAAAAAAAAATGGAGAACATGGAGTTTTCTGCTATCAAATTTTATATATCAAGAATAAAAAGATTGTATCCACCATTGTTGGTAATGGTTTTTTACAACTTTAGGTGTTTATTTCTTTTTGGCTAATGATAGTTTGCGTGGAATGAAGATGCAAGTATTAAGTATATTTGCGGGTTTAATAACTTTTGGCAGATTTCACAAAGTTTGGATTACTTTACTAGAATTGCGAATACTTCACCATTTTCTCACTTATGGTTCTTGTCTATTGAAATGCAGTTTTATTTGATTTTTCCGCTTTTATTATTTGGATTATATAAGTTGGAAGAAAAAAAGGAAATTCGAATACAATCAAGATAATGCTTGGAGTCACTGTTGCTTTTGCGTTAATAATGCCAATACTTTATTTATGTAAAGTGAATGTCACAAGATTGTATTATGGAACGGATACTCAATTTATGCATTGTTTGCGGGTATGCTTTTGGGTTGGATATATACAAAGGAAGAAGAAACGAAAAAGAATTTTTGCATTTCACTTTCATTGATAGTTATATTAGTGGCTTCTTACTTTATTTTTGATGGTAAAATGCCAATTGTATATTTATTGGTGTTAACACTAACGACAATTTTGTCTATGTTCTTAATTGAAAAACGGCAAATAGCTCAGTTTCGTTGGATGTGCCTATATTAGATTGGATTGGTAAACATAGTTATGAAATTTATTTGTGGCAATATCCAGTCATTTATTTGTTTCAATATAAGGATTGGAATAAACATTTCATCATATATTTAGTTGAATTTGTAATTTTGATTGCACTTGTTGTATGGACAAATTATTTCTTAAAGGTGTTTAAATATAAACAAATCAAACCAAAATTTCAAAAAGCCGTGTTGGCTTGTGGAATCGTTGGGTTTGTATTTCAGGCCACAGGTGTTATTGCTTTAGCAACTTCAAAAGAAGTGGATTCTAGTGCGTTGCAAAAACGTATTGTTTGAAAATGAAGAAGCTATCAAGAATAAGAAAAAAGAATGCAAAATCAGATGGCAAAATGGAAAAGGCTAAAAATGTAGATTATAGTCCTAGTGGAAATTCACAGAAAGTATCGGATAAAGGTTTATTCTGTTTGGGAGATTCCGTTATGTTGTCGAAGCATATACAAATATACAAGCTTTGTTTATCCAGATGCAACTGTCGATGCAGCTGTTTCGAGACAAATGTCACAAGCACCAGATGTTTTGCGTTGGTACGAGTCAAAAGGGGGCGTGCATAATACAGTTGTGATGTCACTAGGAACAAATGGGGTATTGGATGAGAGTACGGTTGAACAAACATTAGAAATGATTGGTTCAGATAAATCTATTTTCTGGGTCAATGTATATGCACCTGGGGTTGAATGGGAAGCTAGCAATAATCAATATCTGAAGGAATTGGCTAAAAAGCATTCAAATATTACATTGATTGATTGGAATTCTTATATTTCTCGGCATACAGATTTATTAGAAGAGGATGGAATACATCCGATGGAATCAGGTGCTGATGCATATGCTCATTTAATTCAAGAAAAAATTAATGAGGTTATGCAAAAACAAAAAGAGATTGAAGAAAAAAGCGAATAAATAAAAAAAGACTGCAGAGGAATTAATCTTCTGCAGTTTCGTTTTTATAATTGTCTAAATCGTTTGGAAAATTGATCTTATTTAGTTTTTTGATACTTAGTTCAATTGAAACATCAATATCAGCACTCGCATCATCAACGGTTTGTGTTCCGGTAAAGCTTAAAATCATGTGTGAGATTTTTTCGTTTTTGATGGTTGCAACAAGTGTAGCATGATCTAGTTTAACGGATCCCATGTTATCGAGTAGTGTTGCTAATTTGCTTGTATTGACTTTAAATGTGTAGGTATCATTTTCTTTTTTTAGAGGAATCAAATAATTTGCATAATTGATCGTCAGTTAAATCTAGAAATGGGTTGTATGTATTTAATTTTGAATTCTTTTTAAGTCCGATCTTATCGACTGTACTTTGGGTTTTTGTACCCATAGAATTTAAATATGTTTTTCCATCTTTAATGTAAAAGTTTAAAAAATTATCTTTCACATGATCGCCTGCAACTAAACCTATTGAAGTAGCAACTTGTAGATCTTCTTTTTGAAGAATTTGTGCATCAATATTCATTTTTGAATCTTTCATATCCAATGTTCCACTGATTTGGGCGCTTTTTAGATTTAATGTATTACCTAATGCATCAAAGAATGTAAGGATGTCATCATTATTTTTTGAGTTTGAACATCCTACAAGGCTAAGCGATAAAAAACAAGTTATAATTAGGGTTAAAATTTTTTTCATTCGGAACTCCTTTAAACGTTTATATTGTATGCACAATTAGAAGGAATGTCAAAATGGATAAATGAAAAAAGCACCTACTTTGTGCAGGTGCTTTGAAAAAGGATAGGCAATATTTATAACTCATTTTTTAAATTTTGTCAAGTTTTTATTGACATTTGGTGGTTTTACTAGTAGTATAATAAATTGCATAATAGTGTGAGTTTTCAGGTGAAAACCACCTAGTATAGTACAAATTCGAACGAAAGGATGGCATGCATGGACAACAACAAAGCATATCGTATTGTCTCGTGTGGAAAAAAATCTTCCCGCCGAGATTACTCAAAGGTTAGTGGTAAATTAGAGTTACCTAATCTTGTCGAAATCCAGACAGATTCATTTAAATGGTTTACGCAACAAGGTATCCAAGAAGTATTTGAAGAAATCTATCCAATTGAAAACTATGGAAAAAACATTCGCTTAAATTTCCTTCGTTATCATTTTGAAGAACCAAAATATAACGCAGAAGAATCTATGTATAGAGAATGCAACTTTGCAAAGCACCTCTATATGCAGATATGGAATTAGAAGTTACAGACTCAGAAACTGGGGAAGTTGTAACTAAGAGTGAAGAAGTATATTTAGGGGATTTCCCTTTAATGACAGAAACTGGTACATTCATCATCAATGGTGCAGAACGTGTAATCGTTAGTCAGATCGTACGTTCTCCAGGAGCATATTTTGCGGACAGTTATGATGAAAAAACTGGTAAACAAAACTATAGCTGTGAATTAATTCCAAGTCGTGGTACTTGGTTAGAGTTTATGACTGAACAAAAGAAAACTACAAACGGACGTTTAATTAATGTTTCTATTGACCGTCGCCGTAAAGTATTATTCAGTATTTTATTCAAGGCGATTGGTATGTCTTTGAATATCGGAGTGAACGAAGATACTCACGATACATCAATGATGGAAACATTCCTTCGTGCAATGGGACGTAACTGGTCTGATGTAGCTACAGATGCAGAAGATCGCGAATACATGAATATGTATTTGTTGTTGTATACTGCTTTCTTCGGTAAATATGAAGAAATCGAAAACACTTTATTGAACGATAAAGTAAAAAACAACGCAGGAAGCGTTACTTTCTTTCTATGAAAATCAAAGAAGTGATGAAATCCCTACATTAGATGGATCAATCACTTTGATGCAAGCTAAATTCTTTGATCACCGTCGTTATGACTTGACAAAAGCTGGTCGTTATAAATTACGTAAGAAATTAAATGCGATTGATCGTATGGCAGGTATGACACTTGCTCATGATATTGTTGATGTAAATGGCAACGTATTCATGGAAAAAGGTACTATGGTTCACCGTGATGAAAGAAATGCATTACGTGAAGAATTGGCTAAGGGTACTTATTGTGTCGCTTATCCATTCCGCTCAGAATTCCATGAAGAAGATATCGTTTCAATTCCAACAAGCCGGACTACAGGATTAATTGGTCGTGTATTAGCTAGTGATGTTGAAACAGAAGATGCTTATTTAGATGTTGGTACAGTATTAACTGAACAAGATGTTTTAGCAATCCAAAAGGCTGTTGAAAATGTTGATATTTTTGCAGGATTGTTTGCACAACCAGTTAAATTAACAGCCGAAAATATGGATTCTGTATTTAACTATGGTCAACGTTTATATGCTCTTGGACGTTGAACAAATGCTCAAGGTGAAGATATTGTTGATGCAGATATGGAATTAGTTGCGAACCGTTATATGGTTGGTGTAAGTCCAGATGCTATCGATAGTGATGTTGAAACACAAGTTAAACAACGTGCTTTAAGTGAAGATATCACAGCATGGTTGATTGGTGCATGTGTTCAAGAATTATATATTATTGACAATAATGGGGATGAAGTCCGTATTCTTTGGAAATGACCCATTCGCAAATAAACACACAATTACAGTTTCAGATATGTATGCATTCTTCTCATATAGCTTAAACGTTATGGAAGGTGTAGGAACAACAGATGATATCGATATGTTAGGTAACCGTCGTATTCGCTCTGTTGGTGAATTGATTCAGAACCAGTTCCGTATTGGTTTATCTCGTATGGAACGTGTCGTTAAAGAACGTATGTCAATTCAAGAAATGGATAGCTTAACTCCTAGAAAATTGACAAACATTCGTCCTTTGACAATTTGCAATTAAAGAATTCTTCTCTAGTTCACAGTTATCACAGTTCATGGATCAACAAAACCCTCTAGCTGAGTTGACAAATAAACGTCGTATTTCAGCCTTAGGTCCAGGTGGTATCAGTCGTGACCGTGCAAGTTTCGAAGTACGTGACGTTCACAACTCTCACTACGGTCGTATTTGTCCAATTGAAACGCCAGAAGGGCCAAACATCGGTTTGATCAATAACCTAACTACATATGCTCGTATCAATGAATATGGATTTATTCAAACGCCTTACCGTAAGGTAAATGCGGATGGTACTGTTAGTGAAGATACAGTTTACTTAAGCGCAGATGAAGAAGCAGATTATGTAATCGCTCAGGCCAATGAGGTTCGCGATGGTCATTTAGTAAATGAACGTGTTGTAGCTCGTAAGGCTTTGGTGAAACTATCATCGCTGATCGTAACGAAGTAGAACTTGCCGACGTCAGTCCAAAACAGATTGTATCTGTAGCGACTGCCTGTGTCCCATTCTTGGAAAACGATGACGCGTCTCGTGCCTTAATGGGTGCCAACATGCGCGTCAGGCCGTTCCATTATTAGTTCCTCATTCACCTTATGTAGGTACTGGTATTGAATATAAAATTGCTAAGGATTCAGGTGTTGTATTGTCGCAAAACAAGATGGTGTAGTTGAATATGTAGATGGTTTGCGTATTGTAGTTAAAGATAATGAAGGTGAAAACCACACTTATCAATTACGTAAGTTTGCTCGTTCAAACGCAAGCACTTGTATCAATCAACGTCCAATTGTAGAAGTTGGTGAAAAGGTTGAAAAAGGCGATATCTTAGCTGATGGTCCAAGTATGCAAAATGGAGAATTGGCTTTAGGTCAAAACGTTGTTATTGCATATACAACATGGCATGGATATAACTACGAGGATGCCATCATCATGTCAGAACGTATGGTTAGTGATGATGTATATACTTCAATCCACGTAGAAGAATATGATATTGACTGTCGTGAAACTAAGTTAGGTCCAGAAGAAATCACTCGTGATATTCCTAACGTTGGTGAAAGCAGCAGTTCGTAAGTTAGATTCAAATGGTATCATCATGGTGGGTGCCGAAGTTAAAGAAGGAGATATCTTAGTTGGTAAGGTTACTCCAAAAGGACAAAGTGAAGTTAGTCCTGAAGAAAAATTATTATTGGCAATCTTTGGTGAAAAATCACGTGAAGTTCGTGACAATTCATTGAAAGTACCTCATGGTGGTGCTTTGGTATTGTTCATTCTATTCGTGTATTTAAACGTGGAGATGGATCGGATCTTCCTCCTGGAGTAAATATGCGTGTTAAAGTATATATCGTTCAGAAACGTAAGATTTCTGAAGGTGATAAGATGTCTGGTCGTCACGGTAACAAAGGTGTCATCTCTAAGATTTTACCTATCGAAGATATGCCATTTATGGCTGATGGACATCCAGTTGATATCTTGTTGAACCCATTCGGTGTACCTTCACGTATGAACATCGGACAGATCTTAGAAATCCACTTAGGTTACGCTGCTCGTAAATTAGGTGTTAAATTCTCTACTTCTGTATTTGATGGTTTATCAAATGAAGACTTACAAGATGTAATGCGCGAAGCAAGCATGACTGTCGATGGAAAACAGGTATTATATGATGGTCAAACTGGACAACCATTCGATGAACGTATTAGTGTCGGTGTAATGTACATGATTAAGTTGGCTCACATGGTTGACGATAAACTACATGCTCGTGCTACAGGTCCATATTCTTTAGTTACTCAGCACCATTGGGTGGTAAAGCTCAAAATGGTGGTCAAAGATTTGGAGAAATGGAAGTTTGGGCATTGGAAGCATATGGTGCTTGCCCACACATTACAAGAAATCTTGACAATCAAATCGGATGATATTCAAGGTCGTATCAAGACTTATGAAGCCATCATTAAAGGTAAAGATATTCCAGAACCAGGTGTTCCAGAATCATTCCGTGTATTGATGCACGAATTACAAGGTTTAGCAATCGATATTCGTTTGTTAGATGAAAACAATAACGAGGTTGACATCACATTAGATGATGATGACCAGGACGTTCATCCAGCTCAACCTTTACCAGAACAAACACAAAAGGAAGAGCTAGTAGACGATATTGAAGAAGAAAATAACGAAGAAGAGGAGGCGTAGTATAAAATATGAGTATTAACAATTTTGCCTCGATTCAGGTTCGCTTAGCGAGTCCAGAAACGATTTTAAAATGGAGTCATGGTGAAGTAACAAAGCCTGAGACAATTAACTATCGTTCACAAAAAAGCAGAACGTGATGGTTTATTCTGCGAACGCATTTTCGGTCCAACTAAGGACTGGGAATGTGCTTGTGGTAAATATAAAAAAGTACGTTTTAAAGGTGTTGTATGTGACCGTTGTGGTGTAGAAATCACAAAAAGCAAGCGTAAGACGTGAGCGTATGGGCCACATCCACTTAGCTGCACCAGTAGCTCATATTTGGTATTTACGTGGTATTCCTAGCCGTATGGCATTGCTTTGTTGGATGTAACACCAAAACAATTGGAAGAAGTTGTATATTTCGTAAGCTATATTGTTACGGATCCAAAAGAATCTGGTTTAGCTTACAAACAAATTCTTTCTGAACCTGAATTCCGTGAAAACCAAGCTATTTATGGTTCAACAGGATTTACAGCTCAAACAGGTGCTTTGAAGCCGTACTACGTTTATTACAAGATGTTGATTTAGAATCTGAATATCAAGAAGTACAGGATGCGCTTGAAAAAGCACAAGGTGAAAAAACGTAAGAAATTAATCAAACGTTTGGATACAATCAATGCATTCCGTAATAGTGAAAACTTACCAGAATGGATGATTCTGACTAACATTCCGGTAATACCACCTGATTTACGTCCAATGCTTCAATTGGATGGTGGTCGTTTTGCGACAAGTGATTTGAACGACTTATATCGTCGTGTTATCACTCGTAACAATCGTTTACGTAAATTGTTAGATTTGGGTACTCCAAATATTATCGTTCAAAACGAAAAGCGTATGTTACAGGAATCTGTAGATGCTTTAATTGACAATGGTCGTCGTTCAAAACCAATTACAGGTGCTGGTGGACGCATTAAAATCATTGTCTCATTCATTAAAAAAGGTAAACAAGGTCGTTTCCGTCAGAACTTATTAGGTAAGCGTGTTGACTTCTCTGGTCGTTCTGTAATTGCCTTGTTGGACCAGATTTGAAAATGTACCAATGTGGTATTCCACGTGAAATGGCAGTTAACTTGTTTAAACCATTTATCATTAATGAAATCGTAAACCAAGGATTAGCACAAAATCCTAAAAATGCAGAAAAAATTAATCGAACGTCGTGATCCTCGTATCTGGGACGTTGTTGAAACTGTAATCGACGGATATCCTGTATTAATGAACCGTGCACCTACATTACACCGTTTGGGTATTCAGGCCTTCTTGCCTAAATTAGTAGAAGGACGTGCAATGCGTCTGCACCCATGAGTATGTACTGCGTTCAACGCCGACTTCGATGGTGACCAGATGGCCATCCACGTTCCATTAGGAGAAGAAGCTCGTGCTTTGAAGCATTAGTTATGATGCTTGGTTCTCACAATATCTTAGGTCCTAAAGATGGTAAACCTATCGTTACGCCAGGACAGGATATGGTTATGGGTAACTTCTATTTAACAATGGAAGAAACAAAAGAAGAATTCTTTGCAGAAGCTAAACACTACGAAGAAGTTGGCTGCCCATTAGAAGCAGCTCACTGGCACCGTTTTGGTGAAAGTGAAGGGCATGTATACACAGATGAAGATGAAGTTATGATGGCATACCAGTCGAAACAAGTTCATCTTCACACTCGTATCGCATTGCCTGTATGCAATATGCATAAAACATCGTTTGATGAAAAACATAAAAATGATTATTTAATTACAACAGTTGGTAAGATTGTGTTCAACTCAATGTTCCCTGAAGATTTCCCATATATTAATGAGGTATCAAAAGAAAACTTTATTAGTACTCCTGATAAATACTTTATTGCTCCAGGACAAAACATTAAAGAATACATCGAAGCTATGCCTTTAGTTGAAGCGGTTAAGAAAAAAGATTTAGGTAAAGTTATTGCCGAAGTCTTCAAACGTTATGATGCGGATCAAACTGCCTTTGAAATTCTTGACCAAATCAAATCTTTAGGATTTGAATATTCAACAGTAGCTGGTATTACAGTTGCCTTGTCAGATATCGAAGTGGCTCCTCACAAAGATGAATATATCGATGAGGGTCGTGTTAAAGCCGATCAGTTGAAACACTTACAACGTAAAGGTATGTTGACAATGGAAGAATGGGAACGTCACTTATCTAAGATGTGGGATGATCAAAAAAAGACAAGATCGTAACATCATTGATGAAAAAACTTGCCTCGTAAAAACCCAATCAACATGATGGCGACTTCTGGTGCTCGTGGTAACGCGTCAAACTTTACTCAGTTAGTCTGGTATGCGTGGCTTAATGGCAAAACCTGGCCACGCTAAAGCTGGTGCTTGGTGAATATGTACCAACCATCATAGAAGTTCCTATCTACTCTTGTTTCCGTGAAGGATTGAACGTAAGTGAGTTCTTTATCTCGACTCACGGTGTGCGTAAAGGTCTTACAGATACTGCCTTAAAGACGACCGAATCTGGTTACTTAACTCGTCGTTTGGTTGATGTTGCCCAAGATGTAATTATCAAAGAAGATGATTGTGGTACAGATAAGGGGTACTGGATCGAAACATTAATGGATCGTAAAACAAACTCTGTTATCGAACCATTACAAGATCGTTTAGTTGGTCGTTATTCTAAACAAGATGTAACAGATCCAAAGACAGGTGAAATAATTATTGCGAGTGATGAATTCATCACTGATGAACTTGCTAAGAAAATTGTAGATGCAGGTGTTACAGGTATGTATATCCGTTCTGTATTTACTTGTAAGTCCCGTTTAGGTATTTGTCGTAAATGTTATGGACGTAACATGGCTACTGGTAAAGACGTTGAAGTTGGTGAAGCTATTGGTATCATGGCGGCTCAATCAATTGGTGAACCAGGTACACAGTTAACAATGCGTACATTCCATACAGGTGGTGTTGCCGGTGCCGGTGCAGAAGATATCACTCAAGGTTTGCCTCGTGTTGAAGAATTATTCGAAGCTCGTTGTCCAGAGGGTGTTGCGGTAATTGCTCAGATTTCAGGTGAAATTACTTCAATTGAACGTATTGAAGGAACAATGCGCCAAGAAGTTATTATCACAAACGAACACGAAAGTGTTTCTCATAAAATCAACGCTAACCAGTCTATGCGTCCATGGGTTCAAGTCGGTGCAAAGATTGAAGCCGGTGTTGCGTTGACTGAAGGTCCATTAGATCCAAAAAAGAATTATTACGTGTTGCTGGTGTACGTGAAGTTCAAGACTATATCTTGAAGGAGGTTAAGAAAGTATACCAAAGCCAAGGTATCGAAATTAGTGATAAGCACTTGGAAGTAATGATCAAACAGATGATGAAGAAAGTAATCATTGTAGATAGTGGAGATACTGATTTAAATGTTGGTGTTCAATTATCATTGAATAACATCACAAAAAATCAATCGTAACGCATTGTTAAGCGGTAAAACTCCTGCTACATTCAAACCAATATTATTAGGTATTTCTAAGTCTTCTGTTGAAACAGATTCCTTCTTATCAGCGCTTGCTTCATTCCAGGAAACTACAAAGGTTCTTACAGATGCGACTATTAAGGGTAAAGTTGACCACTTAATCGGTTTGAAAGAAAAATGTTATTATTGGTAAGCTGATTCCTGCAGGTACTGGATGCCAGGAGATCGTCCACAAAATCTAATTGTTGCAGAAAAGGCTAAAGAACTTCGTGACAAACGTATTGCACGTATGAAAGAAGTTCATGATGAAGAGTTCGACAAACTAGTATCTGGCTCTGATGATAGAGATATGATGGATAGTGTAGAAGCTTCAGTAGAAGAATCAATTTTACAAGATGCAGATACTGCAGACAATAATTCAATGGATATCCAATCTGAAGAATAAGAATATAAGGAGTAGGTAGATACCTATTCCTTTTCTTTAGGAGTAAAAATGGAAAAATATTTTAATTTAGGTAGAGCGTATTACACATATTTAAAAAAGCAAAGACAAAGAAAAGATCAATGTACTGTTAGTGTAATATGTGATAATATTGATATTAAACATAACATAATGGATGGCTTATTGTTTTCAGGTGCCTTTATATATGATGGATACCAAGAAAATACAGACGGATCTATCATTGTTTGTGACGGAAACATTTCAGTTTATGGATGTGAATTGCCAGATTTAAAGTATGAGAATTATATATCCAATTCCAATGCCACTATATAAAAAAAAGTAGGACAATTGTCCTACAAAATTTGAATATTATTTTTTAAACATGTATCGACCATGTCTTCAGGCCATAAGCTTGCCTGGACTTCTCCGATATGTGCTTTTTTAAGTAGAAGCATACATAGTCTGGATTGACCGATTCCTCCGCCTAAAGTGTATGGTAATTCTTTATTTAGAATGGCTTTATGGAAAGGTAATTCGCATCTTTCCAAACAGTTTTCTTTTTTCAATTGTTCTAATAATGTATCTTCATCCACTCGAATTCCCATAGAAGAGATTTCTAGAGCACTTTGTAGTGGTTCATACCAGAATAGGATATCTCCATTTAGTGTCCAGTCATCATAGTCTGGGGCTCGACCATCGTGTTTTTCATTGTTTGATAATTTATCACCAATTTGCATCACAAATACGCAACCATGTTCTTTTGTGATGGCATTTTCTCTTTCCTTTGCGTTCATATTTGGATACATATCTAATAGTTCCTGAGTTGTGATAAAGAAAATTTCATCAGGTAAATGATTAACTGCCTGAGGGTATTTGTACCAAACTTCATGTTCCATATGCTTGATGACTTTAAAGATAGTACGTACATGTTGTACTAATGTTTCTTTTGTGCGTTCATTTTTTTAGAAATGATTTTTTCCCAATCCCATTGATCGACATAAGTAGAATGAATGTTATCTAATTCTTCATCTTTACGAATGGCATTCATATTTGTATATAAGCCTTCATGTAATTTAAAGCCATATTGCTTTAAAAGCCATACGTTTCCATTTTGCTAAAGAGTGCACAACTTCCATTTGTTCACCAGGAAGTTCGTTCATGGTAAAAGATACGGGTTTTTCTGTACCATTTAAGTTGTCGTTTAAACCAGAACTTTGTGTAACATATAAGGGTCTTTGAAATTCTTGATAAATTTAATTCTTTACCAAATTCATATTGAAATGTATCACGGATATATTTAATAGCTTCTTGTGTCTCTCTAACAGTTAATACTGGATCGTAGTTTTTTTAGGTATAATAAGTTTCATACTTTCATCTCCTTAATGTAAGTATTGTATCACAAAATATGAAAAGATTTTCAATTTATTTTGTGATAAAATCATTTTATGAATATTCTATTTTCAATTAACGCAAAATTCATAGATTTGACAAAGACATGTATACGTTCCATCATTCGGTTTGACAAAAATATTGATTTCTATATTTTGCATCATGACTTAAATCAAAAACACATGTATGATTTAAGACGTTCTTTTTTTGAATGTACTTTTCATTTTATAGAAGTAAAGGAAGAAGAATTTAAGGGGTTTCCTATTTCATTTCATCTCGATATCCTCTAGAAATTTATTATCGATTATTCGCTTCGGATTTGTTGCCTAAGACATTGGATCGAATTCTTTACTTGGATGTGGATATTGTTGTGATTCAAAGTTTAAGGGAATTGTATAACATGGATTTTGAAGGTAATTTTATATCGCTTCGAGTCATGTAAATGAGCGTATGACGCATTTAAATGCGAAAAGATTAGGGCTAAAAGAGGATGTACCATATATCAATACTGGGGTTTTGTTGATGAATTTAGAATTATTGCGTAAACAATTAAATAAGCAAGATATTTTAAATTATGTGAATGCACATAAGAAAAATCTTGTACTTTTTGATCAAGATGTATTGACGGCATTATATGGAGATAAGACAAAACTAGTAGATTCTCGTAAATATAATTTGAGTGAGAGAATGATGAATTTCTATAATCTAAGAAATCCAAGAAGTAGGATAGATCTTGATTGGGTGAAACAGAATAGTGTTATCATACATTATTGCGGAAGAATGAAGCCTTGGAAAGGTAAATATATAGGATGTTTAGATTGTTTTTATAGGGAGTTGGAAAAATGAGAGATAGGTTTTCAAATCGTTTAGGATTTATTTTAATTAGCGCAGGATGCGCAATAGAATTGGCAATGTTTGGCGCTTTCCATATATTGTAGGACAATATGGAGGTGCTTTGCATTTGTCTTGATATATTTATTTTTTTCTAGTCATATTAGGATTGCCAGTTATGGTTATGGAGTATTCGGTAGGACGTGCCAGTCAAAAAAGTGCAGCACTTTCTTTTGATGTATTAGAGCCAAAAGGAACAAAATGGCATTTTATGAAGTATGTGGCAATGGCAGGAAATTATATACTGATGATGTTTTATACTTCGGTTTGTGGATGGTTGTTTTATTATTTCTACAAAATGTTGATAGGGGATTTTAATGGATTAAATGTTGGGCAAATTAATAACGAATTTGGCTTAATGTTGTCAAATCCCTTGATTCAAGTAGGTATGATGTTTCTAGTTGTTTGTATTGGTTTTTTCATTTGTTCAAAAGGCTTGCAGAATGGTGTGGAAAAAGTATCAAAGTATATGATGTTGAGTTTATTGGCGTTGATGCTTGTGCTAGCTGTTCGTTCACTCATTTTGCCAGGGGCTATGGAGGGCGTAAAGTTTTACTTGTTGCCTGATTTTTCAAAGATGCAAAATGTATCGGATGTCGTATTCGCGGCCATGGGTCAAGCTTTCTTTACTTTGAGTTTAGGAATTGGTGCTATTGCGATATTTGGAAGTTACATTGATAAAGGTAAGAAGTTAACATCTGAGGCCATTACAGTTGTGTGTTTAGATACATTTGTTGCATTGGTTGCAGGCTTTATTGTGATTCCTTCTTGTTTTGCGTATAATGTGGATCCTGGGCAAGGGCCTGGATTGATTTTCCAAACATTACCTAATATCTTTGTGAATATGCAGTTTGGAAATATTTGGGGTGCTTTGTTCTTTTTTGTTTTTGAGTTTTGCCGCATTAACTACAATTATTGCGGTATTTGAAAATATCATCACGATGACAATGGAATGGACAGGATGGTCTCATTCAAAAACAATCAAAAGTAAGTTTTGTGCTTGTTTTTGTGTTATCTTTACCATGTGCATTAGGATTTAATGTATTATCTTTTTGTTCAACCTTTTAGGTGCTGGTTCAACCATTCAAGATTTAGAAGATTTTATTGTATCGAATAATCTATTACCTTTAGGATCACTTTGCTATGTATTGTTTTGTACATCTAAATATGGATGGGGATTTAAAAACTTCTTAAAGGAAGCTAATTGCGGAGAGGGAATTTCTTTTCCTAAACAAGTTGGTTTCTATGTTTCATATATCATTCCTGTCATTATTTTGGTAATATTTATACAGGGATATATCTCTAAATTTTTGTAGGAGGAGCCATTATGATTAAAAAAGAGAAAAGTAGTTATTGTTGGTGCAGGAAATGTAGGTGCAAGTACGACTTTTTGCATGATCAATCAAGGGATTTGCGATGAAATTGTATTAATTGATATGAATACAGAAAGGGCTAAAGGTGAAACATTAGATATGATTCATAGTATTGCCTTTATGAATCGTAATATGGAAATTAAATTAGGTGATTATACAGACTGCAAAGATGCAGATGTTTTGGTTATTACCGCAAGTGCTCCAATGGGCAAGGAAAACGATCGTTTAGTGGCTTTAAAATCAAGCTCTAAGATTGTTACAAGTATTGTTTCGAGTGCTATAGAAAATGGATTTGATGGGTTTATTGTAGTTGTTTCAAATCCAGTCGATATTATGACTTATGTGGCTTATAAGGTTTCTGGTTTACCCAGCAAATCAAATCATTGGTTCAGGAACGTTATTAGATTCAGCTCGTTTACAATGTCATATTGCTTTGATTGTATTGATGTAGATCCAAAGAGTATTCATGCTTATGTTTTAGGTGAACATGGGGATAGTGAAATGATTCCATGGAGTACAGTTCGTGTGGGTGGTAAAGACATTTACCAAATCATTAAAGATAATCCAACACGCATGAATGAGGGGATGTTTGAAAGTATTCATGAAGCGGTAAAGAAAGATGGTTGGGAAATCTTCAATCGTAAAGGAAATACATGTTATGGTATTGCCGCAAGTACAACACGTATTGTTCGTGCATTGATGTTTAATGAATCCGTAGTACTTCCTATTTCTACGTATTTAGATGGTCAATATGGACAAGATGGTGTATTCACAAGTGTACCGGCTATTTTAGATGCGACAGGTGTCAAAGAGGTTGTTGAGATTGAAATGACAAAAGGAGAAAAAGAGCAGTTTGATGCTTCTTGTAGTCATCTACAAAGTTTTTACAAGGAAGTTTAAGCTTCCTTTTCTTTTTAGTGGTGTAGGAGGTGTTAGGGTTGGCACAAGGACAAAAGTTAATGACATCTGGATCGATTCCTAAGCAGATGGTTTTCTTTGCGTTACCTATTTTATTAGGAAATTTATTTCAAAGCAATTATACAATACTGTGGACTCCTTAATTGTTGGAAACTTTTTGGGGAGTCAGGCACTTGCGAGCGGTGAGTTCAAGTGGAAACATTATATTCTTGATGATTGGCTTCTTTAATGGGGTTGCGATTGGTGCAGGTGTAGTCATTTCGCGTTATTTTGGCGCAAGAGAAATAGAGCGTATGCAAAATGCGATTCATACAACGGTTGCGTTTGGATTGATTGTAAGTTTTATTATGACACTTATTGGTGTTTTCTTTACACCTACATTGCTTCGTTGGATGGGAACTCCAGATAGTGTGATGGCAGCTTCGGTAACTTATTTTAAAAATATATTTTTTAGGTTCTTTTGGATCGATAATGTATAACTTTTTTGTAGGAATATTGCAGGCTGTAGGAGATAGTAAGCATTCGTTATATTATTTGATTGTATCAAGTGTAGTGAATGTTGTCTTAGACTTATTCTTTATTGCGGTACTTAAGATGGGTGTTGGATCGGCTGCTTTAGCTACAATTATTTCGCAATATATTTCAAAGAGGTCTTTGTCTCAATTTATTGTTGACGACAAAGGAACGCATCGTATTGTTCCTTCTAAAGTGAAAATTCATAAAGAGCTTTTAGGTGAGATTTTGAAGTATGGTTTGCCAAGTGGATTTCAGAATTCAATTATTGGTCTAGCGAATGTTGTAGTTCAATCGAATATCAACTCTTTTGGCGATATGGCGATGGCTGGATGTGGAGCTTATTCTAAGATTGAAGGATTTGCGTTCTTGCCGATCACTAGCTTTACAATGGCGCTTACAACGTTTGTCGGACAGAATTTAGGGGCTCGCCAATATGATCGTGTTTTAAAGGGTGCTAAGTTTGGTATGATTTGCTCGATGACTTTGGCAGAAATTATTGGTGTAATCATCTTTGTTTTTGGTCCTCAGTTTGTTGCGGCCTTTGACGCAACACCCGAAGTTATTCATTTTGGTACTTTGCGTGGACAAACGAGTGCTTTCTTCTTTTGTTTATTAGCGTATTCACATTGTGTGTCGGCTATTTTAAGAGGGGCTTGGGAAGTCAATGGTTCCAATGATTGTAATGATGGTTTGTTGGTGTTTTGTGCGTGTTACAGGTCTTACAATCATGGGGGCTTTAGTGCATAATATTTGGTGTGTATATTGGATTTATCCAATTACTTGGTCTTTATCAAGTATCACGTTCTTTATTTATTATCATAGGGTAGATTGGCTTCATGCATAAATTTGACAACTGAATTTAATAAGTGATAGACTTATATCGAGGTAGATAGTTATGAAATCAATGTTAGAAGAATTAAAAGATGTAAAAATAAAAAAAACACACAGTTACATCTATTGAATATGATTGCAAGTCTGAAGAAAAAGAGGACGCAGTATTTGATCAGGTTCATAATATTGTCACAAATCATTTAGATGACTTCACAAAAATCACTTTTGATGTGGAAGCGGATCACAAAGTAAAAGTAGAAATTAGTGAAAACTAGTTGGACCATTTTAAAAATGGTCTTTTTTTTTTTTTTGTATAGTTTTGATAATTATATATTTGATACAATGAGTACAAGAAAGATATGTAGGTACTATAATATGATAATTAAGAAAATAACATCAAAACAAGATGGGTTAAACTTAGAGATTGCGATTATGGAGTGCAAGAATCCAAAAGGAGTCGTACAGTTTTCGCATGGTATGGCCGAACATAAAGAGCGTTATTTTGACTTTATGCGATATTTAAATGATCGTGGTTATGTTTGTGTGATTCATGATCATAGGGGTCATGGAAGTAGCGTGAAATCAAAAAATGATTATGGATATTTCTACACTGAAAATGCGGATTATATTGTGGAGGATTTATTCCAGGTTACGGAATATGTACGTGAAATGTATCCTGGATTAGAGATAACGTTATTTAGTCACAGTATGGGGACTTTAGTGGCTCGTTGTTACTTAAAGAAATATGATGCATATATTGATCAACTGATTTTGTGTGGTCCTCCTACTGAAAATTCGGCGGCAACTCTAGGTTTGGCATTGGCAAAATAATAAAGCCTTTCTATAAGGAGAAGAAAGGAAATGGCTTATTGAATAAGATGGCTTTTGCAGGATATGAATCGGGTAATCGTTGGTTGAGTAAATGTGTTGAGAATGTAGAGCAATATGAAGCAGATGAATTGTGTGGATTCTTATTTACAACGAATGGTTTTATTAACTTATTTCAATTGATGATCAAAGCCTTTGATAAAAAAAGGATGGAATGTCACTAATGAAAACTTACATATATTTATGATTGCAGGTCAAGAAGATCCGGTCATTCAGGGTAAGGATAAATTTGAACAATTGAAACAATTCTTAATGGGTGTTGGATATAAAAATGTATATAGTAAATTATATCCGACTTTAAAACATGAAATCTTAAATGAAAAAAAAAGAGAATCAAATAATTTACGAGGATATATATGAATTTATAAAAAGTGCCAAGGATTAATCCAATGTCATTAAGTTAAGCTAACGGGATAGTGACAGTGATAAATTATTATTAAGTTAAGCCTGGATACAATTCTATATCCAGGCCTTTACTTACGTTACAGTTAAAAATGTGGTATTTAAGGTATGACGAAAAGGCAAATTTTTGTACTTCAAAAAAAATTTGCCTGTGACTCATATATGAAATATAATCAATGTAGCGCTATGATGCTTTTGTATTAAATGGTATAGCCGATTTAGGTTTCATATTGCGCTGATATTTTCTATCTGGTCTTACCGGGGCCAGATATTTTTTATTCTTTTTATCATTTCTTTTGTACAGATTATTTTTCTTAACCAAAGCCTCATATTTGTTACGGCAGTAGATAAATTCACTTTGTAATGATGCTTCCTTTTGTCAGATTGTTCTACTTCGATTCTCTCAGTAATGATATTTGTTAAACAATGTAATAGAATTGCTTTGCATAGATTTCCTGTTGTATGAAATTACGTTTTTTTGAATGAAATGACATCATTCCAATGATGTATTTCAACATTTTAAACGCAGTTTCTATATTCCATCTCATGTGATACATCTTCTTTAGTTCATTTAAATCGAATTCATCTCTCGTTAAATTTGTTACCAGACATTCATAGGTTTCCTTTGTAATCTTAAAACGAACTACTCTTAGATTCAATTCATAAAACCCATCATCATCAAAATAATCAAAATCCGATTCTTTTTTCATAATGGTAAATTTATCTTTATTATTCTTCGTTTCATTTGTTTGTTTACGAGTCAGTATTTTAGTAACATCTAAATCAAATTCTTCATGTGGTAAATTCAGATTTGAAAGAATTGAACCAAATACATTTATATCTTTAATACGAAATACAAATTTCTGATTATTTTCTATACAACATGCCATTAGATTGTATTTCTCATAACCTCTATCGGCCGTAATAATCGAGTTTACAGGATAATCATGTCTCATAATCATTTTCATTAAAGCAAAGACATTCTCTAGTCTTAGTAGTCGTATCAATACTTGTATCCCAGAAAACATGATTGATACAGTCATATAATCCGTTGATATGAAGTCGACTGAATGGTTTATTATTGCCGTTCTGTCTTTTAGTATCTTCATCCTTTTCATCATGGGCAATATTTACATCCGAACCATCGCAAGCTAGAACATGGTATCCTTTCCAAGTCTTGTAGTCATCAAATGCATTCACAAACAGATGCATAATTCTTTGGAAAGCACTGATATCAAGCTTGTCTCTTTGTTGACAAAGAGCAGAAGCAGTAGGCAAAGAATCCAAGTCTGTAAAATATTCACACAACTCGGAGTTTAGACTTTTAGACTGCATCTGAACAATAAAGTGTATCAGAGTTTCAAAGAGGCAGTTTTCTCTTACGAGTAAAATCGCTAACAGGGTCATTGCAGTAACAAGCGATGTTCTTTGCAAACGATTTTAATAGAACGGTTAAAAATATTTAAAATCTTATCTGGAATCATAGGTGAAAATCCTCCTCTATAATTCCTTCGGATTATGTTTAAAATTTCGGTTTTTGGCTTGTCAAGTGTTTTTTACACTTCTTGCACAAAAAAAAAAGAGCCCTACCCATTTATAGGTAAGACTCATAAATTTAAGAATTTGCTTAACTTAATGACATTGGGATTAATCCTTGGCATTTTAGATACAAAAAACTCGCGCTTGCGAGTAGTTTTTACATGGAGCAGGTGATGAGAATCGAACTCACGTAGTCAGCTTGGAAGGCTGAAGTTCTACCATTGAACTACACCTGCAAATATAAGTGGTGACCCGTGGGCGATTCGAACGCCCGACCCTTTGATTAAAAGTCAAATGCTCTACCAACTGAGCTAACGGGTCACAAGTGGTGCCGACTATAGGAATTGAACCCACAACCTACTGATTACAAGTCAGTTGCTCTACCAATTGAGCTAAGTCGGCATTTAAATGGTGGAGGTTAACGGGCTCGAACCGTCTGACCCTCTGCTTGTAAGGCAGATGCTCTCCCAACTGAGCTAAACCTCCGTAAGTGCCTATTTATAATATCACCGAGTTAAAATAAATGCAAGCACTTTTTTTGTAAAAATTATTTGAATTTTTGTTTTACTAAGAATCAAGGCTAAAATAATAGACAAAATCACAATGATCAATGTTTCTTTTGTTCCTTTATATAGGACTACTACAAGGAATACATAGAGTAAAAAATTTAAAATGGTCGTACTGGATAGTGTGTTATCTGTATAAGTGAAGCATGTGCTAAATAGTATGGCTAAAAGAATGGTTGAAAGAATCCATCCTTTCGTATCTTGTCGATTGGTGACCATACTAAATAACTAAATATTGTCCAAATTAAAATGAATAATATCCATGTTAGAAACATATCTTTTGGTATTGTGTGTGTTAGAATCATTGAGAATAGTGAATAACTTACAAAACAAACAATACTGAATAGGGTTGTATTTAATATAGATGTTTTTTCAGAATGTGAATAAAGTGAGATAATGCAGTTTGTGAAGATCCATAATGGTAAGTTTGATAATAATTTAGTTGGATCAAAATATGCGATAAATGGCTTAATACATTCTATATTTACTGGTATAAAGGATAAGAATCCGAATACTATAGCTATTAAGACAATGCAGATTGTATATAGCCATGTGTTGTTGCCTTTTTGTTTTTTCTTTTCATTATTTTTTAACCTTCTTTGAATAGATTGTTGCGATGGCTAAAAATAAGATACCTATATATAGGAATGTATAAGTCAGGTTATAAGCGAATATAAATAAGCAGATGGTTGCGATTGAATATAAGATTGATGATACGATATTTTTGTTCATAAAGGTCCTCCTAATGGAACAAATTATATCACACAAAAAGAAAAAACTCCCATTGGGAGCTTTTTGAAACAAAGATTAAGAGAAAAGGGAATAGGATATGAATAAGTGTTCTGTTTGTTTACGGTTTAATGTTAAATGATTTTCCTTAAATTGAGCTTAATCTTCCATGCGGGATAAAAAGAATCATTAATCCTGCAGAAACTGTATTGATTGGATCGTCTGTGACAAAAGATTGGACATCCTATTGTGTTTTGTAGATAGGAAGGTAGTCCATTCAATAACATGGATCCACCACAACATATGATTCCGCGAGTTTTTACATCTTCTTTGCATTGTGATTGGCAAGCTAGATAGAAATTGTAGAATCCAGTTGGCCCATTGTTGTACTAAGGGTGTTAGGGTTCCAACTATTTGATTTTCGTTAATGATTGCGGATTTTAGTACATGACTATTTTGGTCCATGCCAACAACTTCAAGACTTTTGGGGTCTTGCTTTGAATATTTACCTGTCCAATCTTACGTTTGATTTTTTCGGCTTGTTTTGTTGATACATTCATGTTGTAGGATTTAAATAGCCAGTTTTTAATGGCGATATTAATTGTACTTCCAGATACGTTGCAACGAGATTTTTTGATCATCTTGCCGTTTTGGAAGATTGCAATATCGCAGTTTGAAGAACCAATATTTAATACACAGCTAGCAACGGGTAAAAATAAATCGAGTTTTGCGCCAATAGCAGCAATCCAGATTTCTTGTTCAAAATAAACGCGGTAAGCACCTAAATCTTCAAGGTGTTCTTTCAATATGTCGCATGATTCTTTATTGAAACTAGTTGGATAACTTACCAACAAAACGGTTTTTTGAAACATACGAAAAGCTTTGTGTTCATATAGTAGTTGTTCTAGGAGTATGTCTAGAACGTCAAAGTTAATTGGATTTTCACGTAAAGGAGATATTACTTTAATATTTGGATCCATGGATCCGATTAAATCCTTAGCGTCTTCACCAATGCCTAAAACATGATTTTGCTCATCAAGCGCAACCATGCATGGCTCATTATATAGTAGACCATCTTCTTGTGTACAAAGCCGGATGTAGTTTGTACCCAAATCAATTCCCATTTGAATCATGTAACCCCTCCTAATATATGCCTATATTTTACACCAGGTTAAATTGTGATACAACATGCATGCATTCCTACATATATAAATGAACAAAATTGAAAAAATCCAAATACCGAATATAAAGGATACATCGCTTTTGGTGGTCTTTGGACTCTATTGAGTTAGAAAAAACTTTAGGCTATCATGATTTATTTTTGTTGTGGAGTCCAACGTTTCAAAAAAGCAGGTATTCCTGTATATATTGTTTTTCCAGATGAGCCGAACCAATTGAAAGAGTATTGTCAGTATTATAATACATATATTCATTATGTTTCAGATTTTGAATTGATTAAACGATTGGATTGTATCCAAGAAAAGATTGTGTTTGGTAAAAATATTCAGTGATTTTGTCAAAAATGTATGTTGTGCATAATGGATATTTGTTTGAGGAACAAAAAAGAATAAATAATAAAACAATAAAAAGCTTTATATAAAGGCTCTTGAATTAAAATTCGAAAATTTTATAAAAAAAAATTAAAAATTCCGTTGACATACCCGATATCCTTTGGTAATATAAGTGAGCGCAAACGAGTTTGCGATAAAAAAAACATGGAGGTTTAGCTCAGTTGGGAGAGCATCTGCCTTACAAGCAGAGGGTCACGCGGTTTCGAGCCCGTTAACCTCCACCATGTTGATGGAGAAGTAGCGAAGAGGCTAAACGCGGCTGACTGTAACTCAGTTCCTTTTGGTTCGGCAGTTCGAATCTGTCCTTCTCCACCACTTATTGGGGTATAGCCAAGCGGTAAGGCACAGGACTTTGACTCCTGCATTTCCCTGGTTCGAATCCAGGTACCCCACCATTATTTGTTGCAGGTGTAGTTCAATGGTAGAACTTCAGCCTTCCAAGCTGACTACGTGAGTTCGATTCTCATCACCTGCTCCATTTATTTTAATCCCTTTGTATGGCAAGTTTTGGAGGTTTAGCTCAGTTGGGAGAGCATCTGCCTTACAAGCAGAGGGTCAGCAGGTTCGAGCCCGTTAACCTCCACCATTTAAATGCCGACTTAGCTCAATTGGTAGAGCAACTGACTTGTAATCAGTAGGTTGTGGGTTCAATTCCTATAGTCGGCACCACTTGTGACCCGTTAGCTCAGTTGGTAGAGCATTTGACTTTTAATCAAAGGGTCGGGCGTTCGAATCGCCCACGGGTCACCACTTATATTTGCAGGTGTAGTTCAATGGTAGAACTTGACCTTCCAAGCCGACTACGTGAGTTCGATTCTCATCACCTGCTCCATTTTATTTATAACAATCTTCTGATTGTTCTTTTTTTTAAAAACTGGAGAAGTAGCGAAGTGGCTAAACGCGGCTGACTGTAACTCAGTTCCTTTTGGTTCGGCAGTTCGAATCTGTCCTTCTCCACCACTTGTTAATAACACAACTTAATAAAGTTGTGTTTTTTTTAAATTTTACTTGGATATTTAGCACTTTTTTGTTAAAATGATAGATGGCATATTATGCCTAACATCATTTCATTTTTTGATAGAAGGAGGAGTGTAGGATTCATGGCTAAACAAGATATGATCGAAATTGATGGTATCGTAGTTGACACTTTACCCAATGCAGACTTTTAAAGTTAAATTGGAAAACGGACACGAGATTCTAGCTCACGTTTCTGGTAAAATCCGTATGCATCACATTCGCATTTTACCAGGTGATCGTGTTACCGTTGAAATTTCACCGTATGACTTAACACGTGGGCGTATTACATTTAGACGCAAATAAGGAGACGAATAAAGATGAAAGTAAGACCATCTGTTAAACCAATCTGCGACAAGTGTCGAGTAATTCGACGCAAAGGACGTGTGATGGTAATTTGTGAAACCCAAAACACAAACAGAGACAAGGAAACTAAAGTAGGAGGAAACTAAATGGCTCGTATAGCAGGAGTAGATATTCCAAACGATAGACGAGTTGTCATTTCATTGACATACATCTATGGTATTGGATTGACAACATCAAAGAAAGTATTGGAAGAAGCAGGCATCAGTGAAGATGTTCGAGTAAAAGATTTAACTGAAGAACAATTAAATGCAATTCGTAAAACAATCGATGCGATCAAAGTCGAAGGAGACTTAAGAAGAGAAGTACAATTAAACATCAAGAGATTGATGGAAATTGGATGCTACAGAGGAATGCGTCACAGAAAAGGATTGCCAGTACGTGGACAAAGAACAAAGACAAACGCAAGAACACGTAAAGGAAAAGCCAAGACAGTGGCTAACAAGAAGAAGTAGTAGGGAAGGAGAGTAAAGAATGGCAAAAGTACAAAAGACACGTAAAAGACGTGTTAAAAAGAATATTGCGCGAGGATGTGCACACATTCACTCGACTTTCAATAATACAATCGTAACAATCACAGACGAAAGTGGAAATGCAGTGGCATGGAGCAGTGCTGGAGCATTAGGATTCAAGGGAAGTCGTAAATCAACACCATATGCAGCCCAGTTAGCAGGAGAAGCAGCTGGAAAAGAATGGATCACGGAATGAAGACAGTATCCGTAGATGTAAAAGGACCTGGACCTGGACGTGAAGCAGCTGTCAGAGCATTACAGGTAGCTGGTTTAGAAATTACAATGATCAATGATGTAACACCAATTCCACATAACGGATGTCGTCCACCAAAACGACCTCGTGGATAGTTAAAGGAGGATAACGATGCAGGAATTTGAAAGAGCTTCACTTCATAAAGATTTTGTGAATGAAGAAAACAATACTGGATCTTATATCTTTGAACCTCTTGAAAGAGGTTTTGGAATTACGATTGGAAATACCATTTGCCGTACATTATTAACAAGTGTACCTGGCACACGCATTGTTGGATTTAAAGTATCTGGATTTGATGGAAAAGCAACAATGATCGAAGGTATTTTTAGAAGATATTTATCGTATTTCATTAAATTTAAAAGCTGTACAATTATACAATGATGGAGAAGGATTCCAAACATTGCATATTTCAAAGAAGGGTCCTGCAACAATTCAGGCGGCTGACATTATTTGTCCGGAAGCTGTTGAAGTTGTAGATCCTGAACAAGTGATTTGTACTTTAGAAAAAGGTGCAAGCTTGGAAATGGAGATTTATGCTTTGTAACTGGAACTGGATATAAGAGTTCAATTGAAAACAAAGTGTCATACGACTTTGGTGAAGATGTCGTAGTATTAGATGCAACTTTCACTCCAATCCGTAAAGCAGATTATTTAGCAGAACCTGCTCGTGTTGGGTTGGATAAAAAATATGATAAAGTACATATCAATGTAGAAACAGATGGTACAATTACACCTTTACAAGCTATCACAATGGTCTGCAAAGATTTGTATGGAAAACTTAGATGAAGTTTTAACTGTTTCAGATTTAGAATTAGAAGAAAGTTTCATGGTTCAAAAACCTCAAGTTGAGGATGTTAAGAAAGTAAATACAATGATGATTGAAGATTTGGATTTATCTGTTCGTTCTTACAATTGTTTAAAACGTGCAGGAATTCAAACTGTTGATGAACTTACACAAAAAACAGAAGATGAAATGATGCATGTTAAAAATTTGGGTAAGAAATCACTCAAAGAAGTGAAGGACAAAATGTACCAATTGGGATTGTTCTTCAAATCGTATGAATAAGAGGAGTAAGAATCATGTGGAATCGTAAATTGGGACGTAAAGCCGATCATCGTAAAGCATTGTTGCGTAACATGGCAACATCTTTGATTGAAAACGGACAAATCGAAACAACAGAAATGAAAGCAAAAGAATTAAGCGCAGTAATGGACTCATTAGTAACATTAGCAAAACGTGGAGATTTACATGCACGTAGACAAGCAGCGGCTTATGTTCGCAATGTAGAAGTTGATGAAGAGGGAACAACAGCTCTTCAAAAATTATTCAATGAAATTGGACCAAAGCATATGCAGATCGTAATGGTGGATACACTCGTGTAGTAAAAACACGTATCCGTCGTGGAGATGCGGCTCAATGGCATTGTACAATTCGTGAAGTAGTAGTTACTACTTCACTTTTCTTTTAAGGAGAATTAAAATGAGTGATTTAGAACAATACGCAAAAAGAACATCAAGTGCCTATTATGATGGATGGTGGGTTAAAGTTCTTGTTAGAAAAACTTCAAGAAAAACAATGCCTGTCATTTTTGGAGTTAGGAACTGCAATTGCGCGTACATCTATTGAAGTAGCTAAGTTAGATCCTAGAATGAAAGTTGTCACAATTGAAAGAAATCCTGACATGATCGTTCAGGCAAAAAAAGAATATTGAGGAAAGTGGATTATCTGACCAAATCACATTGATTGAAGGGGATGCTCTTGAAGTAGATGTAGATGGTATGTTTGACTGTATTTTTATCGATGCGGCTAAAGCACAATATCGACGTTTTTTTGAGAAATACTGTATCCATTTGAATGAGAATGGTATAATTGTATCAGATAATATGAATTTTCATGGGCTTGTAGAACATCCAGAATTATCGCGTAATCGCAATACACGCCAATTAGTTCGCAAGATCCATGATTATCATACGTATTTGGCAGAACTTTCTGATTATGAAACAAAGCATTTTTATGATTATGGAGACGGAGTTGCCATTACAAGGAGGAAATAATTATGAATCTTTTTAAATTTTTAGTAGGTGCTGCAACCATTACAGTTGGCGCATGTGCAGTTGCTGGCAAAGTACATCGTGATAAACAAAGACAGGAAGAGTTAGATGAATTCTTATGCCCAGATATTGATGAACCTATTGAAAAAGAGATTCAACCAAGTGTAAGCCCATTAAAAAACATGGAATCGGATATTATGGGATTTAAAGAGGTGAAGAAGAAATTCTTCCGGTCACACTTACATATAGCTTTGATTCTAAGGAGGCGGCTAAACAATTTCAAACAGAAATTGCTGAAAATGGATTAACTTCTTCGTATGATGATGAAGACAAACTTGTGGATGTAATTTATCGTGAGGGTGTAAATGAAAGTGATTTAAAAATTTTGTCAAACACACTTGTAAATGCATGTACAAACACAAGTGCTTTGAATATAAAGGATTTCATTTTAATAAATAGTGGCTTGAGGGTGCTCAAGCCATTTTAATATGGTATAATAGTTCCGTTTATGGTGGAGGATATGTGATGGAAGCAATCGAAGTTTCACATTTAACTTTTTCCTATGACGGGAAAAAAATGATATATTAAAAGATGTTTCTTTTTCAATCCCAAAAGGAAGCTATACAACGATTATTGGACATAATGGTTCTGGTAAGAGTACAATGGCAAAACTAATCATTGGTTTATTGGAAGCGAAAAAGGGTAAAATTCAAATTTTAGGTCAGGAACTAAATGAAGAAAGTGTATATGAATTGAGAAGTCATATTGGAATTGTATTCCAAAATCCAGACAATCAATTTATTGGTTCTACAGTGGCAGATGATATTGCCTTTGGTTTAGAAAATCATTGTGTAGAACAAGAAAAGATGCAGGGGATTATTGAAGATGTTGCAGGTCGTGTTGGAATGACGGATTTTTTAAGTGCAGAGCCGACTAAATTATCTGGTGGACAAAAAACAGCGTGTAGCGATTGCGGGTATCTTAGCTATTGAACCGGATATTATTATTTTTGATGAATCGACAAGTATGTTGGATCCTCAAGGTAAGGCAAGTATTAATGCGCAGATTCGCAAGTTACATGAGGAAAAAAAATATCACTATTTTATCAATTACACATGATATGGAAGAGGTTGCTCAATCTGAAAATGTCATAGTATTAGAAAATGGTGAGATTGCGATGCAGGGAACACCAATGGATATTTTTAAACAGGAAGATAAGCTAGCTAAAATGCAGTTGGATATTCCTTTTGGTTTAAAGATTTCTAAAGAATTAAAGAAGCGTGGGATTTTTAAGGAAAATGTATGTCGTTTAGATGAGGTGGTAGAAAAATTATGTCGATTGAAATAAAGAAGTTAGAGCACACATATAATGAAAATACCCCTTTTTCGCATGCTTTGCATTAAAAGGTATTGATCTTTCAATTCCAGAAGGGAAAGTTACAAATTATTATTGGGCAGACGGGTTCTGGCAAATCAACTTTGGTTCAACATTTAAATGGTTTGTTGATTCCAACAGCGGGCACTTTGGATATTTGTGGCTTTCATATTCACCTTTGTTGAAAATCAAAGATGTGAAGCAATTGAGAAAAAAGAAGTTGGACTTGTATTCCAGTTTCCTGAATATCAATTGTTTGAAGAAACGATTGGTAAGGATATTGCGTTTGGACCAAAAAACTTTGGAACAAGTGAAGAAGATGCTTCCCAACTAGTAAAGAAAATCTTGCCTGTTGTAGGTTTGGATGAAAGTTATTTGGATCGTTCTCCTTTTTGATTTGAGTGGAGGACAAAAGCGTCGTGTTGCAATTGCCGGTATTTTAGTATTGAATCCCAAAGTTTTAGTTTTAGATGAGCCAACTGCAGGTCTTGATCCTCAAGGTGCTCAAGAAATGATGACTTTATTTATGAACTTAAATAAAAAGGAAGGAAAAACCGTTCTTTAGTAACTCACGATATGGAGCATGTCATGAATTATTGTGATCATGTAATTGTGTTAAGTCATGGTGAAGTAACGCAGGAAGCGAATGTGAAGGAATTTTTTTTAAGCATCCTGAATATCTACAAGAGATTGGTATCAATCCACCTAGTATAGTGCGTTTAAAGATGCAATTAGAAGAAAATGGATTTGACATGGATCCAGATATTATGGATATGAATTCACTTGTGGATTCAATAGAAAAGCAGGTGAAGAAACATGAATAATGTTGCGTTAGGACAATATATGCCATTAGATTCTGTGGTTCATAAGATGGATCCTCGATCTAAAATTATGATCATGTTATTTTTAATGGTTGCGATATTTATTCCTGCAGGAGTCCTTGGATATGTGATTATAGGTATTTTTATTTTATTGAGTTTGTATTTATCAAAATTAAATGTTAAATATGCATTAAGAACAATGAAACCAATGTTATGGATGATGGCTTTCTTGTTGGTTATTAACCTATTGGTTATTAAAACAGGAACACCTTTGTTTTCAATCAAGGGATTTACAATCTATAGTGATGCCGTAAATCAAACGTTATATATTGTGGTTCGTTTAATGTTGATGGTCATTATCACAACTGTATTAACAAAGAACAACAAAACCTTTGGATTTGACTTTGGGAATTGAAAAATTGTTGAAGCCTTTTGAAAAAGTTGGTGTACCAGCTCACATTATTGCGATGATAATCAGTATTGCGTTGCGTTTTATTCCAACATTGATTGAAGAAACACAGCGTATTATGAACGCACAGGCAAGTCGTGGTGTGGATTTAGAAAATGGGAGTATTAAAGAAAAAATTATGGCCATTTTGTCTTTAATTGTTCCACTATTTGTTTCTGCATTTGATCGTGCAGATCAACTTGCGAATGCGATGGAAGCTAGAGGGTATGATCCATCTAGAAAAAGAACACGTTACAAAGTGTTAAAGATGCAAACTATCGATTATGCTTCAATGATTTTAAGTGTTTTCGTTCTTTGTGCTTGTATTGGTATTTGGGTATTATGATTGTAAAAAGCACTTGTCAGCTATGATGGTTTTAATTATGCAGGCTTGGCAAAAACAAGAGAATGCGTTAGGCATTCAACAAGTGATTGAAGAAGCTTTGTATAAAATTACTAAAGAGAATGTGGATGTTGTTGCGAGTGGAAGAACGGATGCTTTGGAGTTCATGCATTAGGTCAAGTCTTTCATTTTGAGACAAGTAAAAATATTCCGGCTATTCAATATGAAAGAGCATTAAATGCGTTGCTTCCTAAAGATATTCGTATCTTAAAAACGGAAGAAATGCCCGATGATTTTCATGCACGTTTTAGTGCTTGTAGGCAAACGTTATGATTATTTTTGTTCGTACGATATAAAGAATCCTTTTAATTATAAGTATCGTAATCTATTAACTAAAAAATTGGATATTGAGACGATGAAAAATGCATCAAAAGTATTCTTGGGATCTCATGATTTTACGAGTTTTGCATCGAGTAAAATCGATCCTAGAAAGCCTAGAGTTAAAAAAGATTTCAAATATTGAAATTAATGAAGAAGGTACAGACGTGCATTTTATTTTTGAAGGTACTGGTTTTCTAAGATATCAAGTTCGTATGATGACAGGTACTTTAATTGCGGTAGGTCAACATAAGATAGATATTGATGATGTGCAAAGAATGTTAGATGCGAAAGATAAGTCGGCATGTCGTTATAATGCACCGAGTTGCGGATTATATTTAGTGGAGGTAAAATACAATGAAACAAACTAATTTTCATACACATACTTCACGTTGTCATCATGCCTTTGGCAATGATGAAGAATTTGTTCGTACTGCCATTCAAAATGGTTTTGAAGTATTGGGCTTTTCAGATCATGCGTGTTGGAAATATGACTCCGATTTTGTGGCGCATATGCGTATGAAGCTTGATGAATTTGATGATTATAAAGATAGCGTTTTATATCTGAAAGATAGATATAAGAAGCAGATTGAGATTCGTTTGGGTTTAGAAGTCGAATACTTTCCTAAATATATGGATTGGTTGTTAGATTTCTGTATTGAAAATGAAATTGATTATTTGATTTTTGGCAATCATTATTATGGTACAGATGAGGATCACATTTACTTGGGTGGTGCTAAAGGTAAGTATATTAAAGGATATTTTGATACTTGTGTTGAAGGTATGAAAACGGGTATGTATGCATACCTAGCTCATCCTGAATTGATTTTAAGAGATACAGGTGGTTTTATCACACCTGAAATTGAAGAGGGATTTCACCGTATTTGTAAGATCAGTCAAGATTATAATGTTCCATTAGAATTTAATGTGTTGGGTATGCAACACAATATGCGTATGGGGTATGAAGAGTATCCACACACTAAGTTTTGGCAAATCGCTGCTCAATATAATGTGAAGGCAATTCTAGGTATGGATGCGCATAGAATTTGTGATTTGGATCAAAAATTATATAATTTGGCTTTGGAAAAATTATCTGAATTTGATGTAGAAATCATGGATGATATTCCTTTAATTGATTATAAAAAAATAAAAAGAAAACAAGATTAAAGTTTAGCAAAAATAAAGCTAAACTTTTTGTTTTTTTCATTGACTTTTATAGGGATATTGCATATCATATTAGATGGCTAAACTCTGGCCTTTTGAGCCCCGGTAAACGCTCAAATCAAGGAGGAAATTAGATATGCGTCAAACTACTATGGCAAAACCTGCCGATGTAACACGTACATGGTATGTAGTTGATGGAAACGGACAAACTTTAGGACGTTTGGCTTCAACTTGTGCTCATGTATTAAAAGGTAAACACAAACCTACATACACACCAAATGTTGACTGTGGTGATTATGTAATTGTGATCAATGCTTGACAAGGTCGAAATGACTGGAAACAAGTTGAATACTGAAAAGTATTACAACCACTCTGGATACTTTGAGGTATGCGTGTGCGTACAGACTAAAGAAATGAAAGAGAAATACCCTGTTGAATGGGTTGAAAGAGCAATCAAAGGTATGTTACCTCACACTAAATTAGGTGATGTACAACGTGGACACGTATTCGTATACGCTGGTAGCGAACACCCACATGCTTTGCTCAAAAACCTGTTGAATTGAAGGTAAGAGGATAAGGAGGAATAGAATATGAAAAAATCTAACACTGTTCAATATCATGGCGTTGGACGTCGTAAAAAATCTGTTGCTCGTGTCTTTTTACGTCCAGGTACAGGTAATATCGTAGTCAACGGAAAAACTTTGGAAGAATACCTTCCATTGGAAACTTTACGTATGGTTGTTAAATCACCATTAGAAATCACTAACACAGTTGATCAATTTGATGTGATTATCAACGTACAAGGTGGAGGATACACTGGTCAATCTGGTGCTATGCGTCACGGAATCACTCGTGCTTTAATGGAAGCTAGTGAAGACTACCGTCCAGTATTAAAAGCTCGCAGGATTCGTTACTCGTGACCCTCGTGCTAAAGAACGTAAAAAATACGGTCTTAAAGCGACTCGTCGTGCTCCACAATTCTCTAAACGTTAGTCAGAACATACTTTTGACTACTCTGCAAAGATTCAAAACCACTCAAACCCTTTATATATGGGCTTTGGGTGGTTTTTTTCTATTTCTGTGAATTGTTGTGAATAGTCTGTGAAAAAGTCTATTTAAGCACGCATACAAAGACGCTTATAAGTAGCAAAATTAACTCCTCAGTTATCGAAAAGCACGCACAAAATGTAATTGCACAAGAAAAGCACCACGGATGCTTTGATGCGTTTAATATTTTAATCTTACTAATTTTTTTGATTATATAGCTTGGTTTTTATTTAGCAACCAATCCCTGATATCAAAGATTTCAATTCCTTCATATGAATACTTTGGATGACCGGTTTTGGCGATGATAATCTTTGGATATGCATCCTTAATCTGTAAAAGAGGCGCATATTCTCTTTTGAATGTTTCCTCTTCAGTGATATTGTCACTTACCTGAATATAGATTTTTTCACTACCTCTTTGGGCAACAAAATCGATTTCTTTCTGATAAAGCTTTCCAACATAGACATCATAGCCACTACGTAATAATTCAAGACAGACCATGTTTTCATATACTCTGCCATAATCCATGTTTCTTGTACCAAGAACAAAGATAACGTATGCCAATATCACTTAAATAGAACTTTTCTGTGCTTTCAAGATATTTCTTGCCACGGATATCGTAGCGCTTGATATCATAGAAAACAAAGGCGTTGCACAGGTACTTGATATATTTTCCAATGGTGACATGATTAGTTGATACGTTCTTTTCGGATAGCATATTGCTTTGATTCTGCTTGGTGAAGTCAGGTTTGATATATTGTCCATAAGGAATTCACTTAAGCGTCTGTAATACCTGAGTATCTGGCAGGGAATACTTCTGTACAAGGTCTCTTGTAACAATTGTTTCATAGACTTCCTTGATATAATCCTTCCTGTCTTTTTTTCGGTGTTGTAGACATAGGACCCAACTAATCCACCTTTGATGGTGTAATCTTCAAATAGCTTTTCTATGTCGTGGTTGTTGTCGTAGTAATTACAATATTCTTTGAAACTGAATGGATAGACATGAATTTCAATATAACGACCGGTAAATAGAGTGGCTAAATCTGCACTTAACAAAAAAAGCGTTGGAACCGGTGATATAGATATCATACTTTCTTTTTTTGAATATAGGCTATTTACAGCCAGTTCAAAATTTGGACACATCTGCACTTCATCAATGAAAAGATAATTCGACTTTCCTTCCACATATCGTTCTTCAACATAGGCATGAAGCGCATGATACTCTTTCAGGTGTTCAAATGAAAGATCCATAAAGTCAATAAAGATAACGTTGATATCATTAAAGTTGTCTTTCAGATACTGGATATACTCCTGCATCAGTATTGATTTACCCGATCTTCTGATACCGGTAATAACTTTTATATCAGGCGTATCCTTCAGATTCTTTATTCGATTTAGGTATTCAGTTCTTTCAATGGTTTTCATAGTGCTTGCCTCGCTTTCAAAAAAAATGAATTTTTTAAACTTTTGAAAGTCATCCTTACTTGTATTATATCCGATTATAATCTTTGTGTGCAATATGCCGCTTTCAAAAAATAAAAATTTTTAAATTTTTGAAAGCGGATAGTATGTTTTTAGCTATTATAACTATGTCAATGATTCTAAAGAAGCAAACGAATTTGTTTTCCAATGACTATAATTCGTTTATTTCTCTTGTGTCACTGGTTACCAAAGTCATTAGCAGATTATCGTTGTCAATCGAACGCCACTCCTATACAGGTTGTTGTTTATCGTACTGGAAATGAATGTTTGGAAGTCATTGTTGGAACGCCAGCGCTTTGGGTGAACTCAAAGTGTTGATTGCCAAATTATTTGAATATGAAAACTAATAATCAAGTTAAATTAAAAGAAAAAGACCACAGCCAGCCGGTAAGTCTGGTTCTGGTCAAAAGCGTTCGCAAAACGTGTGGCCACAGAATGAAATTCTGTGTTCAAAGAGGCTTTGGAGAACTGCACTCAACAAGCAAGTGGAAAGGAAAATTGCAGAGTACGGTTCGGTGTGTATTAACACCGGCATTGCTTTGGGCCTCTTTCCCGTAGGAAAAATAAAAGGAAGGATTCATATCCTTCCACACTTTAACGCCCTACGCTTATGGCGGTAGGAGCCATACTGATTTGGTATTTCTACTTTTTATTTGCATTATACACTATTATGCGTATAATCCAAGAATATGAACTTCCTTCATGACATGGGCTATTAAAGGATTCTTCTGCTTATAAATATAATTCTTATCTCTCACAGTGTTCACTTCTTTTCTTTGATTTTTTACTTCTTTAATTATTTCTTCTGGATAATAAACAGAATCAATTGCTTTAATAAGTTCTGACATTTCAATATGAGTATACACGCTTTCCGTGATAGACATAGCACCTTTGTGACCAACTATTAGTTTTTGATATGTTTGTGATACCTGTGCAGTTGCAAGTAGAGATACACATGTGTGTCTGCAACAATGTGGTGTTTGATCATATTCGAATCGAACCATAAATGGATTCCAGTAGCTGTCGTAATAGTTACGATACGTAAAATGTTTTTGATCGGGCGTGTGGAATACATAATCACATTGACTCGATTCATACCAGGCTTTAAAGAATGGATAAATCATAGTACCAATCGGAACTTTACGGATTCCGCTTTGTGTTTTTGATTTAGTAATAGTGAAATAATGTTCATCAAGATTAACATTTTGCTTCTTTAAATCCAACAATTCACTTACTCGTACACCTGTATAACAAAGAATTAAAATCATTTGGATGTATATATCTTCTTTTTGTGACCACAATACATTCAATTGTTCTTTTGAAAATGGTTGCCGATCATAGCTATTCGGATTTCTATCTTTGTATTTGGCTATATCCACAAATTTTGCGTAGTCTGTCTTTGCAAAGATTGTTCTTGATTGCATATGCGTACATTTGGTTAAATAAGATTTTAATATTTCTTAGAGTAGGGTAGTTTTTTACCACAATTATCAATAATATTTTGAAGATCACTGGTTCTAATATCTCTAAATGGGTATTCGAAGATTCGTGTGCACGTATTATATGCGGCTCGGTAACTATTTATTTTTTTGGCTTCCATATTGTCTTTGAACTTTTCATCAAACCAATCTTCAAAGACTTCTCGAAAAGAGGGATTTCCTTGATTTAAATCGTATGGCTTCTCATGATATTTCGCTAGCATTTGAAGTCCTTCTTCGCAAGTTTTAGCATAACCAATAATGCCAATCACTTGTTTAGTCTTGCCTGTTTGTTTATTTGTATCATAACCCGTTGTTATGCGAACAATATAAGGTCTTCGTCTTCTGTTTGCGTTACTCATTTTTACAATTGACCCATAACCACTAGGCAATCGCATATGTTTATTTCTTTTTCTCATTTATGAATTTCCTTTCTTTTGGATTTGACAATCTTAAAAGTAAGAGCATTTTCAATTGTATCTTTACCAAAGAATTTTTGAGTTTGTTCATATCTCTTCTTAATTCTCGATTTTCATAAGATAATTCATCTATTGAATTTTTTTAATTCAGTATTTTCGTTTTTTAAAAAGATCAGTTGAGTTTTCAGATTTATTAATTCTTTGACTATATCAAATACTTGGTTGATCAACGGTTGTATAAATGCTCTTAATTTGGAAAATTTTGGCTGAACAATATTTTTATGATATGTTGAAGCAAGTGTGAGCTTATTTGGTTCTGGTAACAACCATAATTCTTCATTGTTTAAAGCGTTAAACGCATCATTTAGATAGGGGGTCATATTTTTGTAGCGAATTATATTGCTTTTCAATATTAATATTTCTTGATCCAACTTTGAAATTTCTTCTTTTCTTTTTTCCTTTTTAAAGTTAAGAACATCAAGTGGTTTATTATGTGTATCAAGGTTGACCCATTTAACTTCATACTTATTCATGATTTTGGCAACTTCCATTTTTTCAAAGATTCACCCATTGGTTCCACTCTGTTTCTGATCGACTCCCTCCATTAAATCCTTGAGATTTTAAGGCTTGTTTCAATGAAACACGAGTTTCGAGTCCTCTTTTACTTCCTGTAGTAAAAGGAATAAAGTCAATATGAAGATGAGGTGTCTGTTCATCCATATGAAGATGAGCAGAGAATACATAGAGATTCGGATTACGTTCTTGAAAACCTTTCATATACTCATCGAGAATTACTTTTCCTAGTTCACCATTTTTTCCAAGACAATTCATTGTGTCCATATTTCCAACTTGAACAATAACTTCATGGAATACTTTTTCTTGTTTACCCATTCGTATTTTTTCATAATAATTTGGAATGGTACGATCACTACGAGTTTGTCTAGCGTTATATTTTGTGACGGCATCATCAAATAATTCATGATAAGTTTGTTTTAGATCTTTATTAACATATTCAATATTATATTGGCTTCGATTGCTTGTCAACATTACTTGCAGTAAAATCTCTTGCATTGTGAGCGATGCTTCCTTTGCCAATTTTAAAGCTAATGCTTTGTTCCATATGAACCTCGTAGAGCGCAAGGCATCTTTTGTTTATGACAAAAGTGCATTTGCGTTACTTTCGACAAAGTAACAAAGGTTTTATTAAATCCTAGGACGGTAGGACGATAAATAACTATATGCATAAAGTATCGTCCTTATCGTCCTTTTGTTCAACTTGAAAAGTATAGATTCTTCCATTCGAACGGCTTGGATCAATTGAAAAAGTAATTCCTTCTGAAGCAAGTAAGTCCTTATGTGTATTTAGTAATCGAGATGCTCTGTTTGCTGCAATTGTTAATTTTGTGAGTTGTAAAAGATTGGAAATAGTACCTGAATATCCATTGTTTTTAATGATATAGTTTCGAATTATACCTATTTCATATGGCATATCATCATTAATATTTTCTTCGCTTAATGAATACGTAAGGGTTGATGTATCTAAATGTAATTGTAGGATTTCTTCTTTAATATTCCTTCCACCAACTTCAAGCGTAGCACTTGTTTGTCCAATACCACTTCGAATTAAATGTAGATAAGTGCCATTGCATGATCCCACAAGTTTTACACCTCCTTTGGATGAACAATAACCATTTTGACTTCCGTTTTTCGTATCATGGTTAAGTAGTAAAATATGAATTTTTAAACCATCAGCAATTCCTTTTAAATATTCCATATCTTCTGTATCTTTAACATTATTTGCTTCTGTTTTAATAGTTAGATTGCGAATATTATCGAATAGATCAATAATAACTAGTCTAAGAAATGGATGGGAAATTAATGTTTCCGTAACAACTTCGAGTAATAATATATCATCTTGATTTGAAGAAGTATCTTCTAAAACTATGTTTTTATTGAAACAAAAAACTACAGAATCATCCATTTCAAGATTCATCAGTTTCAATCTTTCTGCAATCAAATCCTCATCGTTATCTAAACAAATATAGAGAACATCACATTGGATCGTATTGTTATTAAGAAATGGAATGCCTTTAGAAACTGAATTTGCGAGTTGTAATGCTAATGTGGATTTACCAGTTTTACTACCACCAGTTAAAATACTAACCTTATTTCCTTTGATAAGAGAATCTACAATATAGTTGTTTTCAAAATATGTTTTATGTCTGATCTCATTTCCGGTGATAAGTTCAATATTATTATCCATTGAAATACCCTGTTTCTTCCCATACTTTCTTATCTGGACAATAGTAGTTGTATTCGCTTGAATTGTCTTTTTTTTCATAGCATAGCCAAAATTTAAAACACCTTGTTGAAGACCGATTCGAATGTATTGGGCATCTTTCCCAATGGCTTTTGCTAATTCGTTAATAGGAACATTTCTACCTGTAAAAACAGGCGTTTCAATATATAGTTTTGTGTTTTCCATACAAATTTTCCTCCTTTTTTATTTTGTTGGAAAAAGAAATGTTTGCTATAATGCTTACGTGAAGACATTATAAAAACAGTTCTTCATTTGAGTAGATTCATTAGATGCGGTGACCAAACTTTATCTAATGGATCTTTTTTAATGTTCAACATACATAATAAATTTTCCTCCTTTAAAGATTGTCAATGTGTAGCAAGTAAATTATTGCTACACAAATGCATATACTTGCTACACCAACAATATACTACCTATAGAAAGTAAATGCAACTTAAAAAATTGAAAATACTTACTATTTTTAATATAATGTAATAGGGACAGAGGTGATAATATGGCATTTGCAACTTATATGAAAAACATTCGATTGGATTGTGAAGAGTCACAAGTTAGCATGGCGAAAAAAATGAATATTAGTGTGACTGCACTTAAATTAATTGAGAATGGAACCACAAAATTTCCTAGTGATAAATTATTAGAGAATATATGTGAATATACAAAGAGCAGTCAAAATGATGTGATTATGCATATTTTATTTGATGAAGAAGACATAAAAATAGATATTTGGCATGCAGATATTTAGCATATATGTATTTATTAGGATGGAATATTACCGTTAGTCCATTTGAATTACATTTAACAGAAAATTATATGCGTACTTTTGATGCGAAAATTATAAAGAAAAGGGAAAATAAGAATATAGTGATTGTTGCGAGTTGCAATCGTTTTTTTGAGAGAATATCTATAAATGATGTATTGGAAGATAAAAATTTTATTGGTTATTTAGGAGATGCAGTGTCATTAACATTATCTATTATGGATTCATTTAGAGGATTACATATTTTATTTGACAATAAAGATGAAAAGCAAAGATAAAATGTATGATTTATTTCAAGAAGGAAAATATCGTCATTTAGACTTCTATATCGATGTAGTCCTGTTCGATCCTGACCGTAGTGAGGTGATTGACAACAAAAGGGTCACTAAATAATCTAAATAGACTATGTTTTCTTAATTAAATATTGCGTATTGAATGAAATTAAAAATTAATTAAAATCAATACCAGAAGGAGGTTTTGAACATGAAAAAATTAATTACAAGTTTATTGGCTTTGTTGTGTGTATTTGGATCTCGGCCTATTACAATGTATGCAGAAGAAAATTCAAGTGAAAATGAAAATTCTACCGAAAATACAAATACAGATAATACAAACAGTGGACAAGAAACTAACGGTGACTCTAGTATTGAAGTCTATTCAACAAATAAAGGAGCACAATAGTGACCAAATCGTCTGATAGATTGTTAATTGGAAATGTATTAAAAAGTATAAGAATCAAAAAAGATATTCCAATAAAACAAATTGCAAAAAAATGAAAGTTAGTGAGTCTATGATATCACAATTGGAAACAGGAAAGAATAATTTTTCTAAAGATAAAATAATAGTTTATACGAATATTTGTGGATGTAGCTTTAATTTTAATATAAATAGACGAGATATAATTGAAAAGCTAATTGATGTTTATAAAATATACTCTGAATTAAAAATTGAAAAATTTAATAATGCTATTTCTAATTTGAAAAAAATTCCCGATATTGCTTTTTCTAGTGCTCGATTTGAGTATTATTTAATACTGTATATGGATAACATTGTAAATAAGAATATTTCCAATGTGGAATTTATAGAAAAGATGATTGAAATTGGAATTAATAGCTTTACAAACAATGAATTAGCAATATATTACGACATGCAGGGATTAAAGTATATCTATTCAAAAAATAGTATCAAGGCAGTTAAATTTTTAGAAAAATCTATTTCTTTTAACGACAATTTTTTAATGAATAATTATCATTACTGTACTATTTTTTTAAATTTAGGATATTATAATTTAGCTCAGATATTTATAAATAAATCCTTAAAAATTGCTTTAGAAGATGTAATGATTGAGCGATTATTTCATCTTTTATTAAATCAAGCTTCGCTATATATAAATACATTACAATATCAAGAGGCAGATCGAATCAATCTTAAATTATTAGAAGAATCATATGTTAGAAACGATTTGTTCTTGCGATATTGTGTATTGTCAAATTTAACATTATCTTCTCTATTAAAAAAGATTTTAATGATGGATTTGTGTATATTGGAATGATTGATCAGAAATATTTAAATGATGATTATGATTTGATTCTTTATCAGATTATGCTTTATTTTTTTAGTAATGATTATATTTCTACAAAAACCATATACGTAAGGCTTTAGGTAACACTAGTATATCGAGTTATTACAAAAATTTTTTTCAAGGAATAAAGTATCTAATGGATAATAAATTTATAAAAGCTATAGACCGAATTGAAAGATGTTATGATTTAGCACTAAGTGATGGTGGAGTTGACAGAGCTATATTAGATTTAAAGCTATTGAATGAGTTATATCTAGATCATGGATTACAAAATAAATTAAAAAAGTGAAAGAATTACAAGAAAAAATTCTACAAAATGTCATATGCGAATCAAATAATTGAAGATATAGGGTTAAAACTTAATTAAAAATTAGGATTGTTTTTTTTTATTACAATTACTTTATATTGAAATCAGAAAGAGCTCTTTTGTAAAATAAGGAGATAATTATAATGAAAAAAAACTTAGGATTATGATTTGTGTTTTTGCACTTACAAGTTTATTCTGCGTGCCTGTTTTAGCTGATTCATATGTTTTAGGATGTAATTCTTCGCGAGGGTTAGCGCATGGGACGGCATCAACTAGTTGTACTAATAATTTATATACGCATTCTTATACGACAAAAGGAACTGCAAAGCAAGTTTGAGTCATAGAATTTCAGTTTATGTAGCTGATAAATATGGAAATACGATGAAGTCGGCTTCATCTACGTCATCATCAAGATATGCATCTACTACATGGAATGTTGATACATCGACATCTCATAAACATGCGGCTGCTTCACTTTGTTTACGCGCAGTGTGGAATAATATAATATTTAGAATGGCTAGATGAAAATCTAGCCACTTCTTTTTAGAGGAGCAGGTTATGAAAAAAATAATAATGGTTTTGGTTATATTTATATCAAGTATTATTTTTTATGATAGTTATGTTAACTTGTCACAGAAACAATATAATGATGTGATAAATCTGAGTTACAAGTTTGCTCAAGAAAACGATATGGAAGTTGTTCCAATTGATTTACAATTAAGTGAAGATAAGCAAGAAAGAACAGAACAATTTAATCAAGTATACAGTTTTTTGCAAGAACATTCATATCCTTGTTTTGTTGGCATAGTTTCTAAAAATATAAAAACGGAATATGTATATCTTCCAAAACAAAATAAACTACCGATTTATACAGAAGAAAATAAAGCGATTGATTTTAATAAAAATAGCGATCATTATTTGTCTTCTTCGTATAAGGATAAAAGTAGGTATGCAACGATTGATTTTATTGATCAAGATTATCATAGTGAATACAATAATGTGCATAGAATAAAGACTTTTTGCGAATTATCTAGAAGATTGGAATGGAAATACACTATTTCCGTTGTATTTTGTTACAAATTCTAAGCAGGATTTGTTGAAGGATTTAGAGGATACGAAAATATTATCTGAATTGAAAGTGGATGGTGATATCACAACATCCGATTTTTCTACAGGAGTGATTGACTATTCATTTCTAAAGAGAATTTTGATGTATTTAGCAATTGCGGTTTTATTATGTCTTTTATCTGATGCATTGACATCTAGAAAAGAAGTTTTTATTCGTAAGATGCAAGGTGCTACTTCATGGTTTATTTATAAGAGGCTATATGGAAAATTTTATTTGTTAAGTATATTGATGTTTGTGTTAACACAAGCTTTATTATATTTTCTTGTGGTTCAAAACTTTAGACCTGTTACTCATGAACTTATTCAATATTTACTGCAGTCTGCTCTTCTTTTTGTACTTTGTCTGATTGTAGTTGGATTTATAATATATGTCTTATTAAGTCAAATTCAATCGGTTGTTATATTGAAAAAATCTCAGTTTAGATGGATTTCAATGACTCTGTTTATATTGAAATGTGTCTTTTGATTTCAATATTTATACCATTATTGACTTCGTTCAAATATACATCTCAAGTGGTTCAGGATGGGTATTACTTAAATAAATACAAAGAAACCTATAATAATTATCTTCGTTTAGAGGGTGTTAATATAAATATGTTTTCTTTGGAATTCCAAGATGCGATGAGCCAGTTGAATGAAAAGATTCGAGAATATCCATATATATATGAAGATTTCTCAACCAAAATAAATCGTGATGGGATGAAATAACATATCCTTATATCATTGTAAATGAGCAGTATTTAAAGGAATATGATTTATATAAGGATGGTAAGCCAGTTAAAACATTTAAACCGGGTACTCTTTATGCTCCAAAATCAGTGAATGTAGATGAAAAGTTATTGTTTGGCTACGGAGTGTGAGTATGATCAACTTGATGATGGTTATGTCATGCTTTCGCATAGTTTAAGAGAGGATAATTGGCATGTAAAAAATCCAATTATTTATGTTGTGGATGAAAACTATGATATGAGTCAATTTGGTATTTTTATTAAGGATAAAGATAAAACCGTAAAGAAGTCCATTAATGATTTCTTGAAATCTAAGGGATTGTATCAAAATATGAATTATGCGTATGAAAATTATGATTATGGAAAAAAGACCATGGTAATCAATAAATTGATTATAGATTCACTATATTACTTTTTTGTATATGTGATCGTTTTATTCTTGTTCCAGTATCAATCTATATATTTATATTTTTTAGAAAATCGAAAGATGATTTCTTTAAATTGTTTGTTGGGAAAAAACATCTGGCAAAAAATATCGTGATTTTATTATTGTGAATCTGTTTGTTTATCTTGTCTTCTTTGTTGTGGATGGTTCTAGTTGTAAAAAATATTTCGACAATAGGCTTGTATTTGTGGATATTCACTATTCTTATCGATTTTATAATAGCTCTAATTTTTAGAACGTATTTTGAAAGAAAGAAAGTGTTGTTATCCTTGAAAGGAGATTTGGAATGAAGGTAGTAGTAGTTGATAAGATTCATAAACAATATCATGATCATGTGATTTTTGATGATTTCTCAATGGAAATAGAACAAGGAAGTTTTGTCGCAATACAAGGTGCTTCAGGATCAGGAAAATCTACATTGTTAAATATGATTGGTCTTTTGGATTCTCCAGATAAAGGGAATATTGTGATTTTTGATAAGAAAAATGTAAAACCATTTTCTAGACAGGCCAATAAATTGTTAAAGGCAAAAATAGGATATTTATTCCAGAATTTTGCGTTGATTGATAATAAGAGCGTGTATTACAACTTGTATTTGTCTATTGATCACTTTTCATTTCCAGATAAGAAGGAAAGAATTCTAAAAGCACTTGAAGATGTGGGCTTAAAAGATTTTGAAAATAAAAAAGATATGTGAATGCTCTGGTGGAGAGCAACAAAGAGTTGCCTTAGCTCGTCTTTTAATCAAACCATGTCAATTGATTTTGGCAGATGAACCTACAGGAAGTTTGGATTCAGTAAACAAAGAAGTTGTGTTTAAAATCCTAAAGAAAATGCAGTCACAGGGAAAAACAATTGTGATAGTCAGTCATGATGAAGAGCTTGTAGAAAGAGCGGATCGTATAATAAATATCTAAAATGCACTTTAAGCACGCGTATAAGACGCAAGAATAACTGAATGTGCTTTAAATAAGCAAACATTCAGTTCTCTAAACGTTAGTATTTTACTTACTAAGAGAACGGTTGATCGCATCCAACAATGTCTGATAGTCCATGTGAGTATATACTTTTTCAGTTAAACTCATGGCTCCCTTTATGACCTATTATCTTCTTTGATCGTAGTTGGATTTACATCTGCTTTTGTCAGTAATGATATACAAGTATGTCTTGTATCATGTGGAGTTTGCTTCATGTTTAATTGTTTCATACTCCTGCATCAGTATTTGAGTATTCCATGGTGGCAGAGCTACCCAATCCATAAAAAATAGAGCCACCGAATCCATTTGGACAGAGCCATGCAATCCAATGCTCAGAGCCACTAAATCCACTAAGAGAGCCACTTCAGATTAATGAAATGGCTCTCATTTTTATTATTTGATTTTTGAATAATCCTCTCGAAGAGATCTTCCTTTTTAAAAAGAATTGTATAAGATGAGTTTCTAATGCTAACTAGAATGGCATCATCGAGTGGCCTATCGCCTAATTTGCCTAGCCATCCTTCAGGGCCCATTGACTGCAGTAGATGGTTATTTTTTATTTATTCTTGATCGTATCACTTCAAATAAATCGTTTCGTTCATATTCACTGATGGGTGTGCTTTAGAAATACCTTATGCGTACTTTTACATTGATCCACATATTCTTTCCAAAGCATTTTAAAACTGACTCCAACCTTCAAAAACTCCTTATGCACATATGCATAGTCAGACTGTTCATAAGAAACATCTATTCCATTTGATGGAAAAAGAAGTTCATTGATTTGGGATTCGCTTAAATTGTAAGCAGTGTTCCAATAGACACCTGCAAAGATCAAATTGCATCAAATACATCACGAACTGTATTTCGTGATACTTTCAGTATTCTAGCGATTTCATCGCTGAGAATGATTCTCAAACCTAAGTTCAAGAATTCGTCTTAAATCTCGCATAAAAAAACACCTCCAATTTGCAAGATCTGTAGAACTGAATATTCTACAAATACATCTGACAACTGAAGGTGTATAAGCGACTCTGATTAATGGATTGGGTGGCTCTAAATAATGGAATGGGTGGCTCTCAGTGCTTTGGACGGTGTGGCTCTGAATGCGTGGAATACTCACAGTATTGACTTACCCGATTTTCTGATACCGGTAATAACTTTTATATCAGGCGTATACTTAAGATTCTTTATTCGATTCAGGTATTCAGTTCTTTCAATGGTTCCCATAGTATTGCCTCACTTTCAAAAAAATGAAAATTTTTAAACTTTTGAAAGTGAATAGTCTGCTTTTGTTAATTTTTTTCTTTTATATTTTAAGAATTCTTAGATATTATTGGAATAGTTGGAGGTGTATAACATGAAATTGGAAAAAAGAATAGAACTATGTGATTCTATGACACCGCTAGAGTCCGAAATTGCATCTTATATTTTAAATAATAAAAATGTGGTTACGAAACTAAAGATTCAAGAATTGGCTGATATACTATTTATATCAAAATCTGCGATTCATCGTTTTGTGAAAAAAGATTGGGTTTAATGGATTCAATGATTTAAAAGTGAGTATCGCAAAAGAAAATGCTGATTTATTAGAAAACAATTCCTATATCAATGTGAATTATCCATTTCAGGCAAAGGATAATCCAAGACAGATAGCTTTTAAGCTTTTAGAACTTTATGAGAAGGCTATTAAGGATACATTTGAATATGTTGATTTAGACCAAATCAAAGCAGTTTCACAATTAATAGATTCGGCAGATGTAATTGATGTTTATACTCATGCCCATAATTCAAATATAGCAGAAAATTTTCAAGATAAAATGTTGACTATTGGAAGAAGTGTAAACTGTCCAAGCAGCTTTTATAATCAAAGATTAACTGTATTGGCTTCGGACCAAAAACACGTAGCGATTATTCTATCTTATTCGGGAAAGGCTACATTTATATTGCCGATTGTAAAAAAAAATTATATGAAAAAAGGTGTGAAAGTTATACAAATTGGAAAAGCAGGAAGTAATTATTATTCTCAATATGTGACATATCATTTATCGATTAGTGATTCTGAAAATAATCGAGATAGAATGTCTCAGTTTTCAAGTCATATAGCTATGCAATATATTATGGATGTTTTGTATGGTTGTATTTATAATGTGAGAAGAAAAAAAGAATACAAAATATATTTATGATTCGATTGATTATATGGATGATCGACCAAAGGATTAAAAAAGATTCAAAAAGTTTCAGATTTTTTTTGAATCTTTTTTATTTTGCTTAGAAAAAACTATCTTCAATTCTTGGACATATTGAAGAATAACTGGGTAAAAAGTAAATTAAAGCTATCAATAGAAAAGGAGAAAACATGATGAAAAAAGGATTAAAAAAATTGTTACGATTGGTGGAGGAAGCAGTTACACACCAGAATTGATGGAAGGATTTATCAAACGTTACAATGAACTTCCTATTAAGGAAATCTGGCTTGTCGATATTGAACAAGGAAAAGAAAAAGTAAATATTGATGCTAAAATGTCACAACGTATGTGGGATGCAGACAGGCTATGATGTAAAGTGCATGTAACTTTTTGATCGTAGAGAGGCATTAAAAGATGCGGATTTTGTTACAACACAATTTAGAGTGGGCTTATTAGAAGCCAGAATTAAAGATGAGAGAATTCCTTTGTCTTATGGAATGTTAGGACAAGAAACAAACGGAGCAGGTGGAATTTTTAAAGCGTTTAGAACAATTCCTGTAATTCTTGATATTGTAGAAGATATGAAGGAATTATGTCCAAATGCATGGTTAATTAATTTTACAAATCCAAGTGGAATGGTAACTGAAGTAGTTATTAAATACGGAAAGTGGGATCGTTGTATTGGTTTATGTAATGTTCCAACGATTGCTATGATGAAAGAGCCTATTGCATTAAATGTAGATCCAAATGAGTTGATTTATCAATTCGTAGGGTTAAATCATTTTCATTGGCACAAAGTATATGATAAAGATGGAAATGAATTAACAAGTAAAGTGATTGATGCTATGTTGGATGGAAAAGATGTTGGTCTTCCAAAGAAACATCAATAACGTTCCTTTCTTTGGAGAACAAATCAGAGAAATGAATATGATTCCTTGTGGATATCATAGATATTATTATCGTCAACAAGAAATGTTAGAGCATAGTTTGATGGAATATGAAACAATTGGTACTCGTGGTCAACAAGTAAAAAGAAACAGAAAATAAATTGTTTGAATTATATAAAAATCCGAATTTAGATCATAAACCAGAAGAGTTATCAAAACGTGGTGGTGCTTATTACGACGATGCGACGTGCGAATGTATCAATGCGATTTATAACAATAAGCAGACTCATATGGTTGTTAGCACAAAAAATAGAGGAGCAATTCCAGAATTGCCTGAAGATTCAATAGTTGAAGTGAGCTGCTATATTGGGGCAAAAGGAGCAATTCCTGTTGCTTGGGGAAAATTACCAAGTGCACAAAGAGGATGGCTTCAATGCATGAAAGCAATGGAAGAGTGTACAATCGAAGCCGCAGTTACTGGTAATTATGGATTGGCACTTGAAGCATTTACATTAAATGAATTGATTCCATCTGGAGAAAATGCAAAGCGTGTTTTAGATGAATTGTTGATTGCACATAAGAATTATTTACCACAATTTAAGTCTACAATCGAAAAATTAGAAAAAGAAAATGTAACAATCAAAGATTCAGTAGTGAACGAGATTATTGCTCATGAGAGTTAAAAAAGAAGTATTTGGAATACATCCATCGGGTAAAGAAGTTTACAAGTTTGAAATCATGAATAAACAAGGAATGAAAGCAGTAATCACTAATTTTGGTGCTATTCTAATATCCTTGTTTGTTAAAGATAAAAAGGGTAAAGGAATTCAAATCATTTATGGACCACAAGTGACAGTTATAAAAAGTGATTTTGAAGAATATGTTGAGAGAGTGAGTCAATAATGTTTTTTAGAAAGAAAATTAAAGAATTGGAAATCTATAAATGCGCGCAAGGAGATATTGTACCTATTGAAAATGTTCCTGATTCAGTTTTTGCAGACAAATTACTAGGTGATGGAATCGCAATCAACCCTAGTAATGGAGAAATTATTTCACCTATTGATGGACGAGTTGTTATGATCCAAGATAGCCTTCATGCGATTGGGATTCAATCAGAGGATGGTATTGAAATATTAATTCATGTTGGATTGGATACAGTCGAATTAAAAGGCGAAGGATTCGTTAAGAAAGTGAATATAAATGATAGAGTGAATAAAGGTCACCTATTGTATGTTTTGATAAAAAAATGATTGAAGAAAAAAAGGGTATAATACTATTACGATGATGATAGTTGTTAATAATGAGCGTATTTGCAAATTGGAAAAAAGGCAATCAATTAGACAAACCTTTAATAAAAGTTCAATATAAATAAAAGAAAACTGTAGCGATATGTGAGTCGCTACAGTCTTTTGTATATTAAAAACAAAATATCACAATCCATTTCGAATACAAAAAAGGATTATCGAAAGTACAATTAAACTATGAGGCTAAGTCATTTTAAACGTGATTTTTCTTATTATTCCAAGTACCGATGACTTCATTAACTGTTGATACTGTTACAAAAAGCTTCAATATCACTTTCTTGAAGATAATATAGTAATTTTTATATTCATTTGTAGCCATGATTGTGACAAGCTCTGTATGCTCTGTTTTATCATAACCACCTTTTGCCGAATATAAAGTAACACCACGCTTTAATGTGTTCATTATATAATCTTGAATGACTTCATATTCTTTGGATAATATGCAAATCTTCTTTTTTTTCTTATTAAAACCATCAATAAAATAATCTACACCTGACCATTGGCTAGTGTTGCCAATGCACCAACCACTAAAGCGCCAATATCATATACAATTAGACTTGTTGTACAAATGAGTAGTCCAACTAACGTACAAGCTTTGCCTAGATCCATATGTGTATATTTATTGACAATTTTTCGCAATAATATCCGTTCCACCACTCGATGCGTTTACACGAAATAGAATGGTTTGTCCAAATGCTAAAATCAATGTATAGGTAGCCATGTCGAAAACAAAGATTTTGTGTTAAAGATACATTATTTGGATAAATTTTTTTCAAATACAGACTAGAAATAAAGGCAATAATAAAGAGGCATAAATCGTTTTTGCACCAAACTCTTTACCAATTAGAACAATACCTAGAATCAACAATAAGGCGTTGATCACAAAGGTAAGTGTAGAAATAGATAGGCTTGTGATTTTAGCTAAAACCATAGCTAAACCAGTAACACTTCCAGTGATGACTTCACTAGGAATTAAGAAGAAATATATGGCGACACTGATGATGAACATGGCGAGTGTGATAGTCAAAAAAGCTTTTTAATGTATTCGTTTTCATTTGTAAAACCTCCGCTTTTTATTATGCCAAAAAAGTGTAAAAAAAGAAGAGTTATCTCTTCTTCGCATCGGTTTTATTAAATTTATCTCTACGCTTTGTAGATTGAATGAACAGGCGCTTCATTTCTTGTGTATCTTCTTGTTCTAAAGAATCTCTAAAGTGAGAGATTGAATCGATAAACTGGTTGATTTCATCTAATAAGATATCTTTATTCATGATAAATAATTCGGTCCATAAATCTTCATTGATTTTCGCAATACGAGTTAAATCCCGAAAGCTATCTCCCGTATATTCTACAAGATGAGCATTATCGTGTGTATTCATTAAAGATACTGCAATGACATGGGTTAACTGTGATAAAAAAGCCGATCATTTTATCATGCTCTTCAATGGATAGTGTACAAATTCTACCAAATTCCATCTTATTAGCTAATTCTTTTACGGCTTCAATTGTTTCCTTTTTGTTCTTTTGAGTAGGAACAAGAATAAAGTTTGAACCCTTAAAATTGTCTCATCGCTAAATTCAATACCACGAGATTCTCTACCACACATGGGGTGAATACTCAATAATTCAAGATCTTCGCGTAATACATCTTGAATGGGTTTAACAATATTTGTCTTTACACCACTAATATCCATTAATAATGAATGTTTAGGAATATCATTCTGATAGACTTCGATCCAAGGAAGAATTTTGGTTGGATATAAACAGAAGATAAATGTATCACACTTTGAAATGACATCTAAAGGATTTGTGCTACCATCTACAATAATATTTAATTCTTTGGCTTTATCAATCGTTTGTTGAGATACATCAATACCATAGACGTTGTAGTTTAAGTGTGTTAGTTTCTTCGCAAAACTCGCTCCCATTAATCCAAGTCCTATAATCGCAATATTTGTCATAGAATCTCAACCTTTCCACCTAAGCTTTGAATGTCTTCAAAGAAAGTAGGATAACTCTTTGTGATGGCTTGAGCATCATCAATAATACATTCGGAACCTGCACATAATCCAAATACCGTCATTGCCATAACAATGCGGTGATCGTTATGTCCAAAGATTTCTACTGTGTTATTTGATTTATAGTGTTCTTTACCGTGAATTTGAATCGAATCAAATGTAGAAGTAATATCTACACCCCATTTTTTTAGTTCGGTTTCCATAGCTTCAATGCGATCACTTTCTTTCATGCGTAAACGAGCTGCATTCACAATATTTGTTTCACCATTTGTGAAACTGGCTAAGACACATAAGATTGGGCCTAAATCTGGACAATTAGATAAGTCGATAGTTTGTGGTGCAGGTTGTTTTTTTGTGAATGTGATCGTATCCTTGTCACTTGTAAAACTAGGAATACAATCTAAAATGGCTTTATCTCCTTGTTTACTTGACATGTCCATGTTGGAGCATGAAAGAGTATTGTTTAAAGTGCCTAACACCGCAAAGAAGGCTAGCTGAGAAAAGTCTCCTTCTACAGAAACGTCTTGTGCTTTATAGTGTTGGTTTCCTTTGATTAAATATGAATTTGAACTTGTTTCTATAATTTCAATGCCAAATTTCGCTAACATTTGAATCGTTAAATTTACATAGCTCTTTGATTCATAAGGCTCCGTAATTGTAAGTGTACTATCTTGATTTAATAATGGAAGGACAAACATGAATCCGGTAATAAATTGGCTGGAAATATCTCCTTGTACAACGTAGTCTTTCGCTTGTAGATTTCCACTTACAATGATTTCTTTATCGGATTGGTTGAATTCAATATTTTGTTTCTTAAATTCATTTTCATATACATCCATGGGTCTTTGAAGCAATCTTCCTTGACCTAAAAATTTAACTTTGGCATTTGTACATGCGGCAAGTGGAATCAAGAAACGTAAAGTAGAACCGGATTCATTCGCATTACACGTAATATTTCCTTCTTGTTTAAAAAAGATTAGTGCCTGTTACTTCATATGTAGTTTCATCGATTTGTTTAATTATAGCACCCAAAGCTTTCATGCAGCCAACGGTTGCTTCAATATCCTTTGAGTTTGTGACATTGGAAACAATACTTGTACCATCACTTAATGAGGCACAAATCAATGCTCTATGTGCCATAGATTTGGATGCGGGTATCTTTACATTTCCATGTACTTTACTTGGTGTTACTTTTACTTTCATTCAAAATCCCCTGAAGTGGCTTAATGGCAAGCCTAGACATATATAAATCTAATAAGCCAAACGCAACTACACTATCCACAACAATTCTTGCTCGGTGCAAGATACATGGGTCGTGTCTTCCTTGAATTTTAAGATCCACGTTTTCTTTTGAAAGATAATCCACAGATTCTTGCGTTTTAAAAATCGATGGCGTTGGCTTAATGCAAGTATGGATCAAAATCGGCATACCATTTGTGATACCACCATTGATTCCGGCATTGTGATTTGTTTTAGTTTCAATTTTATCATTAAAACGGAAGGCATCATTGGCTTGAGATCCTTTTAGTTTCGAAAGCCAAATCCTTCACCAAAGGAAACGCCTTTAACGGCTGGTACAGAGAAAATTAAGTGTGATAAAATGCTTTCTACAGAATCAAAGAAAGGTTCCCCTAGGCCTGCAGGAAGACCTATAATGGCAGTTTCTAAAATACCACCTAATGAATCACCTTCAGCAGTAATTTTCGATTTCTTGAATCATCTGATCTTTGACTTGATCATCTATAACCGCAAAGGTTTTATCATTGACTTCTTGAATTTGTTTTTCTAAAACACGAGAGTCTTGACTAAAAGGAATATCCGAAAGGGTATATAAACTTTCAATGTGTGACCCAATTACTATGCCTTGTGATTTCAGAATTTGTCTGCAAATGCTTCCGGCAGCTACAATGCATGCGGTAAGTCTTCCGGAAAAGTGTCCGCCACCACGATAGTCTTGATATCCATTGTATTTTTCAAAGGCAGTAAAATCGGCATGTCCAGGACGCAATCTTCCATGAAAAGCAGAATAGTCTTTTGACTTTGTGTTTTGGTTTTCAATTAGAATGGTAAGTCTTTGTACCTGTTGTATAGCCATTATACATCCCAGAAAGAATATGTACTTCATCCGTTTCGTGTCTTTGGGTTGAAATTTTACCTGTTGCCTTACGCTTATCCATGTCCGATTTGATTTGTTCCATATCCACCTTAAATCCTGCAGGAAGACCATCTAACGTAATACCAATGGCAGGACCATGGCTTTCACCAAATAATGTCCAAGATATATTTGTACCAAAATTATTTTTCATAAGGTCCTCTTTCTAATACTTCTTGTATTTCCTTAAAAGAAAGTTCTTTGATGATATAAGAACCAGATTGTTCAACTAAAACGGTAGATACTGTATTATGATTGCTTTTCTTATCATGCGTTACATATTCTAATAATGTGGCAGTATCATAGTCTGGTACTTGAGGCAAATCTAATTTTTTTATAGATGTTTAATACGCGTTGTTTTAATGTTTTATCTTCAATAAAGAATAACATACCCATCGCCACACATTCTCCATGAAGATATGTATTTAATCCATATGCAGATTCAATGGCGTGTCCAATGGTGTGCCCAAAGTTTAAAATCTTTCTAAGATTACTTTCTCTTTTCATCTTGTTGAACTACATCTCGCTTTAATTCAATGGAACGCGTAATAATCGTATCGATATCTAATGTGTCTTGTTCAAATAAAGAGACTAAGTGATCATCTAGAATCAGTCCCATTTTAAGTGCTTCACAAAGACCGTTGTCTTTGTTGGCGAAGGGAAAGAGTCGATAATACGTTTGGATCAATAATAACGGTTTTTGGTTGCCAAAATGCACCTACAATATTTTTATAGGAACCCATATCAATGGCAACTTTACCACCTACACTTGAATCAACCTGGCTTAATACAGTTGTTGGGATGTTGTAGAAATCAATGCCGCGCATATAACTAGCGGCGACAAAGCCTGCAAGATCTCCGACAACACCACCGCCTACCGCAATAATGGCATCTTTTCTAGACATGTTGTGTGAAATCATATCTTCTAAAAGATTTTTATATTGATCAAAACATTTGGATGGTTCACCTTGCGGAATGGTGCATATAAAAAGAATCAGGACACTGTTCTTTTTACGATGTTCACCCATTTTCAGGCACACCTGTATCTGTGATAATCGCAATTTTTCTTGATACAGGAATATATTCATGTACTTTTTTTGAATTGCGTTTCTTTCAATATATATTGGATATGAATGATTTTCTAAATTGACATTTAACTTCATAATAAAAAAACTCCTTTCATATATCATACCATGAACATAAGCTTTTTTCAGAAATTTTCTGAAAGAAATAGTGTAATGAATATATGGAGTACTTAGTTAAGGTTCAAGACTATTTGAAATTGAAAATAAAGGATACATATCGTGTCACAAATGTTGGAAAGGAAATCGCAAAAAAGAAGGATTGAATGTAGAAGATTTATTGATTGCGTGTTTGTTGCATGATGTGAGTGATTTTGATTGTTTAAAAGATCAATTAAAAATATCCACACCTTATAAGGCGTGGATAAATGTTTCTATACGATACATGATTTGTTTCAAATTCTCAACATCTGTTTGAATATTTCCTGTTTCTAAGGAATGATTTCCATCAACAATACTATGAAATTCAATAAGATGATAAATACAATAGTGTTCAATCTTATCGAAGTTAGCCGACTGATCTTTGGCTCCAGAATACACTAAATCTTTTTTGTTGAAGATATTCCAAAGTAAAATCTAATGGTGTGAAATAGATGTTGGCAGTTAACTTATATTCATGGGCAAGTTTAGGCGCACAATAAGTACCTATACTTTTGAGATAAAAAAGAATGGAATCATAAGCTTTTAAATCGAATTTATGAATTTGGTCTTTGGCTTGTTTATATGCCTCATCTTTAGATTTGTTTAAATCAAAGTCTAGGTTTTCAAAATGAATTTCTTTGATTTCATAATCCATATTCTTTAATATCTTCTTTGAATAATATAGTAATGGTTTATCCGTGTGATATCCAATTCCAGGAAATAATATAGCGAGTTTCATGCCTTTAGTATAGGATTATTCATCTAAATTATCAATGGCATATTGTGCTTCTTCAAGAGTAAATTTTTCTCCATATTCTGAAGTTAATTGATCATAGATGGCATCCTTTGACATGTTCATAGTTTCTTGATAGTTCTTTGCGGACTTCAAAGTCGCTTCTAAATAGTCTCCCTTGATGTTATCAATGGCATACTGCGCTTCTTCTGGTGTAAACTTTTCTCCATTTTCTGAAGTTAATTGATCATAAATTCGAGCTTTTGACATATGCATCGTCTTTTTGTAGTTTTCTCCGCATTTTAATGCATTTTCATTATAATCCGCATTTAGATTATCAATCGCATATTGTGCAGCTTCTGTATCAAACTTTTCTCCATATTCCGACGTTAATTGATCGTAGATACCTTGTTTGGACATGTGCATCATATCGCTATAAGTTTTTGCGCTACGTAGCGCATTGCGATACTCTTTTGAAACACTTGTATCTTCCTTTGTTTCTACTATTTTTTCTTTTGTGTCTTTAGTCTTAGTTTCTTCATCACTCGTTGTTGAACAAGCGACACCGATAAGACAATAGCGGCATTAAAAAATACTTTTAAACCCTTTTTCATATATACTCCTTATTTCTTTTTCTTTAGTATAAGAAATATATAAAGATGTTTGGTATGCCATGAGCATACATTTAAATCAGGGGAATCAATCCACATAAAAAACCATACATCTAAACATAAAAATAGAAAGAAAATAATGGAATAAAGGATTGGCCATGGTACTTTAGACATGTGTTTATGGAATAGATTTTTATTATAGTAAAGGAATAACCCGAAATAAATAAACACAAAACAACTCAGTTTATTGATAAAGCTATTATTGATGGTTTCACCTGGCTCCATATCTACCACAATCATAAGCGTAAATATGATCCAGGCAAGACTGATCATCTTAGATTTGAATGTGTCATTATTAAATGGTGGAATAACAACTAGTTTTTGTTGAATGGCTAGATCCATTTCTTTCACAGAATTATAGCGATTCTTATAATCTAATTGTGTTGCCTTTAAAATGACTTGTTTTAAAATCAAATGGGATATTGTTTTGATGTTCTAAAGAACCATTTAATAAGTAGTTCATTAATTTACCTAAGGCATATATATCTGTTTGTGGATTGGATTGTTGAAAACCAAATTGTTCGGGTGCTTTTTATAGCCAACACTGCCTAAAATAAGAGTGTCTTTACTTTTTCTTGGAATCTAGAAAACGAGCAATGCCAAAATCAAGGAGTGTAACCTTATTATTATGGTAAATAATATTTTCTGGTTTGATGTCACGATGAATAATTGGTGGATTTAACTTATGTAATGAATCTAAACACTCGCATAATTGATGCGCGATGTCTTTAACTTGTTCTTTTGAAAAGGATTGTTGATCTAATGTTTTTCCTTCAATATATTCTTCAATTAAAGTTAAATGATTGTCATTTTCTTGGATCACAAAAATCTTAGGTAGATATGGATTCTTAATCTTTTGAAGTGTTTGATAAAGTGTTTTATCATAATAATTCAATTCTTTCTGGATATATTTAGTGTGTGTTGTTTCATGTTCTACTAATGAAATTGTTTTATCTTGATCTTGTTTAATTATTTGTAAAGTCTTCATAAATTGCTCTTTCTTGTGTATATTATAAGTATTATGGTAGAGACAAATCAATTATTAAAAACAATTCAAGAAACAAAGAGTGATGGATTAAATACTTTAATGGAAAGTCTAGATGATTTAACTTTTTCAGAGTATTTAAATCATATCATTGATGCTAAGCATATATCTAAGGCACAAGTATTATCGAAGACGACAATTCAAAGAAATTATGGATATCAGATTTTTGATGGATCAAAGGTTCCCAATAAAGATAAGGTGATTCAGTTAAGTTTGGGATTAGGTTTAGATTTGCGTATGACAAATAACTTATTGTCTTTATCCAACAATGGAATGTTGTATCCAAAAGTAAAAAGAGATGCCTTATTGATTTATTGTGTTGAAAATCATAAGAGTGTATATGAAGCTAATGAGTGCTTGATGGAGTATAGGTTAGAGTTGTTGGACTAAAAAAAGAAATGATTTCTCATTTCTTGTAGTTAAGTAGGGGATCTAATTGTTTGACAAGAATACCTTTTTTCTTCAAATTCTTCTATTTGTTCAAAGAGGTACTCGAGTATCTGTTACTAAGTAAGCAAATGAGTCTGGCTTTGCGACTACAAATTGATGCACATAATTAATTTTTGTCGCATCTGCTAAAATAAAGGCGACCCCACTGCACCTAGAAATCATAGATTCATTGATGATTACTTCCGGAAGAATTGCCGTACTCATGCCAACTTCGCTTGTCAAATCCGTTACAACCTAAAAATGCTTTGTTGGCTTTGACTCTTTGATTGTTTAAGGCAAAATCACCGGTCATTGTTTCTTTAGGAAAACGAAGCTCGCCTCCAGTCATTACTATTTGTACATTTGGGTCATGATCACAGAAAATAGCTTTTCCGTTATTTGTGATGATTGTGACCCTTTTTTCCGATAATATATTTTATGACTAATAGTGCAGTTGAGCTTGTGTTGATGAAAATTGTATCTCCATCATCTACAAATGTTGCAAAGAAACTTGGCAATCGCATGTTTATAAGCTTCGTTTGGGTCTATGTCATGTTCAACAAAGTTTTGAACAAGTTTAGCACCACCATAGAAACGTTCAACGCCTCCCATGTCTTCCCAATATTGTAAATCTCTGCGAATTGTTAATGGTGTTACATTCAATTCTGAAGCCAGTTCTTCCACGTTTACAGTACCTTTGACCTGTATTTTTTGCATGATTTTTTTCGTCGCTTATCTACGACTTCTTTTGTCATTTTCATAAAACCTCTCCCTTTTTACATGTGTTACTTAACCCTTTTAATGTTATTATTTTATTTTTATAATTTTCACAAAGATGCTTTTCTTTTATTTTATTACATAATAAAGTGAATTGATAATAGTATTGTATTTTTTTCTCTAGGATTCATATTTTCTGTGTTAACGGATTTAAATACATTCAAACTTTGTTTATAATCCTTTCTTGATACTAAGTATACGGCATCCATAAATTCCCAGTTAAATAATGGTGAAACCTTTGCACCTTTTTACTTTTGTGTTACGCATTCTTTCTAATTTATTATATTCTTGTTTTGCACAATCTAAATCATTCAACATAAATGAACAATAGAACTTTGTGTAATGATAGATCAATAACTGATCAATTGAACTGTGGAAAAACTTTGAGTTTTCTTCAATATGTTTCAAGCACTTCTTATATTCCATTTGATCTATATAATATAAAGTATCGAATATTTTTTTATCATTTTTATAGGCGTGAAATACGTCTTTTTTTTAATAGTTCATTAAATTGTTTATTTGCTTTTTTCAGGATTTAAATCATAGGCAATTGTTTTGATTGCCTTTCTATATAAATGCTTTAAATATTCAGAATAAAGTGCAATGCCCAAGATAATGATTAATAGAATGATAAATAGTATTTTAGTAGATATAAATTCAGCTTGAATGATCTTATAAATACTGTAGCCTGCAAATAAAATATAGAATGTATAAGATATAATTTGTTGAGCATTTTGTGAAAAAGACATCTTTTCTAATGTTTTCATGTTGTACCTTCTTTCTTTAAGTTTATTTTATCTAAAAAGAACATATAAGTCAATCATATAACGGGATTAAAAGAACGTAAAAATGGATATAAAGAATTAAATAATCATAAAAAAGTTAAAACAAACATATAATGCGATTGCTTTTAATCTTTTAATGTTTTATGATTTGAACGTCAAAAACCATGGTAAAAAAACAGAAAGAGGAAAACAAAATGTCAAAAGTAGATGAAATTACAAGAGATTCTTGGATCATGTCAACTTTCCCAGAATGGGGTACTTGGTTGAATGAAGAAATTGAAAATGAAGAAGTAAAACCTGGCACTGTAGCAATGTGGTGGCTAGGATGTACTGGTATTTGGTTTAAAAACACCTGGTGGTGCAAACATTACAATTGATTTGTGGGCAGGTAATGGTAAACGTACTCATGGTGATGGAAAAATGAAAGTTGGCCATCAAATGGCTAATATGTGCGGATGTAGAAATATGCAAATGCCATAAGAGCCGTACCATTTGTAATCGATCCATTCGCAATTAAACAAGTAGATGCAGTATTAGCAACACACTATCATCAAGATCACATGTCAGCGAATATGCTAGTCACGTACTAAAATCAGGAATGACTACAGTGGATGAAAATGGAAATGAAATTCCAGTACCATTCATTGGTCCTAAAAATCTGTTGAATTGTGGCAAAAATGGGGCGTACCTGCAGATCGTTGCATTACAGTAAAACCTGGAGATACATTTAAAATTAAAGATATTGAAATTGTTGTGCTAGATTCATTTGATCGTACTTGTATCACAACAACGGATTCACAGGGGCCGGATCGTGAAGATCTTCGTGGCAAATGTCCAACAGATATGGATGATAAGGCTGTGAATTACTTAGTAAAAACACCAGGAGGAAATATTTATCATTCAGGAGATTCTCATTATTCAATTTACTATGCGAAACATGGCAAAGATTACGATATTGATGTTGCGTTTGGATCATATGGAGAAAACCCAGTTGGAATGCAAGATAAAATGACAAGTGTAGATATCTTACGTATGGCTGAGGCTTTAAGAACAGATGTAGTTATTCCTATTCACTATGATGTTTGGACTAACTTTAAAGCAGACCCAAAAGAAATTGAATTGTTATATAATTATAAGAAAGATGTGTTAGATTACAAATTCCATCCATTTATTTGGGATGTAGGTGGTAAATATGTATATCCAACAGATAAAGCAAAACGTCAATATCACTATCGTAGAGGATTTGAGGATTGCTTCGAAGAGGAACCTAACGTTCCATATCGATCAGTTTTATAAGAAGAGGTAATGAATATGTTGAAAGAAATTGTTGAAAAAGGACACTATTGTTTTGTTGAGAAAGTTGATTCGTGGCAAGACGCCATTCGACAAAGTTATGCACCTTTGTTAAAGGATAATACAGTTGAAAATGAATATGTAGAAGCCGTTATTGAATGTGTCAATAAATATGGACCTTATATTGTGATTGTTCCAGGTATTGCGATGCCACACTCAACAGAAGGAGCAGTAGGATGTAATGGAACAAATTTATTTCATTTATGAAGGTGGAAGAAGAAGTTGATTTTGATCCAGAAGATCCAGATAAAAAGGCAAAATTGTTCTTCTCTTTAGCAAAGAATTGACCATGATCAAAGATATTCAAAATATACAATCATTAATGGATACTTTGATGAATGAGGATATCGTTGAAGCATTGATGAATGCAAAAACAAAAGGTGATCTAGAAGAAATCGCTGATCAATATGAATAATATATGAGGAGAGTAAAATGAATATAATAATGACAGTATGGGACTTTTTGCGACAAATATTTTGACGCAACCCGCATATTTTATCGGTTTGATCGTATTTATCGGTTACTTATTATTGAAAAAACCAATTTACGATGCATTTGCAGGATTTATTAAAGCTACAGTAGGATACATGATTTTAAGTGTTGGTTCTTCTGGCTTAGTTGGAAACTTTAGACCAATCTTAGTTGGATTAAAAGATCGTTTCAATCTACACGCAATGGTTATTGATCCATATTTTGGACAAAACAATTTACAGAAGGTTTACAGGAACAATTTGGTAGAACGTTCTCTCAAGTTATGATCTTATTGTTGATCGCATTTATTATGAACTTAATTTTAGTTCGATTAAAAAAATGGACAAAAATGCGTCTTTGTATTTACAACAGGTCATGTACAGATGCAACAAGCATCAACAGCATTCTGGTTGATTCTATTCTGCTTCCCTAAATTAGGAAGTACACCAATTCTAATTGTTATGGGATTGATTTTAGGATTATATTGGGTTTGGTTCAAACTTAACAGTAGAAATTACGCAGGAATTAACTGAAGGTGGAGGTTTTGCGATTGCTCATCAACAAATGTTTGGTATCGCATTATTTGGTAGTATTGCTAAAAAGATGAAGGGTGAAAATTCAAAACGTTTGGATGATTTAAAATTTCCAGGATTCTTATCTATCTTTAATGAAAATATGGTCGCAACATCTATCTTGATGTTCTTATTCTTCGGTGCTATTTTAATGGTATTAGGAAAGGATTATTTAGTTGAAGCTGGATTTATCGCAGAAACACAAAACTTCTTCTATACTATGACAACAGCGTTTAACTTTGCGGTATATCTAGCTATCTTACAATTAGGTGTTCGTACATTCGTTACAGAACTTACAAATTCATTCCAAGGTATTTCTAATTCATTCTTACCTGGAGTCTGTTCCTGGTATTGATTGTGCCGTCAGATTTGGATTTGGTAGTTCAAACGCCGTAACAGTAGGATTCTTAATGGGTGCTTTAGGACAATTCTTAGCGATTGGTGCTTTATTGTTGATGCATTCACCAACATTGGTAATTGCAGGTTTCGTTCCTGTATTCTTCGATAATGCAGTTATCGCTGTATATGCTGATAATCGTGGTGGTATCAAAAGCAGCAATGCTTCTTCCATTTATTTCTGGTTTAATTCAAGTATTCGGATCTGCTTTAATCGCTGGGCTGGGTAGGATTAAGTCAATACGGAGGATATTTAGGAATGTTTGACTGGGCAACAGTATGGCCAATCTTTACAGTAATCATGAAATATGCTTTGGATACGTAGGTGTAGGAATCGTAGTATTGATTTTGGTGGCAATTCCACAATTACAATATCGTAAACACCCAGATACATATTTCTTAATTACAGAAGATTATGATGCATATTTAGAAAAAAGTACAAAAATTGTAAGTCTTTGAATAAAAGGAGATATTACAATGGCAAAATTAAAATTATTAGTATGTTGTGGCAATGGTGCTTTGGAACAAGTATGATGATTAAATTAAATGTTGAAAAAAGTGGCTAAAAAGATGGGACTTGATGTACAAGAAATTCATCACTGTGCAGTGAGTGAAGGAAAGTCTCTTCTGCGGAAATTATGATATCGTATTGTGTTCAAAAAACTTCGTTCCTATGTTTGAAGACTCAAAGAAACGTGGAACTAAAGTTGTTGGACTTAAGAATGTAATGTCTGCAAAAGAAATCGAAGAAGGCTTAAAAGCAAAGACTTAGTGAATAATAAAAAAATGAAAGTCTGCGTTTATGCAACTTTTCTTATACCCAAAATTACCTAAAAAGAGGAGAAAATCATGAAAATTGTTAAGAAAAAAACTAGATGATATGTACCGTTGCTATTGCGCAAGTAATATTTATTTTGATGGTCAAAACCATATTTTATTGGCAAGTGAAGATCCAAATGTCGCATGTAATATGTATTATGGAAAAGATTATGAAACAAAAGAAAATGTATGGACACATCCAGGTGGATGTATGTCAATCGTTCCAATTCCAGGAAAAAGAAAAAGAGTTCCTTTGCGTTCAAGAATTCTATTTAAAGGTTACTCCATCTTTGGCAAAAATCGTATGGGGAAAATACGATAATGGAACATGGCAATTCAAAGATGTTGTGTCTGTGCCTTATGTACATCGTTTTGGAATTTTTAACCAGAATGGTATCAACTATTTGATCCTAGCAACAGTAGCTACTTCTAAAAAAAAAAAGAATGACTGGAGTGTTCCAGGAAGAATTTATGTAGGCGAATTACCAGAAGATCCAAGTACAGGAGTTGAATTAGAAGTATTATGTGATGGATTATATCGTAACCATGGTTTCTGGCAAACAAAAGAAGATGGTAAAGATGTTGGATACTTTGGAAGTGATCAAGGAATCTTACGTGTAAGTGCACCAGAAAAACGTGGTGGACAATGGAAGGTGGAACCAATTTTATCTGGACATATTGGTGAGATTGCTACAATCGATATCGATGGAGATGGCCAGGATGAAATCATGACGATCGAAGAATTCCATGGAAATACAATTCAAATTTATAAGAAAGATGGAAGTGAATATAAGAAAGTATGGCAATACGATAATGAAATTGATTTTGCGCATGCCTTAGTTGGCGCTAAACTTGCAGGACAAAATGCATTTGTATGTGGTGTCAGAAGAAAAGATTGCGAATTATTTGTCGTTACATATGAAGATGGAGAATACAAAGTCACAATGGTCGATAAAGGTGTAGGACCAGCCAACCTATGTGTTGTACATGAAGATAATAGAGACATCATTGTTGGTGCAAACCATACTGCAGCCTTCAAGCAGCAATCTACTTTGTTACGGAGGACTAAGATATGTTAGAAGAATTGAAGCAACGTGTATTAGATGCAAATTTATTATTACCAAAATATGGGTTGATCACATTCACATGGGGAAATGTATCTGAAATCGATCGAGAAAAAGGAATCGTAGCGATTAAACCAAGTGGTGTAGAATATGATGTCATGACGCGTGATGATATTGTGCTTGTGGATTTAGATGGAAATATTGTAGAAGGAAATCTACGTCCAAGCTCTGATTTAGATACACATTTGGAATTCTATCGTAATTTTCCAAATATTGGAGGTGTTGTTCATACACATTCCACTTGGGCAACGAGCTTTGCACAGGCAGGAAAAGATATCATTCCATTAGGAACTACACAGGCAGATTACTTTCATGGAGTCGTTCCTTGTACCCGTTTTATGACAGAAGAGGAAATTCATGGTGATTATGAATTGGAAACAGGAAAAGTAATTGTAGAGGAATTTAAAACACGCAACATTGATCCAGATAGAGTTCCTGGTGTATTGGTACATTCACATGGACCTTTCACTTGGGGAACGGATGGATTCAATGCAGTTCATAATGCGGTTGTTTTAGAAGAATGTGCAAAGATGAATGCAATCGCATCTTTATTAAGTAACAATGAAATTGATTCCATGCAAAGAGGTTCTATTAGACAAACACTTTAATCGTAAACATGGACCAGGAGCTTATTATGGACAAGCTAAATAGAGAATATAGACTCGGTCTATATGAAAAGAGTATGCCAAGTACGCTTACTTGGGTAGAGAAATTGACAATTGCCAAGAAGAGTGGATTTGATTATTTGGAAATCAGTATTGATGAAAGTGATGCAAAGCTTGCAAGATTGGATCACCAACGAATGAAATCAAGGAAGCCATTCAAAAAACGGGTGTTCCTATTTCTTCAATGTGTTTAAGTGGACATCGTAAATATCCACTTGGATCACATGATAAAGAGATTCAAAAGAAATCATTGGAAATCATGAAGAAAGCCATAGATTTTGCGGCTGATTTAGGTGTTCGTATTATTCAGTTAGCTGGATATGACGTCTATTATGAAACTGGGGATCTATACACAAATCATGATTTTGAAACAAATCTAAAGAAATGTGTGGAAATGGCCATGCTGAAAAAGGAATTGTATTAGGTTTTGAAACAATGGAAACACCATTTATGGATACAGTAGAAAAAGCGATGCGCTATGTAAATTTAGTAAGCAGTCCATATCTAGGTGTATATCCAGATATTGGAAACTTAAAAATGCATCTTTATTATATGGTGTAGATGTAGACGAAGATTTGATGTGTGGAAAAGGACATATTTTTGCGAGTCATTTAAAAGAAACTGTTCCAGGTAAATATCGTGAAATTCCATTTGGGACAGGGCATACAGAGTTTGTGAAAAATATCAAAACATTGAAACGACTTGGAGTGCGTATGTTTGTTGGAGAATTTTGGTATGTGAACAATGAAGACTGGCAAGATGTTGTAAAAGATCTTTGGGGTATTTTTAAGAGATAAGTTAGATAAGGGATTTGAGTAAATGAATATAAAAGAATTAGAACTTCATGCGAACAATATTCGTAAGAATATATTAACCGAAGTATATAGTGCCAACTCAGGACATCCAGGAGGATCCTTGAGTGGTGCAGATATTTTAACAGAAATCTATTTTGAACAGATGGATATCAATAAAAACAATGTTGATTCAATTGATCGCGATCGTTTTGTGTTAAGTAAAGGGCATGCGAGTCCATTATTGTATGGAACATTAAAAGAAAAGGGGTTGTTAGATGATGATTTAACTACATTTAGAAAGATCAATTCAAATTTACAAGGACATCCCAACATGAATGAAGTTACAGGTGTAGACATGTCTACAGGATCTTTAGGACAAGGTGTTTCTTGTGCTTTGTGGGCATGGCTATTGTCAATAAGCATGTCGATAAGAATACACATCGAATTTATTGCTTATTAGGTGATGGGGAATGTGAAGAAGGACAAGTATGGGAAGCTTGCATGGCAGCAGCTCATTATAAATTGGATAACTTATGTGCCGTTTTAGACTACAATCATTTACAGATTGATGGAAATATTGATGATGTGATTTCACCAGAGCCATTCGCAAGTAAATTTGAATCTTTTGGATGGAACGTATTGGACGTAAATGGACATGATTTTTATGAATTAAGAAATGCGTTTGAACAAGCTAAACAAGTTAAGGATAAACCAACTATGATTATTGCCCATACAATCAAGGGTAAAGGTGTTTCTTATATGGAAAATAACTATGCATGGCATGGAGCTGCGCACCAAATGATGAACAATATGAAACGGCAATGAAAGAGTTAGGAGGTCTTGAATAATGGCAAAAGAAGCAACACGTAATGCCTATGGGAAGGCTTTGGCAGAATTAGTTGTAGAAAGAGATGATGTATTAGTATTAGATGCGGATCTTACAAAATCTACAAAGACAATCGATGCAAAAAAGGCAAGACCGGAACATCATTTCAACATGGGAATTGCCGAAGGAAATATGATGGCAGTCGCTGCAGGCATGGCTGCATCAAATAAAGTGGTTTACGCATCTAGTTTTGCGATGTTTGCGGCAGGAAGAGCTTTTGAACAGATTCGTAACAGTATCTGTTATCCAAACTTGAATGTAAAAGTATGCGCAACGCATGCTTTGGAATTACAGTTGGAGAAGATGGTGCAAGTCATCAATGTATTGAAGATATTGCACTTATGAGAAGTATTCCAAATATGAAAGTATTTGTACCATGTGATCAATATCAGGCAAAGGCTATTGTAAAGGCAGTAGCTGATATTGCAGGACCTTTTATGTAAGACTGGGTCGTGGTGCAGTGGAAGATGTATATGATGAAAATTATAAGTTTGAATTGGGTAAAGGAAAAGTTTTAAGAGAAGGTCATAAAATCGCATTGGTTGCGACAGGAATGATGGTGCAAGAGGCACTAAAAGCTGCAGATATTTTAGCTAAAGAAGATATCTCAGTTACAGTTGTAGATATGCCTTGTATCAAACCAATTGATGAAGAGTTGATTGAAGAAATCGCAAAATCCCATGAAATCATCATCACTTGTGAAGAACACAATGTGTATGGAGGACTTGGAAGTGCTTTGTTAGTGAAGTAACTTCTAAGAAGAGTCCAGTGCGTGTGGAAATGATTGGTATGCAGGATACTTTTGGAGAGAGTGGAACACCGAATGAATTATTAGCGAAATATGGTTTGAATGTAGATCATATTGTTGAAAAGGTAAAGGAATGTCTTTAAAAAATATTAAATTGATTGTTGCTGATTTAGATGGTACGCTTTTTGCATGATGATAAAAGTTTAGATCGAAATATTAAAAAGTGTTCTGATTGAAAAAAATGTTCCACTTACTTTTGTATCGGGTCGAAATGTGCATATTATTCAGGATTATATAAAAGAATTAAATATTACTTTACCTTATATTACGAATAATGGAGCAAACATGTTTTTGGGTGATACATGTATTTATGAATGTCCAATTGATTCTAGTGAATTAAAGACTTGTTTAAATATATTAGTCGCAAACAAAGTTGCGTTCCTGGCTTATACGAATCAGACAATCTATTCAGTTGGATCTCAAGATGGGTTAGATGAATTTAAGAAACGATTGATTGGTAAATGCGAAATTGTTGAAGATGCCAATATTGAAGATATTGTTAGGGAATCAATATTTAAGGTTGTGATGATCCATCCAAATATGGAGAGGGTAAAAGATCAATTGAATTCTGTTTGCGATAAAACATTATGTATGCAATCGGAAGGCATTATTTACACTTTAACAAATTCAGATACTACAAAAGGGAAAACCTTAAAAAGCTATTGGAATACCTTGATATAGACGCAAACAACGTACTGGCTTTTGGTGATAACTATAATGATATTTCTATGTTTGAAGTTGCAGATGGTGTTCTGTAGAAAATGCACAGGAGAGTTTAAAAGAAGTCGCAAAGTATTTAACAAAATCAAATGAAGATGATGGAGTTTCTTATTTCATTCAAAAGAATTTGTGATAGATAAATTTCTATCACTTTTTTATTGACTTTGGAAAAACAAACCCCTATAATGCCTATAAAGTTACTAGGAATAGTAAGCGGAGGTACTAATTATGAAACGATGTTGTAGCTCTTTAAATGAATGATATTGAATTTATTTAATAGGAGGAAAAGAAAATGACAGTATATAAAGCAATTTCAGATTTAATTGGAAATACACCATTAGTAGAATTAACACATATTGAAGAAAAAAGAAGGTTTAGAGGCTAGTGTTGTTGCGAAAGTAGAATTCTTTAATCCAGCAGGTAGTGTAAAGGATCGTATCGCAAAGAAAATGATTGAGGATGCTTGAGAAAAAAGGGTTGATCAAGCCAGGTGCTACATTGATTGAGCCAACAAGTGGAAATACTGGTATTGGTATTGCATCTGTTGCGGCGGCTAAGGGGTATAAGGCTATTATGACAATGCCTGAAACAATGAGTGTAGAGCGTCGTAATTTATTGAAGGCGTATGGTGCAAAAGTTGTTTTAACAGATGGCAAAGCAGGTATGAAGGGGGCTATCGCAAAAAGCACAGGAATTGGCAGCTGCTACACCAAACAGTTTTATTCCAAGTCAATTTGAGAATCCATCAAACCCACAGGCGCATTATGAATCGACTGGTCCAGAAATTTGGAAGGATACAGAAGGAAAAGTTGATATTTTTGTTGCCGGTGTTGGAACAGGTGGTACTGTAAGTGGTACAGGTAAATATTTGAAGGATCAAAATCCAAATGTGAAAGTGGTTGCGGTTGAACCTGCAACAAGTCCAGTATTATCCCAAGGTCATGCAGGTCCTCATGGTATTCAAGGTATTGGTGCTTTGGTTTTGTTCCGAAAACATTGGATACAAGTGTATATGATGAAGTCTTTACAGTCACAAATGAACAGGCTTATGAAACAGGTCGTTTAATTGCACATAATGAAGGCATGCTAGTGGGTATTTCAAGTGGTGCTTTGCTACATATGCCGCTATTCAAATCGCAAAACGCCCTGAAAACAAAGGGAAAACAATCGTCGTATTATTACCAGATACAGGTGAGCGTTATTTATCTACTCCAATGTTTGCGGAATAATAAAAAAATACGAAGTAAAAAATTACTTCGTAAATGTCTTGGCATAGCCATGATCTTCTCTAGAACCCGTACCAATGGGTTCTTTTTTATTTTTCCAATTTCTTCAATTTCAAATGGTGTTAATTGATATACATAGTTTAGCCAGTTTCGATATAGAAGATTGGCATGGCTTCTCCATTTTAAGATAGGTTCTTTTTCTGGATCATCATCGGGAAAATAATTGAATGGAATATGGATGGGTTTATTGGCTTTTAAATCTCTAAAATATTCATCTTTTAATGTTTCTTTTCCATATTCTAAATGACCTAAAATAAATATTTGACGATAGTCTTTTGTGACAATGATGTTTGAACCAATTTCATCATTTTTAGATAGTATGGATAAGCATTTTACTTTTTTAACTGCTTCTTCATCAATAGCCGTATGTCTTGAATGTGGCGTATAGTGGATTTCATCAAAGCCATTGGTTAAAAAAGTCATATTCATCGACTAATTGTTCTGGGAAGATGCCGAATACTTTTTCTGGCAAGATATGCTTTTGAACTCCATAATGATAATACAGTCCGGCTTGGGCTCCCCAACAAATATGTAGTGTAGAATAGACGTGAGTCTTAGACCATTCCATGATTTCTTCAAGTTCATTCCAGTAATCAACATCTTCGTATTCAAGATGTTCTACTGGAGCTCCTGTAATGATCATTCCATCGTAATAATTATTTTTTAATTTTTCAAAGTATGTGTAGAATTTGACTAAATGATCTTGGCTTGTATTTTTTTAGAAACATGGTTTTTGACCATCATAAAATCAATATCAACTTGAAGTGCACTTTTTGAAATTAATCGTAAGATTTGTGTTTCCGTTTCTATTTTTTTTTGGGCATTAGATTTAAAATCACGATCTTTAATGGTCGAATTCTTTGTCTATGTGCACTTTTATCTTCAATCGCAAAAAGATTTTTTCACTTTCTAATATGTCTTTTGCGGGCAATGCATCGGGTATGTTGATTGGCATATATGAACAACTCCTTTATTTGTATACACTTTATTATACGCGAAAAAAAAAACAGAATGGAAATTTTCCATTCTGTAAAAGACTATGATTTCATTGCGTCTAGTGCTTGTTGTAAATCGTTGATAATATCTTGTGCAGCTTCAAGACCTACAGAGAAACGAATTAAATCTGGAGCAACACCGGCTTCTTTTAATTGTTCTTCACTCATTTGGCGGTGTGTATGACTTCTTTGGGTGTAATAGACAAGTTTTGGCGTCTGCAACATGGGTTACAATAGAAGCAAGTTTTAAGCTGTCCATGAATTTTTCAGTTTGATTACGATCTGCTTTTAATCCAAATGACAATACACCACAAGTTCCGTTTGGACAATATTTTTTAGCTAATTCATGATGAGGGTCACTTTCAAGATCTGCATATTTTACCCATGCAACATCTTCATTGGCTTCTAAGTATTTAGCTACAGCTAGTGCATTTGCACAATGTGCCTTCATACGAACGGCTAATGATTCTAATCCTAGATTTAAGTAATATGCGTTTTGAGGTGCTTGGATTGATCCTAAATCACGCATCAATTGGCTTGTAGCTTTTTGTGATATAAGCTAATTTACCAAATTTTTTCAAAGATATACAATACCATGGTAGGATTCATCGGGTGTAGTTAGTCCTGGATATTTATCGGCGTGTTCTAGCCAGTTGAAGTTACCACTATCTACAATAGCTCCACCTACACAAGATGCATGTCCATCCATATATTTTGTGGTAGAGTGAGTAACAATATCGGCTCCCCATTGGATTGGTTGACACATAATTGGTGTAGCGAATGTGTTGTCAATGATTAATGGAACTCCATTCGCATGAGCAACTTTCGCAAATTTTTCAATATCGAAAATACGTACAGTTGGATTTGTAATGGTTTCTCCAAAGACACATTTTGTGTTTGGTTTGAATTCTTTTGAAGATCTTCTTCACTGATTTCTGGGTCAACAAATGTACAGTCGATACCCATTTTCTTCATTGTTACACCAAATAGGTTGTAAGTTCCACCATAGATGGCACTAGAAGCAATTAAATGATCTCCACTTCACAAATGTTGAATACCGCAAAGAAGTTGGCGGCTTGTCCACTTGATGTTAGCATAGCAAAGAATACCACCTTCTAAAGCGAAGAATCTTACTTGCGACAATATCGTTTGTTGGGTTTTGAAGGCGTGAATAGAAATATCCACTGTCTTCTAAATCGAATAATCTTCCCATTTGAAGACTTGAATCATATTTAAAAGTAGTACTTTGATAAATTGGTACTTCTCTAGGCTCGCCGTTTTTGGGTTCATAACCGGCATGTAAACATTTAGTTTCTGTTTTCATAATTTTTTACCCTCCGCTTTTATAATCATTATTTTAAGCTTTTCTTTATAAAAAGTAAAAGAAAAGCTTAGATTACATAATCAAAGCTTTGTTCACGATTTAAAATGTCTTGTAGTGATATTCCTTTTAAATAGGTTTCAATCACTTGATTTAATCCTTCATAAATATAAAGTGTAGTACAATCTTCTTTTCTTGGACATACATTTACTTCAGTGTCTAAGCAGGCAACACAAGACAAATTGCCTTCCGTTGCGACTAATACGTCATATACAAGGATTTGGTCTGGATTTTTTGCGAGCTTATATCCCCCTTGAAAACCACGGTTGGATTGAACTATTCCACTTTTTGTAAGAATTGGAACGATTTGTTCTAAATATTTTTTAGAGATGTTTTGTCTGTCGGCAATATCCTTTAGTGTTATAAAGCCTGAATCATTATGTTGAGCTAAATCTATAAGTAGGCGAAGGGCATAGCGACCTTTTGTAGATATTTTCATTTTTATTCCCCTTTTCTTTTTAAGCTCCTCTTTTTGCAAATGGGTGGTAATCATTCGCTTATTTACTATGTTTAGAGCTCATTGCATCCCGATATCGCACTTTTTTTGGCGATAAAACTGCCATTTCAATAAATTTTAACACCTTATCATACTTGTCCTTTGGCTCATTCATAATGAACCAAAATAGATTCAACCAGTCTTGGAGGTGCTCTCTATCATAAGCTCCATGATTTCTTATAAATTGTTTTAATAATAAATGAAGATTATTGACCGGATATAAAGGATTGTCTTTATCTGATAATTCTTTTGTTTCTGCTGTTGGGTATACTATGCTTTCCAGTTCCAATTCTTCAATTAATATGCTATGATAGTGTTCGTCATCATGAACTAATACAGAACCTCTTGCAATATGCTGACTGTATGTTTCTTTCGTTGATTTTCTTGAAGGTTTAGATGTTCCTGTAACTATAAAAATTGATTTTGTCTCGTTACAAGCAACACCAACACCTATTTTATTTCGAGATATTCCTCTTAGTTTCTTTCCATCTTTTGTTACTAGTTTACTTCTTACTTTTTGTAAAATATGTTTCATCCAAATATACTGTACCGTCTAGTACAACATCGTTTTGTATTCCTTTTAAAACTTCGAATGTTTTGATCACCAATATTTCCCTGTCGTTGGTGAATTTCTATTATCGTAGGTTTGTTGAATTTATAGAATGAAATTCAAACAAATGCAGTAAATACTCAATCCATTCTGAAATAGGAATTTTTTTGAATCAAAGATTGTATTTGTCAAAGCTGTAAAGCGTTTACCACATTCTTTACAAATATATCTTTGTGTTCCATCTTTTTATGGCCATATTTTGTAAAATCATTAGATTCACAGAATGGACATTGTTTTATGTCTAAAGAATTTATAAATTCAATTTCAAAAATAGATGATGTTGCATGTTTAGCGTCGTACCATTCTTGAACAGTATTTTCTACAAGCAATTGTCCTTCAGATTTTTCAGGACTTCAGACCAAGTAAATGAACGTAAAGATGGATATTTTCTACGTTCTTTTTTATTCATTTGTGTTTGGCGGTTCGGGTTTCACGAGATGAATAACCAGAACCGCCAAGTTCCTCTTGATGATTATTCACCTGTTATGAAGTGACCTTTGTCAAGACAAAATTACACTCATATTCTAAAAATATTCAGTTTTAGATTGATGACATAGAGGAACTCCTAAACAAGTCTATCGACAGTTAACCACTCTGTTATTCGTGGATTGGGTACCTAAGGTTAATGGTCCGTCGAGCAGGTTTTGTAAATCTCATATCGTGGATCAATAGCTTTTTCGTACAGTCCTCCTCGCGATTTGATTCGTGTACCACTATTGCCTTAAGAGGTGAATCGTAAATAATCAGACCTGTTTCATTATTTACGAAGTTCCTCTATATCATCAATCCTTTGTCTTTCTAAAAGTCTTTCTTCACATCTCCTTTCACTTATTTTTTATTTTAATGGATGTTTCCTGTTTCCATTCCCCAAATAAAACATGCTAACTCTCTAGCTACTGACGACTATTGCCTTATTTCTAGGCACATTTCGTTCAATCAATTTTTGGTATTTCTTCTTCAAACGTTCTGTTGCCTTATCCGCATATGCAATAATATTTACATCCATTCCTTTTTGACGACTTTTTAACCCTTGTGATTTTTTCGCATATACGTTTCCTTTCACCAAAGATTGTGCACATTCTACCAGTGTTTTTCTAATCACTGTATTTCCTTGCTTTGTAATACCAATTCGGTTGTTTTTATCGCCACTAGAATGTTCTCCTGTTGTAAGTCCAGTATAGGATGCATATGCTTTTGCGCTTGGAAAACGTTCAAAATCACTTTGTTTCTACCTGTATAGTCATGGTTTTTGTTTCTATACCCTTAAAACATCTTAATTTAGATACCTTTTCATGGTATCTTTCACTTTGATACATCTCATCAATACGATTCATGAATCGATTGATTTTATCGTTTAAATTTTCCATTTCTGCAATATATTCATTTAAGGTTTCTCTTTGAATTTCTGACATTTCCAATTCTCTGATCCAATTCATATAGCGAATTGTCCATTTTGATTTACCATCATATTGATAGCCATGACGCAATACAAATGCGCAGATTTCCTGCTTAACTCTTTTTAATTCCTTTTTGAAATCATGAATCATACGGATGTATTCTTTTATTTCAACATCTTCTTCATCTGGAACATATACAGATTTATATGATCCACTAGCCAAGTTCTTTTGCAATATTCAAAGCATCCATTCTGTCATTCTTTACCATCTTATTTTTTGCAGAAACCTGCATAGTTGTAGGAGCCAAAATTATACAATCCACTCCTCTTGCAGTTAACGACTTATAAAGAGAATATCCAAGACAACCTGCTTCATAACCACATTTGATTTCTACATCGTTTTCATAACGACTTTTAAGTGTTTCAATAAACTTAATTACTAGTTTTACATCAGAAGCAAATGTAGATTCTGAAACGATTTCTCCTGTATAACCATCATAAGCGCATAAACTAAACGAATTTTTTGTGGACATCCATTCCAACAGATAATATACTTTTCATAGTGACCTCCTATTGTGTTATGGCATCGACACCATAAGTGTTTTTAATCAATTCAATTATGAGTCGTAATCCACGTATTGACAATAGGAGGTCACTTCATATTATCTCATGAAGCTCTTCAAGAGCTTGCCTTTCTACAAGCGTTCTAATTATAGCACTGCCTGTAATAATTTGTCACTTACCACCCATTTGCAAAAAGAGGAGCTTCTTTTTATTATAATAATATATATTTAGTAGGTTTTCTAGCAAAGAGGTAAAAAATGGTTAAAATTGTCGTTTTTGATTTAGACGGAACACTATATGATTCACATAAACATATTGATAAAGATACAGTTTATAAAATAATTGAACTTGAACAAAAAGGTATTGTAGTTGGGATTGTGACTGGAAGGTTTTATGAAGAGTTGGATGAAGTTATCGAAAAACTAAAACTAAGAGAATACAATGGTTTTGTAGCAAGTTCGAACGGTTTAGAAATACATGATTTTTTAGATGGGAAAATAAAGTGCTTTACGCGACTCTCAAAAAGACGAAGTAAAAGAATTGGTAGAAGAAGCAAAAAGAAACATCATATGATTAGTTATGTTTGGCAAAATGGTCGTTATTCGATGTTTGATATATCATTTATGAATGGATTAAAAAAGCTTGCTTCAAAGAATTCCCTTTGATGAGCATTATATAAAAAGCATTAAGAGAGACTGAATTTGAGAAGAGTATATCTTTAGAGGTACCTTTATATGATAAGGTGTGTTTTGCGGGACTTCCAATCTTGAAATTAAAAAATCAATCTTAAAACCAAAGATCCAGAATATCGGTTTTATGATGTTGGAAGACTCGGAACTGAATTATGCAAGAAGGATGTTGGGAAGCTTGAAGCTATTCAATTCATTTGTAGGAAGAAAAACACCTCTATAGATTGTGTAATGGCTTTTGGAGACAACGGAAATGATGTGAATTTACTAGCCTCTTGTGGATATGGAGTTGCGATGATGAAAATGGGAGTGCACAGGCAAAAAAAAGCCGCTAAATATATTAGCGACTATACAAATAATGAGCAGGGTGTGCTTCGATTTATAAATTCGTTTTTTGGATGAAATATTGATCTAAAAAGATAAGAATTCCATTTAGTACAAGGAAGAATCCAGTTAAAGAGAAAATAAAGTCTAAGGATTGAATGGGTTTCATAAGTAATACAATTCCGACAACTAAGATAAAGATAGCTCCGGCAAGATTGACTTTCCATTGTTCAAAACCATTATCTTTTTAAGAGTAATACTTTTTGAAAATGAGATAGGGAATTAATAATCAATAGAATTCCTACAAGCATAGGTAAAATACTAATGAATTTTTTTTGGTTCAAAACTCATATATAGGCCTACAGACAATAAGAATATGCCTAATACAAGAGTTGTTAGTGTTGTACTATTTCTTTTCTTGAAATATGTATATAGAAATAGAATCGCAATGACTAAAAAGATACATCCAATAACTCGCGTAATTGTTGTTAATATGGAGACGTTAAATATGCATAAGACTAAGCCAGATAAAATGCATAGAATTGCCGATGAGATAGCTTCTGTTTTTGTTTCTTTCATATAATCACAACCTTTCACAATTATTATACTCTGTTGTATAATTATTTTAAGAGGTGATGAACGTGAAAGTTGCAGTTTTGTTAGAAAATGGATTTGAAGAATTAGAAGCTATGGGTCCAATTGCCTTACTTAGACGTGGTGGACTTGATGTGGATATGATTGGTGTCAACAATGAGGAACAGGTTACAGGTCGTTTTGGCGTAACCTATTCGAGTGTGTTTCCAATGAACAAATATGACTTTAGTGATGTGAATTGTTTAGTTTTACCTGGTGGTCCACATTATCAAAAGCTAGATAATATGTTTGTGCCAAAATACCTAGTTAATTGTAATGCATATCAGCCATCATTTCAATTCCCTTTGTGTTTTTCTTACGAAGATGTCGTTGAAAAAGACGATATCTCAAGAACTGTGAAGGAAGTCGTAGAAGAGGTCAACATTTTTAAATATATCGATTTCTCACAGAATAACGCTCATGGATATGATGCAATCCAAATGTTCGAAGCAGTCATTCTTGCATTTGCGATAAACGGTTATGCTTCTCTTCGTGATTTAGAAAAATTATGTAAATATGACATTCGCTTTAAATTCATTATGAACGGTTCAACACCTTCTCATATGGCTTTTGAAAGGTTTATCAAAGATAAGCTTGCTATGCCTATCGAAGATATATTTGTGGATATCAACAAGTATATTGAAGCTCATGATGTCATAGATACAGAAGTATTATATATTGATGGAACCAAATTTGAGGCCAATGCCAATAAGATGACTTTTGTATGGATGAAAGCTACAAAGAAATTCAGAGAAAAGCGTTGGATCAAAGTTATGGACAGGCTTTCTGCATTTAATAAATATTGTTCAAAAAACAATTTGAATATTCGTTTTTCAATTGTAAGAGAGATCAATTTCGATTACTTGTTTGAAGTAGTTTCTGTAATAGAACAGCTGATGGCGAAGAATTCAATCCAAGTTGTGCATGGTAAAGGTAAAAAGAAGCATGAACTGCAAAGGTATCAGGAAGCATTTAAAGAAGATGCGTTGAAGATGTTTAAATACACCATATATTCTGATATTGCAGGAGATCGAAACAGTTTTTCGAAGACGGATCCAGATGCAACGTTCATGCACATGAAATACGATTACTATAATCATACCAATGTATTCAAGCCTGGATATAATGTACAGGTTGGAAGCAGTGACGGATATATACGACATGTATATGTATCAAGTGACGCCAATGATCTTAGAACATATATTCCATTTATGGAAGGCTATCATATGGCGTATGGAAGCTATCCATATGCCACACCTGCTGATGCCGGATACGGAAGTTTTGACAACTATAAATATGACAAGGAACATGGAATTCAATTGTATATGAAATACAGTGGAATGCGTAAAGAAGCTGAAAAGAAAACGACTAAGAATCAGTTTACCCGAGCACAGATGAATCCAAATGAAGAGGATAAGATCATTTGTCCAGCGAACCATGAATTTACATTGGTAGATACACGAATAGAACGACGAGGCGTGTATCCACGAGAAATCGAAATGTATCAGAATGAACATTGTGAAGGATGTCCGTTCAAATCAAAATGCACAAAATCAAAAAAGGGCCGAACGATACAAAGGTGCCGAGAGCTTGAATCCTACAAAAAAGAAGTCAAAGAAAATCTTTCGACTGAACAAGGTAAAAAGTATATGATACAACGAAGTATCTGGAGTGAAGGAATCTTTGGACAGATCAAAGAAGACAATCATTATGACAAATTACGTCGTCGCGGTATATCTGGTGTAAAACTGGAGATACTACTCGTATGTATCGGTCATAATCTAAGAAGATATCACACTCGAAAACTAGAATTCCAGAAAAATAACAAAATAAACTAAGGTCCTAAGAGTAAAAAAAAAATAATGAAAATAGATATCTTTTTTTTAGTGCGCCCAAAAAGGCAGTAAGGTTAGATGTGTTGGAACAAAATATTTCCTAAGTGAATTGTTACGGAACAACAACATGTTTAAAATCATGTTTACGCTTTTTCCATAATCTACTTTTTGGTCGACAAGAATTCTTAATCCACTTGTACCAATCATACCGTATAGTAAGAAACTGATTCCACCGATAACTGGATTTGGAATTGTTTGAATCAATGCAGATAATGGACCAATGAATGAACAGATGATGGATAGGATGGCGGCTCGTAACTTGTACGTCAGATACGCCAGTAATCGCCATAACTCAATGTTTTCTCCGTAAGTTGTAGTTGGAACAGATCCAATTAAACCTGAAATCATTGTTGAGAAGTTATCTGCAAATAAAGAGCGATGTAGTCCTGGATCTTTGATTAAGTTTCTTCCTACAACTTCTCCTGTAACGATTTGGTGACCAATGTGTTCCGATGTGATAACTAATAATACAGGAAGCATCATTAGAATGGCATCTATACTGAATTTTGGTGCTTGAAAGTTTGGAATTGAAATAAAGCTTGCTTCCAATACAGGAGTAAAGTCTACAATGCCTACGGCAACAGCAGTTAAATATCCTGTAACTACGGCAATTAATTGTTATTTTTTGAAGCATACACTTCCAATTACGGATTAACCGCAAAAACAATCACGTTTTTTAGGGTCAATGTTATCTCCTAAATTCCAAAGATTTGAGATGAAGATAATTCTAGACCAATTAATGCAACAACGGGTCCCATCGCGGCAGATGGTAGCACGATATCAATCCATTTAGTTCCAAATTTCTTGATGATCATTGCCAATAAACATCCGCAAAAACCAACCACAACAAATCCACCACATGCGTATGGATATCCAAATTTTGCGATAATGATATTTGCGGGAGCAATGAAGGCAAAGCTACTTCCTAAATAGGCTGGTGCTTTTCCTTTTGTGATAAAAATAAACAACAATGTTCCGATACCATTCATGAATAGTACGATAGCTGGGTTAATACCGAATAAGAATGGTACTAATACACTGGCTCCAAACATTGCGAACATGTGTTGAATACTTAATGGTATCAGCAGATTTGCGGGTACTTTTTCTTCAACTTGAATAATTCGTTTTGCCATGAAAAATATTCTCCTCCTAAAATATACCTTAACTTTTATACCACATTTTAATGGATTATGAAACTAATTTAGGCTATAATTATCAAGTAGTGCGCCTGTAGCTCAACTGGATAGAGTATCAGATTCCGATTCTGGCGGTTGCAGGTTCGAGACCTGTCAGGCGCACCATTTAGGTGAAATATGGAAACAATACTTTTTGATTTAGATGATACATTAATTGAATCGATGCACGTATGGGAAGATGCCATCATTCGTTTATTTAAAAAGATGGATTTGTATATGAGTATGGAAGAGGCTCGTCAAATCTTTTTTTACGATGAAATTTTCGGAAGTTTTAACATACATTAAAGAAAGATTTCATACTAAACAAGATGAGGCTTGGATGTTCAATGAAGTAAATGAAGATATCTTGAATCAATATGCGTATCATATTGAGGCAAAGAAGGGTGCTTTGGATTATATAAAGAAGTGTGCTTCAGAAAATAAAAAGATGGTCAGTATTAACATCAAACACAAGGGCATTATCTGAAAAAGTATTAGATCGACTTGGTATGTTGGAATATATGGAGAATGTATATTCAAAGCAGATGAATTGAAGATGTCAAAAAGAGAAGTGGATATCTATGAGTATGTATTGAAAGATTTAAATACAACTGCAGAAAGTGCGATTGTATTTGAGGATTCGATGTATGCGATCAATACAGACTCGATCATTAAATATTGAGTGTATTGGTTTAGTAAATCCAAACAATCAAAAGGTGTTTGAAAAAAACCATGTAAAAACAATCGTTGATTTTACAGAATTGTGTTAAAATCATGATATGTCCCAGTAGCTCAGTTGGATAGAGCATTCGCCTCCCTAAGAGTTAAAAATGATTGGCTAGAACTGTAAAAATTGAATAGAAAATATGCCTCCGTAGCTCAGTGGATAGAGCGTCGGTTTCCTAAACCGCAGGTCGAAGGTTCGACTCCTTTCGGGGCACCATTTATTTATTAAACAAAGGGTTTTCAATACTTTGTAATCCATGTAACTAAGCGATAGAGTCTGTTGATTTTGTCGCTTTTTTCTTATCAGAAATTGGATGATTTTTACTGCTTTCTCAGACAATAGAAATTAGCTTGATTCAAATATTTTGACTGCTTCCAGCTAATAAAAATAGGCTCTCAGCTAATGTGCATCTTTTAAGAACACTTGATGAGTGGCCAAACATAAGCGTATAGAAGCATAAAACAAGACAATATGAGCAAACTCCTTTTACATAGCCAGGAAATCCTGGTATATGAGAAAGGAGTTTTTATTATGCCAAAATGTAAAGTAATCGCAGTCACAAATCAAAAAGGTGGTGTCGGCAAAACTACAACTACAGAGAATGTGGCCATTGGTTTGGCTCGCAATGGATGCAATGTATTGATTGTGGATTTTGATCCTCAGGGTGATCTTACAAGTTGTCTTGGATGGAAAAACAATGATTCATTGGAACACTCTGTTTCATCTATGCTTGATGATTATATCAATGACAATGATATTAATTATGAATCGTTAATCTTACATCATGAAGAACATGTGGATTTAATTCCGGCAAATATTGAATTAGTGATTTTGAAATGCGTTTAGTAAGTGTGATCAACAGAGAACAGACTTTAAGTAATTGTATTGAGCCATTGAGAAATCAATATGATTACATCTTTATTGATTGTCCACCATCATTAGGTATGTTGACGGTTAATGCTTTATCAGCAGTGATGAAGTACTGATACCAGTACAGACGCAGTATCTTCCTGCAAAAGGAATGACTAAGTTATTACAGACGGTAGGAAAAGTTCAACGTAAGATTAATAGTAATCTAAAAATCACCGGTATTGTAATGACGCTTGCGGATCTAAATACGAATCTAACAAAGAGTACGATTGAAACGATTCGAGAAAGTTTCGGAAAGAATATTCGTGTGTTTGATACAATCATTCCAAAAGCAACGAAAGCGAGTGAAGCAAGTATTTCCGGTAAGAGTATCTATGCGTATGCCAAAGACTCTAAAGTAGCTTTAGCTTATGCAAATCTTACAAAGGAATTAATCAACAATCAAAAAAGTAAAGCACAAAGAAGAATTAAATAGATAGGAGAAAAATGTAAATGACAAACAATTATGTTTTATTGAATGGAAAACTCTCAAGAGATATTGAAGTTACTAAAAATGATAAGGGCAATTCTTTTGTGAAGTTTTGCTTAATTTGTACAAGAGATGGAATTAATTCGTATTCAGATTATATTAACTGTATCGCATTTGGAGAAATAGCGAATGCCATCTGTAGAAAAGGAGAAAAGGATACAGCTTATCACATTGAAGGAAATATCCGAACAAACTCATATGAGAAAAATGGTAAAAAGAATTATTCCACAAATGTGGTTGTAGAATCTTTTAGATTGCTTTGGATGCCTAGAATCAAACGATGTCCGTTTTGTCATTCAACTGCCCATGTAGTAATTGATTGGAACAGTAAAAAGAATCAATGGATATTATGGCCAGTATGTTATCTGTACGTTATGCTCTAAAAAGAACGAAAACTGAGCCAACATCAGATCAAGCGATTGAAGAATGGAATCATCATGTATTAAAAAAAGAATATACAACTCACTTTATTTTAAAAAGGAGGTGGCAAACTTGCCAAAATTAGACTTAGGATTGCCAAGCTATGACTCCTTATTTTCTACAGAAGAAGAAAGACAGGAAGCCAATACCGAAAAGGTAATGACAATCCCTATAAACAAAATTAAAGATTTTGAAGGTCACCCATTTCATGTAACTATGGATGAGGATATGGCGAAGCTGATTGATTCAATCAAAGAAAACGATATCTTTGATGCCTGCACTTGTACGGCCTAAACCAGATGGAACGTATGAAATGATTTCCGGTCACAGGCGTAAATTTGCCTTGTCACACTAGGAAGAAAGGAAATGAATGTCATTATCCGTGATTTGGATGATGATCATGCAACAATTCTGATGGTCGATTCCAATATTCAACGTGAAAACATTTATCCTAGCGAACGTGGTTATGCTTATAAAATGCGCTTAGAAGCTATGAAACATCAAGGTAAAAAGTAGATATTAATGTTGATGATGTTCATGTTGAATATGATAAAACTACTTCCAACCAAGTTGGTTGGAAGTCAGAGAGTGCAAAGAAAATTAGGTGAACAGATAGGTGTTAGCATGAATCAAATTAGACGTTTTATACGTTTAACCTATCTTATTGAACCATTGCAGGAAATGGTGGATGGACGAAATGAGAATGAGATAAAAATTGCATTTAATCCAGCTTGTTGAATTGTCATATTTAACGGAATCGGAACAATTTGATTTGGTGAATGCGATTATTGAAAATCAAAGAACTCCATCATTAGCTCAATGTCAGGAATTCAAGAGATTAAGTCATGATGGTGAACTTACTGCAGACTTTATTGAAGATACGCTTTCTGAGGAAAAACCAAACCAAAAGAGAGAAATTATCTTTTCAAATGAAGGAAATTGATAAATATTTTCCCAAGGATTACACACCAGGCAAGAAAAAGGATTTGATAATCCACTTCTTTGGAAAACTGGGCAAAGAAAAGATCACGAGAACAAGAGCGATAATTGAATGTAGAAATTGCTTTGTTCGTACTTGTGATTGTTCCAAACTGTTGGAGGGGCAGTTTGTCTTTGCGTGGTGAGGTGTGACTTTTACCTCCCCCTAAAACCCCTCCTACCTACCGAAAGAATCTTATTACCTACCGAAAAAAGAAAAAATGTTTGTTATATAGATAGAATGAATATTTGTATGTTGGTAAATAAAATTTATATTGAGTATTTTTAAATAAAGAGATGTTATTAAGAAATACAAATGGAGGTAAATCAAATGAAGAAGTTAATTATTTCAGTGGTTAGTACTGTGATGATGATTGGAGCAGGAGCAAAGAATTAGATCAGATCAAGATATTTCTGTTCCCACTGTGGAAAAGTCTTCTAAGGAAACAACGAGTGTTAAAAAGAAGAAATTTAAAGTTAGTAAACATGAAAATATTGACAAAAAGGAATTAAAAACAAATGAAATTCAGGTTAAGGAAGAAAATACAACCAATAAAAGTGATTCAAAAAAAGAGCGTTTCTTCTGGCACAAAAAACAAGATACTCAAAGTAATGATACTTCAAAGAGTAGTGAGAAATCTGATACAAAAAGTAATTGATTCTGGTAATAACAATTCTTCAACTACGAATGATTCAGTGCAACAAACCACCTCAAAAGAAGAAACTGTTACTGAACCAAAGCACCTGCACCAGAAACAGTACAACCAAGTTATGCATGTCCAGGAGGTATTAATCAAAATGTTTCCTGTGATGTGATCTTAGATAGTAACTTCTATTATGCAACGTTTGGTTCGATGTCTGAAGCAGAATCAGCAGGTGAATACTATATGAATGATGTGATGTACATTGGAAATGATGAAATAACAAATTATTCAGTGCAGCCTGTATATCGAAATAATCATAGTATTGCCTATTACGGATTGAACCTTTGGAGCAATGGAAGTTTGATTCAATAAAAAAGGCCTATGAGAAAAAATCATTTAATTTGTATCTTATTAGTAAAAAGGATATATTATAACTGAAGAGTCGGTATGGAGACTATAAACCCATGCCATTGGTCGGAACAAAGACCTAAAATTTGTTTCAGTGCAGAGAAAACTGCTAAACATCTTAAAAGGCGAGTAATCGCCTTTTAATTTTAGAAGGAGAGTATTGAATGAATAATATTTCATTTAAACAATGGAAATGAAGAAATATTATCTTATTATCATAAAGATATTTATCACTTGATATCAAAAAAACTTAATCTAAATGAAATACATTATTTTAGCGAGGAAAAATTCTCGCTTTTTTTTTGTTGCAACAACCTAAAGGAAAGGAAAAAAGAATATGAAAAACATATTGAAGAAAGGTAGTAAATTCTTTTCTAACAGACATTAGTTATTCTCAATTCGTTGATGAATACTTTACCGGTACATGCTTTGAAGAAACGACTACAGATGAAAATGATTTAGATACGATTGTAGAACTTGGAAATGCAGAAGATGTATTTCCTGATTTGATGCCTCAATCTGATGGAATCTCATTAACGGATACAACAGGAACAGGCAGTATTTATGCGATGATCCATATTGCCAATCAGTATGGATTTGATTATGTACAAAGAATTGTATGTTGGGGATAAGACAGTATTCTGTATTGAGCCTATGCAGCTTTTTACAGAAGGCTTGGATTATCATGAAGATGACCGCAAAATGGGATGAATTATCTGAACAAACGCGTCAGAATATCTGGGAAATCAATTATTATGGATATGGTTATTCTGGACATCAAACAGAAAAATACTATGTCGCAACTCAGGTTATGATTTGGCAGGCAGTGACTGGAACTTGGTATCAGCCTTACTATACAGATGGAACTACAGTGTATGATATTTCAAATGAGGTAGCAGTCATCAACAATTTACGTGCTTTCACCTCAAGGCAGACCGTCATTCAATAATCAAACAATCAAGATGGGATTGAATACACCTGTCACTTTGACGGACACAAAAGGGACTTTATCAAATTACTCAATCACAAATTCAAATGGGATTCGTGCTTCTGTAAATGGAAACAATCTAACAGTAGCTATCACATCTGAAAATTATGATAAGAGTATTACTTTTTCACGTAATTTTAGTGCACGTGATGTGAATGTCATTTATGGATCAGCTGGCTATCAAAGAGTCATTTATTTAGCATCGAGGCGAGATCCTTCTCCAAACTTCAAATTAAACTTTGATTTGATGTATGCAGATATTGAAGTTGAAAAACAGGATTCTCAAACAGGTACTAAGACTCAAGGAGATGCTACATTCAATGGAGCTACATTTGCGATTAAAGATACAAGTGGAAATGTACTTGAAACAATTACGACAAATGGTTCAAAAGTTAAATCTAAAAATATCCAGTTGGAACAACTTTAAATGTGTGTGAGGTTACTTCTCCTGAAGGATATTTAACTAACAGTTCTTGTAATACAGTAGAACTTAAATATTCAGGTGATAACACACCTAGTACATTCTATACAACAGTTAAAGACCAAGTAGTTAAGGGTCGTATTGAAATTGCAAAAACGATTGACAAAGAGAAATATGGATTATTCCAAAGCAATGTTCAAAAAGCCTGGTGAAGGATTTAAATTTGATATTATTTTAAAATCGACAGGTAAAGTCGTATCAACATTGACTACGGATGAAGATGGTCGAGCTATTAGTGAGTATCTTCCATATGGAACCTATATCGTTAAAGAACACGCAACAAAAGGATATGATACTTTGGATCCTTTTGAAGTAAAGATTGATCAAAATGAGAAGACATATTTCTATAACATCTATAATGATACAATCAAAGCAGAATTAACTATCTACAAAACGGACAGTGAAACTGGAAAACGTATTCCGGCAGCCGGAGTAGAATTCAAAATCAAAGATGCAGATGGTAATTATGTAACACAGGAAGTAACGTATCCTAAAAAAAGAAACTACAGATATATTTAAAACGGATGAAGATGGTTCTGTACATTTACCTTCTCCATTAAAGTATGGTGAATATAAATTAGTGGAGATCAAAAGCACCTCATGGCTATGTATTAAAAGATACAGAGATTCCAATTAATGTGGATGGTTCTAGTACAGAAATTTTTATGAACTTTGATAACAAGACCCAAAAAGGACTGGTTTATGTGGAAAAGACAGGTGAGATGTTGTCAGGAGCAAAAGAATTTGAAACAGATTATGGAACACTTTATTCACCAGTCTATAAAGAAAAATATCTATCTGGTGTTACGTATGAAATCATAGCACGTGAAGATATCGTTACTCCAGAAGGAACAGTATGGTTCCACAAAGGAGATGTTGTAGATACATTTACTACTGGTGATGGTGTTACAACTTCATCATTGCTTCAGTTAGGTAAATATTCTATTAAAGAAACCACAACACAGACTGGATATGTATTAGATGAAAATAGCTATAACTTTGATATTGAATATGCGGGTCAGATGATCGATGTAGTCGAAATCAAACAGTCTTATGTCAACGAAAGACAAAAAGTTGGATTTACAGATCACTAAGACATTTGAAGATGAAGATAAAGAAGCCTACAAAGATGTTGTCTTTGGTGTTTATTCTAAAAAGGATATTACTGTAGATGATAAAGTCATCATTCCTGCTGATGGACTAGTTGGCACATTAACGATTGATAAAGATGGTAAAAATGTTGAACATTTAGATCTTCCTACAGGTGATTATTACGTTAAAGAACTTGAAACAAATGTAGGCTTTAAATTAGATGAAGAAAAACATGATTTCACATTCAACTATGATGAAGATACAACAAAATCAACTGTTATCGTTCCTATGGAATTGCACAATGAAAAACGTCGTATTGAACTAGATGTCAACAAGGTGGATAAAGATCATCATGATCATTTCTTAAATGGAGCCATTTTTGAAGTCTATGATAAGACAAACTAAATCTTTTGTCACTACCCTTGCATCTGGTCAGTTAATGATCGTTGGTGATGATGCTAATGAAGAATACGAAATCTCTAAGGATGAAGATTTCAAAAAAGATCATCAAGACAGTTAAAACGGATGAAAATAAACAAATCATCTTAGATGTAGATGATGGAATTTATTATTCTCGTAAAGTTGGTGATGACAAGGTTAGTAAACATGTGATCAAAGATGGAAAAGCAGTATTAGCGGATGCCATTTACGGCCATGAATATGAGTTCAAGGAAATCAAAGCGCCTACTTCTTATCAGTTAGCCGAGAAATCCAAAAGCTTATAAAGTTGAAGGTGATAAGGATACGGATACAATCATTTATTATTTTGAAAATGCACGTATCGTTGTTCCAAATACAGGGGTATAAATAGTATGAAACATAAAAGAATAAAAATAGCAGCCACTGGTTGTAGTGGGATTGATTGGTGGAGTTATCTACAATCAGATTACTGCAAAGAAATCTTATGACTATTCGGATTATTATGTAGAAACAAAAACGAATAAAAAAGAATCAAATAAAGAGAATGAGGAAGCTTCTGAAAAGGAGCTTTCTTTTATCTTTGTTGAAAAAAACAAATAAAGATGTTGTTGGTATTTTAGAATTTGATGATCGAATTATTTATGAGCCGATTGTACAAACCCAAAATAATGATTATTATGTTCGTAAGAATATCAACAAAGAATATGCCAATGCCGGAATACCATTTGTATCGGCAGATGGGAATATAGATTCAAAAAACGTTGTAATCTATGGTCATTCGAGTAAATGGGATAACATTATTTTTACACCTTTAATGAGTTATATAGATCAAAACTATTATAAAAAAGCATGATACATTTAAATTCATCACTGAAGATGAAACTAGAACATATCAGATCTTTGGAGTCATGAATATTGATTTAAACGACTTGAATGATTCTTTAGAATTTACTCAAACAGAATGGGATTCAACAAATTCATTTAATTCATTTATATCAGATTCCATTAATAGGGGATTGTATAAAACTGGTGTTTCAGTAAATAAAGAAGATCGATTAATGACATTGGTTACTTGTGATACAAGAGGTAACAATAAGAGAATTGTAATTCTAGCTAAATTGGTTAATATAGCTAATGTTTAAAACTAAGGTGTATGATATTATTTAGCTAGATAAATTAGAATTTATTTAGAGGTGTTAGACAATGAAATTAAAGAACATTTTAATTGTTGTTAAAGATATTGAGAAATCAAAACAATTTTACAATGACCTGTTCGGTCTTGATTTGGTACTTGACAATGACGGTAACATGATTTTAACGGAAGGACTTGTGCTTCAAGACGAAAAAAATTTGGAAAAAGTTTTTAGGAAAGGATATTATCCCTAAAAAGTAATTCTTGTGAATTATATTTTGAAGAACAAGATATAGAAGCATTCGTTGAAAAGCTTGGAACGGTCTTATCCCTCAATTCAATATGTTAATAAACTTATGACACATAGTTGGGGACAAAAAGTAATTCGTTTTATGATTTGGACGGTAATTTGATTGAAGTAGGAACACCGATGTAACACCATAAATTTCAGTTTGTGGATGAATGGATTGATAAAATAATGAACATTAAACAACAAGAAGTGGCTCAAATGAATATGGTGGAATGGTTATCAGATTCGCAAGAATTAGGTAAAAAGCCATCTAAAATTGAATTTGTTAAAAAATTTGAATTGTATGAGATGCATTATTATATTTTTAAATTTAAGAGAAGTGTATTTACTTCATGGCTTGTTGGGGTTAGTGGCGTTATGTAGATAATGATCTTGTACCGTGCGGACATACTTTCAGTGATATGAAAAAAATGTAATGCAATTACTGCGCAAAATGATTGTATTGATATGATAGAAAGAATTCGTTCTTATTGGATGGAACAGGCAAAAAGCTACACGTAGCAATAATATTTACTTTCTTACTATGAAATTTTGATTGCTTTATAGTATTTTTTTTTGATTGTTAAAAGAATTCTATGTCATAATTTTTATAAAGGTTGGTGGATATCTTGGAAATTAAAAATATAATTGGTGAAACAACAGAATATGATAAAAGTTAAAATTAGAAGTTAAAAACCTAAAAGCTCGGGTGTAAAAGCATCAGTGCTTTTGCGAATACTTTAGGAGGTTTCTTAATCTTTGGAATTTCAGATGATAATCAAATCGTTGGTTTAGAAACTCCGGATAAAGATGTTTGAACTTATCGGCGAAAATCATTAAAACAAGATTAAATCCGATTCCAGAGTTTAAAATTTCTTTTTCATACTGAAGACGGAAATGTTCTTTTAATTGTTCAGGTATTCAAAGGAGAAGAAACACCTTACTATTATTCAGGAGACGGATTACTTGAAGCTTATGTTCGTATTGGTAATGAAAGTGTAAAAAGCGTCTCCTATCGAATTAAAACGTCTTGTATTAAGAGGCCGTAACACAACTTTTGATTCTCAAAATTCAATGTATAAAGTTGAAGATTATGCTTTTTCTAAACTTAGAGAAAGATATAAAAAATGGACGGGTAATAGTTTTGACGAAAAAGATCTTGTTTCATTTGGACTAGCAACCGAAGATGGTTATCTTACAAATGCAGGTGCTTTAATTGCGGATGAAAGTCCAATTCGTTATTCAAGAATCTTTTGTACACGTTGGAATGGGTTGAATAAAAGCGGAGGTACTTTCGATGCATTAGATGATGCCAATATGAAGGCAGTGTTATTTCTTTAATAGACAATGGTGAAGCCTTCATTAAAAGAAATGCCAAAATGATGTGGAAAAAAGACAAAGAAATTCTAGAGAAGAAATGCCAGAATATGTTGAACGTAGTTACCACGAAGCATTAGTCAATGCGATAGCACATAGAGATTATTTGATTAATGGCAGTGAAGTTCACATTGATATTTATGATGATCGTTTGGAAATTTATTCTCCAGGTGGCATGCCAGATGGCTCTAACATCCAAGAAAGAGATCCCGTAACTGTACCATCTACTCGAAGAAATCCAGTATTAGCAGATGTATTTAATCGGCTTGGATATATGGAACGTAAAGGCAGTGGATTTGCAAAAATCTTAGATAATTATGCTTTTCAAGTGAACTATACTGATGAAAAGAAACCCTATTTCAGATCCGATAGATACCAATTTACTGTTATTATGCCAAATTTAAATTATCGTGGCACTCAAGATGGCAATCAAGATGGCACTCAAGATGGCACTCAAGATTTTGATACACTAATAATGAACATGATTGAAGAAAACAATAAAATCAGTGCAAAAATCATGGCCGAAAAATTAGGCGTCAGTTTAAGAACAGTTCGACGCCTCATTAAAGAAAAATGATCAAATTGAATATGTGGGACATGGATTTAGCGGATATTGGAAAATTAAATAGTTTCCTAGAAAGAAGTGATTTTATTTGACACATATACGTTGTCCTCATTGTGGACATGAAACAAAGACAAATCATTTATGGCTTTCCTGTAATGGATGACAAACTTCAAAAAGATATTGATGAACAGAGAGTATATCTTGCAGGTTGCGAAAAGATGATTCCTCCTGCATCTCGTCATTGTTTCTATTGTAATCAAGATGTTTATTATTCATTCTTGCCTGTTGATGAAGCTGAAACTACTTGTGTTGAATTTAAAATTGGTGAATTTCATCAAGGTTATCAAAAAATCATTGTCGAGAAGAAAGAAAATCGATTCATCGCAACTTATATTGATTCTCTTACTAATTTAGAGTGTGAAACAAATATTGATTTAACTGAAAAGGAATATAAGAAGTTTATCCATAATATATATCCTACATTAAAGAATGGAATGAAAACTATGATGATTTAGATATTTGTGATGAAACAACCTGGTTTATCATTATAAAAGCAATTAACAATTTAGGTTTACCTGAGCTTCGACAAGCATTAGCACTTCAAAGCTAGTGCTTTTCTTTTTTTGCCTGATTTAGAAAGGATGGTGATGTTATGGCAGAATTTAAATCTCAAGATGAGAAAACTAAACAGGCTTTTTTCAATGATTGAGCAAGGAGTAAAGGATGTTTATTCTTCTGAATCGTTTAAACAGTATCTATCTTGTTTAAGTAAGTTTCATAGTTATTCTTTGAATAATACCTTATTAATATTGTCACAGAAACCGGAGGCTAGTTTGGTAGCTGGATATCGTGCTTGGCAGACAAATTTTAATCGTCATGTAAATAAGGGTGAAAAAGGATTGATGATTCTAGCTCCGGTTACAACGAAAGAAGATAGATTAATGAATAAACACGACGAGAATGGAAATGTGATTTTGGATGAATTTGGAAATCCAGTCCAGGAAATGCGTGCAATTAATCTGACTCATTTTAAGACAACGACAGTCTTTGATATTTCACAAACTTCAGGAGATCCTCTTCCATCTTTAGTGCATGATTTGACAGGTTCTAGTAATGAAGTGAAAGCAATTATTCAAACTATTCAGTCTGTATGTACAATACCGATTGAATTTAAAACAGAAACTGAAAATCTTAGTTTTATGACTGGAGCTAAAGGATATTATTCACCAAGGAAAGATAAGATTGTCATTAATAAAGATTTAGAGGACTTACAAACCGCAAAAAAACATTAATACATGAGTATGCTCACAGACTTACTTCATAAAGAAACAGATAAAAATCAAAGCCAACGAGAAATTGAAGCAGAATCGTTGGCTTTTGTTATTTGTGATCATTTTGGAATTGATACTTCTGAATATTCATTTGGTTATATCGCGTCTTTGCTAACAAGGATTATAGTGAATTGAAATCTATTTTAGTGAACATTCAGAGTAAAGCACACGAATTGATTGAACTAATAGAACCTGTGTTTAAGGAGAATTTGCATATGCTAGAAAAGGAAAATCAATATATTACTCCAGTGGAAATGGAAGAATTGAATCATGATATTGTACTTAAAATTGCATCCATGATGGAACAGTATAAAGATGTTATATCGGATCCAAATATTACAACTTCAGATATTCATGAAACGATTGATCAAGAAATATCAAATCTTTTGACAGATAATAAAGAATATAAAGTACAAGATCATTTGTATCAGAATAATGAAGTCTATCAATTTGCTTTGCATAGTGCTTGTTATGATGCATTTATGAATGAGGAGTTTGATCCAAAACAATCCTGGTTTATGGATCATTCGATTGAAAGAAGAAACTATGAGCTATTCGAAAAAAAATAGCTAATCCTTTATTAACAAACAGTGCATATTATATGAAATATGGAACACCTAATTATATGGATTTAAATATTGAAATTATTGGTGATGATCGATTGGCTATGGCTCATAACTATGTTTTAAATGGTGATGTGATGGTCGATCCAGATGTTGAATTTACTGTTGATAAAAAGAACAGGATGCTATATCCACAGACCTATCAAGCAGGATTCACTTCAATACTTTGAAAGAGTAGATGGGGATTCAACTCGTGTTCGAGAACTGAATCATTTTATGCATGAATGGCTCACAAATGTTGTTGATCAAAAGTATAAAGTGCAAACTATTTATACGGAAGACAAAGAACTTTCTGTCAAAGAAAATCCAAACGCTGTAAGAAACTTTTGTAAACAGAATGGTATAGGAATGATGGCACCTAAACTAAAGGAGTTGGAAAAATGAGCAAAAAGTTTATTCGAAAATCGGTTCTTGAAAATGTTAGGAAACTATCGGCATTTGATTATTTAAATAACTATCATCCTTCATTATTAGTAAAAAATGGAAAGAAGGATTACTCTCATAGAGAACATGAATCATTGCACTTTTCAAACGGAATGTGGTATTGGTGGTCACAAGGTGTAGGTGGTACGACTGCATTGGATTATTTGATTGTTTGTAGAAGGATATGATTTTAAAGAAGCGTGTAACTATTTAGCAAGTTTAATGAATATTAGTGATCCAGTTGTTACGTATTATCATAAAAAAGAAACTAAACCATTCGAGCTTCCTGAGAAAGATAAAAACAATAATTTAGTGATTCGTTATTTGTGTGAAACACGAAAAATAGATAGAGAAATTGTTGATTATTTTATTTCTAAAGGGATGCTTTATCAGTCGACAAATTTTCGAAATGTTTGTGTTTGTTGGGTATGATGGTGATATGCCTGCTTATGCATTTAAGCGAAATATATTTAAAGATTTTAAATTAGAACATGCAGGAAGTAATAAGGCTTTTTAGCTTTAATTATCAAAATAAAGAAAGCAATGTTCTTCATGTTTTTGAAGCGACTATTGATTTATTGTCTTATATGACATTATTAAAAATGGAGGATGTTGATTACAAGGCTTTTAATTTTTTTATCTTTAGGCGGAGCTTGTGAAAAGATAGCCGCAAAGACGGAAGTCGATATACCAATAGCATTAAAAGCCTTTTTTAGAAAGAAATCCCAATGTTCAAATTATTGTTTTCCATTTGGATAATGATGAAGTAGGTAGAGGTGCAACACAAAAGATTATGATGATTGCAAGACGTAACTATCAATGTTTTGATAATCATCCTGTGATTTTTAAAGATGTAAATGAGGAATTAGTAAGCATAAAAATATGAATCAACATTCAAATTGACAATCACTTGTACGCTTGCTAAAGTAGAGTTGTAAAAAGAAGTACATTACTAGCTAATTGGTTAGTTAGTATGAAAGTTTGCCGTCCGACCAATATGCGGGGTATAAATGGTTGGGTTGAAAGTTTACCGCCGACCAATATGCGGAATATAAATGGTTGGGTTGAAAGTAAAATCCTTCGCCATTAGGTGAAGGATTTTTTTGTTACAAAATATCTTCAAAACATTTATTACTTTTTGAAGATAATTTGGATAATGATGAAGTAGGTAGAGGTGCAACACAAAAGATTATGATGATTGCGAGATGCAATTACCAATGTTTTGATAATCATCCGATGAACTTTAAAGATGTAAATGATGAATTAATTCATAAAAGTCTGTTGCTATCGACTGATTTATGGATTTGACAAATGAATCATTCATATCCTATTGGATATAAAATAATGTAACTGTAATTAATAAGTAATACTTTTATGTACAATAGCAATGAAATTGCATATAATTTAAATATGGAGGTGATGTTTGTATGTCTACTATTCAAGTAAGAGTGGATGATGATTTAAAATCTAAGGCAGATGCATTATTTAAGGAATTAGGTACAGATACAACGAGTGCAATTCGTATGTTTTTAACTCAAGCAGTTGCTTATGATGGAATTCCTTTTGAAATTAAAAAATTTAATAAAACAAAAGAAATGAAAATTATGACAGAAGATGAATTTTTGGATAGACTTGCCTCTTCTAGAGCTCAATCTAAAGAAGGAAAAGTAATAGATGCGGATATAGCAATAGATAGCATTAGAAATAAATATGGATTATAAAGTAATATTTACTGAAAATGCAATGGAAGATATGGATTCTATTGTAGAATACCTTCTTTTTCACTTGCGTAATAAACAAGCGGCAAAATCATTTTATCGCTTCTGTTGAAAGCGGAAAATTCGTATTAAGTAATTCTGCTTTGAGTCATTTCAATTGTGTTTGAATTCTAGACTTCGAAGCAAGGGATATCGAAGATTAAATTTAGATAAAACTAAATATTTCTTGTTGTATCGTATTGAAAATTCAATAGTTTTTATAGATGGTATTTATCATCAATTACAAGATTACGAAAATAAAATTAAATAATTCTTTTTGAGAAAGTTTACGCTTTCTTTTTTATTACACAAATTTAGAAAGAGGTGGATTAATTTGAATAAACAATTTGATTTATTTCAAAAAAATGAAGATCAAAGAGGTCTGTGAAAATATTAGTCGTATGACTTATGCATATATCAATCCAGACACAAAACAACCAACCGTAGTGCCATCAAAGCATTATAAAGATATTTTAGATCAGCCGGTAGAAGTATTGGTTAATGATCAAGTGAAAAAACAATTTTTAAATATTATGTTTAAACAAATGAAAACATTAAAAGAAGAAGAACCCATCTTGTTTAATGAAACACTGTTGTTGATGGATTTAAATAAGACCCCAGATAGTTTGGAACTAAATGAAGAAGCAAAGATTAAAGATAACGGCCACAGAATTAGTTGAAAGTGAGAAAACACAAAAAAAAAATTCCATTTAGTGGATAATGCATATTTGGATTCATACGAAGCAACAAAGAATGATAGTGAATTGATGGCTCAGATATTTAAAGAGCAACAAAATGATCGTGTTTATTCTGTTGAATTAGATGAGATGGAAATGGAAAAACCTAAGTCAAAAGGAGGAAAAAAGAATGACTTACAAAAGACTAGAATTTATAATTATTCAAATTTAAAAGATGAAGACAAACAAATTGTCCAGGCACAATTGTTAATGTTTGAAACTGTAGAAGACACAATCACAGAATATATGTATCGTAGAGAATCTTCTACAAATATTTTGGATGCAGTTTCTTATGAAGAAGGAATTAAAGCTTTAGAACAAGTACAACAAAATATGTTTAGTGATATTGTAGAATATATTGTTTACGCAATTGACAGTTATGAAGAAGATGTGGACGAAGTTGATACACAGGATCCGCTTTTTGGCTTGTATCAAGAAGTTGAGGATATTGATAATGAATGATTTAGAAACGTGTGATTTTAATGCGGTCAATCTTGAAAGATTGGCTTTTTATTTTGAAAAATTAGAAGAAGGAGAGGACGAATAATATGATTCACAATGATAAAGTTTTAGAAGATGTGAATGCATTACTTGATTACGATTCAGTTAAAGATTTCTTATTCATGAATGTAATTAATGCAGAAACTAATAAAGAAGAATTATCTATGGAGCCACATACAGTTATTGGAGATTTAGCGATTGTATATAGAGTGATGATTAAAACAACTGATGATCAATTTTGCTCGGCCTAGAGTTACAAATGAAATGCTTGATCATTATGGTATTGATGTATCGCAGTTGCACAATGATGCATTGATTTCATCACCAAATATGATGAAACCAGAAATTATTCCACTAGAAACATTGCCGATGGGAGTTCCAGAACAAGAAGCATGGCAAAATGAAGACAGGCATTTTGTAGTTTTGACAAATGAACATAGAACGGATGGAACAAAGAACAATTTTTTATTCCGGAGTTTTGAATGATCTGGTGAAAAAAATTAGGACATGATCTTTATATTGTTCCTTCTTCAACAGATGAATGTTTAGCATTATGTGATTCTCCAACATTGAATATAGATCGTTTGAAAGAAATGCTTTTACTGATGAACGGTCCAAGTTTTATGGATCAAGATAAAAAGCTATCTGATATTTTATATCATTATGATAAGGATAATCATGTTTTAGAGAAATCAGATGATTATGAAAAGAGAATCAATAAGCAGAGATATTCACAATTACTTCATTAAGATTTGGAGAATTGAAAATGATTAAATATGAAGATATCGTTAAGCGAATTTCGTTTATTGAAAAAAAAAAAATTAAAAAATGAGGAAAAGATAAAATTTCTAATAGAAGAAAATAATACCTTATCGTCAAATTTAAAATTACTAAATCAGAAAAAAGAAATGTTAGAAAAATGAATCAGGATCTAGCAGATCTTATACCTGATAAGAAAAAGACTGCAGACAATTAATGTCTACAGTTGTAGCAACAACGTCTTTGGATATCCAAAGACAAGTATTTAGGGAACATCCCTAAGACCCTGAGCTATCAAAAAGAGTTGGTAGCTCTTTTTTTTTTTGTGGAGGTGAATATTAAATATGAGTACAGTAACGATAAGTTTATTAAGTTTCCTGGGTGGTTTGATTATTGGAGTTTTCTATATTTTGTTTATACAAGGTGCTTTTTTATAAAGATGCGGAAAAGAAATAAACAATTTGTCATTCGTTTATCTGATAGTGAATGGAATCATCTTAATGAATTAGTGAAATATTCAGGACAATCTAGAGAATCCTATTTACGTATGTGTATAAATGGTTTGGTTCCTAGACCGGCACCTAGTGTTGAGCTTGTCGAAGTAATCCAAGTACTAAGACAAATTGCAGAGAGTATAAACGGAATAGCAGAAGCAGTTTATAAACAAAATAAAATGGATGATTCAGTTTATGTGGAAAATTATGAGGCGCTTCAAAAAACAGATCAATGAGATTATGATTCTTATTCGACAACCTATCAATATGGAGGAAGTATGGCAATTACAAAAATATGGGCAGTAAAGGATGATTTGAGAAGAGTTTTAAACTACATTGAAAATCCGGATAAGACAAAAAGAAGAACTCAGTGATGGATTAAAAGAAGTGTTGGCATATACAACCCAGGGATATAAAACAAACGAGAAAGAATATATTACTGGAATTAATTGCGAACCTAGTACATCACTAAAGCAAATGATGAATACAAAGTTATCCTATAACAAGATGGATGGAAGACTTGCCTTTCATGCAGTCCAATCTTTTAAACCAGGTGAAGTAACTCCAGAAGAATGTCATTCATTAGGTGTGCAATTGGCGAAACAAATGTGGTGATGTTAGCATATAAATAGGACTAGTCAAAAAGAGAAAATTTACACCAGTGGTACAATAGAAAGAGGATGATTCAAAGACAAAAGGAAGGCAAAAGAAAATGGCAAATAAAAAAAAAACAGTTTGATCAAAATTTAAACAAAATGCAGTCAATTATTGTTTAACACATCCAGAACTAAGTCGTAAAGAATGTGCTAAAAATTTAGGTATTGGAGATAGTACTTTATACAGATGGAAGCAAGAAGCTAAAGCCAATAACAACCAGGCAACATTTAAAGGTTCAGGGAATCTAACAGAGGCTGAGCTTGAAAACAGACGTTTAAAACGTGAATTAAAGGATACGCAAGATGCTCTTGAAATTCTAAAAAAAGCCATCAGCATTCTGGGAGAATAACACAAGTTCTGTACTGTCTTGTTTCTGAAGAGTCTAAGGTCGACAAAGACTTTTCGGTGACTGGAGTGCTATGTAAGCTACATTTGTCAAAATCAGGATATTACAATTATCTGCATCGAAAACCAAGCAAGCAATCTATATCTAAGGAAGAGAGAATGCAAGCGATTCAAACTATATATGATGATAATCATCAAATTTATGGTGCACCAAAGATAGCGAAAGAGATGCAAAAGAAAGGCGAAAAAAATATCACAAAGAACTGTAGGTGTATATATGCGAGAAATGGGTATCAGAGCCTGTTACATTAAACCATATGTAAAAACAACCTTTGATAGTGATTTTTCAACAAAGTCGCATAACATTTTAAAAAGAGACTTTTCGCCAAGCAAGCCAAATGAGGCATGGTGTACAGATATAACGTATATATTTACCTTGGAAGGATTTGTATACCTTACAAGTGTAATGGATCTATATTCAAGAAAAATAATTGCATGGACATTATCAAGAACATTGGAAGTGGAAGAAGTATTGAAATGTATAGAGATGGCTAGAAAGCAGAGAAAAAACATCGAATCCTGTAATTATTCATTCGGATAGAGGAGTACATTATACAAGCAAACTTTATAAAAATTAACGGCAGGACTGATTCTAAGTTATTCAAAAAAAGGCACACCATGGGATAATGATATAATCCCACCGAGGTAGACACACACGAAATAATTAAAATTATCCCATCGATGTGAAACTACAAAAGGTGGGATTTTTTATATGGGAAGAAAAGCTAAATATACGAAAGAACAAAAGGTACAGGCATGTGTAGATTATTTAAGCGGAAGAAAATCTGCAGAACAAATAAAGATTGAATTGAACATGGGAAAATGCGGAACTGGCTTAGTTCGAAAATGGGTCAAAAGCTATCGTGTAAACGGCCATTCAATTTTTTGATAATAAGAGTACAAACAATAAGTATTCTAAAGAGTTTAAGGAGATGGTTGTTCAAGAATATCTTCAAGGTCATGGATCCTCCATAGATTTGGCGACTAAGTATGGAATACTTAAATGTACTACTGTTTTAAATTGGGTAAAAAAGTATAATAGTCATAGAGAACTTAAGGGTTACGATCCTAAACCGGAGGTCTATATGGCTGATACTTTAAAAAGTAAGCAAAGAAAAGAAAATCGAAATCATTAAATACTGTATAGATCATAATCATGATTATAAAGGTACAGCTGAATTTTATGGTGGAAATTACGCTCAGATCTATAACTGGGTCAAAAAATATGAATCCAATGGAGAAGATGCTCTAGAAGATAGGCGTGGTAAACGTAAATCTGAAGAGCAGCTAACCGACCTGGAAAAAGCTCAACGCAGAATAGCCGAGCTTGAAAGAATCAACAGACGACAAGAGATGGAGCTTGAACTGTTAAAAAAGACGAAGCCTTCGAAAAGATCTATTTGGCGAGTCTTCCGAATGCTAAAAGAATTTATCTTATAAGAAAACAAAAGATAAAAGATTATTCGCTAATACAATCATTACATGAAAATCGCAACTGGCCGATAAATGAAATGTGTTCAATCATGGACATCAGCAGAAGTACATACTACAAGTGGCTACACTCATCACCTTCTCCCAAACAATTGGACAAACAACATGAAGATGAAAGAATTACATCTAGAATCAGGGAGATATCTAATTCCAACAATTCTCTTTTTGGCACAATGACCATGTACTACACTCTAAGAAACGAAGGATATAGATGTGGTCATAACAGAGTCTATCGATTAATGTGCATCAATGATATCAAATCCTCTTATAGACGTAGATCCAGATACAACTACATTCGATCCAATGCAGAACATACGGCAGAAAACATTCTTAACAGAGATTTCAACACTACAGGTCCAAATCAAAAATGGTGTACGGATGTTACAGAGGTAAAGATACCTACAACTGGAGAGAAACTATTTATTTCGCCAATGATTGATCTTTATGACAGGTTCCCTGTATCTTTAGAAATCTCTGATAAAAATGATGCATTACTAGCTGATCAAACACTAGAGAATGCTCATAATGCATATCCAGAAGCAACACCCTTAGTACATTCAGACAGAGGTTTCGCGTATACAAGACAAGTATATAAATGGTACTACGTCAAGAAAAAGGACTCATAAAATAGATAAATTTTAAATTCTAATGTTTTGAATAATAATTATTCTCATATTGATTTGGTGATTCATAACCGCAATGGCTATGGATTCGTAGCGTGTTGTAGAATGTTTCAATATATTCGAAACACAAATCATATGCATGATCATAATCATAAATCAAAGTACGATTTAACCATTCTCTTTTAATTGCTGAATGAAAAGATTCTATACATGCATTATCCCATGGTGTGCCTTTTTTGAATAACTTAGAATCAGTCCTGCCGTTAATTTTTTATAAAGTTTGCTTGTATAATGTACTCCTCTATCCGAATGAATAATTACAGGATTCGTTGTTTTCTCTGCTTTCTAGCCATCTCTATACATTTCAATACTTCTTCCACTTCCAATGTTCTTGATAATGTCCATGCAATTATTTTTCTTGAATATAGATCCATTACACTTGTAAGGTATACAAATCCTTCCAAGGTAAATATATACGTTATATCTGTACACCATGCCTCATTTGGCTTGCTTGGCGAAAAGTCTCTTTTAAAATGTTATGCAGTTTTGTTGAAAAATCACTATCAAAGGTTGTTTTTACATATGGTTTAATGTAACAGGCTTTGATACCCATTTCTCGCATATATACACCTACAGTTCTTTGTGATATTTTTTCGCCTTTCTTTTGCATCTCTTTCGCTATCTTTGGTGCACCATAAATTTGATGATTATCACCATATATAGTTTGAATCGCTTGCATTCTCTCTTTCTTAGATATAGATTGCTTGCTTGGTTTTCGATGCAGATAATTGTAATATCCTGATTTTGACAAATGTAGCTTACTTAGCACTCCAGTCACCGAAAAGTCTTTGTCGACCTTAGACTCTTCAGAAACAAGACAGTACAGAACTTGTGTTATTCTCCCAGAATGCTTGATGGCTTTTTTAGAATTTCAAGAGCATCTTGCGTATCCTTTAATTCACGTTTTAAACGTCTGTTTTCAAGCTCAAACCTCTGTTAGATTCCCTGAACCTTTAAATGTTGCCTGGTTGTTATTGGCTTTAGCTTCTTGCTTCCATCTGTATAAAGTACTATCTCCAATACCTAAATTTTTAGCACATTCTTTACGACTTAGTTCTGGATGTGTTAAACAATAATTGACTGCATTTTGTTTAAATTCTTGATCAAACTGTTTCTTTTTATTTGCCATTTTCTTTTTACCTTCCTTTGTCTTTTGAATCATCCTCTTTCTATTGTACCACTGGTGTAAATTTTCTCTTTTTGACTAGTCCTATTTATATGCTAACATCAAAATTTAAATTGGATGAATATGGTATGTCACAATCTATGTCACGTGTATCAAAGTGCATTGATAATGGAGTGTGTGAAGGTTTTCAGGGACAATTTAAAGATATGTTGTTTATCCTATATCCAAACATCACTTCCAAAGAAGAGATGAGACAAGCTATCAAAGGAACGCTAGATTACTACATCAATCATTATCCACAAAAAAGATTAAACGGTAAAACTTGTGGACAAGTACGAAAAAGAATCACTAGAACAAAATGAATTTACACAATATCCAATTATTCCAAAGCAAGAAGATATGTCAGATACTGGAATGAAATTGAATCAAAAAAAGAAACATCAAAAAAAAAATTATTATAGAAGAAATAAAAAACAACCCAAACCAAATTGGAATGGGTTGTTGATCGATGAGACTTTTAAATATTTCCCATGTCTACTTGACTAGGGTTGTATCATAATGCATGTATAGAATCTTTTCATTCAGTAATTAAAAGAGAATGGTTAAATCGTACTTTTGATTTATGATTATGATCATGCATATGATTTGTGTTTCGAATATATTGAAACATTCTACAACACGATACGAATCCATAGCCATTGCGGTTATGAATCACCAAATCAATATGAGAATAATTATTATTCAAAACATTAGAATTTAAAATTTATCTATTTTATGAGTCCTTTTTCTTGACGTAGTACCATGGGGAAATCGATTTGAAGTTGTTGTTTCTACTCATTTAGACAAGGAACATTTGCATAATCACTTTGTTGTGAATTCAGTTTCCTGGGTAGATGGCAAGAAGTATGATAACCGAAAAAAGATATTGATCACTTCCGAGAATTGAATGATGCAATATGTAAACAAAGATGGTTTGAATGTTATTGAAAAACCAGAAGGAAAAGCCATGAATTATGGAGAGTGGAATGCAGAAAAAAAGGACGGCATCTATTTTAGAAAGATTATTCGTTATGATGTGGATTCTGTATTAGCGTATGCTAGAACTTTAGATCAAATGAAATCAGGACTTGAAGATATTGGATATGTAGTTGATTTAACTGGCAAGCACTGGACTTTAAAGCATCCACAGTCGCAAAGAAAGTTTCGATTCTATAAACTTGCTCGTGATGGTCGATATGATGAAGAACATATCATGGAACGAATCAACAACAATTATTTATTTCCAATGCGACCAGTTAAGGATATTGTGCCATGTAAAGAATATCGTGGTGATCATACAAAATTAAAAGGAATCAAGGCTTTATATATTAGATATTGTTTTGAATTAGGAATTATTCGACCTAAAGGGAAACGACAGAAATATCCAAGTCCACAATTAAGAAAGGATTTGATATACATGGATAAAATCACAAATGAAAATACTTTTTTGTAGGCAAGCATAATCTAGAAACAATAGAAGATGTGCATGCTTTTAAAGTATCTCTAAATAAAGAAATAGAATCTTGGATGAATCAAAAGAAGATCCATCTACAATAAAATTAAAAGAACGCGTGATCCAAATTTGAAAAAGCAATTAGAAATGGATCGTGATACGTTAACTTCTAAAATTGCACATGGGAAAAAGGAAATCAAAATATGTGAAGATATAGAAAAGAGAGTTCCTGATATTCAAGATAAATTAAAAATGGTGAATGCATTAGAAGATGAGCGTATTCAAACACAAAAAAGAATATGAAAGGAGCTTGAATTTATGAACAGTGCAGATACTGCAGATCAAATGATGAAGATGACCTTAGAAGGTATACAGGTTCTTCGCGAGAAGTTGGTTTAAAAGCAGGTGGCATGGCAAAGAAGATCTTTAGGTCGTCACTTTATACGCTATTTTAAAAGACAATAAAAAAAGTGAAAGGAAAAACCAATTTAAATAACTTGTTAAAGTCAGACAAAGAGTTAAAAGTCTTTGCTATTCATCATTCGGATTTAAAAAAGTTTTGTGAAGAAGCAAAACATTATGGAGTTTTATATTCTGTATTGAAAGAAAAGAATAATACAGATGGAATTGTGGATATTATGGTAAAAAGCAGAAGATGCTTCTAAAATCTCAAGGATGGTAGACAAGTTTGATTTAGCTACTATCGACACAAAAAGCAATTCGTGAATCTGTATTATCACAACAGAGTATAGATGATGCTAAACCACTTAGTGATGAAGAGCATGATGCCTTATTGTCAAAGCTAATGGATGATAAAGAAAACCCCAACAAAGCTCGGACAAGCAAGGACGGTACTCCGTTCGAGCCATCTTCAAAAACATCGAAGAAAGAAAACAAGAAGAAAACCGTCGAAAGAAAAAAGATTAACAGCTACTACGGATAGGCCTTCTGTTCGCAAGGAATTGAAGGACATTAAACAGCAGCAAAACCTAAAATCTTCTGCACCTAAGTATCCAGTTAAGAAAAAATCAAAAAAGAAAGTGAGATAACGATTATGAGAAAATGGTTTAAGAAAAATGATGACGAAATAATTGAAATTCAGGTAGATGATACAGAGAGAAGAATTATTGTTAGGGCATTAGGCGATCTAAGAGATAAAACAACGATTAGCTCATAAGAACTATGATTTTTAGATTCTCTTATTGTAAAGGTTTGTGATGCAGACCATCCATCAATAAAAGATCACTATGAGAGATGCTAAGAACGACGAATATTTATTTCTAGGCTTATTAATCATTCCTACAATATGGTTTGCAGTTTTGATTGCACCATATATGGATCAAGGACTCATTCATGCACTACCTTATCTAAGTGAAGCATTGAATCATCCCTTTCAATTTCAATGGTGTGATAATTCTTTAAAAACGATTGGAATATTCCTGATTATCTATGTTTTAGGAATTGGTATTTACTTATCCAACGAAAAAGAATTACAGACAAAAAAGAAGAGTATGGATCAGCTAGATGGGGATATATACGTTCTTTAGTAAAGAAACATTCGAATAAGGATTTCTTTGAAAATAAGTTATTTACGCAAAAAACACGAATGGATATTCATGGAAAAATTAAAAACGTAAATCTTCATACGGTTGTGATTGGTGGTTCTGGCGTCTGGTAAAACTCGATATTATGCTAAGCCTAACATTATGCAGTGTAATACGAGCTATGTAGTATTAGATCCAAAAGGAGAAATTATCAAAAGTGTAGGTCATATGCTTGAAGATGAGGGGTATGAAATCAAAGTCATTGATTTAATCGATATGTCTAAATCATTGGGATATAATCCATTTCATTATATTCAAAGTGACAAGGATGTATTGAAATTAATCACAAATCTAATTCGTAATACAACTCCAAAAGGATCTTCTACAAACGATCCGTTTTGGGAGAAAAGTGAAACAAAGATTACTTGAAGCATTGATGTTATATTTATATCATTATGCGCCGGAGGATGAGCAAAACTTTACGATGGTAATGGAGATGCTTTGAATTATGTCAAGTAAAAGAAGACGAAGATGATTATGAGAGTCCGTTGGATGAGTTATTTAAGCGTCTAGAAACGATAGATAGTAATTCTTTAGCACTTAAACAATATAAAATATATAAACAGGCAGACAGGTAAGACCGCTAAATCTATTTTGATTTCAGTTGGTGTAAGACTTGTCGCTTTTTAACTTGGAAGAACTTGCATCACTTACTAGATATGATGAGATGGAGTTAGAGCAGATAGGCGAAAGAAAAACAGCCTTTTATTTGCGATTATTCCTGATAATGATTCAACATTTAATTTTGTCATCGGTATGTTGTATACTCAGTTATTTCAAATGTTATATTATCAAGCAGATTTTGTTCATGGCGGTCAACTTCCAGTGCCTGTACATTTTATTATGGATGAATTTGCCAATGTTGCTTTACCAGACGAGTTTGATAAGTTGCTTTCGACAATGCGATCACGACTTATTTTTGTATCCATTATTTTACAGAACCTGGCACAGATCAAAGCGTTATATAAGGATACTTGGGAGTCAATTATGGGAAACTGTGATTCTAAATTATATTTAGGTGGAAATGAACAAAGTACCCATGAATATATAAGTAAGGAGCTTGGAAAGGCAACAATTGATACAAATACGTATGGTAAATCAGAAGGAAGAAGTGGAAGCTTCACAACAAATTCTCAGAGAACTGGAAGGGAATTGTTAACTTCTGATGAAGTTCGCTTATTGGACAATAATTATGTTGTTCTATTTTTGAAAGGTGAAAGGCCTGTTCGAGATAGAAAATTTAATCTGTTAAAACATCCTCGTATTAAACAAACAATGGATGGAGGCCGTGAACCGTACATTCATGGACAAGTGAATCATTTTATTGAGGATTGGCAAAATATTCTTCTTAGTAATAATGAGTATGAATTATTGGATGTAGAAGAAACAGAAAACTATTTAAAGGAGATTGAAGAAGATGAAGAAAATAAAAACGATTAGAAAAGTATTATTCTTTTTGCGTATATTGCATTGGTGATTGTAGGAAACTTTGCAACACCGGTTTATGCAAAAAATGATCCAGTTACTGTTGTAAATAACTTCAGTGAATTTATGTTTGGACTTATTCGTGCAATTGGAATGATTTTATTAGGTTTTGGAATTGTACAGGTTGGACTTTCATTGAAAAGTCATGATCCAAGCCAAAGAGCGAACGGCTTTATGACGGTAGTCGGAGGAATTATTATTACTTTTGCTAAAGAGATTTTGAATATTATTGTTGGATAGGATGGTGATTTCTAGTGAGTGGAATCATAGATAACCTAACTAGTGCCATCAATACCTGGAATTCTAAATTAGTCAAATATGGTCGTTGTTAACAGAATCACCTGAAACATTCAAAGGTGGTGATATTTGGCAAATCATAGTTAAAATACATGGAGCACTTCAAGCAATTGGATTAGCACTTCTTGTGCTTTTCTTTGTTTGGGGATTGATTAAGACCTGCACAAGTTGGCAGGATGTAAAAAAAGACCGGAACAGGCCTTTAAATTGTTTTTGAGATTTATTATTGCCAGGGGAATGGTGATGTACGGAATGGAATTAATGACAAAGATATTTGAAATAGTACAAGGCATTATTCAAACAATCACTGAAACTGCAGGATTAGGTGTATCAAGTGAAACCGTACTGCCACAAGAAATCATTGATGCAGTAAGTAATACAGGATTTTTGGAATCTATTCCTTTGTGGGCAGTTACTCTTTTAGGATCTATATTCATTACAATATTATCGTTTGTGATGATTTTAACTGTATATGGAAGATTCTTTAAATTGTATATGTACACAGCTATATCACCAATCCCACTTGCGGCAGCTGCAGGGGGAAAGCACACAAAATACGGCATTTACGTTTATTAAAAGCTATGCAGGAGTATGTTTAGAAGGAGCTATCATTGTCCTTGCTTGTATTATTTTTTCAGCCTTTGCGTCTAGTGCACCAGTAGTTGATACTACAAAGATCTAGTGTATCTATGGTATGGAGCTATGTCGGTGAACTGATATTTAATATGCTTTGGTTTTAGTTGGTTCTATTAAAATGAGTGATCGTATAGTCAAAGAAATGATGGGCTTGTGATTTTTTACTTCTTAATAATTAAGATATAAATGAAATTGTGAAGAAATCTATTTAGAAGAAGATACCAAATACTCAAAATTGAAAATGACTCTGATCTGTAAAAAAATTACAGTATCTATTTACCGTAAAAAAAAATTACGGTTATAATGAAGTCGAGGTGATGCCAATGCTTAAACATTTCAGAGTTAATAATTTTAAGAATTTTAAAGATGACTTAGATATTGATTTTTCAGATGTGAATGGATATAAGTTTTCTCAAGATTGTATTACTAATGATTTGATTGGAAAAATGATTATTTATGGTAAAAATGGAAGTGGTAAAACAAATTTAAGTAAAGCTCTTTGTGATTTAAAAGAAACATTAACGATGTCTAATGATATGAAATCAAATCATTCTTTTATTTCAAATGCGAACTCTAATAACGAGATTACGACTTTCACTTATACCTTCCTATTCAACAATAAGAAAGACAAAGTGGTATATGAATATCAGAAAACAGATTTATTCAATTTAACCAATGAAGTATTAAATATAAATGGAAAAATCATCTATTCTTATGATTTTAATAAGAATAGATTTATAGAAAAAAAGCGAAGACTATTTTCATAATTCAGACATTTTTACAATCTATCAAAAAATACCAATCCATCATTACCATTTGTACGTTGGTTAGTAAATAATGGCGCTGTAGAAAAGAGTTCGATTTTTAACAAGATGTATGATTATGCAGTAAAAATAACACAAATATTTACTCCTACAACTGCATTGATTCAATTATCAAGAAATGAATTAGACGAACTTGATCGTAATGTGAATGATTTAGAAGATTTTTTTTGAATTATATGGGTATTGAGTGTAAATTGTCTATGGAAAAACTGCCAGATGGTAGTAAAGAGCTTTATTTTGTATTTAAAAATAGAAAAGTAGCCTTCTTAGAGAATGCATCTAGTGGAACATTGTCATTGTTTAATTTTTATATTCGGTTTTTAATGTCAAACAAAGAAAGTTCTATTCTTTATTTTGATGGATTTGATGCCTTTTTTCATTTTGAATTATCTGAAAAAATCATCCAATATATTAAAGAAAAATATAAAGATTCTTTGGTTATCTTTACTACGCACAACACAAATTTAATGAGTAATAAAATTATGCGTCCTGATACATTGTTTATACTTTCAATAAGTGGAAAATTAACACCGTTATGCAAAGCGACAGATCGTGAGTTAAGAGAAGGTCATAATCTTGGTAAATTGTATATGAATGGTGAGTTTGATGAAGACTAAAAATATATTCCTATGAAGCGAATTTGCATATGCTTGCAAGCAAGTTAGAAAATGATTATTTTGATTTTAATTGACTACAAACCAAATAATTTCTTTGATCAAATTATAAAACATGAAGCATTATTTAAATTACACTATATCGAGCAGAGTTAATCTCTGCTTTTATTATGCCTGTTTGGCAATGAAAGGAAAGTAACATGAAAGAATATATATTAAATACAATTGTGCTAAAAAAACAGGAGATTCAATTGAAATAGTTGAACCTTCAACTTTACCTATGAAAGATAGGGTTATGTATAAGTTACAACATGAAGAGGATCGAGTTGTAATTGTTAGAGGAAATGGGAAGATGGTAATTCCTATGGAGAATATTATGTTCTCATCATCTATCCCTTTGGACATTATTCATGAGGATTTTGATGATGAAGTCTAATTTTGAAATTAAGATTAATAAGGAAATACGAGATTATACGGAGAGTATATTTTTGGCTTATCTCTTCGACAAAGTATATTCTCTATTATAGCTTGTGGGATAGCTTGTGGTATTTTCTTTTTGTTGAATGACAAGCTAGGAACTGAAATAACTAGCTGGATATGTATGCTTGGAGCAGCCGCCATTTGCTTTGCTTTTGGATTTATAAGATTTCAGGGTATGTATACAGAAGATATTGTTAAGACGGTATTTAATTCGTTGTTATTATCGTCTAGAGATTTAATCAATAAACCATTTAACTTGTATGATGAGTTTTTTGAGCCAATGATTAAACAATCAAGAAAGGAGTCGATTGTACATGATAAAAAGTTACGAAAGATTGAAAAAGCAGAACAAAGAAAGAATAAGAGTGCCTAGGACAGTGCAGGATACCATCCCAGTAGATTCGGTCTATAAGGATGGTATTTTTCGTTCTGGAAACAGATATACAAAGAGTTACAGATTTTTGGATATTAATTATAAGATTGCATCTGGTGAAGATAAAAACAATTTGTTTTTAACATATAGTGATCTACTAAATTCTTTTGATCCATCTGTAATGACGAAAATTACCATTAACAATCGAAAAGTGGATATAAAGAAATTTAAAGAAGATATTTTAATTCTATTAAAGGAAGATGGTTTGGATAAGTATAGAGTTGAGTACAACGATATGTTATTGTCCAAATTAGTCAAGGTGATGATATTATCCAGGAAAAATATATTACTGTTACAGTTTTTAAAAGTAATATAGAAGAAGCCAGATTTACTTTTTCTCGCATAACTGCAGAATTTTCAACTTTATTTTCTAGACTTGGAAGTTCTTGTATTGAATTGGATGCAGAAGAACGTTTGAAGATATTGCATGACTTTTATCGTAAAGAAACGGAGGAATTCCAATTAGATTTATCCGATTTAGCTAGGAAAGGACATTCTTTTAAAGATTTAATTACTCCAAGAATGTGTAAATACCACAATAAGTATTTTGAATTTGATGGTAAATATGGTCGTGTTCTTTATTTAAATAATTATCCTGGATTTCTTAAGGATGAATTTGTATCGGAGTTGTGTGATTTAAATAAAAACTTGATGTATTCAATGGATATTATTACTGTGCCAACGGATGAGGCAGTCCGAGAAGTGGAAAATAAATTCCTTGGTGTTGAAAAGAATATTACAGATTGGCAAATGAAACAGAATCGTAATAATAACTTCTCAAAGAATCATTCCATATGATATGGAATTGCAACGCAAAGAGTGTAAGGAGTTCCTGGATGATTTAATTGTACGAGATCAAAGAATGATGCTTTGTAACATTACGGTTGTACATTTAGCTGATTCTATTGAAGAATTGAATAAGGATACAGAAACATTGAAGGCGGTAGCTCGTAAATATGTTTGTGAACTGGAAACTTTGTATTTTTCAAAAAGACAATTAGATGGTCTACAAACAGTATTGCCAATAGGAGTCAACAAATTAAATATCACGCGTACTTTATTAACCGAAAGTGCGGTCTGTATTCATTCCTTTTAGAGCACATGAGATTATGCAAAAGGGTGGAGTTTGGTTTGGTCAAAATGCGATTACAAACAATCCTATTCTTTGTAACAAGGCATTGCTTCAGAATCCAAACTCTTTCTTTTTTGGTATTCCAGGATCCGGAAAATCATTCTTAACAAAAAGAAGAAATTGAATTCTTGATCTTATCTACAGATGATGACATTATCAGTGCAGATCCAGAAGGAGAATATGATTCCATAATCAATGCTTTAGGCGGACAAATCATACGTATTGGTACAAATAGTACGGATTATATTAATGCAATGGAAATGGTAGAGGGATATGGCGATAGTGGAAACTCAATTGCCGATAAATCTCAATTTTTGATGTCTGTATTTGAAAATTTAGATGCTAATCATGGCGGTATTACACCAATTGACAGATCTATTATCGATAGATGTGTAACGCTAGTTTACCAGGAAGCAAAAACCAATGGCTATGTACCAACGTTAAAACATCTTTATAAAAAGTTATTGGAACAAATGAACCAGAAGCTAAATCTTTAGCTATTAAACTAGAATTATTTACAAATGGATCATTAAATATATTTGCTCATGAAACGAATGTAGATATCAAGTCTAGAATTTTATCGTTTAATATTTTTAATTTGGGAAAACAATTAAAAACATTAGGTCTATTGGTAATTACAGATGCCATTATCAATCGTGTAAATGAAAACTGGAGAAAAGGGAAACGTACACATATCTTCATTGATGAGATTCATGTTATTTTTGAGAATGAAGAAAGTGCTACATTCTTTGCTTCGGCCTGGAGACAATTCCGTAAAAGAGATGCATATCCTACAGGAATTACTCAGAATGTTAAGTATCTATTATCATCTCAAAGAAGGAATTAGTATGTTATCCAATTCTGAGTTTATTGTCATGTTAAATCAATCGGCAAATGATAGAGAAGATTTAGCTAAATTGTTAAATATTTCAGAAGAACAGATGAGCTATATTACAAATGCTCCTATAGGCTGTGGATTAATTAAATATGGTGGATCTATAGTTCCATTTGTAAATAAGATGCCAAAAGGATTGTTGTATGATTTAAATACTACAAGGCCAGGAGATAAAAAATAATTGTCCAATAAATACAAAGACTCATTAAAAAATTAGATTTAATGAGTCTTGTTTATGTATAAAATGTTGAGGTATCGCTAATTCAGAACAAGATATTTTCGAATACATCAACTAAGTTTTGGAACAATTAAAGTAAGCAAGTATTAAAGATATTAAAGGAGTTGATGTAGATGAAAGATATAAAGACAAAACAGAAAGTACTATCCATAAAGACTAAGGATGTTAAAGGGAATGTGAATCATTTTATTAAGCGAAAACTATTCACATAAGAAATAAGGAAGAAGATAAAAAAAGGTAGAAAAATCTGTTAAAACGAATCCGAATGTAGTGGCTACAAATAATGTTAGTGAAGTTGCTAAGCAGACGTTTATAGAATCAAAGCAGCGTGCTACAAAATTTATTAAACATAAGCATAGAGAGCATAAGTTCAAAACTACAGATAAGAAGGCAATGAGCGAATCTATTCCGGTACGCAATCAAAGAATTACTTATGTGTCTAAGGCTAAGCATCATGTCGTAAATAAAATAAATACTTCTAAAATTAAACAAATAGCAGATAAAGTAGTAACACAACCGGTCGTTAAGAGTACAACTAAAGTAATAAAAACATCAATAGAAGTGGTTAAGAAGAGTGTATCGGCTATGAATACACTTTTTTTCTTTTTTGGAACAGGATTGATTTTATTACTTGTTGTTACTTTGTTTATTGGAACATTTAGTGTGCTTTGGCACAGGATGGTGGATCAAATAGTGAAATTGTTTCTCTAAGTGATGAAGTGATTGCGTATGAAGATACAATTCGTAAATATGCAAAAAAGAATATGATATTGAGGATTATGTCACATTATTACAGGCAATTATGATGCAGGAGTCAGGAGGAAAAGGCAATGATCCAATGCAGGCAAGTGAGTCAGGGTATAATACAAAATATCCTAGAGTACCTAATGGAATTACGGATCCTGAGTATTCTATTGAAGTAGGGACACACACTTTTTCTGATTGTTTAAAGAAAGCAAAAGTAAAGGATTCATCCGATACAGAACGTATATATCTGGCTTTGCAAGGATATAATTATGGCTCTGGCTATATTGAATGGGCAATTCGTAATTTTGGTGGATATTCTAAATATAATGCACAACAGTTTTCTGATAATAAAAAACAAGAGTTAAATGTATCCGGCTATGGGGATCCTTCTTACGTTGATCATGTTATGAGATACGTAGGGATTACTTTTAGAGGAGGCACAAATCCTAATTTTAATAATGTAGAAGCCTGGGTGACAAAGAATCCTTATGCACAGGCTGGATTATATGGACAATGTACATGGTTTGCTTGGGGAAGATTTTATGAATTATATGGTTATGATCCAGGTTTTAGCGGTGATGGAAGCAGTTGTGTGAAGGAATTGATAGCAGCACATCCAGATAAATTTGAACGATCTTCTTCACCAAAAGCTGGTGCAGTGTTCTCTGCTATTGGACATAATCATGTTGGTATAGTCATTGCAGTAAAAGATAATACCATTACTGTTCAAGAAGGTAATCTTGATGGTATTACAAATACATTTCAAGATGCAAAAAAAGGATTGGCAAACAAAATCCTATACGTTAGATCAATTAAGATCTATATATGGTGGAGTAGTGTTTGCTAATCCTAAATAAAAAGTATGATTATCACAGTGCCTCGATTGAAGATAATATGATAGATAATAAGCATATATTACCAAATAATCTAAATAGACTATGTTTTTTTAATTAAATATTGCGTATTGAATGAAATATAAAATGAATTAAAATTAGGGATAGGAGGAAAAAGGGAATGAAAAAAATAATAGCAAGTTTATTTTTTATTATTATGCGTATTTGGCTCACCCGTTATTGAAATCTATGCAGATGGTGTGCAAGATGATAATCCGGTTGAGAATACGCATAATAACGATGAGAACCAACATGAAGATTCAAATGAGTATGAACCATCATTGTGCATCGGAAATAAAGGTGAGCAATAGTGCAAGAAAAGTTTAGTCGTATACTAATAGGAAATATTTTGAAGAGCATTCGGACAGAGCAAAAGATTCCTATAAAAAAAAAGTTGCACAGAATATGGATGTGAGTGAAGCAACAATTTCACAATTTGAAACTGGTAAGAATAAGCCAACAAATGAGAAGATTACTTTATTTACAGAAATATGTGGCCAAACATTTAATTTTGATTTGGATAGAGATCTAATTGTTAGTCGTGTATATGATATTTATGATTTGTATACAGATTTAAAAAAAAGAAGAGTTCAATGAAACTATTCAAATAGTAAAAGACACGAAGAATATAGCTTGTTCCTATGCCAGATTTGAATATTATCTGATTCTGTATATGGATGCTATCATTAACCAAAAAGAAGTGGATACAGACTTTATACAAAGGAATTATCGAATCAGGAAAGAATATCTTTTCGATTAGGGAATTGTCCATTTATTACGATATAATGGCACTAGAGAAGATGCATTCAAATGAAATAAAGGAAGCATTAGGATACTTAGACAAGGCGCTATGCAATAATGGTAATTATTTAATGATAAATTATCGTTATTGCAGTATTTACTTGATTTAGGGTATTTTAATTTGGCACAAAAGTATATTCATAAGAGTTTAAGAATGGCAGTTCGGCAGAATTGTCTTTCGATCGATTATATTATTTGCTTTGTTGAATCAAGGCGTACTTTACATGTATACATCTCGTTATGATGAGGCAAATGAGTCGCTTTTTAAAACTATTAAATGAATCCATTAAAAGACAAAACGAAATCATGAAGTATTGTGTTTTATCAAATTTAGTTTTTACTTCGCCGATTCAAAAGATATAAAAAGCGGATTTGATTATCTAAACAGAATCGATGAACAATTTACAGATGACTTAGATTTAAAAATGTATAAATGTCTTCTATACTATTTTGGTCATGAATATACGAAATCAAAAAGAGTGTATTGCTTCTTTTTTAAGAAATGTAAAGGATTCAAAATATCATGAGAATTTTATCCGCGCTTTAAAATATATGATGGATAATAAACCTATGAAAGCCATTGCTAATTTTGAAACCTGTTATCAAATCGCATTAAAAAATGGACAATATGATAGAGCAATTTTTGTTTTAAAACAATTGAATGAGTTATATCTTGATCATGGATTACAAAATAAATTAAAAAAAAAAGAAAGAATTACAAGAAAATTTCTACAAGATGTCATATGCGAATCAAATAATTGAAGATATAGGGTTAAAACTTAATTAAAAAATTGGGATTGTTTTTTAAAATTTATTCGTATATAGTGAAATCAGAAAGAGCTCTTTTAGAAAGATGAGGTCAGATTATGGTAGGATTAAAAAAAGTAAATATTACGAAAAAAGATTATCTGGAAATGCTTTTGCAAGAGGTGGAGGATGTGTATGTTTAAGAAGATGTGGCGATGAATTAACACCTTATAATATTGGAGAACAAAATTTCAGAGCATCCATGCAATATGTGTATAATCATTCTTTTGGTGCGACTCCATATTCTTTAAGATAATTGGAAAAAAGAGATTGATTTTAATATCAGTCTCCTTTTTTATAGGAGATTTATGAAAAAAATTCGTACAATATTACATACAATAAATACTATAAAGAAATTAGAAGTTAAAGGGTTACGTAGTTATAGTTGTGTTTTGTTTATATTAAATATTTTAAAATCTTTAAATGAAGTATATTCAATAATTATGCTTAAAATTATTTTTGATATTTTATATACAAAAAAATTGTATTAATAAGTATAACTATATGTATCTTATTAATTATATCATTCACCTTTGAATATGTTATTAATAAAATGCATTCAATTATATTGCCTCGAATAGAGCAAAGTTTAAAAGCAAGTATTGATTTAAAAATATTACAGAATATTAACACTATAAGTTTATCTGATTATGATAATTCAAAAACATATGACAAAATATATTCTTGTATTGCTTTAGGAAGTAATAGCGTGATGGAATATATTCAAAATTGTGCTAATATGATCTCTTCTATATTATCAATCATTGGAGTCTTGTTGATAATTGGTTATTACGATTGGTTATTTGTTTTTTTTACTATATTATTTGTTTTTTTTTGATGTATTTTTAAATTTTAAAAAATCAAAAGTCGAATATGATAAGTCGATAGAAATGATTCCCCCTGATAGAACCATTAGCTACATTCAAAGATTATTTTGTATGAAGCAATACATTGGAGATATGAGAATATATGATTGGTTTAAAGTAGTAAAAGATAAATACATATCGCCTTCTAATACGAAACAAAGTTGTATTGAAAAAATATGGCAAAATATCATTAAGAATTATTACAGAACTGAATTTTTTTACAATTGAGTTTGCAATTAGTGATTATTATTTATCTAGTCATGTGAAATATATTTTAAATTCTATTAAATTGAGCGATTTTTTAGTTATATATAATGGAATTATGGAAATAAGTGGAAATTTTATGTCACTAGTTGATTATATTCCAAATCTATATAAATGTAGCTTATATATTGATTTAGTGAATGATATTTTTGAACAAAAAGTTAGTACAAAAGAAACCAAATGTATTGAAAGAGTAGATAATTTGAAAATTAAAAATCTATTCTTTAGATATAAGGATGATACAATATTTAAAAATTTTAATTATACCTTTAAAAAAAAGGGGAGTCGTATGTTATTTATGGGAAAAATGGTTCTGGAAAATCAACATTGGTTAATCTATTAACTGGTTTATATGATTCGCAAAATTCAATAATGATAAATGATAACATAATAAATAATCATTCAAATATATTGGAGTGTGTTAGTGTTGTTTTTCAACATTTTTCAATTTAATGCATTTTCAATTGTTGAAAATTTAGTTATGCATTCTTCAGTAACGCTTGAAGAAGAGAAGAGTATTTATAAAGTTTTGGATTGTGTTGGACTAAAGGAGAAAATTGAAAATTTTCCTAATAAGTTAAATACTTACATTACGAATGAATTAGACCAAACATGGTGCAAATTTTTCTGGTGGTGAATTGCAGAGATTGGCAATAGCAAGAATGTTATTGAATATGAAAGAAATCATTATTATGGATGAGCCTACTAGCGCGTTAGATAATGATGTAAAAAGGGAAATATTAGATATAGTATTAGAAAATACAAGAAATACAATTTTTTATATATATAACACATGATCCAAATGATATGCAAAAATTCGATCATATCATATATTTAGGAGATGAATATGAAAAAAGTTTATAGTTTATTTAAAACAAATAATCATTATTATGTTTATGATGCCAATATTGATAAAGTTTCTAAGCTAAGTTCAAGATTATATCAGTTGATTATGAATGAAAGTGAATTTCAAAATGATCAAGAATATGATAATCTGTGCAAAAAGGTTTCTTTCAATCTTCAAAATTGAATTTAGCGAAAAGGCCAGAAACAGATGTAATTGATGATTTTTATAAAAGAAAGTTAGGAAATGTAATTTTTCAAACAACACAGAATTGTAATTTACGTTGTGCATATTGCCCGTATTCTCAATCGAATATGAATAACAGGAATCATAATATATTGAATATGCCGTTAAATACTGCAAAAAAAAGTGCTTTGGATTTTATTCATATGCATTCAGTTGATAGAGAAAATATATCAATTGATTTTATGGAGGCGAACCTTTATTGAATTTTGATTTAATAAAGAATATTGTTAATTATGCAAATAATATATTTTTAGGTAAGGAATTGATATATTCAATTACTACGAATTTAACGGTGATTACGGATGAAATGTTAAGGTTTTTTGAAGATAATAAATTTGAGATTATGGTAAGTTTAGATGGAGCAAAAGAATCTAATGATAAAAATAGAAAATATTATTCTAAAAAAAGAAGTGTTTTTGATACAGTAATTCAAAATTTGAAAGAAATACATAATAATTATCCATATATTAATTCTAAATGCGTAATTAGCATGGTGATGGATCCGGCAGAGTGTTTAGATGAATACGATGATTTAATTAAAGAGTATCCATTTATGAAATCATATAGATATAATGTTTGTAATACAGGAAGATTTATTTTCTGATAATAAAAATATTTGGAGTGATAGATTTAAAAATCAGTATTATT